>Ga0193732_1000064_pt1 | contig 22424 bp, 17 predicted proteins | sample U1s1metaG_FD_145077 | JGI IMG/M metagenome (GOLD analysis project Ga0193732, IMG submission 145077) | Soil microbial communities from a riparian zone of the East river system, Colorado, United States - U1s1 | ecosystem: Environmental > Terrestrial > Soil > Riparian zone | place: USA: East River...
CTCGGCGCCCCATTTTGAATCCTTCTAACCAAAGAGCAGAAGCGTGAGCCGCCTCACGCTCTTCGGATTGTTTGCGGTGACGGCAATGCTAATGTGCTACGCGTTCGAGAATCGCAGCCGATGGTTCATTCTGGCGTTCAGCCTAGCCTGCATGCTGGGCTCAGTTTACGGCTTTCTGCAGGGAGCCTGGCCGTTTGGACTGGTGGAGGCCATCTGGTCGCTGGTCGCTGTGCGACGCTGGTGGGTGGCCGGAAAGCCAAGGTGAACCGACCTTTAATTTCCAATCAGGGAGGGTAGTTACGAATTCTTGCGGTTGAAACGGCAAAGACCCTGACTGGCACGGATCTTGCCACAGGAGAGAGCCATGGTCTCAAAAGCCCGTTCATAGCGAAATTCCGGCTTCAAGTATGGCTTTCTGGCCAAGGGTGGACGATCGCCGGTATTTTTCTCTTCGCTAACCTTCTTTTCAGTCATAAAGCGCGGCCAACAGGGTGTGCAGGGCTGTCACTGCATTCTCCCAAACAGAGTACCACCAATCCTGAGCCATGGTTGTTGCCAATTATGATGACGGCCAAAAGCTCCTGTCAGGCGGTCTTGTGCAAAGGACCGAAGAAAGCAGCGATATCGTTTGCCAGTAGTTCAGGCTCTTCGGCCGCAGCGAAGTGGCCCCCGCGCGGCATTTCGGTCCAGCGCTGAAGGTTGTATCCGCGTTCGATCCAGGCCCGTGGAGGGAACGGCGCCTCTTTGGGGAAATGCGCGACCGCGCACGGTACGCGCACTTGGTCGCCTGGCTTGAACTGAAGCGGCATCTTCTTAGACTCGTAATCCAAGCGGCCAGTGCTGCTGGAGAATCGTTCAGGCCGTAGGCGGCGGTTTGAGGGGTGTTTCGTTGCAGGTGCGCGTAGGCGCCGCGGTCAACGTACCACTGGTCCTGGTCGTCCAGAAATCCTTGTTCGATGTCGTCCAATTTCGCGCCAGGCTCAAGGTAAGGCCGGTAGGATCCGGGAATGTAGTTGAGATGGACGCCGAGCACGAGCTGGGGGTAGCGCAATCCTAGTATGGTGCTTACGGCAGCGCCGAAATCGCCTCCCTGCGCGGCAAAATGATCATAGCCCAGCGCGGCCATCAGCGCGGCCCAAAGCTCTGCAACACGAAATGTGTTCATGCCCCGCTTTGCGGGCCGGTTGGAAAAGCCAAAGCCAGGAAGCGAGGGAACCACCACATCGAATGAAACCTCAGGGTCGCCTCCGTGACTTGCCGGATCAGTGAGCAACGGAATGATCTTGATCATCTCGAGAAAAGATCCGGGCCAACCATGAGTAAGGATCAAAGGGATTGGCGCTGGTCCCTGGCCGCGCTCGTGAATGAAGTGAATCTTCGCGCCATCCAGAGTGCAGCGGTAGTGATGGAAAGCTGATAGCTTCCTGACCTCGGCCTTCCAGTCGAAATGGTCCTTCCAGTAGTCGCTGAGTGCTCGCATGAAGTCGAGATTGACACCGTATTCCCATCCGGAGCCAGAAATTTCATCTGGCCAGCGGGTTTGAGCAAGGCGGAAGCGGAGATCTTCCACGGCGGCGTCGGAGTAGGGAAGGGAGAACGGTTCTATGTTCATGGCAGTGACCCGTATACCTGGATTGGTAATTGTAGAAGATACGGTCTTCGGAAGAAGTCTTTCCTCGTTTAGCATGGAAGCGTGACCGAGCAGAAGCACTCCCGGCGAATTGGTTTGGCGCGCGCGCTTTCGAAACTCGGTTACTGCTCGCGTTCCGACGGGTTTGATCTTGTCCATGCCGGGCGAGTGCTACTAAATGGTGGCAGGTGCTGCAATCCCGAAGCGCCGGTCCGACTGGACAAAGACCGGATTGAAGTCGATGGGTTGCCGGTTGCAAGTGCTGCCAAAGTTTATCTCATGCTCAACAAGCGGCGCGGAACCATCACCACCGCCTCCGACGAAAGAGGGCGGCAGACGGTGTACGCATTTTTGGGAAATCATTTGCCATGGGTCGCGCCGGTCGGTCGCCTCGACAAGGCCAGCGAAGGTCTGCTGCTGTTGACCAACGATTCCGAATGGGCGGCGCGAGTGCTGGCGCCGGAAACACATTTGGACAAGACCTATCATGTGCAAATTGGAAAGGTCGCCGACAGAACCCTGCTGGATTCCCTCACCCGCGGAGTCGCATCCAAGGATGGCGACCTTCTTCGGGCGAGCAAGGTGTGCCTCCTGCGAGGTGGTGAGCGCAATACCTGGCTTGAAATTGTTCTGAATGAAGGCAAGAACCGCCACATCCGACGGATGCTCGAACAGCTTGAAACCGAAGTACTGCGGTTGGTGCGGGTTGGAATCGGACCGTTGCTTCTCGGGCAGCTTCCCAAGGGCGGCGTTCGACCGCTGACCGCCGGGGAGAAAGACGCGATCGATCAGGCGCTGCAAAAGCAGGGCGCGCCTGAGCCTGGCTCCTCCGCTATACGCACCAATGTCTCGCCCTGAAGTTTTGTGCCGAAGTCCAGCCGGCTATCTCACGATCCCCTGTGGAGTGCGGCTCAGAAACAGATGGTTCGAACCGGCTGGATGCACATCTTCCTGCGCATGTACTGGGCGAAGAAGATCCTGGAGTGGAGTCCGTCGCTGTCCGCCGCCTACCAGCAAGCGATTCAACTCAATGACCGCCGTACGGGGGGAATTCGATTCGAAGGGTTAGATTTCACACCCAAAACGGTGAACAATGAAGCAGAGGTGATCAGAGGGGGGGTGAACGCGCAACAGTTAAGCGCTCTCCGACATGAACCCGAGCTGAGCCAGCGCCTTGGCAGCAAGCTCAAGTATCTGGAGGTCCTCGAGAGTGAAATCCGGTCCAGCCGAGTCGAGATCGAAGCCCTTATGGCAGATCTGGACTACTCCGAGAACTTTGTCTACCTTGTCGAGCACGGGTGCTGACATCAGCTTATGGATGGTGGCGGGACGAAGCTCCTCGTCGCCTTCCCGGTACGTCTTGATGCTCTCAAAGATGCTGGCGTGCTTAACTCTGGTGAAGTTATTGAACAACTCAACTTTCTTGGTGACCGCGGTATGTGCTGCGACCGCGGAGGAACTCGAAATTGGGATTGACCCCGCAGTACTAAGCTCGCCCGGGAAAAGAAATCGTAAAAGTCCATTTTCGAGGCGCAACAGGGCGACTTCGGTGGGTCGCACACGGAAAATCTTGGCTAGTTCGGCGCAGCATGGCTCGGGACCGCCGGCATTCAAGAGCTTATTTTCCAGTGCCTTGCGATCAAGCGCGGGTGTTGCGGCGGCGGCGGAAGTGCCCGGACCCGAAATTCGATTGTTCTGTCCCATTCTCCGAAGCCTGCTTCCGAAGCGAGCACAGTTAAGGATATGCGCGCTGACTCCATGCTGACGGGCCGGAGGCATCCGTTCAAGTTACCGAGGTATCTTGCCATTTGATTGTTCTCAACCGCCTGGCTCTTGTGTCCATATGAATCTGCCAACGCTAGAGGCCGAGTATCCGGAAGGTAGGAGAAATACTGATGGCGATGGGGAGGCGGAAGCTTGGCTATCCCTTGGTGAGCGGGAAATTCCTTTCGCGCCAGCCGCGAATGCCGCCGTCCATGGAGAGTACGCAGGTGTACCCCATCTTCTGGAGATTGTCGGCGGCCAAGGCGGAGCGATACCCTCCTCCGCAGTACAGGACTAGCGGCGTGTTCAGATCCGGTGCGCGCTCCTCAATATCACGCTCGATGATCCCCTTGCCCAGATGAATCGCCCCCGGCAGATGGTCGCTGGCATATTCGCTCTCTTCGCGTACATCGAGCAGTAAGAACTTTTCGCCGCGGTCGAGCCGGGCCTTGACATCGTCAATGCTGACTTCCCGGATGCGATTTCTGGCATCTTCGACGATTTTCAGAAAGCGAGCGGAATGCTGGTGTGCCATGAGGTCCCCTCAATTATGGCGGAAAAGCCATTTTACGCAAAATCATACTGTGGGGGGAAGGTGCTTGAGGATGGGTGAAATTCGTAAGCGTTTGTGGTCTTGGTATCGATCGCTACTCGGAATCTGCCGTGGCAACACCTTCGAACGAGAGCGGAACGTCCGCGGCCGAGTTCAAAAACTTCTGCAGATCGGATTCCAGCTGCTGGCGGTCTTTTTCTTCGAGGTTGGCGAATTCGAAAGGCTGGAGACATCCTTGGGTGGCCCACATGGGAAACAGCATGCCAGCTTTGCTGCGTATGGTGCTATCGCCCACGTGAAACATTACCTCCACCTTGATTCCCTCATCCAGCGGCCTCTCGAGGTGGAGCAGGCCCCCAGTAAAAGAAAGCTGGTGCAGGCGCGCGCGGACTTCTCGTCCGCTGTCCAGTCGGAGCAGAGCTAGAACGGTGCCAGCGAGTTTGACCCGTGGGGCGCGCCGGGCCTTGTCAGCTCGTGTCGATCGGGGCATGATTTCCGTCCCACTATGCCACTGCTCGCCTCGGGAGTGGAGATTACGAAAGAGCGCGACCCTTGTGCAGCCTAGGTTCGTTTGGATTCACCATAAGCCCCCGTGTGAGCCTCAGGGCGCTGTCCTGGTTTACCAGGTGGCCAGGCGAGGATCGGCCGAAAGCGAGGGGAATCACGCTTTCTGGTAAGCCTCAGCCGATTACTGGAGTTACTTTACCCGGGTCCGGTGCAGTCGTAAGCTGCGATCTTATGGCGCTCAATGCTCTGCTGATGTGCCGGGAAGAAGAGGCCCTCCGGATACTGGGGAAAGCCCTGGAAAAGGTAGAGATGGAGCCGGAAGTCTGCCTTTCCGCGCCCGAGGCTTTGGACTTGACGGTGCTGCGCCTCTACTCGGCCCTCGTCTTGGACTTTGACCTGCCTGGCGCGGCCATCGTGGCGCGCATGGCGCGCCTGGTACCTTCAAGGCGCAGGCCGGTGATCTTTGGGATGATCGGTGCCTTCACTGAAATCGCCGAGGCTTTCCAAGCGGGAGTCAACTTTATTATTTATAAGCCGTTGGTTTTCGAGCAGCTTGTCCGCTGCCTGCGTGCGGGCCGCGGCTTCATGCGGGCAGACCGGAGGCAATCGCAACGCCAGCCATTGGAATCGCTGGTCTATCTGCAGTTCGGAATCGCCGCCCTCCCAGCCATGGTGCTCGATCTAAACCAAAACGGCCTGGCACTGCAGGCGCCGGAACCGTTGCCGCCGGTGCAGCAAGTGCCGCTGCGTTTCGTTTTGCCCGGCACCACCAACATGGTCGAAGGCATGGGCGAGGTGATTTGGGCTGATAACGCCGGCCGTGCCGGTATGCTGTTTTCCCAGCTGACCCCGACTTCACGAAAGCATCTGAAGCAGTGGTTTGTGAAGCGAGAGAGCAAGAAGAAAACGGTGGTACGTTCAGCTCGAGACCGGAAGGTTCGCCGCGCAGCGGCCGGCTCCCACTAGCTTCTCCATCCTGGTCTAAGGTTCGCCGGGCGGCTTTCTATTCCGCCGCATGCTAGACTCAAATTTCTCCTTGAGAGCGCATGCGCGAACTGAACTTCCTTTCTGCTGTTTCCCTGGCTGAGCGAATCCGACGGAAAGCGCTGTCTCCGGTTGAGCTGGTCGAGTCGCATCTTGCCCAAATCGAAGAATTGAATCCAAGATTAAACGCCTTTGTGCAGGTGGATGCCGAGTTGGCGCGGCGGCAGGCGCGGGCGGCGGAAGCGGCGGTCGGCAACGGCGAAGGGCTAGGGCTGCTGCACGGCGTCCCGCTCAGTATCAAGAGTTCGATCGACGTTGCCGGCTGGCGTTGCGAATCGGGATCGAAATTGCGCGCGGGCGTGGTGGCTGCGCAGGATGCACCGCTGGTGAGCCGTTTGCGTCAGGCGGGCGCGATCATTTTGGGCGTCACCAACACGCCTGAACTGCTGATGGCGTGGGAAACGGACAATCTTCTCTACGGTCGAACCAACAGCCCCTGGGATCTTTCACGCACGCCTGGCGGATCGAGTGGCGGGGAGGCCGCCGCGATCGCGGCTGGCATGTCAGCCGGCGGCGTCGGCAGTGACGGTGGAGGATCGATTCGCGTGCCGGCACACTTCAGCGGAATTTGCGGGCTAAAGCCCACTCCTGGCCGAATACCCGCAACCGGACATTTTCCAGTCTCGGCCGGGCCCTTCGCTTTGTTGGGCGTGGTGGGACCGATGGCCCGGACGGTAGCCGACTTGAAGGTGTTGTTCGAAGTCTTGCAGGGTCCTGACGATGGCGATCCCTGTGCAGCGCCGGTGCCGGTGCGCTGGCCCGAAAAAGACGATCTGAAGCGAATCCGCATCGGGTATTTCGAAGATGATGGCCGCACTCCCGTGACCCCGGAAACGCGGGCTGCGATACGAACCGCCGCCGGAGCGCTGCGGCGCGCGGGTTTTCAGGTAGAGCCGTTCCGCCCTGAAGGTCTGGAACTCGCCCGCCAGCTTTGGTGGAAGATATTCGGGATTGCCGGTGGCATGCTGCTGGGTCCGATGATGCGGGGCCACGAGGCGGAGATCAGTCCTCTGCTTCGGCAATTTTCCGGGTGGGTAGCCGCGGAGCCAGTTCATACCGGCGAATCGTTGCTCGATACCTGGCTGCAGCGTGATGTGGTGCGCATGCAGATATTTGCCCAGATGCGGAAGTATCCTGTCCTGCTTTGTCCTGCGGCTGCTGTTCCCGCGTTTCGCCACGGCGAGCGCAGCTGGCAGGTCGAAGGAAGGACGGTGCAGTATCTTGACGCATGGAGTTATGCCGAGTGGTTCAATCTCTTGGGCACACCGGCCGCTGTTGTGCCAGTGGGGAAGTCGCCGGAAGCAATGCCCATCGGAGTGCAGATCGTGGCGCGTCCGTGGGAGGAAGAGCTGGTACTTTCGGTGGCCGCGGCTGTGGAACAGCAGTGTGGCGGCTGGACGCCACCCCCCATCGAGTAAGATTGCGAGCGGGGCGGAAATGAGATGAACCACTGATGCAGTTCTCTGTCGCCCGCATCTCTGCGGTTAAATTCTTTATGCTTCGACGATCTCTTATTCCGGTCACCCTCCTTGCGGCAGTCGGCATTTTTACCGCGACCACGCCAACGGCGGCGCCGTCCGCCAATTCTGCCGAGGCTGCGCGCCTCAACAATCTGGGCGCTGCCTACATGAATCAACAGTTGTTCGAAAAGGGTCTCAAGTCCTTTCAGGATGCTGCCGCTCTCGATCCGGGCTTGCAGGTTGCGGCCTTGAACCAGGGCATTGCCTTGCTCAACCTGACCCGCATCGAACCGGCGAGGGCTCTGATCGAAGCGGCCGTCAAGAAGAACCCCGTCGATCCCCACGCCTGGTTCAGCCTGGGATTGTTGTACAAGAATTCGGACAACCCGCAGGGAGCAGTGGACGCATTTCTCCACGTCACCGAAATTGACCCCAACGACGCCGATAGCTGGTACTTTCTGGGAGCCGCCTTCGCTCAGCTCAAGCAATATCCGCAGGCCATCGATGCCTTTCAGCATGCGCTGAAGCTGAACCCGCTGCATGCTTCGGCCGAATTCGGCGTTGCGCGGGCCTACCAGCAATCGGGGGATTCGGCCCACGCCCGCGAACACCTGGTCCGATTCCAGCACATTACGCAGAGCAAACTAGGCTCCCCCATTGGGCTGGCTTACGGAGACCAGGGAAAATATTCGCTGGTGGAGGAATCGGCGTCGGCCATGGAGAGGGCGTTGCCGCAGATTCCGGTGCGCTTTGTGGCCATGGGCGAGCCCGCCGGACTGGTCTCGAAGTCCTCATCGAATTCAGCCGACGATCCGGCACTGGCGTTCGGATCTGGCGCCTGCTTTGTTGACTACGATGGCGATGGCAAACCTGATATTTTCCTGCCCAACCACGGTCCTCTGGGCGGCATGGGGCTGTTTCACAACCTGGGCAACGGAAAATTTGAAGATGTAACGAAGAAAGCGGGGCTTGACCCGACATCGCACGCCATCGCATGCACGGCCGGCGACTACGACAATGACGACGCGGTTGACCTTGCGGTCAGTTTCAAAGAGAAGGTCCTTCTGCTGCACAATGAGAAGAACGGCACGTTCAAGGATGTCACCGAAACAGCGGGAATCAAAGGCGCCGAAACGAATCAAGGTCTTACGTTTGTCGATTACGATCACGACGGCGATTTGGATCTGTATGTCACTCGCTCGAGCATCCAGCCGCTGGGTGGCCGAGTCGCGGGCATCAATTCAATGTGGCGGAACAATGGCAACGGTACATTTACCGATGTCACCGAGGCCACGGGGTTGTTGGGCTTTGCGAACCATACCAATGCGGTGGGGACCGATTACAACAACGATCGAGCGATCGACATCGTTACCACCGGCGCCAGCTTCGTGATTGCGGGCGCTTCGAACCTTGGGCCGCAGGCCACGACCCTGTTCGAGAATGCTCGCGAGGGTCCATTCATTGCGCATCAGCCCGAATGGGGGCCCGGCGGAGGAACGGTAGGGGTAGCCGTATTGGATTTCAACCACGACGGTTGGATGGACCTAGCTTTCACCCGCCAGGGTGCGCCCGGAATCACTCTCTGGCGGAATCATCAGGGCAAGAGCTTCGAGGCGGTTGAGCTTCCCAAGTCGAACTGGATTCGCGGTTGGGGAGTGGCTGCGTTCGACTACGACAACGACGGCTGGATGGATCTGATCGCGGTGGGCGAAACGGCTGATGGCAAGGGAGAAATCCGCCTCTTCCGCTGTTTGGGTCCGGACGGCTTCAAAGATGTCACGGCAGACGTGGGTCTGGACAAGGTTCAGCTGAACGATCCCCGAGCCGTCATCACCGGCGACTACGATGGCGACGGCGCCACGGATTTGCTCATCACCCAGAATCACGGGCCCGCAGTGCTGCTGCGCAACCAGGGGGGCAACAAAAACAATTGGCTGCGGCTTTCCTTCAAGGGTCTGGCGGACAACAAGAGCGCGATTGGCACCAAGGTTGAGGTCTTTGCCGGGGCGAATCGACAGAAATTCGAAATCGCGGGATCTTCCGGTTATTTGGGACAGAACTCGGTGGACTTTGTGGTCGGACTGGGGCAAGCCAAGGAAGCCGATGTGGTGCGCATGATCTGGCCTTCGGGGGTATTGCAGGATGAAATTCAAGTCGCGGGGTTGAAAAACCACGGGTTCCTGGAAATGGACCGCCGCGGCAGTTCCTGTCCGACACTATTCGCCTGGGACGGTACTCATTATGAACTGGTGGGAGACATGCTGGGCGCGGGCGTGGTCGGACATTGGGTTGGGCCCCACCAGCGTGACATCCCGCGGCCCACGGAATACATCAAAGTGCCCCGCGACTCGATTCGCGAGAAGGACGGAAAGCTCAGCTTCCGTTTCATGGAACCGCTCGAAGAAGCGGTCTACCTCGATCAGGTAAGACTGCTGGCCGTCGACCATCCCGGTGCGGTTGACGTATTTCCCAACGAGTATTTTGCCAGCGCCCCGCCATACCCGCCGTTCAAAGTTGTCTACAGTCGTGATGCCCGCCCGCCCGTGGGAGCGCGGGACGAGCATGGGCACAACCTTCTGCCGGATTTGCTGGCGCATCGTTATGTCGGCGATTTCGGGCTGCAGAACTTCCAGGGCTTCGCCAAAATCCACAGCCTGGAACTCGATCTCGGCCAACCGTATCGCGGCGGCCCGCTCTGGTTGCTTATGCACGGCGAGATTGAATACTTCTCCGCGACCAGCATGTTTGCCGCCTACCAGGCGGGCATCGAAGCGATCGCGCCCTATGTCGAGGTGCAGGCCGCGCACGGGCAATGGGTGCGGATGGTTGACGACATGGGGTTTCCCGCGGGCGGGCCTCGCACCATGACCGCGGATCTGACGGACAAGCTGCCGCAAGGAACACAGCGTATCCGCATTACGACGAATCTGCAGATTTACTGGGATAGCATTCTGGTGAATCGCACGGCGCAAGATCAAAACTCCCGCCTCACGCCCGTTCCACTGGAGCGGGCCGACCTGGGCTACCACGGGTTCCCGCTGAAGATTGAGAATCAGCCGCCAGGCAACGTCGCCTACGTTTACGAAAAGACCAGTCAGACCGGCCCCTACACGCGCCCCGCCGGCCCCTACACGCGCTACGGTGACGTGCGTCCCCTGGTGACCGGTTACGACGATCGCCTCGCGGTCTTCGGGTCGGGCGACGAAGTGGTGCTGGACTTCGATCCCGCCAAGCTTCCGGTATTACCCAAGGGGTGGGTACGGGATTACTTTTTCGTAGCGCACGGCTACGAAAAGGACATGGATTTTTACGCCGCCGAGGCCAGCACGGTACATCCTTTGCCTTTCCGCAACATGGGCACGTATCCGTATCCGAAGGGCCGCTCGTTTCCGCTGGACGATGCGCACGTCGACTATTTCTTGAACTACAACACGCGGCATCTCTCCGGAAACGAACCGAAGGGATACCGGTTCGACTATCCGCATTGAACGGGGCCGATAACTCAGGTTCAGTTTGCCAGGGGCGGAGCGTCGCCCCGCCGGACTGCCGGGGCGCTGTCCCCGGCCGGCCACGAGGGATGCTCAGCCGCATGCCGGGTCTCGGACCTGAGCAAAAACCGCTACCAAATCGTTTTAATCGTTGACAGCGACTAAGGCGGCATAATCCAATACGCGGGAATGGCAACCACTCCTACCGGTACTATTTCCTCCTCCGGGCCACGTCTTCGAAGATCGCTCACGCTTTGGGATCTGATTCTTTACGGCGTGATCGTAATCCAACCCGTAGCCCCCATGTCAGTCTTCGGCGTGCTGAGCCAGCGCGGTCACGGGCACGTCGTCACCACCATCCTGATCGCGATGATTGCCATGCTGTTTACGGCGATCAGCTATGGGCGCATGGCGCGAGCCTATCCCAGCGCCGGGTCGGCCTTCACCTACGTCGGCCAGGAAATCAATCCGGCGCTGGGCTACGTGACTGGCTGGAGCATGGTCATGGATTACATGCTGAACCCGATGATTTGCATCATCTGGATCAGCCAGCAAGCCCATGTGTTTGCCCCGGGTGTCGCGTACTGGGCCTGGGCGATCTTCTTTGCGGTTGTGTTTACGTTCTTGAACATTCAGGGCGTGAAGACCTCGGCCCGGGTAAATGCCGGGCTGGCGGCCGGCATGGGAGTGGTGATCGCCATCTTTTTCGTGGCTGTGGCGCGTTATATCTTCGGACACCCGCAGGACCCCGGGTTTTTGACTCGACCCTTTTACGACCCCCAAACCTGGAATACCAAACTGGTATTAGGCGGCACTTCCCTCGCGGTGCTTACCTACATCGGTTTCGACGGCATTTCGACACTTTCCGAGGAGGCTGAGAATCCCCGGCGCAACATCTTGTTGGCGACGGTTCTGACCTGCGTGGTGATCGGCTTCCTTTCGGCCTTAGAAGTATATGCCGCGCAGTTGGTGTGGCCTGCTACCGATACCTTTCCAAACGTGGACACGGCGTTCACCTTTGTTGCAGGCCGTACCTGGCAACCTCTGTTCGCGATCGTAGGGTTCACCCTGGTGGTCGCCAACTTTGGTTCCGGCATGGGAGCCCAGCTCGGTGCCGCCAGGCTGCTCTATGGCATGGGACGCAGCAACGCACTGCCCAAGAAATTTTTCGGTGCGGTCGATCCCAAGCGGCGTGTGCCTCGCAACAATGTGGTTTTCGTAGGTGCCCTGGCCTTGGCGGGAGCCTTCCTTCTGCCCGCCATCGCCGGCGCAGCGACGGGCTACGAACTGGGGGCGAACTTACTCAATTTCGGCGCCCTGATTGCTTTCATGGGTGTCAATGCGGCCGCTTTTGTTCGCTACTTCGTCCGCGAACCCAAGAAAAAGCTGTCCAATTTTCTCCCGCCGGTCCTGGGCTTTTTCATCTGCCTGGTCCTGTGGTGGAACCTAAGCACCAAAGCCCGAATCGTGGGAGCGATCTGGATGGCCGTCGGAATCGCTTTCGGCGCATGGAAGACGCGCGGATTCCGGGGCGAATTGGTGGACTTCGAGCTGCCTCCGGAAGAAGCCTAGTACAGTCGAGGGGAGCGGCGACAGGACCGTTGGCTGCAGTCGTCCCCTACTGCCCTTGTGGATTACTCAACCCGCCATGAAGCCCGTATTCTTTCCATCTGCGACCGACTGGCACGCCTGGCTTGAGGAGCATCACGAAAAGCACCAGGAGCTTTGGGTCGGATTCCACAAGAAGCACTCCGGGAAGCCGAGCATCAGCTGGCCTGAGGCGGTGGACGGTGCTCTCTGTTTTGGCTGGATTGATGGCGTGCGCAAGTCGCTCGATGAGAGCAGCTATGTCATCCGGTTTACGCCACGACGTCCGCGAAGCGTGTGGAGCGCAGTAAACATCAAACGCGTGGATGCACTGACCAGTATGGGGTTGATGCGACCCGCGGGCGTCCAGGCCTTCGGACGGCGCACCGGGAACCGGTCCGAGATCTATGCCTACGAGCAACGGAAAGGCGCCAAGCTCAGCGGCGCATACGAAAAAGGGTTTCGCGCCCACAAAAAGGCCTGGAAATTCTTCCAGGCGTGCCCTCCATGGTATCGCAGGACTTCGAGCTGGTGGGTGATAAGCGCGAAGAAGCAAGAGACGCGACTGAAACGGCTGGCGCAGCTCATCGAAGCCTCAGAACAGGGACGACCCATCCGCGAACTAGCCCGTCCCAGCGGAAAGAAGTGATGCCGGCTGCGCTGCCTACTGAGCAGCCACGTTCCAGCCGCTGATTTCCACCGCCGGCCGTGCCAGGCCCAGTTCTCGCGCCCGGTAGGTCGCCGTCACTTCGCGTCTCTCGCCGGGCAACAGGGAGAAATAGTTGTCCTGCCAGAGGACGGGAAGAATTTCGTCTCCGCTCTTGCCCTTGTCGACTTTGAGACGCACAAAGAACGCCAGGCTCTTGCTGGGATTTTCCAGCACCACATGAGTGATTGCGTCTTCTCCTTGGCGCTCGGTGTGGTGGGCCACGTTCAGCTTGACCTTGGGCAACTCGGAAAGAGCAGTGTAGTCAGCGTAGGAAGCGGTGGGAGTGGTGTACCAATTCGATTTCTCCCAGTCCAGCGTTTCCGGTTTGCTCGAGAGCCAATAGAAATTAGAACCTACGAGTTTTCCGCTGGCGTCTTCCAGTCGCAACGCCAGGAAATACGTCGGGCTTAGTCCGTCCATCTCGGGCAGCGACAAAACCTTGTTGGTGCTGTCGGCCGTGGCATCGAACCTGATCTGCTGCGAAAACTTCTCGCTCATGTCGAGGTTGAGAACCTGGGTTGTGAGCTTGAGTCCCTTGGCGTCCACGTACTGACTGCTCACAATCCAGATCGAGTGGTCGTCGTAGCCGTACACCGGATGCAGCGGTTCCATGGACTTCTTGGCGCCGAAGTAGCCACCGCCGGGACGCAGATAGTAGTCGTAGAGGTGCCAGATCATCGAAGGCCAGGCATTGTTGAGCATCCACTGGATCACGCCAGTCGAAATATATTTATTCCGACCGTAGCTCTCGTACATGGCACGCACGCCTTCGTAGGTTTGCAGCTGGGCTTTTAGGGCATAATCTTCCACGCTGGTCGCCGGCCCGAAGCGGGCTTCTAACGCGTTGCTGAAGACGTGGATGTCTTTGAATGCGCCGCCGCCGGCGTGATAGTTCCAGGTGTCGTCGATCGGCCAGAGATGGTCTTTGCCCACCATGGCGCGGATACTTTCAATCGGCGGCACAGCCGGTCCCATACTGGTTTCGGTGTTGAATCCGTAGGCTCCGCCGCAGCCGCCCTGGTTGCACTGGCGGGCCGAGTCGGTTTTGTCGGTCTGCCAATACGAGGGAGCGACGTACTCGTAGGGTCCCGTCATCTTCACCCCACTTTCGCCGGAGTAGCCGGCGAGTTTGGCGGTCGCGGAGGAGACGACCGGATTCGGCCACAGCAGGTCCTTTTCCACCTTAAGATAAGTTTGCTCCACGTCGGGCGGCGGCGGATTGTCGCTGCCATTCATCCAAGCCACCAGGCTAGGGTGGCCACGCAGCCGGTAAATTTGGTCGCGCAAGGATTGTTCCGCGATGGTGAAGTCCTGCGGTTTCCAGTTCGGCCAGTGCTCCCAATGGTCGCAGCAGCACCAGCCGGCCATCAGCAGGATCCCCCGCTCATCCGCCATATCGAAAAATTCTTTCGTTTCCAACTTGCCTTCCAGTCGGATCGTGTTCAATCCCATGTCCTGCACGTAGCGAAACTCGTCGCGCACGCGTTGCAAGTTCTCCCGCAGCATCATGTCTGGAGACCAACCGCCGCCGCGGATCAGGATGTTCTTGCCATTGATGGAAAACAGGCGCCGGTTAGCCGCCAGCACTTCCGACTTTACCTCGCGAATCCCAAACTTGGTTTCGGACTGGTCGGAAATTTTGCCGTCCACATGAAATTCCAGGCTGAGACCGTACAGTTCCGGTTTGCCCATCTGCGCCGGCCACCAAAGACGCGGGTGGTCAATATTGAGGCGGGAAAATTGTTCCGGGGCGAAAGTTACATCTTTCGATTCGCCGGGTCCGAGGGTGACGTCCTGGGAGAATTCGATTTTTTCGATCCGGCCGTTGAGCGTTCCTTTCACCGGATGGTTGGCGGCATTCTTCAGCAGCGCCGTGACCGTAAGCTGAGCTTTGTCGTTGGCCGGCGAATCCACCTTTGACACCACCGTGGGATAGCGGAGCGCGACCGGTCCGCTGGTCGTGATCTCCACGCCGCGCCACAGCCCCATGTTCTTGTCCGGAGGTGCGGGGTTCCAGTCCACGAACGTGATGGCCAGGTCGGTTTCGGTGGGTGAGAAAACTTGCACCGCGAGCACGTTCGTCTTTCCCAGCAGCGCCGTGTCGGTGATGTTGAACTCGTAGGTGCGCCACGCACCGGCAACATCGTCGGACTTGGCGATCTGCTTGCCGTTCAGCCAGATGTTGGCGCGGTAGTTGATCCCCCCGAAATTCAGCCAGATGCTTTTTGCCTTAAAGCTGGCCGGCAGAACAAACTCCTTGCGATACCACCAGGGCACGATAAAAGGGCTGTCCTGCTGCATCGGGATGTTGGAAAAATTCCCGCCGACCGGGTAGGTGACGCCAGGAAAGGACCTCAGATTCATCCCGAAACCGGGGTCAGGATAGAGCTTGTGCTCGACCAGGGCTGCCACCACGGTCGTCGGCACGGTCACGGTGTACCAGTCCTTGGCCTGGAACGCGGGGCTCGACAGAACCTCGCCCTTCTCATCCACTTTGCCGGAAGTCTGCAGATTCCACCCTTCTCGGAGGGAGAGCGTGGACTCCGGGTGTTGGCGGCTGGGTTTTGGTTCCTGCGAAAAAACAAGAGCCGAGAAAGACAGCAGGACGAGGCACGACAGGGTGCTCTTGCTCTTCATAAGATCCTGGGCCGAGGGAATGTTTTTCAAGTGCGCTCCATTGTGCCCGCATTCGGTTGGGGGCTCGATCGGACGGCTTTAGCTTAATAACACGTAGTATTAATACGTTTCAATGGCTGATTTTCAAGAGGCGTGGGCGTCCTGCCCGTGCGTTCCCCTACGCTGCCTTCGGCCCTCTTGGACGGCCTCGCCTGCCAGCACGAAGGAGACGCTCGCCTCTACATTGGCGGCTCGGGTGTAGTTTATAATTAAAAATTCCGCCCCAGGTTCTGGAGTGATAAGAAAATGATCCGATTTCTGCAAACCCCTGGCCCCATCAAAAAAGTGGTTCTGGGCGGCCTGTTGACGATTATTTGCGCGGCCATGGCGATTACGCTGATCCCGGGCGGCCTGGGCTCGGATGTCATTGGCCTCGGGAAACCGGGGGAGGGCGTGGTCGCCAACGTGGCTGGCGAGCCAGTGACTCGACTTGAGGTGCAGCGCGAGGCTCGGCAGATGCTGCGCCAGCAGTTTCCGCGCGGCGGAGAACAGGCGACGATGCTGCTTCCCTATTTTGCCGAGCGCGCCGCCCAAAATCTGATCAGTCGGCAAGTCATCATCACCGAAGCGCAGCGGATCGGATTGCGGGTCACGGATGACGAAGTACGGGACGAACTGCAGCACGGGCGCTATTCCAACACTTTCTTTCCCGGCGGTAATTTCGTGGGACAGCAGCAATACGAGGCCATTCTGCAGGGCGCCGAGCTCAGCGTGCCGTTGTTCGAGCAGACCATCAAGAATGACATCTTGCTGGACAAGTTTCGTAACGTGGTCACGGGCAGCGCCCTGGTTTCGGATGCTGAAGTCCAGCAGGAATTTGAGAAGCAGAACGTCAAGGTCAAATTCGAGTACGCGGTGCTCCGCAAAGACGATTTGCTGAAACAGATTCAGCCCAATGAAGCGGAGCTGAAGGCTTTCTACGAGCGCAACCAGGCGACCTACAACAATTCGATTCCGGAAAAGCGCAAACTGCGTTACGTAGTGCTGGACACCGCGAAGATCCAGGCCGGGACCACGGTTTCTCGCGAGGATTTGCAAGCCTATTACGATCAGCACAAGGACGATTATCGGGTTCCGGAACAGGTTAGCGTGAGCCATATTCTGATCAAGGCTCCCCTGCCGGGCGCGGACGGGAAAGTCGACCCCAAGGGCCTGGAAGAGGCTCGCAAGAAGGCGGAAGACGTATTGAAGCAGGTGAAGGCAAGCGGGAATTTCGCGGAATTGGCCAAGAAATATTCTGAAGATCCGGGGAGCGGCAAAAACGGCGGCTCGCTCGGATTCATTGGCAGAGGACGTACCGTTCCCGAGTTCGAAAAGGCGGCCTTCTCCCTCGCCAAAGGCTCGACCAGCGACCTGGTGCAGAGCAGCTACGGTTTTCACGTCCTGCGGGTGGACGACAAGCAGGCCGCCCATGTGAAGACGCTGGACGAAGTCAAAGATCAGATCGAGGAGAGCATCAAGCAGCAGAAAGCTGCCCAGGCGGCGACCAGCCAAGTCAACGCGCTGCTCGGGCAGGCCCGCAGTGCTGGACTGGAAAAGGCGGCTGCCGCCAAAAGCCTTCAGGTCGTGAGCACCGATTTCGTCAGCCGCACCGATACTTTACCCGGCATAGGCAATTCTCCCCAATTCATGAGCGCGGTGTTCGGCCAGGCCGAAAAGGCCCCGCCTGACCAGGTAGGGTTGCCACAAGGCTACGCAGTATTCGAGGTAGAGGCGATTAAGCCTGCGGCCACTCCCAGCTTCGAGGAAATTCGCAGCCGGGTCGAAAGCGAATTCAAAAATGAGCGGGTGCAGGCCCTCCTGGGGCAGAAAACCCAGGAGCTCTCGGATCGTGCCAAGGCCGGGCACGACCTGAAAAAGGCAGCGAAAGAGGCGGGCGCCACCGTCAAGACCAGCGACCTGGTGCAGCCCGACGGGCAGGTACCCGACATCGGTTCCATGGCCGGTGGCGCAGCCGTGGCCTTCAGCCTGAAGCCGGGCGAAATCAGCGGCCCGATCACCAACGCCAGCACCGGCGTAGTGTTGTCGATCCTGGACAGGCAGGCACCGTCTCCGCAGGATTTTGAAGCCAAGAGAGACCAGATCCGGGATTCTCTGCTGCTCAACAAACAGCAGGAAATGTTTGGCCTGTTCCTCACCAATTTGCGCGCCCAGTTGGAAAAGTCGGGAAAGATCAAGATCAATCAGGACGAGATGAAAAGCCTGACCCGCGCGCAGACTCAGGAACAGGGAGAGTAAAGCCGGGAACAGTCCGAATTCCCCACTTTGCTGGTAGCATCGGGTGTAGTTCAGAACGATGTTATTTCCCCGCGCTACCGGAATCCTGCTTCACCCGACCTCCCTTCCGTCTGGCGGTGGCATTGGGGACCTTGGCCCGGCCGCGTATGAGTTCGTAGATTTTCTTGCGGCTGCCCGCCAGGGCCTGTGGCAAGTGCTGCCGCTCGGACCGCCCGCCAACGGGAACTCTCCCTATTCGTCCACTTCGGCGTTCGCGGGAAATCCATTGCTGATCAGCCTGGAGCGCCTCGCAGAGCGCGGCTGGACTAAGCCAGAGCCATCGACCCTTAGCAGCCTGGCGGAGAAAACCGGCGCCGTCGACTACGAAGACGTCTACCAGAGCAAGCTGCCGCTGATTGTCGAAGCGGCGCGAACCTTTTTTCAGGAAGCCCAACCTACGGCTCGCAATCGCTTCGAGCGTTTTTGCCGTGCGAACGCTTGGTGGCTCGAAGACTTCGTCCTTTTCGACGCTCTGCGCGAGCGTTACGCCAGGCGTTGCTGGAAGCAATGGCCTCGCGAACTAGCCAGTCGCCAGACTGCGGCGTTGGACGACGCGCGCACCGAACTGGCGTCTGAGATCAACCTGCGCCGCGTCATGCAGTTTTTCTTTTACGAGCAGTGGCGTGCCCTGCGTCTTTACTGTGCCCAGCGCTCCATTCGCGTGGTGGGCGATATCGCGATTTTCGTGGACCACGATAGCGCCGATGTGTGGTCGCACCGCAATCTGTTTCGCCTAAGAGAGGATGACTTTGAACCCGAAGCGGTTTCCGGTGTTCCGCCTGACGCTTTCAGCGCCACCGGACAGCGCTGGGGCAGTCCGCTCTATGACTGGGGCGCAATAAAAGCGCGAGGCTACGATTGGTGGATTGATCGTCTGCGCTGGGCCACGCAGACTTGCGACTACATTCGCCTCGATCACTTCCGCGGGTTCGAGCAGTTCTGGGAGATTCCCGCCAGCGAGCCAACCGCGGTGAACGGCCGCTGGGTGGATGGCCCCAAAGATGAGCTGTTCAACAAGCTTCGCGAAGCCCTGGGCGGGCTTCCATTCTTTGCCGAGGACCTCGGCTACATCACTCCCGCGGTTCATGCCTTGCGTGAGCGTCACCAGATTCCGGGATGCGCGGTGCTGCAATTTGGCTTCGGCGACGCCGGAGCGCATGTGTACTTGCCGCACCGTCTTACGCCGGATCGCGTGGTCTACACCGGCACCCACGACAACGACACCACGCTGGGTTGGTGGAACTCAGGCACGTCGGAGGGTGAACGGCGTGCCATTCGAGCCTACGTCGGTGAAAGCGCCGACGGCATCCACTGGGCTTTTATCCGGCTGGCGCAAGAGTCTGTTGCCAGCTTGTCCGTGGTTCCGCTGCAGGATGTGCTGGGGTTGAGCAGCGAAGCTCGTCTGAACACGCCCAGCGTCTCTGAAGGCAACTTCCGCTGGCGCTACCAGTCGGGATCGTTGACCCCTGACCTGGCCGAGAAACTGGCGGCGCTCGCCGCAGTGACGGATCGCCTGCCGCAGCATGTTCTTCCGCCGCCAAGCGAGGATTTCGTCGCGTAACCCAGTCCCGCCGGAGTCGAAAGATTCCCGGGAATTCATCCGGCGCTTGGCCATGCATTCTAATTGGCTCAAACCGGTACTCGATCACCACGACACGGAGAGAACGCTGGGAGATGGCGGAAGGAGCTCGGGTATGGGTCGAGGTGTCCTGTTGTGCTGGCAAGCGAACCCGGAGGGTGCCTCAGATGAGGACGGGAGGAGGTCGAGTTGCGTGCAGAAAAAAAGCCGGGACCTTGCGGCCCCGGTTTGCAGTTGGTGGTTGCCCGGATGAATCTTAGGATCCTTCGCTAACCGTCCGAATGTGATGACGAGCCTGGTCTCTTGTCCAGCTCGGGCACGGCGCGGGACTTCGCGCTGCCATGGATCGTTTACGCGCTGCGCCGCGGGCGCATGGTCAGGTCTCTTACCTGGGCCAACACGCTGGACAACTGCATGCCGTTCAACTGGGCCACGAAGGGCAGCAATTCCGCGATAAACTGATCTTTCATCAGCTCGCCGATTTCTTCCTGGCGGTTACGTTCGCCGCCGGAGAGAAGATCGGGTACGGTGACCTCCAGCGCTCGCGCCAGCCGTTCCAGTGAGGAAAGGGTCGGAGTTGCCTTCTCGTTTTCGATCTTCGAGACATAGGTGCGGGGAACGGACATCCGCGCCGCCAGTTGCCGCTGGCTGAGCCCGTTACGCAGCCGTAGGGAGCGGATCGAAGTCGCCAGGTTCAGGTGTCCGCGGCCGTTGCCATTCGCCGGCATCATTTGCGGCGGTGGCGGGGCCACGACGACTTCGGGTTCCTCTTCGTCTAACGAGGCGTGACAGCGACGGCAAAGATCGTTGGAAGTACGAAATTGGACCAGCAGGCAGTGATCGCAACGAACGACTTCCCTTGAATCTACTGGTGCAAGGGTAGTGGCCATCTAGGTGTGGGAGTTGCCAGAGCGGGGGCGTCTCCTGGAACGAAAAAAATCTGGTTCCAACCTGCAGTGTAATTTGCGGTACAACACCTGTGGATGTCAAGAACAATTCAGGGTCAAACACAAAACACCGCGGTGGAAAAGCAAAGTTAGGCGGAGAAAAAACGGAGAAAACAGGTAAGAAACCATGAGCAATCGAGAACAGGCATGGGGGTTACTAACTGAGTTCACCCAGTCGGAAAGTTTGCGCAAACACGCGCTGGCGGTCGAGGCCGGTATGCGCGCCTATGCCCGCAAATTTTCCCCGGCTTCTCCCGAAACCGAAGAACTATGGGGCATGGTCGGTCTGCTGCACGACTTCGATTACGAGAAGTATCCCAGCCTCGAGGATCATCCCTATAAGGGGAACGAAATCTTGAAAGAGCGTGGCTACTCGGACCAAGTCCGCCGCGCCATCATGTCGCACGCCGAATATTCCGGCGTCACACGGGATACGCCCATGGAGAAGGCGCTTTTTGCCTGCGACGAGCTGGCCGGATTCATTACCGCATGCGCGCTGGTCAAGCCGGGGAAATCTGTGCTGGAACTCGAGACCAAGTCCGTCCGAAAAAAGATGAAGGACAAAGCCTTCGCCCGCAATGTGAAACGCGAAGACATCGTAAATGGCGCTACCGACCTGGGAGTGGATCTGGAAGAACACGTCGCGTTCTGCATCGAAGCGCTGAAGGGAATCGCCGGGCGACTGGGGCTGGACGGCAGCGCTGCGCAAGCCGGCTGAGGCGGGCGCGAGCCTCCGGTTCGCGCCCCACCCCGGGCTGCCTACGGGCGGGCACTCCCGTCCGCCGGGGCTGTGCTCGACGGTCAATGGTGGGGGGGACGCGCCGCCTCAACCCCGAAAAACCTCGCGCTGGCCCAGCCGCCTTGCTATCCAAATCCTTCCTCTACCGTCTAGCAAGAACGTGTAGAGGCTGGAAAACCTGATTTCGCCGATCCCGGGTAAATTTCGAAGGAGGCGATCCCATGGGCTCAAACAATGCCGTACGTTTAGGGTTAGCCACGATTGTCGCGCTCACCTCCACGGTGTGGACCGCCTGTAACAGCGCCAATACCGGCGCCACTTCCCCGGCTGCGGCCGGTGGCGGCAAAGTCCCCGTCACCACCGTGTCGGCAGACGCGAGAAAGGAATTCCTCGAAGGGCGCGACCTCTCCGAAAGGCTCCTGGCGCAGGATTCCCTGCAGCATTTCGACAAAGCGCTCGCCCTTGACCCGGATTTCGCCTCTGCGGAGTTGGCCCGCGCCAACAATTCTCCTACCGCCAAGGAATTCTTCGAGCATCTGAACAAAGCGGTTGGTCTTGCGGTCAAGGCTTCGGATGGCGAGAAGCTCTTCATCCTCGCGAATCAGGCGGGAGCGAACGGCGACGTGGCTAGACAGAAGGACATTCTCGACCAACTGCTCGCCGCCTACCCCAATGACGAACGAGCGCAGTTCGCCTTGGGCAACTACTATTTTGGCCAACAGGCATACGGTCCCGCCATTGACCACTACAAAAAGGCTACCGAACTGGCTCCCAATTATTCTCCTGCCTATAACATTGTCGGCTATGCCTACCGGCAACAGGATGACTACGCCCACGCTGAGCAGTCCTTCAAGAGATATACGGAACTGATTCCCAACGATCCCAATCCCTACGATTCCTACGGGGAGCTGCTGTTGAAAATGGGAAGATTCGACGACTCGATTGTTCAGTATCGCAAGGCGCTCGCGATCGATCCCCACTTCGTGCCCTCGCACTTCGGGATTTCCGCGGACCTGACCTACATGGGCAAGCCGCAAGAAGCCGAAGCCGAGTTAGCAAGAATGAAGGACCAAGCACGCAATGACGGCGAACTCCGAACCGCATTCTTCGGGCTGGCAGTGGTGGCCGCGGATAGCGGCAAGCTGGACAAAGCGCTGCAGCAAATGGACAGGGAATACGACATCGCAAAAAAGAAGAACGACCTTGCCGCCATGGCCGCCGACCTTCAGGCCAAAGGCAACATTCTCGCCGAGATGCAGAACTACGGCGAGGCAAACCAGCAGTTCGAACGTTCTCTCAAGTTTGTCCAGGAGTCAAATCTGTCGCAGGAGATCAAGAACAACGCGAAGCTCCTGCACCACTACAATCTGAGCGCGCTGGCGATCGGGAAAAAGGACTACGCCGCAGCGAAAACTCATGCAGAACAATTTCGCCAGGGCGCGGAGGCCTCCAAAAACTCAGCCC
>Ga0193732_1000065_pt1 | contig 22099 bp, 18 predicted proteins | sample U1s1metaG_FD_145077 | JGI IMG/M metagenome (GOLD analysis project Ga0193732, IMG submission 145077) | Soil microbial communities from a riparian zone of the East river system, Colorado, United States - U1s1 | ecosystem: Environmental > Terrestrial > Soil > Riparian zone | place: USA: East River...
GTTGGACAAAGCAGAAGCGTGCGCCACTGCTCCCGAAGGGTGGTAGTTGCTGGGGATAATACGATCAAAACAAATACGTGGGCCTTGCGCCATATTGCCTCCAATCTCGAGACGGTTTAGTTCGACCGGTGGATAGAGACCGCTGGTGTTTTTTTGCGGTGGCATCGCACTTCGGGACAAGTGCTAATTCTATGGATGTGCAATTGATGGACCAAAATCGGAGAAAGGGACGAGCAGAGAATTTCATTGTTAAATCAAGGGGGTAAGTTAGAAGGAGAAGTGCTATCGAGCAATTCTGGCGCTGGTTGACTATCTCTCCGGATAGCTGACTATCCGATCGGATAGTCTGCAGAGTCAGGATCGGCTATTTGGCACGCCACGAGTTGGCCGAGTATACGCGGGTGGGATGCGCCTGTGACAGTCAGCCAGAGCAGTCTATTCTGCCAACACCGCTTTGGTAATTTCCTCGATCGCGGCCGAGGCGCATGCGAAGCCCAGCGCCCGGTAGCTCTCAAATTGCGTTTCATCAAAGAACTGATCTACGGTTGATTGGTGGGGAAACTCCTCCGCTAGGCGCGCATATGCCAACACATCCTGCGGCAGGTCCGTGTTTAGAGATGGTTTGACATAGATCAAAATACCTTCACTCTCATCCGGATAGTGGATGGTTCCGATCGTGAACGGCGTCTTGCTCGCGCGCAATTTCTGGTCTCCGGGCAACAAGGCTAGCGAAGGACGGATTTCCTTGAGATCGATCTCAATGGTGGTCTTAAAATCTACCCTGCACTTTTCGATCGCGCTGGCTAAATCGTTGCAGGAGAACGACGGGTCGGCTCCTGCGTCGCAAGCGATGATGACGCGGCAGCGCCGACGTATTAACTCATAGATAGCAAGGTTTTCGAAATGACCGCCGTCTGAGAGGTAGACTTCACTCTGATCATCGTTTGTATTTCCCGTGAGCTCGTTCATCAGAGCGTTCCAGGACGATCTCGGCCGCCCGCTCTCCCAGCTTTTCTTGATTCTCGGATTCCCCAGCCACCATCCCAGGCGGACGCTGAAAATCGTCAACAAAAACGCTACGGCGCCAGTCGTGTAATGCCCCATGTTGGGACTAGCCGCTGCGCCGGAAATGGCCATCGCCGTTCCGAGCCGCGCTCCAGGATACCGCGATTTCCACGAACAGGTCTTCGTGAGCCGGTAGGAGCCGGACTTGAATACCTCAGGATCTCGGGTTACGGTTCTTGACCCTTGGGGTTGAATGCTGCCGGGCATGCGGGCCAGGCTCTTTTCCTCGGTGTAGTCAAATCCCGAATAGAGAGGAGTGAAAGTAAACGATCGAGCCTTGCGGGACTGCAGCGCCAGTTCTTTGCCTTTCACGACGTTCAAGGTCGCGTTCAGGATATGAAATGGGGCGCCCAGGTCCTGCAGGTCATGCAAAAAGATGTTGTCAGTTTCGTCGAAGCCTGTGAATGGCTGGGGATCGCGGGGCCGGTGCGTGGCTCCCAGATAGCAACGGACCAGTCGGTTGCGATAGGCGTTGTGCAGGGAAAATTCATTTACATCAACGCGGTATCCCATGATTTTCGACAGCCCGTACAAACCGAGGCACAAGGCAAGTGCTGGGCACAATTTCGCGCCGGCCGCTCCACCGGCCAGCACGGGCACGAGCCAGTAAAGGCCCATCGAAAGAATTGCGATTAGGCCCAGAACGAAGAGAGGAGGCGCAAGCCGTGCCAGGAAATCGTCTTTGCTGTTTGGGGGCGAAGGGCGGGGCCCGGTTGAGTCACCTTTGGCGGCGAACAAGCCCTTCAAGGTTGTCGTGACCCAACCGCCGACAACCCCGGTGATCCCTAAACTACTGAATAAACGGGCAAACCAATTCTTGTCGCGGTTTTTCACAAAATCCCACAGGCACTCCACCCAGTGCGGAAAAAACAGGGTCAGCAGACAAACGACAAACCAGAAAACCGTAATCGCCAGGACTGCGCCCCCGAGCCGAGCCCACCATTCCCTCAGGCCGTCTTGGTAGGCGCGCCCTATCAAGCCGAGATGAACGACCCCGACCAGCAATACCAACAGCGTGACTAAGGGAATATAGAAAGTGAGTACGTGCCAGACGCTACCCTGATCGAGGACCCTCCATCTTGTCAGGCTGTGGCTTACAAATAGGAGGAAGGCTCCACCTACCGCTCCGGTGGGACACGCCCATAGTGCGGGCGCCCACACCAGGTACCAACCGGAAGGCTTTTCCGCCACTGTGCCGCGGTTCAGGACCAGGCCGGCGGCCACTGCGATGAACCACAGTCCTCCATAAGACACCGCACTCCATCCAATGACGGCCTCCCAACTACGGGGTCGCAGCCACTCCGCCGCACCTTGCGGCGATGCGAACTGCCAAAGCGCATAGGTAGCAAAAACACAAAACAAGAAGTGTGGAACAGCAACAAAACGGACGACATTGCGCGGAGTATAGGGTTTCGCGCCCGAATTGAGCGCCACGCCCACGGCAACCACCGCCAGCGATATCGCGGCCAAGATCACTGCGACATATGCGCTCGTTGCGCCGTAGAATTGCAAGCCAATCAACCCCAGCGTGCGCGGAACTAAAAGTAGTGCCAGCAATGCGGAAATGAGAATCGACTGATTTAGGAGCAGGTTGCGAAGGTATGTTCCAACGAATGCCAGGGTGTCTCCACTGAGAGCACCCAGGTTGGGAGTCAAGTAGTTGCTGTACTTGCGCAGAAAATGGACTTGGTGTGGTTCGACAATATCGCCGATATGTTGGGGTCCGTTGTTAAGTTGCTTTTCAATTTGTGCAATATGGTTATCGCCTGCCGCCCTCTGACGGCTGATGTAGTAGGCCCACGAACTAAGCCAAGATCCTATGTAGCCACCGCCTGACACGGTCGAAAGGTAATCCACAAATTTCAGCAAGTTCTTGTTCGCCAGAGCCTGAATGACTCCGAGATTGAAGGTGGCGCTACGAATGCCCCCGCCAGAAAAGGCCAGACCTACAATGTCCTGTTCAAGCGGCACCGGGCGTTCGGGCACTTCCCGCTTCGCACGTGCTTTGCGCAGAACTGCAATTTCCTTGGGCAAGACTTCTGCAAAGGTAAGCCCCTGGTCCTCATCTGACGATTCCTGGACGAACATAGTTGCAACCCCCGCGCCAGACCATCGTCTCCGGCGACCAGTTTCTGGGTTTCGCCTTGGGTCGTTTTACTGGCCAGTCCTCTCCGAGCACCCTCAGGTGGTCACTCAGGATCGAAACCCGCCCCGCCGCAAAACAGCAGTCCGATCAATACAAAGAAGGACGGCCCGATCCGCCCAGAAGCGACGTGTTCATGCTGCCGATGATGTGGTGTCCCTCGCCGCCTCCCCACGCGAATAACAGAAATATTTGGGGGAAACCTCCTGCGCGCAGGGTAAAGCCGGTCGCGAAGCTGTGCTTGAAGTTTTGAGAGTCAATGTCTCCTCGGCTTAGTGCCACTTTACCTTGGTCAGCCATGAAGGTGAATCCGAAAGGTCCCCAGATCGAGTGCTCGAAACTCTCGCGCAGGAGGAGCAAGTTCGGGCCGCGGAAACGATAGTCCTGGAAGCTGCTGAGCGCAGGATTACCATTGACGTCCGAGCCCCCCAACGTGTGTTGAAAGTAAAAAGGCACCACGCTCCCGGCGGAGGCAATCGACTCCGAGAGCAAGAAACGGAATCCAATCGTTCCTGAGCGGTTGCGGGAGATAGATGGACATTTCTCGGCTCCCACGGCCTGTGCGCACTCATCGGGTCCGTTCGTGTCCTTGGCATTTGTTGATTGCGAGTTCCTGTACAGGGGAAACTGATTATCCAGATCAACCGTCCAGCGACGAAACGAATAGGTCGAATTTGAGGGCGCGAAAAACTGCTGAAAGTTGACCAAATAGTTCAGTTCGAGGTGGTCGTTGAGCAGTACGGGCTTGATGCGAACACCCTCGCCGAGTTGCAGAAACCCGGGCTGAGTGACCAGTCCCGGAGCGGTTGCTTCAGTGTACAGTTGCTCAATCGAGGGACTCGATTGCCCGTGGTTCCCGCGCAGATCCACAAATCGGCCATTAACCTCCCCCAACAGGGAGATGTTCCAGTTGCGAATCACAGGCACTTTAGTGACTGGCAAGATGGCGTTTGTGCCGATGATGGTTTCCCGCATCCCAAAAATGCTTTTATCCGATTCTGACGTGGTTGGTCCAAGACCAAAGAAAAACAGCTTTTGCAGCGAGGTTGTCTGAGCGTAAATATTGAAGACGGTGTACGGATGAATCCTGATGTTGCTCTCCACAGGTGTGGCGGTAGGGTTAGTGGTGACAACGATCTTCTGCACCGGCGTGTGAATGATCTTCATGTATCCGCCGGCACGCCAGGATCCGCTGCTTGCTCCCACGGCGTCAAGGTTCCAGCTGATCCGCCAGTTTTGGTTGGGAGTGTAGTGGGTGACGAACGCCGGGCCGAATCCGAAACCGTTTTGCGGCGCGATACTGCCGAGCGCAAGGTGCAGCGGATGATCGGTTACCAGTTCCTGGGCACAGCTGCCGATTGCCTTAAAACTGAAATTCCCGCAGCTCTCTTTGACATGTTCGCCCTCGCGTCGAAAATCGGCTTGCAGCGCACTTTCCTGAGCGACCGCGTATTCGCCCGCCAGTAACAGAACAATCAAAACCCTCCAACGCATCTCGCCTCCTTCGATGACCTCTGTGTGGTCTGACGCCTGCGGCTAGTGGATCGCGTCGGTGACGCTTATTGGCTCGATCGACTGATCGGCCTCCTAAATCGGGGTTCGGCAGGGAAATCTCATGATTGCTCTACCGTTTTTTCTTCCGCCCAACACCGCCTTGGTTTTTCGGCTTTTTTGCCTTGATTTTTGCCTTGGCCTTCCGCGCGGGCTTGCGTTCGCCCATGGCCGCAATGCGAGACGTGACGTGCTTGGCTGCCTCGGGATGCAATTTCGCCGTAACTTTGCTGATATAGTTCGCCGCCTCGCCCTCGGTCTTGATTTTGTTGACATAGATATTCGTCTGCTGGCGAGTGGGAAGCCTGAATTCCGCTTCCTGCAGGTGGAGTATTTGGTTTTTCAGCAGAGCTGATACCGGCCTGTCTGCGTTGAATGCACCTTTTGGCGGTTTAGGTACAACAATTACAGTCACGAGGCACCAACCTTTCGGAACGGCTCTGTCGCGTTAACCTATCTTGAAGTCTGGCCCATCGGTTCTCATGGTGGGCAGTGTAAGCAGATCGAGAAAAGTGTCCGCGGCCTTCTCCCGAGGAGAACGCCGATCGTAATCTCCCAGGAAGAATTTGGTTACCGTAGCGGGAATCGAGGCATGCTCGAACGTACGCCCGCCCTCTTGAGGCCCTTTCACGACGGTTCCCTTCGGAATCCAGGGTGAAACTAAAATCGCCGGTACGCGCACGCCCAACCGGTCGAACTCGAATGACCTCCCAGTCCCGGTGTCGTTGGGTTGCGCAACAAAGCCATCCTTCATGCACGCAGGTGGCGGAACGTGATCGTAAATACCACCGTGTTCGTCGTAGACGATGAGTAGCACCGTGCTTCTCCACAGGCTCGGATTCCGTTTGATGGCGTTATACACCGACGCAATGAAGAGTTCCCCAGCCTGCACATGATGGTCGGGATGCTGATCCGAAGCTAATTCCGTGCCGTTGTCGCCATCATGATCGTTGTAGTTCGGTTCCACGAAGCTGTAGTCAGGAAGAGTGCCCTTGTTGCAGTCGGCAATAAACTGTTGATACGTACCGAATAGCTCGGACTGGTGCTGCAGCAGATTCACGATTTCCATGGTGGAGCTGGCTTGATCGTAGTAATAGAGCTTGGACGTGCGGGCGGGGCTGGCGGTGACCAACCTGTCGTAGATGCTCTGGAACGGCTCCTTCACATAGAAAAGATCCATTCCCACCTTGCCAAAAGAGGTGCCGTAGTGAGCAAACGCCCGATTGCAGATGGTCGGGCCCGGGATCGACGAGAACCATCCATTGAACACGGCGAACTCAGTTGCCAGGGTTGTGAGTACCGGCAGCTGGTCGGGCGTGAAGTAATACATGATCTTGCGGGAATGCTTTACATCGCGTTGCTGCTGGAAGTAGCTGTTGACAAAGCCCTGCATGTTGGCGACACGCTGATTGCTGTTATCCCCATTGAAAAGCTGGAGGTCGACTCCCGGGAAGTGGTGGTCCGGGTCGGGATCGAGCTGGCTTTGAAATTCCGCCTGCGGCTGCACTTTGACCACCGCACCGGTTGTGTCGGGATTACTTTCGTTTCCGCTCAAACCATCGATGCGAGGATCCGTTGCCTTCAAAGCACCAAGCATGTGGTCGAACGACCGATTCTCCATCATCAAGACAACGATATGTTTTAGACCTTCCAATCCTGGTGGCATAAAACGGTCTCTCCGTTTGCGTAGACCTGATTTTCATTTCTCGGTGTTGCAAGCACTGTATCCGAACGGAGACAAATTCTGCAATCCTGCGGATTTTCGCGGGAGCTCCCTTGGACAAGCCCCTTCTCAGAATTCCTAAGCAAGTTGCTTGCCAAGGCTGCGAACATGCCGCGCAAAGGCTTCGTCATGGCGGAACGGCGCTTAGGCGTCCTTAAATTGCGAAAGCCATTTGAAGGACTAACCTTTTGGATACCAGGCCTATCCGATCGGATAGCGGTTCGGAAGAATGCCCACCAAGCAAGGCGAGCACGATTCGACTGCTGGCGCTGTCCTAGAACGTCGACCGCGCCTTTGTGAGGGCAACTTTCTCGCCTAATTCCGCGGGCTTAGGCGGCGTGAAGGCGGACCAAAGCTCTTTGCCGACGCCAGCTCGTCCGGATCGGACTGTAAGACTCGCCACCAGCACCTGTGGATGAGGGACGCATGAATCCGTCTCGCCTGACGCAAACCAGTGTCTCGGCTGAAGAGCACGTCGCCGGTTCAACGTCAACCGGCAGCTTGTGCTGGCAAGCTGTTGCCGAGTAAGCCTTCAAATTGCTGTGCGTAGCTTTGAATGGTCGCAGCCTGATCGAGCCGGTTGATAATCCGGCGCGCATTGAAGTAGTCACAGGTCGCGGCGTTGACATAGTCGCCCAGCTTCTTTCCGGTAAAAAGCCCTTTCCGCATGCCGAGCGACATGATCTTGTATGCCGTTTGGGGCTCTAGGGCGTGTTCTGGATGGAGTACGAGCAGGTTGCCGAGACCGAGAGCCTGGCCCATGATCTGATAATTCGCTTTCCAGGTGAGTTGCACGTAGCCACGCCCGTAATAGGTGTTCACGAACCTTGTGCCGTCGCTATCTACGACCGTCACCGGTTCCCCGTATGGCTTTCCTTTGCCTTTCCCGAACTCCTCAATCGGCAGCCATCGTCCGGCACACTCGTGGCGTATCGTCGCCAGCATGTAGGCCGCCCAGCGCTTGTCGTCGAGATCCGAGTCTTCGACCAGGAACTCCAGTAATGCCGCCAGGCCATCTCGCACCGGTTTGCTGGTCTTGGGATTCTGGCTGCAATACATTGCAACTGCCGCATTGGCGTCGTAGCTGAGCACATCGCCTCCTTCCCGGCGGCTCGACGGGAGCAGCCCTATTCGCGAGCACGATCTCCTCAGTCCCCAACCTCGTCAGGTGAGGATTACGGATCTGTTCGCTCGCCATCCAGGTCTTATCAAAGTCAGCTTGGCCGCTCCGGCGGTTGCCCCCGGTGGCCCTGGATGCACGGCCATCTCGATTGGGCCGGTCATGATCACCCTGTTACCGAAACGCAGCGCCGTTTTTCCCCTTCCATTCTGCAGAGGTTCCCTCCCCGAAGTTTTTCCCTTCACGGTCCCTTCAGTTGTTCTTGAAGCGGTGGCGCACGATCGAGCAGTACACCATCGAAACCGGTGGGAAGCAGGGCGAAGGATATCTCTTCACCGAACGGGTCGGCGGCTTAATGAATCGCCGCATACTTTATGCCAACTTGTCGTGGGCGTCAAATTCGGTTCGCCCAAGACGCCTCTTTTTATCTATCGAAAGAGATCGGAAACGTTCATGGCGAAGAAGAGTGCTCCCACCCTTTCCCCTCGCTGTCTATTGACATTGAAACCGTACCCGACGTCGACATTGAAGTTCACCAGGCTGAAACGTATGCCCCCACCTGCAGCATATCGGTTCCTCTGAAACAAGGGCGAATGTGTGCCGCCAAGGCGCGCGACATCCACCAAGGCAAACGGGCTCACCGTATAAAGATTGAGCTCACGAAAAATGACATCTAACAATCGTCCCGTGAACTGCGTGTCACGGATAGCTCGAACCTCCACCTCGGGCCTTTTGAGGGATTCCATTTCCACACGCAGGTCGTCTTCCAACGAGCCGAGCCGATCCTTCTGTTCTTGCAGCTTGCGCACGCGATCCGCCAGTTCCGGTTGAGTGACGAACCCTGCGACCGCATCGATGTCGTCGCGAATGGTTTGGAGTAAGGGTGGCGTCAGCTTGCCGAGCCCGATTGCCAACAAGTCCCCGGTACTGGTGATCGCTTCCAAGTTCTGGGTATCTTTTGCATCTGCGCTCGCCGCCACGAGATCTTTGGTCAACGCATCAATCTGACTGAGATGGGCACTGAGGTCCGCTTGTAGTGCCTGCGTTGCTTGCAACGTCTCATTGAGCGTCGATGTCACACGACTCAGTTTGGCGGCGAGAGCCTGACCGACGGAAGGTTCGAGCACTGCCTGGGCTTTTAGCGACGTGTAGCTCGCCCCAAGTTGCGCTCTTAAGGCACCAAGGCGCTGCGTAGCCCTCAAGAGCTCTTCAGCCTTGCCGGCGGCGGAACGGACGCCGAGTTCGCCTTGTAACTCCTGGCTTGTGCAAACAATCTGGGTCAAGAACGATTGCGCCAGTTGATCGCAGTCGTCCACGCCTCCTTTCATCGGAAACCCCACCGCCAGAAACCTGATATTCGCAAGCGCGGCAGCATGACTGGACTTGGCAATTTCGATCGCGTGTTTGGCATCGCCAATAGCGGCATCCAGATCGTCGAGACTTGAATCCACATCGGCATCGGCGGCGTCGGAAGCAAGGGATGTGCGTATTTCTACGGATTTCTTCTGCGCATCGTCCAGCAAGGGCACCGCCGAATCGACTTGCAGCAGTATCTGCTGAAATGCAGGGGTCTCCGCCAGATACGAGAGCTTGGCCGATTCGCGGGCCGTCTTGACTTGGCCTCCCAGTGCGCGCCGAAAGCTGGGATCTTGTGACAACCCGGCAGGAACCACGGGGCGACCTAGGATCGCCTGCGCCACAGTCAAGTTCGCGGAGTAATAGTTAGTGCCGCCCAGTCCACCGCTCTCCAGAGCCTGACCGAAATCCTGCTCTGCGAAACTTCGGAGCAGCGGGTTTCGCGGGAGATGCCAGGAGTCTCCCTGGATGAAGTTGCGCTGTATATTCCCTCCGAAAAAGCGCTCGGACAGAGGAATTGCCGCCGGGTTACCTGAGATGTAGCCGCCACCGAGCTGCACGTCGACTGCGGTTGGCTTATGCTCGGCAAACAGGAGCCGAGTGCTGTAGCTGAAATTCGCCACCTGCTTCGTGTAGTCCCATGACGGCTGGCGCGACGAAGAACCGAACTGAATCCCGTAAGACCCCGCAAAAGCCTCACGCCCCAAGTTGAACGTACCTCCCATGTAAGCTTTCACCGACCCATAGGCATTTCCCTGGGTCAGGGTCCCGCCCACCGTCCTTGCCTGCTGGTTTCCACCCTCTATGGCAGAACCGAAGCGCACAACGGTTCCCAACGTCCCTAGCGCACGCGACGCCCCGAGGAGAGAAAGCACAGCCGTGCCCGACTTCAAGCGGAGTTGATCGCCAGGAATGTTCTCGTAGATGTATCCCAAACGCCACCTGAGGTAATTGATCCACGTCTGCGGAGATTTTGTGGACCCCGTGAGGAAAAGAGAGCCCGTCGCGCTGTCCGTGGATCCGGAAAGATCGGCGTCCATGGAACTGAATAAGCCGGCACTTGTCGAGTAGGAGAGCCGGGTGCCGACAAACAGGTTACGGGCGCGGTTGAATCCCAAGTAGGGAAGCGGCTGAAGCCTCCCCTGCTCAGGCAGCATTCCTGCCGGCGCCAGCCGCCTCGTCAGCGAGGTGTGATCCGCCTCGAAAACACGCGCGGCATAGTAGGCCAGGTCAGTCGTGTAAATGTTCGAGGAACGGCGCACGAGTTGCAAGGTTTCGGCGCCTGCGGCAAAACCAGCGCTAAGCGAAACAATTCCCCCGGATGCACGCTCCCGCTTCCGAAGAAAATGCTCAACTGGTCCACGCCCGCTTCATAGTCGCTGCAATGAAAGGGCATGCCTCTCTGTACTGGCAGCGTCGACTGTATTGCCAAAAGACTTGAGCGCACGGCTCCGACGAAGCTCAGTGGAGTATCAAGATGGACGTTTCCGACCACATAGCCGCCCGTCTCAAGGTACTGGTAGGCGGGCGAACATGTGATGTTCTGAGCAAAAGCAGCCGCCCGAGCCCCCAGGAACATCGCGAAGGAATAGACTAGCCACCGTAAGGTTCTACTCACAAGGAGCCTCCAGCAGTCGATTCCCCAGTTGGCGCGAGCGCCGCAGCTAAGCCAGATGCGGCATCACAGCAAGTAACTTAGCGGTTCTATTGTCCGAGGTTGTGCCGCCGGGGAGACTCTGTGCGCGCGCAGTGATTGGCCCTTGCAGAAACTCGATTTGTGTCATCGTGAGTCCGCGATCGACCATGGCTTGCGCATCAGCGTTGTCCGTGTCGCCGAGCGTGACCTCCAACTTCACCCGATCCTGGAAGGTGCCGCTCTCATTTGTGCGAAGCACAAAAATAATGATGTACAAAGATCCGGACGGTGGGCAATGCCGCGAGATCCCAAACGAGACCTGGGTTTGGTCATCAGGGGACAGCACTGCCAGGTTCACTGAAAACGGTGTACAGGGCGAAGCCGCACTCCCGGTTCCGGTTTCCGATCCAGCTTTCGTTTGATTCGCCATCTTTCCTCCTTTACCGTGTACTTCGTGTCGTTTGGTCCTTTGAAGACTCTGGGAGTTTTTGGATTCGGTGTTAGCTCTGCGGCACCTTGCCCTAAAACCCTAATATTTCCCTCCCAGCCGGTGAGCTCTTGAGAACGTGCACTATGGCTCGAGAACCCATCGTTGGGTTCGAATGGGGCGGCTGGGGCGTGCTAGTAGGCACACCTGCTTTCCGTCTTGCCACGGTCCGGCTAGCTACGCTGATTGGCCCGAAATCCTTTGATGAGAGAACCGAGGTAGCTCATTAGCAACTGCTCAACTGAGGGAAGGCGGCCATTATCTGCCTAGCACGTCAGAGGGTCAAGGAGAAACTTTCCTATGTAGCCGCAACGTGAGAAGTTCCTCTTTGAGCACGATAGAAAGTTCCGCTTTTATGGGGGCATGGCCGAAGACGAAGACGCCGAAGACGAAGACAAAGAGGGGCTGTGGATGTCAGGGAAGGATCGAGATGCCGCCACCGCGATGTGGGGCAAGGTCGCAGCGGATACTGTACTTCTAGCCTCGGCCTGAACACTTCGAGGCCGGGGCTGGAGATCAGCATTTAGAAACGCGCAAGCGGAAGTCTCCCATTCTGAAGACCTCATCGCGTACCGATTACGAGGTGACCTTCCCTCTCTCCGCTAATCCTTCGCTGTCCCACCTTTCGCCGCATCGAAGCACTTGGCACCGCTGCCCCAGGCGGCGACATTCCACTATGAATTCATCTGGAGATGCAGTGTTGAATTCGAACATTTCGAAGTGGCACGGTATGACGAGGTCGGCAGCGATATCTTTCGCCAGCCGCGCGGCCTCGGCTCCGGACAGATTCCCCGCTACCTTCCTTTCGGCAGCGCGGCCATTGATCGGGAGAATCGCGATCTGTATTCCAAAGGTCCGCAGTTTCTCCGCCATTCCAGGGTATCGAATCGTGTCGCCGCTGTGGTAAACCGTCCACCCTCCGAACTGGAGAACGTAGCCGAGAAACCTGGCCCGGCCCTGTTCGTCGCGCTCCACGGTTTCGTGAGCCGATGCCACGCCAGAAAATCGAATCCCCGAAAGTTCAGCCGTGGTTCCGTCATCCACCCCGATAGGAACTGCAGAGTCGATCGCTAGCCGCTCCGCCACAAAGGCACGATTCGATTCTGCTATCACCAGCTTCAGGCGTGGATTGCGCACCAAGATGGGGCCGAGCGTTTCGGCATCAAGGTGATCGGTGTGATTGTGGGAGGAGGTAGCGATCTCGGCAAACGAAAGCTGGGCGGGATTGACCACCAATTCCGTCATCCGGACATGCGGCTTACCGGACTGGCTGTACTTCTTTGTCAGCGAATCGGAAAGATAAGGATCAAGCAACACGTGGACACCCTGCCATTGCAGCAGGAACCCGCTCTGTCCCAGCCACCACAAACGAAAACTGCCGTCGCGCCGGTCCGAAGCGCGAATATCCGCCAGCAGCGCGTCGTGAGACCAGACCGGACGGATCACGACAGTCCCAGTTCCTTTCGGACAATCGATACGCCACTCACCAGGCTGGCCAATTTCTCCCGCGCCGCCCAACGCGCTGTCTGGCTCAGTCCGCAATCGGGTGCGAAGGAGAGCCGCTCAGCAGGCGCGTGCCTTAGACACAAGCGCACCCGGTCGGCGACATCGGCGGGCGTTTCGATATAGTAGCTCTTCACGTCAATGATGCCGACCGCGACATCAATCCCGCGCCCAGCAATATCGTGGATGATTTCGATCTCCGCAAATTCGCGACTCGCCATCTCCAGATGCATTTCCTGAACTGGCAGACTGAAGAACGCAGGAAAAAGCGGCGCGTACCGTCGAGGACCCACAGCTCGGCCCTTGTAGTTGCCAAAACAAAGATGGGTGGAAAGACGGCATCGGCCGACCACCGGTTCGACAGTCTCAACAAATATTTTGACAAAGCGACGGGGATCTTCCCGGTGGGCATAGCAGCTCATCGAGGGTTCGTCGAGTGTGATTTCCTCACAACCACTTTCGACCAGCCTTTCAAGCTCGGCGCGAACGATTGGCATCAGCGCGTCAGTGACCTCCCAACGGCTCTGATACCTTCCTCCAGGATTAATGCGGCCGCTCAAGGTGTAGGGTCCGGGAACGCTAGCCTTCAGGACCGGCCCGGGTGGCGCAATCCTCTGCAGGCACTTGAACTCTTGCACGGCTCCCAGCCCATGCCTGGAGTTGATGGTTCCCGTGACCTCATATTTTCCCCGCTGATCGTGCGCCGGCGGCCCGAAGCGGCGCGGAGAAATCGCAGTAGCGCGAATACCCTCCAGCCGACCGTAGAATGACAAATTGAAATCATAGCGAGTCTGTTCACCGTCGGTAATTACATCCAGACCGGCAGCGACCTGATCGTGCACAGCCACGACAACCGCGTCATTCTTCATCTCTTCGCTATCGGCCTCGCCGAATTGCTCGAGGTGCGCCGAGGCAAACTCGAGCCAGCCGGGGAAGGGATAGCTTCCGACCACCGTAGTCCGCAAAGGTGCCCGCTGCTTTTGCTGGTGCGTCGCGCGGGCTGCGCGTTCATCTTTTATCGTCACTCTCTTGCGACTCATTCGCTCACCGTCCATCCCGCGTCTACCGTCAGGATCTGACCCGTAATTGGGCTGGAATCCCGGTGCAGCAGGAAGCATGCGGTTTTGGCAATGTCCTCCGCCGTCAGCATGCCCTTCCGCAGGGGCTGTTTGTGGATCATGTATTTGGTGATCTCCGCATTTTCCTGCGCCCGGGCGGTCATGGGGGTGTGCACCAGGCCCGGCGCAATCACGTTTATCCGAATGCCCTCGGGCCCATAGTAGGCCGCCGCCGCTACGCTCATGGCTTCAATCGCGCCCTTACTCGCGGCATAGCCTGCGGTCGCAAAGTACTCACGCTGCGGACGCCGTGCGAGCACGCTCCCGGTGTTGAGAATCACTCCCGCCTGGCGATTTTTCGTCCACCACCCGAGGACCTCACGGCACATCAGGAATGTGCCCTTGGCATTCACATGCATCACCGTGTCCCAGGCTTCCGAGGTGCACTGGTGCAACGGGCCGTCCCCCAGGGAGCGGGCGCTAATGCCGGCAACATTCATGAGGGCGTCAATTCGGCCGAACCGGTCCAAGCACTCAGATATACCACGCTGGACCGCCGCTTGATCCCGCACATCCCCGACGGCGTACCCAGCGTCATCCAGTTCGCCAGCAAGGCAGCGGCACTCATTCTCGTTTGCGCCAAACAGAAAGACGGAGTCTTCCGCGGCCCACAAACGTGCCACCGCCGCCGCAATTCCGGATGAGCCCGTGACTAAAAGTACTTCGTCCACACGATTATTCGAACAAATGTTTGAGACTTTTGCGGTAGGCTTCGTAGAATGTTTCCAGTTGCGCTGCCGCACTAGTGTTGCCAACGAATTGATGGCTAGGCAGCACCACAGGGTTAACCCCGCGCGCCAGCAGCGCCTCCGCAGTGGCACAGCGAATCATGTTGATGATCATCGCGCCGGTAATGGTGGAAACCGGTCCCGTTCTCCACTCAAGGCCCTCCAGTTCAACCACACAATCACCTGGCGGACACTGGTTGTCGATAATGAGGTCGGCGCAATCGATCAGCTTTTTACCGGAAGAGTGGGCTGCTTCCGCCTGTTCGCAATGTGCCTTGGAGACGATGGCAATCACCGGCAGCCCACGCCGTTGCGCGCCCATCGCCGCTTCCACAACTACTGGCCGAATTCCACTGGTCGAAATTGAGATAAATGCATCATTGGGTCCAAAATGAAACCCACTCAGAATTTGCTCGGCGTAGCCTTCGTAGTTTTCAAGATAGAGCGGCGCGCGCAGTCCGTTCGCGCCCACGATAGCAGCGTGATTCGAAAGTGCCAGTTCCACCAGCGCCACGAAGCCGACGAAGCAGCCCTGCCGCGGAGTCATTTCCTCGCACATCATCCGGGAGTGACCGTTGCCGAAGAGAAAAACCAGACCGCCACGCGCGATCCGATCGGCACAAAGCTCGGCTGCTTTCTGAATCGCTCCCGCCTGGGTGCTCTTCAACCTCAGCAAAGCCTCCATCGCGCGTTCGAAGAACGTCAAGCTTGCGCCGTTCACATTGCTGGTGACCGCTTGGTTATCCACGAAGTTCTTTTCCCTTGTCGCCTTGCAGAGAGTAGATCCGTTTCGAAGCGCTGCCGGCATGTTGGCTCACTAGGATGGCATAGAGTGCGTATAATGCACAACGACTGTGAGCAAGGACAGGCCAAACGCTCCTTCTGACCAGGCGATTGCGGTTGGCGTCGACATTGGCGCCACCGCAATTAAAGGTGCCCCGGTGACCCTGGGGGGGGAGCTGATCGAAAACTATCATGAACCTTCGCCACGCACGCCCGCGGCCCTGCACGATTTTGTGCATTCGGTCTTGAAGCGCGCCCATCCGCAAGTGCGCGGAATCGGGGTTGGATGCAAGGGCGTTATCGACACGGCAACGTCTCGGGTCAAAAGTTTGCCCGGAGACCTGCACTTCATGGAAGGACGGTTTTTGGCCGATGTAATCGACACCGGAGGCCTGCCGCTCTATGCCGACAATGACGCTCGCACGGCCCTGATTGCGGAGGTACTCTGGGGCGCCGCCCGCGGAAAGCGCAACGTGGTTTTGCTGACGCTCGGCACGGGCGTAGGGGGCGCGGCGTTGGTGGATGGCGTGATTCTCCGCGGAGCCTCGGGAGCTGCAGGCCATCTCGGGCACATGAGCTTGGACATCCATGGCGGCCTGTGTATCTGCGGGAACCGCGGCTGCGTGGAAACGCGCTTTTCGTCCCGGGCGATCGAGTCTGACTACCAAGCTCATCTTCACGCGCCCGCGAAGCTGTCTCTCGGGGAGGCAGGCCAGCCACCGACTACCGAAGCTATCTTTCAAGCCGCGGCTGAGGGAGATCAAAGCGCACGCTGCGTGCTCGATCGCGCCGTCGAATACCTGACTGCCGCCATGGTGAGCTTTCTTCACATCTTCGATCCGGAAGTTCTGATCATCGGCGGCAGTATCGCCGAAGCCGGACCGCTCTTACTTTCTCCGATTCGAGACGAGGTAGCCCGCCGTACCCGGATTTTGTTGGGACGCGAGGTTCCGATCGTTTTTCAGAGCCTGGTCGGGTACGGCGGTGTCGCCGGCGCGGCGGGGCTGGTCTTTCTGCAACAGGGGTTGCTGAAAATCTGAAACAGCGGCGACAATTCAATGCCTGACCATCAACAAGGCGCTGCCCGCTATTTGTACTTGCCCGCGTCGGTCGCTGCGATTGGCGGGCTGCTGTTCGGCTTCGACACCGCGGTGATCAACGGCGCCATTGTGTTTCTGAAGAGCCAGTTCGGATGGAGTGATTCGCAAACCGAAATTGCCGCCAGCAGCCTGCTCCTGGGATGCATCGTCGGCGCCAGCCTGGCAGCATTCACCAGCGACCGCTTCGGCAGGAAGCGAGTTCTACTCGCGGCCGCTGCGTTATTCACCGTTTCCTCCCTGGGGTCAGCTCTTCCGCGCGATCTGACGCAGTTCGTGTTCGCACGCGTCATGGGAGGTCTAGCCATCGGAATCGCATCCACCCTTTCGCCTCTTTATATTGCGGAGATTTCTCCGGCAAAGAGTCGAGGCTTAATGGTCAGCCTGAATCAGCTCGCGATTGTCATCGGTATCCTGCTATCGTATAGCGTCAACTATCTACTCACCGGCGTCGGACCCGCAAACTGGCGATGGATGTTCGCATCTGCAGCCATTCCCTCAATCTGCTTTCTGATTGCGCTGCTGTTTATTTCCGAAAGCCCGCGCTGGCTGGTGCAGAAAGGCAGGGAGCGCGAGGCAGAACGCTTTCTCGCGCAAATGGTGGGCTCAGAAGCCGCCAGCGGAGAAATCAAGGCCATCCGGGACGCCATCGCGGAAGAGAGTGGAACACTGCTCGATCCCGCCTTCAGGAGACCGCTGGTGGTTGCGATCCTCATTGCTCTGTTCAGCCAATTCACCGGTATCAATACCATCATCTACTATGGGTCGCTGATCTTTCTCGAGCACGTGCCTCATCAGACTGCTTCCACGTCGCTCTGGGCCAACATCATTATCGGAGCGATCAACTTCGTCGCCACCATTCTGGGAATGTCTCTTATCGATCGCGCAGGGCGAAAGCCGCTGCTGATGTCGGCTTTCGCGGGAATGGCTCTGTCGCTGATAGCGGTTTCAGCGGCCATTCATTTCCAGGCATCGGCGATTGTGGTGCTGATTTTTGTCCTTACCTACGTGGCTTGTTTCGCCGTGGGCGTGGGAACAGGGACCTGGGTGATGATGGCGGAAATATGTCCCACTCGAATCCGGGGGCGGGCCATGTCGGTCGCAACCATCTTCCTCTGGTGCGGGACGTTACTGGTTACGCTAACTTTCTTGTCGTTGGTCAACGCACTTACCGCACCGGGGACGTTCCTTCTATATGCCACGGTCTCGATCGCCGCATTCCTTTTTGTATGGCGACTGGTTCCGGAAACCAAAGGCCGGACACTAGAAGAAATCGACAGATGGTGGCGAGCACGGCCCACTTGAACCGCTAAATACTTCCCCGCTTGGGCAAATCCGCTCCTCGCTGAATGGGCGTTGTTGGATGGGCGTAAACCTACTCCAAAGCCTTACCGCCAAGTGGTGACCCAGTAAGCTGGTAACCGACTTCTCGCGATTTTTCAACTTCCTACAATCGGCAGAACAATTCGCGAGGGGTGACGGCGATCCGAATAGATCGTCACCTGTGCTTTCCTAAAGTTGGCAGAGTTTCTCTCCGAAAGGCCGGTTTGTGGATTGCGTGAGAAGTTCGGAAAGAAACTCCCCGAGATCTGAACCCTGACCCGATGGGCCTTTTTGAAAACGTTGCTCGTGATCAGGTTTTCTAGACGGATAGCGTAAACATGGTTCGGCTGCAGCAGTTGCCGCCCACGTTTTGGTTCGCGATAGCTGGCCCGAACTACATCGAGCCCAGGATTCATTAGATTGAATGCTGTTCCGTCGGGAGCCACGTCGAGCAGCCGCACCCAGAGGTCGGCATCCCGGCAATTGCACGCCATGTAAATCTCCGCGTGAATCGGACCGGTTACTACCGTGTCATGTGGCAGTGGAGGCGAGTCGAAGGTGAGAACGTCAGCTCGCTTAGCTAAGTCACGGTAGTCGTGTGCTCCAGAAGAGGAATAGGCATTTTCCACTGGGTGTTCGGGGTCAGCGATGTAGGTGCTGGAACTGCGGAGAATTCGAGGGACGAATGTCGAGAGGCTTCCCGTTGCGTCACCCGCTAGCCGACGAGAGAGATAGTACGAAATCCTTGTAGCAGGGGGCGGCCAGGCATTGGTCTCGCGCCACTGGTCAGTTCCCATCACGAAGTAACGGACTGGAGATTCTTTCTCCACACCGTTTTTCACGCCGCGCAGATAGTGGTCCATCCAGCGGAGCACGACCTCGTCATAATCGATCGCCGCCGCCGCTCTGAAGCTTCGATCCCCCGCCTCAGTTTTATGCGTGGAGTCAACGCCGTGAACCCAAGGTCCGAGCAAAAGTTGAGTGCGGGGATCAGCCTCGCCGGTCCGCGAGCGAATCAAGCCTGCGAAATTGGTGGTGGCGCCCTCCGGTCCATAGTTGTCGTCATACCATGAGGAAAGATTCAGCACAGCCGCATGAACCTTGGGATACTTATTGCGCAGTTCAGCCCAACTCCACCAGGAATCTTCTGGAGGATGACTGAGCCAGTCCTGGTAGTAGGAAGCGATGCCGCGGAGCTCTGTCAGGCTTTTCAGAGGAACTTCGGAGAGCATCTTTCGTCCTTCTCGTTTCCATGCCTCGGCAGCCTCGGTGTCGGTCTTTGGTCCGGGCAGATTTTGCCTGGCACGAATGTCAGGGGCGATGTTGTCCCATATCCACTCGATCCATGACATATCCCAGGTACCGCCGGCATAAAAAAAATTCTGCGGGTTTGAGAACGTCATGGCGGGAACCATCGCTTTTAGGTGGGGAGGACTTTCCACCGCTGCCAGCCATTGCACAGCACCAGGATAGGAGAGTCCAAAACTCCCGATGTCGCCATTTGACCAACTCTGCCGTGCCGCCCATTCGATCGTGTCGAAGCCGTCATGGCCCTCATTTTCGTAAGGGCGAAACTCGCCCCCGGAGTCATAGCGGCCGCGCACATCCTCGATCAGAACTGCATAGCCGCGCTGGACGGCTCGATAAAATGTCGTGTAAGCCCTCTCGGCGGCTTTCCTTGAGTAAGGCGTGCGGTACACCAGCACGGGAAAACGTCCATCTCGGTGCGGTCGTAAGAGATCGGCCCGAAGCGCAATGCCGTCGCGCATGGGGACGTCTACCGTATCTTCAGCGATTGATGGATCTGACATTTGCTTCGGCTGTTTGCCGAGCACGGCTTGTGAGAACGTGGCCAGAGTTGCCGATCCGAGTAGAAGAGCTAAGCCGAGGATTTCTCGTTTCATGGCGGCGTAAGGCTAGCACTTCCAAAACGGTGCCACAAGATACCCCGACCTGTACGGCTGGCCTCTCTGCTTCGAGGTCTTTTCCCGTTCGTTGACAGCCTATGCGCTCTGGGTTTCTTGGATTATTGCAAATGGTTGCTGTATGCGCACCGACCGCGCCATGCATGCGCACCCATCCCATGGGCTACGCGATCCGTGTCCACGGTGACAGATCCCAAGGACTGATAGAGCCCGGAACGATCTCTCAAGTTCGCGACGTGCAGGAGCGGTGTAGGAATAGGGGAGCCCTAGCGCTCATGAGACTAGTGCGGATTGTAGATCAGCTCGAGAGTCACTCCACCGTAAGGTTCGGTGTCCAAATAAACGGCGCGGCCTTTGCCTTTCGGAGTGTTCCAAGCAGCGGATTGCGATGGTGGTGCCCCACGAGCGGTCATCTGCTTGATGGCTTCGTCCATATCAGTAACGTTCACACCCAGGTGGTGGAACCCTTCCCCGTGCTTGTTTCCGTACTCGACATAGACGTCCGGTCCGGTAATCTGCTGCACCCACTCGAACGGCGCGTCGCCCGTACGGTCCCATCCAAGCCACATCTCGTACTTGCCGGGCTGGCCACGGTAGACGCGCTCAAGGCTGACGTTGTGGTCGATACTCGAAAGGGGTTTGAAACCGAGGCCTGTGTAATATGTGTCCACTTTTCGCACGTCATTCACGACCCACGCGAAATGGGTGAACTGGGTGACGGGATACTCGTTACCGACACCGACGGCCGCGCGCGACCGGTCTGGATCATCGATCAGCGCCACTGTGTGTCCCCCGCCCTGAGCAGCCGTGTCGAGATATGCCACCCGGCTCCGGCCCGTTTTACCCTGCCAGCTGTCCTGAACCACCACTCCCACGCCTTTTGAGGAGAAGTACTTGATTTGGTCGTCAAATTCCTGGGACGAGCGAACGGCATAGCCGAGGACGCGAATGCCATCGCCATGTTGACGCAGCCCATCGCGCCAGAACTTGCCTCCGTGCACGGGTTGAATCCATTTGATCTCGAGTTCGCCGACCTCAGCGGTTACCTGCTTTGCCCTCGCTCGATCCGGCTTGCCTCGATAGATAAGACTCGGGAAGCTCACCACTCCTTCGCGATGGATATTGTGGATACCCAGGCGCTGCCAGTAATCCACCACGCGTTCGATGTCACTTACCACCCAGATCAACTGGGCCACATGATGGTAGATGGCAGGGTCTAGCACGGGCGCCGCGGTCTCGTCAGGCGTTACCCCGGCATCAAGTGGGCCACCCCGCGCCGCCCTTCCTGTTCGCCCGGAGAGTTCGTGTTTTCCAGCGATCAATGCCATGCTTAAAATGGCCATCCATCCCAAGACCAATTTGGAAGAATGCGCTCTTTTCACATTACCTCCTCAACTTCTTCGCGAACGTAGATCCCGGGAAAGACAGGAGACAGAGGTCAAAAGCGATAGCACAACTTAAGGGTATGGATCCTCGGCAACCGTGCCATCAGGCTTCTCCTGCCTTAGGAATCACCACAACCGAAAAGCAGCCGCAAAGCTATTACCGGCTTGACGGAAGGTCAATGGCTCGGTCGGGGGCATGGTCTCGCCCACGAATCGGGGTTCCCCCGGACAATGGTGCCCAAGTAATTGATAACATTGACAGAACTGGTTCTCTCTCGGGAGATTTGATGCAGCGAAAGGACCTAACAACGAAATAGTTCCGAGGCAGAGCTCCTACTGAATTAATTTTCAACCTGCCTACGTGGCGCGTAAAGCGTATTCCGGGGTCGGCCGCATATCCAAAATGTAGCTTGTGTCGTTTCCGGATTCGAGCAAGATCGGCACCGCCGATGCTTTTCCGAGCGCAATACTTTGCACTGATAGCCCTTTTTCGGATTGTGTGCAAGCCATAAGCACTTCTGCCGCAACAATTTGGACTTTCTAGCCTTTGGCCTAGAACTTGCTTAATAGATAAACCTGCCCCCCCTCGCCCGTCCTCAGCTACAGGTGCGAAAGGACCACGGTGAATGAGCCAAGTTCGTTAGGGAATCCTGAAACTCTCAAAGACCTCGGATTTGTCAGCGGCCAGTGGCCGACAACCGACCTTGGCCAGCACCAGAGTGAATCTCAGCAGAGATCCGATGCCACCGATTTGGCCGATGCACTTGCCGCGCACAACGGAGGGGAAGAATCTCGCTTCCGTCAGGAGTTAGAGAAAGCCTGCCTCGCCACAGGCGCCACCGGAGCCGCAATTGCTCTGGTCCAGGGAGAGCAGATAGTCTGTCGAGCCAGCGCAGGACCTCACGCCCCTGATATCGGCGTATGCCTCGATCCTCGCAATGGGCTCTCGGGTTCCTGTATCCAAACACGCCAGATTCAGCAATGTAACGACACCGAGACGGATCCTCGCGTTGATCCCGAAGCCTGCCGGCAGTTGGGAGTCAGGTCAATTGTGGTTCTCCCGCTCGTGCGGGGCAAAGAATTGTTGGGCGTCTTTGAGATTCTCTCTTCACGACCGAATGCTTTTGGCCCGCGCGATCTGGATAGCCTGAAGGCT
>Ga0193732_1000066_pt1 | contig 22021 bp, 23 predicted proteins | sample U1s1metaG_FD_145077 | JGI IMG/M metagenome (GOLD analysis project Ga0193732, IMG submission 145077) | Soil microbial communities from a riparian zone of the East river system, Colorado, United States - U1s1 | ecosystem: Environmental > Terrestrial > Soil > Riparian zone | place: USA: East River...
AGTGGGTTGTTAGCTTCTGCTAAAAGAATTATCGCAATTTTCGTATCCAGGTTATAAATGATAAAGTGATAGTTATAGCATGCAAATCTTGAACGATTTAACACTTCGGCATCTGATATTAATAGCAAGTTTGAGTATAATCGTTTCTGCTCTTGTAAGTAGTAATGTCGTTTATGGACAACTAATGCCCAACGTACCTGCTAGTAGTTCTTCTAGTCCGTCAGGGTCAAAACTGCCGGGTGTAAAAATTACATCGCCTACTAAAGGACAAAAGGTTCCTGTTGGAGCCCTCTCCATATCTGGTGAATCTACCGACAACGCTGCTTCTGATTGTGCAGTTTCGGTTATCTTGAACGGGATTAAACCCTATCATCCTTCCGCGCCTACAGGACCTAAGGGAGCAAACGATTATTCAGCATGGAAATTTACACTTACCCCTAAGTATGCTGTTATTAAAGAAGGAGCAAATAAGATAACCTCAAAGATTTCTTGTCACGAAGCTTCTGCTAACATGACCAAATTCTATAGTGTCAATGTGACTGGAGTTAGAAGTACCCAGACAGTTAGCAACAGCTCTGCGCCCTTATCCCTTCCAGTCCCTTCTAACATTACACAATCAACAATAATAAGCAATACTCCTTCAGCAAGTCCTATATCCAGTTATCCTCACAAGGGCGATTCAAATAATAATAATAATGACAATAACGGTCAGAATAGCAATTCCAGGGATAGCGGAAACCATGATGAAAACGGGGATGGAAGTAGCCAATCAACAATAAGTGTGATTTCAATCGGCTAGGACTGTACTTTTTTAATAAATACTTGATAAAAGAAGAAGAAAATATCTTCCCTATCTTTAGGATTTAGGTATTATCAATTAGACTAGGATTTATGATTAAAAATCATATACATTATAAATGATGTATTCTACCCTAACGTGAGACCTTCTTGGCTATTCTTCACTTTTTTTATGAACTTTGTGGAAGCTTGCCAAAAGTCTATTCTATATATGCTCGATATTAATCGTGTGTTTATCAACTATACTTGGTAAGAATAACATAGTAACTGCAAATCGACGTTACTATTGAATATAACATTGAATATAACGCGGGTTTAGTTATTTGTCTGTAATTGCAGCGCTACCTATAAACGGCTATACAATATTTCATTAACTATCCCTCGGTGCTGAGTTCATTATGGGTTTGGTTTATTTCTATATTGGTTGAATTCGTGGTAGACTTTTGGCAAGGTTTATCGTTTGCACATACGGTCTGTTCGCACGGTTTATTACCCTTGCAGGTGATTCCAATACTTTTGTCTTCTGCTTGTACACGTTGTATATCATTAATTGTATATACTAACAACGCGACCTCTAGTATCAACGCACTTACCGCTAATAAGTGACGCTTATTCATCATTAATTTAATACTCGTTAAGTTATATCTGATTTAAGATACTTGCTACTATAGCATTAAATAGATATATTTATTTCGTCGAAATAAATATTAAAATGATCCATTGGCTGATTAAGCAAAGGATTTCGTCACAATAGCTCGCTGGCAGAGACGCCATGACGCTACTCTTATTGTATGCGCAGTAGACATAATCCGACTCAAATGAAGTGATTTGTTCCAATAATGTCGTATTAGTGTCATGACTCTAAGTAAATACTTGTGTAAGACAATTCAAATAAAAGTGTGCTTTCTCTTCATTTCCAAGTCCCATCCGATTTTTTCATCTTTTCTACTTCCCTATCGATAGCATCACCCATTACATCAAGCTCTTCCAATCCTCCAAATTTTTGATATATTAACCTCTCCAACAACTGTAATACACTCTTCGCAGAACGGTATTGTGGTATTTGTGGATCATTTATCTCGCCATAGAGTCCTATGCCCTGGATATTATTTAATTTTGCAAAACCAAGAATAAGACCATTGAAACCTGTGATGAGGGATGATGGAGGAGTTATTTCAACACCAAAACTCCTAACTTGTTCCTTTAACTCTGGAGAGCTTGTGGTGACTAAGGTTTTTGGATTCTTTCCTACTTCTCTGTCAGTGTGAAATGCACCTAACGTATAGATCAATTGACTTGAATACGTTTTGGCTACATTGATCACGTCTTGACACAGCTCATAAAGCTCCTTATTGGTTTGCGGCTGGCCTATACCACCTCCAAACACTATGATGTTTCTGGCATATCGGTATTCCCATTTTCCTTGTTGAAATTCGATGTAACCACCTTTATCTATGACGTAATTAGGGTAAGAAGCGGAGACATATCTGAAGAGCTGTGTTTTTAGGCGTCTATTCATAAATTCAATTGCGATACTACCAATATTGGCCATGTCTTGCATAGCGGCGACGGTTATTGGTTTTTTAACCTTTGGCTCTTCAAAGTTGACAAAATCCATAATATATTCATGTCAATGGAAATTAAAAAGATTATAATGCTCATGCGTAAGCTATACCTCCTAATTAGCTAGTCTGCAATTATTGAGGGAGTTTCTCCATATTTTACCATCTTATATCATTGAAATATCATATCTGATTTTCCTCGTAATCTTAGGCTCCCTAATCACTATCACTAATCACATCATAAGTAAAATCGGACACGTAGTTTATATCATAAGGTAGCATGGAGTTTGATAGGGTCGTTTTGAAGCACGCATAATATATTTTTATATTTATATATTTATATTATATTTTTATCTAATAATAGTTAAACAGCAATAATATAACATTTCTCAGTAAAAGGAGACAGAATAATGGGATCGAAGCACATAAAATAAAAAGAGAGCAATGTATACCAGTTGGCACGCCCTGTTATCATTACCAAAATCAATAGGACACACCGCATAGTGTCCATCATAAATTCTAGGCAAAACGGTCTCTGTTATTTCTGTGAAGAGAAAATTGTTGACACAGATATCCTAGTTAGTACAGGCATTCCTAGAAGTTACTATCACATACAATGTGCCAAAAGACTGCACATAATTTAATAGCACGGGTAATAATCTTCCTTCGCATGAGATCATTATACTAAGCATAAATTGTCAATTCTATTCTGCTTATTGACAAGTAACTAGAAAACTAACTCTGTAATAGAACTACAAAATAGGAAAAATGTGGCAACTTGTGCAAATAAAGTATTTCACTTAAGAATTTGAATTTTAGGCTGGAGCAAGAACTACGTCAGAACTGGTCAAATCTGTCAAAGCTTGATCCAGCATCACTAATCAGCTCCACTAGTGCAGTCTGTGGGGTTATTATTAGCGTTTATCTGTAGATTGCACTTCTCCTCCGCCTGTCGCAGTATCAGCATTGTTACCTATCATTGCACTTTCTAATGGGCTCATTCCCATCCCCATGAAAGACATCATAGATGTAAAAAAAAGATCATGTTCATTATGCCTGAAAATAGCATCAGGGGTATCCACATCCTATTTGTCTTCATATAATTTTGGAGCTGAGTGCTATTGCCGTTATCACACCATTGCTGCATTTGCTGCATCTTTTTTTCTAATTCCTTCCTTTTTACATTAAGAAGTGTAATGCTTGTCCCGTTGACTTTAACTTCTACTTTCTTGTTTCCAAAGGAACCTTTCTTCTCCGTCTTAACTATCAATCTCTGCGAGGAAAGATCATTTATAATAAGTTCAACTTCAGACTTTTGCAACTTAGTAGCCTTGGTAATGCTCGCAAAATCTTGTCAAACCCTTATCTATCGCATTAAGTGTCATAAAATAATTCGGGCTATCACTAACGTTACTATTGGTATACATAAATATCCATTCTATAGAAGCTCATTTAAATTCTTATTCAGCTTTTCTCAGAAATAGCCAAAGAGAAGCCAGCGACATATTGATGATATGAGGCCAAATACCAAATTTACACACAGACAATTGAATTCAGGTTTGATTATAACTTCTTTTTTAACTTGTGCTCTCAAAGAATTTATGCCCAGACGAATTAGATCTATATCATTGGTTTCGACAAGAGATGATTTTACTGCGATACTTCATACTGACTAGTATAACTCCAAGTAATGTTACTGTAAATACTAAAGGAGTGACTACACCAAACTCTGGCATTATATAAGTGCCTGATATTTCAATCACGTCAGAACCTCCTTCGAAGTAGATTAATAAAGTTCTCGTTTGGGCGTTCTTCTTTATTTCATCAGCAGCCGTGTATTGACCATTAACAAATACAACATAATCATCATCAATATTGCCTTGTTTTTTAGAGTCGATCAAAGACCGTGGAAGCTCGATTATTAGTTTTCCATTTGACGTTGATGAAATATCAAAGAGTAACGTTGTATTATCTTTCTCTACCGATATACCTTTGACACTACCACCTGTAATCTGATATTTGATTGGATGCATCTTTCCTCGATAGTTGAGCATAAATGTGCTATTGCCTTTTTCTTTGAATCCTGTAGACACGTTATCATTATTAGTTATTGTAGCCGGTTCAATTGTGATTGTTGATTTAACAGTACGAGGTAAAGAATTAATTGTTGATGTAGTATTAGCCCCAATGGCATAGGTATCTGCTTTATTGCTTTGAGTTTTTAATAATGCAGTACTCCTGTTTGCTTCAGGGGCAGTCATGTTATCTTGATCAATTGTGGCTCTTGATGTGATATAATTAGGGTTCGAGGCTGGTTCTATGGAAACGCTTTCCTTTAATTGTCTCTTGTCGTAGAGATTACTTTTGGAGGATTGGAAAGGTGTTTTAGACATAACAGTATTGTTATTTGGATTTGGCATAACAAATAAGAATGGATCAGCATGATCGTTTTTTGTTTCTTGTGAGAATTTCTGAGTATGAGTTTCTTTCTCTATTTCCGTTACTCTATTTGAGTTTTGTATATTATCTGTAGCATATGTCGATGGCGGCTGTGGTGAGCTATCAACTCCAATAATATTTACTGAATGATACTTGGTCAAAACTATTGAGCCAAAATTACAAGAGAGCACAGCAAATATTTGATTCGCTCCTTTAGTTATGAGATGAGAGTCTCTACTGTCTGTAAACATCCATGTCGAATAGTCATCTGGCAACTTGGGACCAGCTGCCAAGGCTCGTTGGTATGGTTCTTTCGTATCCGATCCTATAGAGACTGTACAATTGGTTGTTTGATTATCTGTTGAGGTTCCAAAGATTGTTAAAGGGCTACCTGCTGTAACTCGTAGACCTGATGAAGGATATGTTATCTTTACACCCATGATAGATGGTACTTCCTTACCTTGAACAGTATTAGAAGAGGGAGAAGAAAAGGAAAATGCAGGATCAAAATATGAATATACTATAGTAGAGGTTAGGATCATTCCAAACGTGAGCATCAGCATTAGTGCTAATGGTTCAATTCTTAACTGAGCATATCTCTTCACAATAATAGTGTAATGGAATTCTAGTATACTAAATTACTAGAGAAAAAAAACATTGATTATTTACTTCTAATATGTTATATAGTAACAGTTTATATGATATCCTAGCGATGCCTATATAATAAAGGAAAAGCATCCACTAATGAGGAGTATAAGACTCCTGACACACCCATAACAAGGATGACTGCAGTCTCAGGAGAATTCTACAAATAGATAACCTAAAGTGACACAGTTTGTTTTATGCGCACCAGATTTATGAACAATTAAAACAACATCTTATGCCTCTTCTTTTTGATTATATTTTCCTTGTCCCCATCTCAAGTTGACTAGGCTTTTGATTTTTAGGATAAATTCCCATAATTGTTCTCAGCTCCATTGAATTATACATGCCTATGGAACACACTGTAAACAAGAGATATTAACGCCAATGTATGTATGAATTAACATCTATAATGTACAAGTTATCATTCTTTGCCTTTCATCGGAATTCAAGGTTGTGAACTGGCTGAAATCTCCGGAATAAAGTCAGTGGAAAGAGCAGTAGTATATAGTAGATGGATGCTAGAATTTATCTTCATCAATAATCTCAACCAAAGATTCAATAATAGGGCTTATACTACCACCGTAGTCAGATCTATTTCTCGTTTAAGACTACACTATTGTTTCTACTATGTTTACACATAAGCTTATACTGGCGAGCGATCTAGGTTTTTTCAACCCATAGAATTCAGAGAAACTTTGTCTGTTGCCATGAAATGATGCATCCAGTCAGAATGGAGATGTAAGTATTGAAATCAAAAACGTCACAAATAGTGCCGAAACCAAAAGGATTAATAGATAAACATCACTGCTGATTCCCAGACTCATCTAATGTATAAAATATGTCAGATGCTTGCAATAACATATGATTTACCTACCCGATAACGTCTAAAAAACGCTCTTTAGAAAGGTCTCCGTTTATAATTTTTTCTTGAGATGTCCAAATACACCGGCTATATGATGACCATATCTCTTCCCATTCTAGACCGCAATTGCAGCAGGTAATTAGTTGAAGTGAATGTATGTCGTCCCTCTCATGTCTTTGAATTGTTAGAGGCTTATCCGATCTACACCTTCTACATGCATTCGACATTATAATTTTGGTATCTGAGGTCAAGTTAGTAAGTTTTGTTGGAAAAATACCATAAAGTATGTACACTAATAATTCTTCAAACACATTGAAAATAAGTCTTTGCATCAATATTTATTGGTAAAAATGAAGTAAGAATGCCAACAGGAAAAGGGATGTTTTCTATCCTTTTCGAATAAATAGAGAAGAGCTATATCCAATTAGCACGGTGCGGCTTGGTGCAGCATCTTAAAGTCAGAAATACAAGTCTAATACATATCTAGCTTATTTTTCAGTCTACTCCTGCTAATTTACTACATCCTGTTCTTCCTCTTATTATTGGATGTTTTGATCCTCCTGATGATGTATCCCCCTATTATCTTCCCCCTTTAAGGTTCTTGAAAGGTTTGCCTCTACGCTTTTGTTTTATATGCCGGTAAGCGTTTCTGTAAAACGTCTCTCCCATTCGTTACATTGGTTGCAGGGGTAAAAAATGACTTTTATGAAATTATTGAAATCAGTTCTACGGTTACTTTCGTTACGTGAAGTACACGTTTGCCAAATTTGCATACTTTGAACAGGTTATTTCATTTCTTAGACCTCTAAAGTATTTTGTATACAATCATAAACCAATTTGACATAGCAAATTAGTAGGAACACCTATAGCAACCTATTAAATTAGTGCTATGTATGTCAGCAGAGAATAATTTTCCTGTAGGCCAGGAAAAGATCAGGCCTGTAGATTCTGGAAAAGAAATCTCGACAACATATGACCAACTTTTTGATAATATTGTGGGCTATAACAACATCAAAAGACTGTTCAGTATGTCATTGTCATCGGAAAAGCCTGTTCACATATTATTGATCGGGCCACCTGCTTCTGCTAAGACTCTCTTTATGCTAGAATGTATAAGGCTACAGCGTTCTTATTTTACACTCGGGAGTCACAGTACAAAATCTGGAATGATAGATTATCTATTCGAGAAACGTCCTAGGTATTTGATTATAGATGAAATTGAACATATGCCAATAAAAGACCAGACAGCTCTACTGAGTTTGATGGAAACAGGTATTATTGCAGAAACAAAATTTCAAAGGACTCGCAATACACAGATGAAAACATGGGTATTTGCAACTGGTAACAATGAGGAACATATGTTAACACCGTTATTATCCAGATTTGTCGTCCTACATTTTAAACAATATAAGTTTGAGAGCTTTCATGAAATAGCAATACATATGCTTGGTCATGAGGGAGTCTCTAAAGAAGTTGCTAGTGCGGTGGCTGATGGAGTATGGTATAAATTGAAATCTAAAGATATTAGAGATTGTATAAAAATTGGCCATCTCGCAAAGGCTAAAGAGGATGTCAATTGGATTGTAGAAACACTCAGAAATTATAGGTAATCAAAAATCCCACTCTTTATCTCCATGTAGATGATATTAATAGGTGTAGCTGCCTAGAAGCTGTATTTTCCAAATGCACCTGTCCTAAACCTAAATACAATACATGTTTATTTTTGTAGTACGTATTTCCTTTGTGAGCGCTCAGCGTAGGGTTCAGATTGAAGGATAATACAAATACTCGTGTACCAACAGTAATGAATCCGTCAAACGTCCATTCAAAGTTGCTATGTATGAACTAAGATTCCGGAGTATGAACGATTTATTTTTTTGCCAAAGCAACTCATATTTGTGATCCTTTGAGTTCCTGCAATTTCAACTCTTTTTGAATCAATTACTTATTGTTGGAACCGCGCCATCAGCTTCAAGCGGTAGTGAGTCCGATATCAATGATAATTATGACCTCAAACACCCTTATACGTTGTTTCATGAAATAATGGCATTGAGAATCTCGCTAAAAAAAAGAGATAGCCATTGCATCAGTAAAATTCGAAAAGGCTAGATCATAACTGCACATACTTTACTCTTCCTCGTATTTTTATATCTATCAGTGCGATTAAATCTATTCGAATTGAGATGTTGGCAATATAAAGTGCTTTTTCTCGGTAATGATGCCTATTGCAAAATACGAGAACAACTAATTCCTAAGACAACAGCTTCTCTCTCGTCGGACAACACAGATACAGAATAATGTTAAGTGTCAAATTTATATAATAGTGTTATTACAGTTATTACTAGTGATAAAAACTGTCCAGCTAGAACGAACCAGAGCTAATTTTCGTGGCTATGTAATTACACATGAGCACGATTTCACTCCGATAAAACTCAACGACACAAGAAATTACTGTATAAAGTGTTTAACATGTGACACGTTCTTCTGTGAAAGATGTGGCAAGATACTAGCTGACTGATAATATTATTTTAGTCTGGAATTGAGTTTGTTATCAATTAACTATATTTGTTTTCTCAATTACGTGACATAGATTTTACATATTGAACATCGAACGTTTAAACATTGCTGTCTCGTCAGCTAACTGAATTGTAAACTAGTACCTCTGATCTTCCTAGGCATGTACTATATTCTTAAAAACCTATCTGACAGATTTATTAGTAGTTACCTAACCGGCAATACTTTGGATAATTTCTCCTTCTGAGCTAAAGCTTAACAGGAGCAGTCTCATCGATATTCTAGATCGATCCGCGTGTCAAATTAATTATTTTTATACAGTCAATTCATGCTGAAGTTTACCAGGCAAGAGGTAATTTCAGTTACATTAGAGTTTGTGAAAAAGCGTCTAGAGAAGGAGATAATGATATAGTTCTTGCTATATAACGAACGTAGACGAGAATATTACAATACCATGTCAGATAAAGTTGGCTGCTAGCTATATCTGACAAAGCACGGAAAGGGTAAAGAAGAGAAAACGGAGGAATAAGAGAAAGTGAGATATGGTTCTCCTTCTGGAGTTACGAAAACATACCGTATAATACTTTATTATGAATCAGATCAAGGACCATTGCCATTAGACAAAGTGATACCAAAGATGGTAGAATCTAATGGAAGAGAGCACGTCTGGAATGTGGAAGCGGAACAACAAGTTCAAGCTGAAAATGGTGCTTTTGTTAATGCCGGATCGGAAACATATGACATATGCGATGATAACCCTGTCAAACCATTTAGTTTAAGAACTAACAATCCTTCACGAGAAGTTACAACCTCACCCCAACCAAAATGGAAAGACAAGGAAGACGGCTATCAAAATACCTGTAGTAGTAATTGTGTCAATTCATCAAAACAAACCTCACTTTCCGACTTTGGGCTACTAATCTAATTTAGTCTAGTCTTGTAACTATCGCTGTTTTGAAAGATCTGCATGTTTCAATTCTCTTCCTTTGTCATCAGGCAGCTTTGTTTCAAACATCATTTGTTTAAACTTTGCGTATGGTTAACAGGATTACTCTTGTTATTGACCAATCTGATCGCCTGTATCAATTAATGCGAATATTTCTGTTATCCGTCACTAACAACTATAATCTATATTTTACTACATCCTACAAAACTGAGCAAAAAGATCATGTAATTGCATCAGTTAGATATATAGTCTAGGTGGCTTCATTTAAAGTGATTCTAGTAAGCCTATCATCGAATCAAGATTACATCTTCTATGATATGTTATAAGTTGTTATCTTATTTTTTTCGAGTGACAGTAGCTTTCTGTGCAAACTGCATAGATAATAATATTTTAGATTCTTCTGTTTCCCTGCTTTCTTTCAACTTTGCCTTATATTTGAGGTTTCGAGGCTTGGTTCTTAATCTATATCCACAACAAGGACACCATAAACCATCCCATTTTATAAAAAGTTCGCACACCTGACATCGTTTTTGTCCAATAACATATCGACCACAACCAGCTGGTTTTTGTGCTTTATGTCTTATACATCTACCTTTACAAGTCATTTTTAATGTCCTCCCTTAGTTAGATATTGTATGATGTTGATATTATACTTTTCATAAGCAAAGTCATGAATTTCTAGAGAAGGGGGTTCAGAATTTTTAGTTATTTTAACCTGACTTTGCATTTTCTAATAGCTCTGATAGAATAAGAAGGATGGAAATAGATTTTCCAAATCATCTATGGCAAATTATTTGGAATTATGTTATAAATTATTTAAATATAATGATTCTCTAAATCATTTTTAATGATGAAAGTTAGTTCAAGCACTGAGGCCTTGATTATAGCGACCGTCATATCTGGATTAGCAATAGGTCCAACGCTCTTAATGGATCATCCAGTTAAAGCTGCCCCAGGTGGTTCGTTAACTTGTGATACCAGCAAGCACACAAAAGATTATTGTGATGGATTTGTAGTAGGAAAAACTGATTGCAGAGATAAAAAACGCTTTGACACCTCAGGCCACTCAAAGAATTGGAGTGACGGATACAAGGCTGGCTGGACTGGTGCCGGCTGCCATGTACCATAATAAATGACGGTTAAAGAGATTGCTATGAAATGAAATAGCTGTGCGATTAGGCCTATGAATTGTCTCAGTAGTCAAAAACTATAGAAAATCTCCGGATCTTCTTTCTATTTTTTTTATTTATTGTATGTCTTTCGACGAAATAAAAAAGCCTCATGTGTTGTGAGGACGCTTCTCAGATAACTTTTTATCTCTTCTTTTTGTCGCTCCCTTCTTTCTCAGCATAATTGGGTTTCGTTGATTCCTGAGATTGTCTTTGTCTATTGAAGGAAGAGTCTAAGACTTCTAAAGAAACAAACATACGCAATCCATAAAATCATTCTCAAAATTTAGATTAAGCTTACAAAGGAGCCTTGAGCTTCTTTACTTGGAATGCTTCCAAGATCCAGGATTATCCTTGATAGCACAAGTCTATATTGTCATGATCAACAACTATCTCGTGTTGTTGCTGCTGTCTTCCTCTTGTTGCTGCTGGGCTTTTTGAAGGCAGATCTTCCCATTAAATAAAACAAGATTACAAACAAAATACAGATGAAACTATACCTTTCGATATTGCCGTTTATACAACTATACATTTCTCATATCCTTCAAGACTTTTCTGAATCGAAATTCTAGCTTTATTATATAGAAAATCTTTTTTAGAGCTTTTGTGATATCATAGTCGGTGTCTTACCCAAAAGATATTTTCTCTAGAATGTATGCAGGATTAGGTAAAATTGATCATGGCTTACTTTATCCAAAGGAGGAGAGAGAGGAGGTAAACCTTGAAGAAGTAGATGAAACCTTACAGACCAATATTTTTAATACTATGCTAAATAGGAGATCTCAAAGGAAATTTGAAAATAAACCTGTTGAAACTTCAAAAGTTGAAATGATTTTTGCTGCTGCTGATACAGCTCCCACAGCTGGAGGCTTTCAAGGCTTTGAAATATATCATGTTAAAAATCCAGTGATCAAACTAAAGCTTGTTGATGCAGCTAACAAGCAGCCGTATGTCAATGCTCCTGTTGTTCTTGTATTCTGCATGAATCCTGATAGAGTAAAGATGAACTTTCCACCCAATATTCTTAAAAAATTCTCTTTACAAGATGCTACTCTCGCAGCAGCATATTCACAGCTTGCAGCACATGCACTAGGTTTAAGCTCTATATGGATAGGAATGTTAGATGAAGAAAAAGTAATGCGTGCTATAGGAACTCCGCTGTTGCCATCATCTATCCTATCCATAGGATATCCACAAAAGATGCTTCAGCCTAAACCGAAAAGGAATCTAATAGAATTGATCCATGAAGTTTAATTGGCTTCAGGTACACATCTAGCTATATTATTTTTACAATACGTTCCAATCAAAGAAAGTAAATATAACGAATGTTCCTAAAGGAGGAGATTTATCTTCTACAAAATGATATTCAGGCATTAACAATAATTCTTGTGTTACTAATCTGCATTATATAGTATCTTTAACATTTTTACATTTATTCACTCAGCGTTTCTATTAGCATAATCTCTAGTCAATTGTCCTAACTAGAGTAGCGTAAACTATTATCTGGCGTGGCAACTGAATGGAAGATTCTTTAAATGAAGAACCACCAAGCTTACAGATAGCTTTGATCGTAAATCATCTATAACGCGCTGCAAAGGTATATGGTTCATTACCCTCCAAGTCATGAAGGAATTGTATTCTTATCAGTGTACCATATACGACCAAATCACGCGCAAGAATCTCTAAACGTGTAGCCAATCTTTTATTGATTACTTTGCCATTGGTATTGAAGTCTTCATCCCCATTGACTGATACACCATATGGCATACTCCATCCATAACATTGCCGTACAGCCGTACGCATTTGGTCCATCACTGTTAAGCCCTTTTCATGGGATGCACAGAGATAGGCAAATGTTTTACCAGCGAACTCTTCCCAAAAATGATCCAAAAAATTCTTTATCACACCTGACATAGAGCCATGATAATCAGGTGAGGCCAGTACAAATGCATCGGCCCAATTGACTGCCTCTACTACTCGTTTCATTCCATTATGCCTAGTTAGGCCACGAGTGGGATCATATATCGGTAGTTTAGTCTGGCGCAAGTCTATCAGACGTGTCTTTGCACCGTATTTTTCTCTAGTGGCTTGTAGCACAATATTCAGTGCACGAATACTGTGTGAATTTTCACGCATACTACTACTGACTCCCAAGATCTTAATGACGGCTGGTTGCTGGTGGTTTAAATTTGAGTTAGTGGGTTTAGATACTGGTAGCATTTTTTTCCCAGATATCAATAAATAATTAACTCTGTTGAATTCATAGCCTTAACGGATAGCTTACTTTCTTCTTCCCCTAGGTTTACTGCATCTCTTGTATCCATAGTATAATTGTTATGAATGAGTTGTTATTATTATTACTTTTCTGATTGATATCTATCTTGCGTCTATTACAAATAGCCACGCTTTTTGGTAGCTTTACTAAAGATATGTACTTTATAATCGCAGATCGTATACTCGGTTAAGTGGTTCTTCTTTAAGGATAATCATCAAACATACTACTTATGTAAGTAGTCAATTTGTTTCTTAATTGAATGACCCTTGCACGTTTATGCCCATCAAGATCAGTGAGCAACAATGTATCCAATCCCTCGACAAGATATTGAATATTTGACAGTGTTAAAAGAGTGTTGTTTTCTATCTCCCTTTGTAGATGGCCGTGTTCTTCCTGTTTTTTACTGTCCATCAGTATATGGCATTGTTGGATAATGTTAAGCCTTTTGGTGTGCGAAACGCTGAGCATTAGGTGTAGACGTGATTTAGGTTTATTGGATCAGGCTTTTTTTTATTCAGGAATTTAAGGTCTATTTTTATATATATTCTGCAGGAAAGGTTATAGTCGACGTAATAGTTAGTGGGCAGTCAGTCAGCAGTACGGTTATAGATGAAAGTCAATGAGTACATCAATATAATATTTAACACTAGTAGTAATATCATAGTTTGCTGTTTCACTGTTTGCACTATTACATCTTATCTCTTTGTTTTCTCAATAGATTTTTGACCTTTCTTCTTTCTTCTAATTATGAAAATCAAGCCAATTATCACAAAGGGAGAAGCCAAAGAAGCAGCAAGAAGTAACGGTGAATAAGAAGAAGAGAAAAACAAATATTCAAGAAAGGAATGGAATACTATTATTGGAAAAGTGAACGTGATGTTTTGACCTGTATAAGGATCATCGATTATATCAACGTTCAGCTCATAAATGCCGGCTTTTGAGAACAAATAATTGTATGTATAATGACCGTAGGGTACTACTATAGGACTTGTTTTTTCTAATTCGACTCCGTGTTTTGCTATACGAATAAAGATAGGAAGATCCACTAGAGCGTCACCGTTAACACTGCCGATTTTTAATAAAATTTTAGTATTTTGATTAGTAATAGGAGCTTTGGGATCTGTCTTCAATTCCATGTCATAGTTGCCAATTCTTTGGGGTATAGAATCTCTAAGTACGTCAGCAGAAGCCTCTTGTATATGCACCAAGCCCATTAGTATAAGGCTCACAATAAGCGTAAAAGCAATCGCAATGCGCCTATGCATATTGATGAATCACAACCTGCTTTCTTCCTTCTTTAATATTTTAGTTTTATTTATATATGCTTCCAGCGTCTATGAGCGAGTGCCTAAGACACGAACAAACTAACACGAAGAATATTAATGTCATTTCATGATGGGAATAATATCTCTGACTGCCATTTTCTTAGTAAGCCTTTGTTGAAATCTTGCTTATTAACCAGTTAATCATTTTCTTATGCTGTGATAAGATCAATGCTATAACTAATGATTCACTTGGGAAACGTTCTCCGTTTGCATTGACTATAAGATCAGCATAGTTGCAATAGTTATTTAACATCTTTTTGAATAGTTCCTTATCTTTCTCTGAATGCAAATTGTTTGCAAAGCTCCTCCATGTCTGTACTTCTACAGTAAAAGTGTCTTTGTTTAAAAATAGGTTCATCAAAATAATCTAATATTAAGACTTTTTCTATGCTTTTTAAAAATTGGAGCACCTAGAAGAGGGAGAGAGGGTTTGCATTAAATAGATAAAACAGAGGATCGTAGAACGAATAATATCCTTTGAACAGAATGCTCTCATATTTGTTATATTGAGAATGAGTAAATAAGAAACTAAAAGTTAAGGGATATGAAATAGAATGTGGAATTCTGTAAGTTGAAGGACTTGAATATGAGGACGTATGATAATACTATCAAATCAATATCGTCTATTCTTAAACAACTCTTCTTGATGGAATTCAGCGTCAATATTAATTCTGTGATCGTGAGCGGATGTCTATAAGGTTCTCGATTTCCTATAGTCGCTAAGACTTGTCTACACCATCTCCATTGTTGACCTAAGCTAAAGTTGTGTCCAAAATCATTTCTAAAGGGAAACCAATATTGTAATTCTTTTTGCTTTCGACCGAAAGATACGGTAGATTTACAAGCATCGTGTGATAATCGACTTAAGCGATAATCAAATTTCTGAAAGCTTTAAGATGCTTAGCACTTAACTACTAGATCGGTAGCAGAGCATATGGACACCTTTGAATGTATAACAACCAAGCTTGAGCTAAGAGAGTTCAGTTCGCATGAAGTCCCATCGGAGATCAGATTAAAGATCCTTGAAGCTGCTAGACTAACAGGTACTGGTCTTAACACCCAGCACTGGCGATTTATTCTAGTCGAAAACAAAGACAATCTTAAGAGGCTGGCTGACGATAGTACTAGTGGAAGATGGGTTGCAGGTGCCAATTTTGCGGTTATAATACTGACAAATCCGAGGTACAATTTTCATTTGATTGATGCAGGAAGGGTACTACAGAATATGCAGTTGGCCGCATGGAATGATGGGGTAGGTTCAGGTTTGTTCACAGGAATAATGGAAGAAAAACTTCGAAGTGATTTTGGGATTCCAAAGGAGATGAGTCCTACGATCATAGTGGGCTTTGGATATCCGTTAAATGAGTTGACAGGTAAGAGAAAGAACCGTCTGCCACTTTATGAACTAGTATACAATGAAAAATATGGAAACTCCAAGGCAGTATGAGGGGATACTGAGCCCGAATTCCCAAATCCCCAAATTCTTACTATGTCTCAAGTTCCCACTGAAGCCTTCCCGCTAATAGACCAGTAATTAAGGAAGCAATACTAGACAAGTAACCAATTGTAGATCCAGGCATAGTAGACTGCGATTTGAACGTGCCGTCACGTTTTGGGTATGGTAAACATAAATTGTCCACAGGAAAAGGGAAAGTTCCAGTATTAGAATTTTTTCTTGCTACCCTGACGGTATAGTATCTAAAAGTAGAGATCAGAGGAGGAGTCAATTTTGCTTGAGGAAATATCCTCACCACGTCTGGTATCGTTATCTGTTATAGATCTGTTGTTAACTATTTTATCTGAGGTCACTGAATCGATTGCAAGATTAGAATTGGTAATCGTCCAATTTGCTAGTTTGGATGATGTTGTAACCGCGCTACCGGCTGACCTTAGTCCTGTAACTGAATCATCTGGTATATCAGGTAGCGATATGCCAGATGGTAACTGACTCCATATATGACCGCCTCGGTATCGTAGGCGCAACAATAAATATTTCAGGAATAGGATGCTTCTCCTCTTTCCGACCTTCTTGTACTTGTACTGCTGCCGTTGTTGCATGTAAAGGTGTAAAGTGAAATACTGGTAAACACTAATTGCAGCGGATATCGAACTCAGACCCAGAGATATAATAACACTAACTATTATTTTTATTATTGAGTTTTGCATTACAAACCACAGTGGAGATTAGTTAATTATCTTCTAGCTAGTTAGCACCTTTACACTAAATGCCTAGAGAAATTAAACACTGATGAGAATTGTCCCTTCGGGACGTCTCTTTAGAAAGGAAGTCTATTGAGTTGCCTTGATTTCTGAAAAATGTTCATATCTTCGTTTTGTCACCGGTTTGGAGTTGGACTTAAAGCAGTTTTTATCATCCTAATCTGAGAAAGTGTTGTATATTCTTCGTAATTTGTAGAGAGTAAATGTTGTATATTATATTTTCTTTACAATTATCTCCATTATTACCTTCAAGGCATATTCTTATTATCCCTGTAAAATTTAAGAATCGCTATTCTTATTTAGAATCCTACCAAAAAAATGGATCTATCATTACACACCTTATTAGCAGGACCGATCTTACGGCGAGCTGAGCCAAAGCAAGTGTCTATCTGGATTGCTTGTAGTATACCTTTAATAATTCGTGCCGAGATCTTTCGAGTAGCCGATTTAGAGCCTATAAGCGGTACTCAGAACAAAAATAATACTGAACAGGCTAAACCAATTGGATTAGGATCCGCTACTTGTATAAGACTTAGAGCATCTTTATATTGGTCTCGTAACCGCCAAACCGATTCCACAGGCCGAAACTAGCAGGAATAGAAATAATTCCACAAATATGGATTTTAGTAGTTTTCCTACACACGAACTATTAGCATATGATATTGAACTTTCCTATTATGAAGGCAATATCAAAAAATGCCAGAGACTGCAAGACCTTGGTCTTTTAACCGGTGACAATGCCGTCATCTATACTAATCGACATGATGATGATGAGGTAGTCTTATTGCCAACATTTTTTCGGCAAGGACAAACCGATAATAACAAGCCGTTAAATATCCTCCACGGTTCATGCCGTAAACCCCATGGAAAGGGAGAAGAATGTCTAGCTATAGCGGATCGCTTAATAGCTGCCTAAGTTAAGAATTTGAACAAAAGGCCAAGTGTTCTTTTTCTTACTGGCGATCAAATTTATGCCGATGATGTAGCGGGGCCGCTTATTCAACATTTGACTGAATTTGGCGCGCATTTGCTCGGATGGGAAGAAGAGATAGTTGGACTAAATAAAAAACTAACTGAAATAGGGTCAGGAGAGCGCCAACAGTTCATATCAGAACATGCTAAATTTACCTCTGAAAATGGAGGGAATCATTTGATTAGCTTTGGTGAATTCGCAGCAATGTATTTAATTTCATGGAATATCCAAAATTGGCCACTATTATTTCAAGATATTGAATTTGTCGCCGAAAAAAAGGTTAAGAGAAAATATCAAATCGAAATCGAGCAATTGAAAAGATCCCAGAGGGCACTACCAGTGGTGAGACGGATTTTGGCCAATATACCCACATACATGATGTTTGACGATCATGACATAACAGATGACTGGAACATTACCAGGGAATGGAATGGAAGAGTGAAAGAAAGTGATTATGGAAAACAGATTGTAGCTAATGGTTTAGCCGCATTTTGGGCATTCCAAGCATGGGGGAATGATCCTAGTTTGTATAGTGATGAATTTATTACGGGGATTACTCAATATTTAGATAAAAATGGGAATCCCAATATTCATACTAGGAAATCCTTTGTAGACTACCTTTGGAACTTTCATGATTGGACATTTGCAGCTCCCACATATCCCGTGACAATCTTTATTGACAGTCGAACACAACGCAAATATGACAGTTTGAAAGGACCGCCTATACTTCTCAATGATGAAGGTTTGGAATCTATTTCTCGAACAACGTACAAAGTTAATTATTATAATAGAGGCGATCCGATCCTCATAGTCTCACCAACACCAGTCTTTGGTTTTGAATTGGCAGAAAAATTACAGAAATACTTAGCCAGTAAGTCAAATGTGTACAAATGGGATTTAGAGACCTGGGTCCGAATAAAAAAGGCTTTATACACTTTCTTAGGTTTCTTATAACAGCCCTCTCACCTAGTCGATGTATCTTTTTATCTGGCGATGTTCATTATGGCTTCTCGGTAAGAGCCACTTTTGAATTGACACAAAAGACATATGGAAGAGAAAAAGACCTGACAGCAACATCAACGTCATTAACAAATATGATACAATTAACCAGCAGTGCGCTAAAGACTACTAGTTTGTCAAAGGAGGTCATAATTAATGAGTTTCTTGGCAGGTTAAGTCAATTATTTTCTTCTAGAAATTCCGTGCTAATAGGTTGGAACAATAATAATATATCAGAAAAATCGCAAAAAATAAAACAATACAAAGGTAGCAGGATAGACCATATTCTAAATAAACTCAAACATTCCTTTGATTTCACTAAAAAACAGCAACAGCAGCAAAAAACTTCCCAGCTTCCTGACTGGGTAGAATCCAGGTCTATTATACAACCTTCAGGCTTTAGCATTCCTTCTCTAGTGGTCACAGATAATAACATCGGGTTGGTTACAATCGGTCATGATAAGCACGAGATTTATGAAATATCTCATAGCTTATTAGTTCTTAAACAGAGCAATGTTAAAATTCATAAAGCTGTATTGTGAAAATAGGACTAGCAGTCGCAAAATATGTCTTGTTGTATCACCATTGGCATGTTTGCACCGAGAAAAATTTACAAAATGTTCTGGCCAATCAATAAGAGAAAGATAAACTATCGGCATGCAAAAAAAATTCTGAAAAGAGAATAACAACATAGATTGTTATTTAATCCTCATTAAATAACCTGTTATAATAAAATTACAATAATAAGGGCAGTTAAATGATTACGAGTATTATATTTTAGCTAGATCGGTCCGATAGTAATCGAGTTTATCTGGATCATACTTTTGTACTATTTCAATGGTTTCGCCTTTGTCCATTCTATTCATAATTACATTGCGATGAACGTAACTAGTTACATAGGAATAGCCAAGACGCTTTGCCTCTTTAAGATAAGTTGATCTAAGAAGGTGACCGTGTGACTCTCCCCAGTAGCCTTGTTTAATACAAATCCACTCCATAAAAGCAGTATTATTTTTCCCTAAATTTTCGTCATGTGTACCATGTCTAAGAGAGTAGTTCTCAGCAGGACCACCTTTTACGTAGCCAACAATTTCACCATTTTTATCAGTGATTCGAAGAGTTATTAGAATTGCATCATTGAAAAATAGTGACTTTGCAAATTTTAATTTACTGACAGACATAGGAACAGGTATATCCCTGTAAATCTTTATCAAAGATTCTCTTAAATTAGGATTGAATTTGGTTTGAATTTTTTCGACTGATGCTATTAGATTTAATTTTTTACTTCTCAGCAGACTTCTAAGTTCCATCTCCTTTGCCCATGCTTCTCTGAACGCTATTACATTGTTAAAAAAATTTTTTTTATGCTCCTCTGGAACACCCTCAAGAACGCGATGAAACATTTTTTTCTCTTCCTTTAAGCTAGTGAAGTATTTGACTGATTCTTCATTTATAACTGATGGATGCCATCCCAACGAATGTGCATTTCGCCGTGCAAGCTCTTTGGAATGTTCGATGTTGCCAAGGCTGTACCCTGCAATACGATCTGAGATAGACAGAAACCAACCCAGATCGTAGTAGTGCGCTCTGGTTGTAGTATCGTCATCCGGAATTCCTGCTGATTTGAACAAATCCTGCATTCTTTTATTTGAATAATCGGCGATCTTACCTTTGAAAGGGTATGCAGTACGGTGTATTAGTGCTATTACAATATCTAGATTTATACCAAAATTATCAATAAATTTTTTTATTTTATAGTCATTCCTTATGAACCATTCAACTGAATTTTCGTTGGGTTTGTCAAACTGTTTCAACGGATCATAGTCGTGAAAGAGAGCAGCTACAAAGAGGGTATGGATATCTTTTTTATTGAGTCTATTCTCTTGCCTTTGTCCATTAGCTGCCAGCAAGCTGAAATAAGTGACCTCAAGCTCGTGATCAATATTATGATATCCATAATACTCTGATCCAAGTCCATTTTTTGAAAATTCGGAGACTGCGTGTCTAAGTATCCCTCGCACCAATTTCGTATTGAGTTCCATATTTGTGCAAATTTGGATTATTTTGTTTTTCAGGTCCGCCTGCCTTGCAAGACCAATGTTATAGCACAACCACCACGGAAACAGTCTTATCCGCGTCAGAAGCTGATTCCACCACGGTTTGGGTTCAGCAAGGGGGTTCAGTACATGAATATCCATGCTATTGGCACTAGAGATTGAATTATTATTCATCTTGTCAAGCACAAAGAGGTACCCCGCTTTGTATACGGGAACCTAAATATAAAAGATTTTTATAAGAAATATTTATATTATAGATTAGTTTGTTAAATATTTCTTATATAAATATGCAGACGGAAATAAATCTGTCATTAGTTAGTTCATGTTGATTTTTGTGAAGATACAATGAAAAGTTGGTTGCAACGGTGTATTACTCTTCGTTAATTCTTCTGCATCTATTTACTTTATTTTCTAAATTATTTTTCAATTTTTATATGAGTTAACAATAATTAAATGCGTATATAAAAGATAATATCTGATAGTAACATGTCCTAAATAAGGTTCTTTTCGTTAGCAGTTATGAGAGGTAGTACTTTATCTTCCAGAATAGACGTGGCATCGGCATTTACGTCTAAAGACAACAATAGGTAACGCTTATTTTCATTATTGTCGCTGAACCCTATCGGAACCGTTGCGCGAATCAATTTTTTGTACTTGCCAATAGAATATTCTAATGTCCCTATCTTTGATTCAAAATCTTCGCGTATAGCAGCGCGTAGAACGGCTTGAAGGGCATACTTAGAGGTCTCGTCTTTTGTCATTAGAGGAACTAAGTTGTCTCTTTGCGCTGTTGCTACAAGACTCCCAAGATGATTTGCTATACCCGAAAATCTGATGGACGTATCTGTTCTTAATATTTCTCTGCATATATTCTCTAGATTCGTTGACATTCCAATATATCTAGACTTAGAGGAATAAAAATGTGAAAAATTGACAGAGGTGACTTGCATAGACATTCATTTATCTCAACAGCGAGTTAGTGGTATACTTGATAACCTTACCGCTTTATCTAAGGGTCCGCAATACCTGTGGTTTTCAGTATTGGCTGCCTGATGCAGCTGTAATTGGCAGTCAATACAATACGAGTAGAAGTAAGGAATAGGCTTTTCTCTACTATATTCTATAACTGATTATTGTTTTAGGTTATCTTTACTCTTATATCTCATTGATATCCATATTTTGTGTTTCTAATGTAACTAAAGCAGCAAATCGAAAGTAGAAGAGGTGCTATTTCTAA
>Ga0193732_1000067_pt1 | contig 21972 bp, 10 predicted proteins | sample U1s1metaG_FD_145077 | JGI IMG/M metagenome (GOLD analysis project Ga0193732, IMG submission 145077) | Soil microbial communities from a riparian zone of the East river system, Colorado, United States - U1s1 | ecosystem: Environmental > Terrestrial > Soil > Riparian zone | place: USA: East River...
CTGCTCCAACTCGATCTCGCTGCCTCCGAGTTCCGGCGCGTAGAAGGGCGTTTCGTAGTTGTCCCGCAGCAAGTGTTCAAAATCCCGGCCGCCGGATGTTGCCGCCGTCAAAAGATGCTTCGGCAGGAGCACTCTCGCCCCCAAACCCATGCCATAGGAACGGTGATTGCTTTCTCCAATCCGGTTGAAACCGTTGCTGGGGGCAACCACCCACGCATCCGACGGCGGACGTTTCAAGTCTTTCCGGAAGTATTCAAACGCCGTCGGGTGTTCGGGTGGGAGAGAGGCAAAGTTGTTGATGGTTTCGTAGACCCCGGTAGCCAAGCTCGCGGTGGCCACATAGTGCCCCAGGATTCCCCGATTCACCACCTGCGTAAAGAAGGTTGACTGCGGGATGAGGTCCTGCATCAAGTGCGGAATATTCTCCTGACCTTCGGGCGCAAAGGTTTCCTGATCGCGCGCTCCGCCGCCGAACGTGATGACAACCACCTTCTTCCTCTTGGGAACAGTCGCCGCCCGGATCAGCCGGCTGGAACCGAGCAGGGTGCTCCCCAACGCCAACCGAGCGGCGCTGCGCAAAAACTCACGGCGATTGCTGGCGAGTTGCCAGGCCAGTTCTCGGGGACTAGCTGCGCTCTCCCTAACTCGGCCGGTTGCACTCCGCAATGAGAAGTGGGGGGTCATGTTTTGGATCCCGTTCGCTAACAAGACAGCCGACTATGGCTTGGCGGAAGCACCATTCTTCGCGGAATACACAAACTGACGGATTTCCGCTCTTTGTTTGTCCAGCTCGGCCAAATGCTGCTCCCGGATTTTTTGATAAATCGCGAATTCCTCCTGGGCGCGGTCTTTTTGGCCGATGCGGACATAGGCCTGCCCCAGTCGGTAGCGGACGTCGGCCAGGCCCGGATCAAGGTCGCGGGCCTTCTCATACTCCGGTATGGCAGCGGCATACTTGTTCTGGTCGGAGTAGAGATTGCCCAACTGCAGATGCGTCTCCGCCGCCTTGGGATCGAGCGTCAGCGATGTTTTCAGCAACCCTTCAATCTGAGAGAAATCGAGGCCGGGGTCTTCCCCTCGCTTTCCTTTCCACAAACTCATGGCATAGTAATACTGGGCTCGCCCATTACGCGGTTGAAGTTGCGCAAAACGGCGGAAACGATCGATTACTTCCCCCGCTTGGCCGGGCGAGCTGTTGTAGGCCTTGGAGAGAAAAAGATAGCAGTCGGGATCGGATGGGTTCAGATCAGCCCCTTTCAGCAGGGACTTGACCGCGTCGTCGTAATTTCCGCGGGCATACAGAGCCATGCCTAGTCCGATCATCAACCTTGCTGACTTGGGATAGCGGTCGCTGGCCTGCTGAAACACCTCAACGGCGGGCCCGAGCGTGCGATGCAGAAGCAGTTCACTTCCCCAGTCGAACAGGTTGCTCTCGCTGGGGTCGGCGTGCGCAGCGGTTTCGTATTCATTCGCCGCCACTACGAAGTTTCCGTCCTTCTCTTCGATCTCGCCCAGCAGGTTATGCAACTCCGCCGTATTCTTTAATTTCAAGAGATCGTGGACCAGTTGCCGGGCGTCGGCCGGCCGCCCGGTAAGAATATAAGCCAACGCCAGATCGTAACCGTTGTCGTAAGAAGAAGGATCGATTCGCTGGGCTTGCTCGAGAAACGGCGCAGCTTTCGCAACCTGCCCCGCCCGGACATAAGATTCGCCCAGGTTATGATTAGCGTCGAAGTTTCGCGGCTCGATTTCGACGGCTTTTTTGAATTGCATCTCCGCCAAATCAGGTTTCCCCAGACGCATGAAATTTGCAGCCAGATTGCTTCTTGCGGCTGCAGAATCCGGCTTCAGGCGTACCGCCTTCTCGAGGTGAGGGTTAGCCTTGGCATCCTCCGATTGCGCGGAATAGACCAATCCCAGAAGTTCATGAGTTTCAAAGCTCTCGGGAACCTGGCGCAAGATGCGTTCCAGTCGCACCGCAGCTTCCGCATACTGGCGTGAGTCGTACTGGGAGACGGCAGCCTGGAATTCGCTATCCAAGCTTTGGGCATCCAGGCTCGGGCTCTGCCCACCCCCGGCGGCTGCCACCGGCAGCCGTGTGAGGAGAGACAGCAAGACAATCCACATCGACCGGTGTCTGATGATCACGGCCTTCGTATGTTAGCACCGCACCCCAGAAAGGGAGCAGCAATAAGGATTGGGGGAGGGTTCTCAGAAGAAGCGCTTCAGGGGAAGCGCCTCTTCCGAGGAATATCACACTAGCCTAGAAGTACAGCTTCAGAGCGAACTGGATCTGTCTCGGATCGTAAGGAGCATCACGAGTAGAGCCGATCTCTCCGAAGTTCGAACTCGTATAGTTGTTCGCCCCGCCGATGGCGACCACGCCGTTGCCACCGAACCCGGGGGAGTTGAAGTTCGGGTGATTGAGAATGTTGAAGAACTCCGAACGGAATTGCAGCTTGAAGCGCTCCGTGAGCTGGAAGTCTTTAAAGAGCGAGAAATCCAGTCTGCGGAATGGGGGTCCCGAAATCTGCGTGGGAGGACCGCCCAGGGCGCCAAGGCCCGTTAACGCCGAGCATCCTGCCACCGAAGTAGGATCGGGGACACCACCAGCTCCCAACTTGCAAGGCTGGGAGAACGCTGCCGGATTTCCGAACCAGCTTAGCGCTCCATTCGAGTCAGTATGCAACCCGAGTTTCGGGCTTTGTCCCTTGACCACCAGATCGTAGCAGTTTGTCCCCTGGGCTGTGCCCGAAGGACAAGGAAGGGTAATTGGTTGTCCGCCCTGCAGCGTAGCGCTCCAATTCACGCTCCACCCGCTAGCCAGAATACTCCCAACTCCCGAAGACGAGGCCATGTAGCGTTTGCCCTTGCCGAAGGGTAGCTCGTAACCACCGCTGAAGTGGAAGACGTTCCGAATATCGAAAGAAGCCAGACCGTAGTCGTAGTGGATCCCAGCCCCGGGAACATCCGGAGCACGGAAGCCTTGCAAGCTTCCTCCGTTAAGCAAGTCGCCCGCGTCCGACATTGTCTTGGAGTAGGTGTAGGTGGCCAGGAAGTTCAGGCCGCTCGCAAACTGCTTTTCCACCTTGGTCTGCAGCGAATGGTACCAGCTGTTGCCGTTGGTGGTTGCATAACTTGCGCCTGACCCAAAATCCGGAAACGGACGAAAGTCATTGGCCGATACACCCGTGGGCAGTACCGTGGGCACAATGCTGGTGACGTTATTGGAATTGGGGAACGCCTCCAAATGACGCGCTAGCGAGGTCACGTAGCCCGCCTGCACCGACATCGAAGGAGTCAATTGATACTGCACGGTGAAGTTTCCACCCATGGAGTATGGAGTTAGGTACTTAAACTGAATTCCGCGCAATGCCAAGCCACTGGCGTTGACCAGGGTCGGATCCAGCGGAGTACAGGAAAATCCAGTTTCCAGGGTTGCACTTCCGATGGGCGTCGCCGTGGGGCTGGTGCACCCCGTATATGTGATTGGCGTATTGTCATCCTTCGCCTTGAACTGGAAGTTGAACTGGAACGGATAGTTCTCTCCCAAGTTCGGCGAGAAACCGCGATTCTCAAACCCGTTGTAGAACATACCAAATCCGCCCCGGGCAACCAGTTTCGGCGTGACTTGATAGGCAAAACCGACCCGTGGAGCAAAATTAGTCTTCTGCGACTCTCCAAGGCCCTTGCCGTACTTGTTGCCGATCACGGGGGTTATGCCATCCTTGGCCAGCAAGTCGGTGAAGCAGGTCGGGCAACCCGTAGAGAAGCTCGCAGGGTTGGTCCCCTGCGGGAACAAGAACAGCGCACTGCCCGTCGGAGGCCCGCCCGGAACGAAGTTCGCCTGGGCCCCGTGGTGCTCAAACACCAGACCGAAGAAGTCCCAGCGCAAGCCCAAGTTGACGGTCAGCTTAGGAGTAATTTTCCAATCGTCGTTGATGTAGCTGCCGTAGTAGTTCTTTCCGTTGTCAGTTAACGATATGTTGGAGACGAACACGGCGTTGGCGCTATTTTGTGCGCCGGGGCCGCCAACAAAGTCAGGCCCTCCCACGGTCGAGGCGATCGGGGACAGCAGGAACTGGGCGATGCCCGTGTTCTCCGAAGAGGGGCTCGCGCCTGGAATGTTGGTATACACGCCATCGAAGTTGAACTGTCCACGTGACCACGGTGGCTGCAGGGTCGAGAATTTTACGTGCTGGAATTCGAAACCCATTTTGAAGGTGTGTTTGCCGTAGATCTTGGTGAAGTCGTCGGTCACCTGGAAAGTCGAGCTGACTTCATCCGAAGGCAGGAAGGCGTTGCTGCCCAGAGTTTGCAGTCCCTGGATGCCGAACGCCGGAAGCCCACCATTTTCGCGTTCCTGAGGAATTCCCGAGATGCCAAACTGTCCGGGCAGGTCGCTCAGATCATTGGCGGCGGGTGACACACGTGTGGTGTGGAGGTAGTTCAACCCTGCACGCGCAACGTTAACCAGGGTCGGAGAAAACACATGGGTCCAGGCCAGGGCGCTCTGTTGCGCCAGTGCGGTTTGAGGACCTTCCTGGAAACCGCCGCCATCCGCAACGCCCCCGAAAATGCCGGGAATAAATTGTGGGTCGTCCACATAGCTGAAGCGATAGAAAATCTGGTTCTTGTCGCTGAGGTTGAGGTCGAGCCGGGTGTCGAAGGCGTTACGATTTTCGCTAATGGCCGGCGATGTCGTGAAGTTCGACTTGAGTGCCCCGTTGATGGGTGCGGGATAAAGGTCCAACAACTTGATGGCGTTCGCATCCAACCGGCCAGCCGGCAGTATGTTCAGGTTGCAGGCAGCAAGCGTATAGGTGGTCGTACTGGCCGGGCAGGTACCGAACGGATCGCGGACAAATCCGCCCGCCACAGCTCGCGTCGTCGCAGGATCGAGAATCGTCCCAGTAGGCATGGTTCGACCTAGGAGGTCGGTTTGTGTGCCCGTTTGCCCCGTGATGATCTCTTGGAAATTGGTGTAACCGCTGCTTCGCTCCAGATCCGTAGGTACGCTTCCGGTGTGTGGCGCTCCCTGGCGGCGGCGCAGCCCTTCGTAATCTCCGAAGAAGAAGACTTTGTTCTTGATCACCGGTCCGCCGATGGCTACACCGAACTGGTTCAGCCGCAATTCGCCCTTTTTCGTGGTGTTGCCCACGCGCTCAAAATAGTCGGCGGCATCCAGCTTGTCATTGCGGAAAAATTCCCAGCCGGCGCCGTGGAAGCTGTTGGTGCCGGACTTGATGGTGGCGTTGAGAACCGCGGCGCCCGAGCGACCGTACTCAGCGCTGAAGTTCGTGGTCTGAACTTTGAATTCCTGAATCGCGTCGACCGGAGGAAGCACCACAAAATTGGTGCCGTTGAGGAAGTCTACCGTGTCCGAGTTGTTGTCAATTCCATCCAGCAAGTAGTTGTTCTGCGCCGGCCGCGAGCCGTTGGCCGCAAAGGCGCCGCTCGCCGCGTTGCCGCGCGTGTCAGCCTGAGGCGAGTTCACTCCGGCGGACAACTGGGCCAGAAACGTGAAGTTTCGGCCGTTCAGCGGAAGGTTGTTCACATTGCGGGAGTTGACCACCTGCCCAACAGATGCGTCCTGCGTTTCGAGGACGGGAGTGGTGGTCGTCACCTCCACTGTCTCGGTGACCGCGCCGGGCTTGAGGGTAAAATTCACCACCACGCTCGCGCCCACGTTGACGGCGATGTTCTTCTGCTCAGTGGTCTGAAAACCCTGGGAGGTCGCCGTAATCTTGTAGTTTCCGATGCGGACTGGGGTGAACTTGTAGCTGCCGTCGCTGTCTACTGTGGTCGAGAGTGTAGCGGCCGTACCTTCGTTAGTCAGCGTGACGGTAGCTCCGCCAAGCACCGCTCCCGAAGCGTCGGTGACTGTCCCCAGGATGCTTCCGGTGTCAACCTGGGCCTGCACTGGAATGGAGCTCAACAGCATAGCGCTGGCGGCGATCGCCAACGATGTTCGCAGGATCCAAGACGAAACGGCCTTTCGTTTCATGACTTCCTCCCCAAGCTTCACGGCTCAGCGCGTTAAACGTTTTCCGGTTTTGAATGTAAACGTGTACATCCAAATGCCGACGACTTTAGTCCAGGTTCTGAGAACTTGTCAAGAACAAACTAATATCTTTGCACTAGTAACCAGGGTGCCTCTTCCGCTTCGGGCCTTGGCGCCTAAACCGCTGATTTTCCAGCCTTGCCGGCGCCCTGATTTGGATTAACTTCTCCCCGGTGCTAACATGCGCAGGCTGGGCCACTGCCGCCAGGACGCTTCCGTGGCGCGCCACAAACACGAAGATCCCCTTGTCCTCACGTCGAGCGTTTTCACGTCGAACTTTCCTGAGAGGAATGCGCTGGTCGCCTGTGCTTTTTCTTCCGGCACCTATGCTAGGATCGCCCTTCCGGTCCTTCGTCACGGCGGTTCGCTCCGATCAAACTCCGCCTCTTCCCTGCTCGGATCTTCGTCTGACTCCGCACTACCCTGCGAAGTCTCCCCTCGAAGATGTCCTTCGCCTAGTACGGCCTGGCTCCGATGAATACGTGCTGGAAAAGTACGCCTTCGAAATCATGCCGCTGCTCAACGACTGGAGCCGGGAACTGCGGGCAACGCCGCCCGCTCGCGATGTCCTGGCCAAATTCTTGGATGTCTCGATCGAAGCCACCTCTCTGATCTCGAGACAGGAGATCAAACTGCGGTCGGCGAATGGCCTAGAGGTCTTTCGCCGACACTTTGCCGGCGATGTCATCTCTGGGCGCGAGCGATTTCTGGCGGAGATCAAAACCTATCTGGCAGGGATGTCGCCGCTCGAAACGGCTGAATTCGAAATTGTCGGCATCCAGCAGACCGCAAGTTCAGGGTTGGCTGTCGACCTCACGATTCGCTACGACTTTGTCGGCAGGCGCCCGGACGCGGGGCGCGAGGAGCGCGTCGGACAGTGGCGAACTCGGTGGTCGCGCGATGGGTATGGGGCCTGGAGAGTTCTCCAATGGAAGACCAGCGAGGAGGTTGTCAGTCGGACCCGGGAGCCCATCTTCCTGGACGTTACTTTCCAGGCTCTTGGCCACACGGAATCGTACAGAAATCAGATGCTTCGCGGAGTAGACCACTGGCGCACGGTCTTGGACGGAGCCTGCGGGATTGATGTTTACGGCAACCACGGCTTGGCGGTGGGAGACATCGACAACGACGGCCTGGATGATCTCTACATCTGCCAGCCCTCCGGTCTTCCCAACCGCCTTTATCGCAATCGCGGCGATGGAACCTTTGAGGATGCCACCGAACAGTCCGGAGTCGACGTGCTGGATGGGACGGCCTGCGCCCTGTTCGCGGATTTCGAAAACAAGGGGTGGCAAGACCTTCTGGTGGTTTGCGCCAGCGGTCCGCTGCTCTTTTTAAATCAGGGAAAAGGAAAGTTTCAACTCAAACGCGATGCCTTCAAGTTCGCGCGACCGCCCCAGGGTACCTTCACCCACGCCGCCATCGCTGACTATGACTGCGACGGCCTTCTCGATGTTTATTTCTGTCTTTACAGCTACTATCTGGGGCTGGACCAGTATCACTATCCCGTTCCTTATTTCGACGCCCGGAACGGTCCACCCAATTTCCTGTTCCACAACCAAGGCAACGCCAGCTTTGAGGACCGCACTGAGGTGGCGGGTTTGAACCGGGACAATGACCGCTATAGTTTCGCCAGCGCGTGGGGTAGCGATAGGCCTGGTGGTTTGCCCGACCTGTATGTAGCTAACGATTTCGGGCGAAGCAACCTATACCGCAACCGGGGAGATGGAACCTTTTCCTCGGTCTCAAGCGAAGCGGGTGTCGAGCAGCCCGGCGCTGGGATGAGCGCAACCTGGTTCGATTTCGACCGGGATGGAAATCAAGATATCTATGTGGCCAACATGTGGTCGGCCGCCGGTATCCGGGTCTCTGAACAATCCCTATTCCATGAGAAGGAAACAGAGGACATCCGCGCGCTTTACCGCCAGCACGCGCGCGGGAATTCCTTGTATCGAAATCAGGGAAACGGGAAATTCCAAAACGTAAGCCAGCAAGCGGGAGTCGAGATGGGCCGCTGGGCCTGGTCTTCCGATGCCTGGGATTTCGATCACGACGGCTATCCCGACCTCTACGTTGCCAACGGCTACATTTCCGGGACGGACCCTCTCGACCTTTCCAGTTTCTTCTGGCGGCAAGTGGTGGCGAAATCGCCTAGCAATCCAACCGCGGCGTTGAACTACGAGCGGGGATGGAATGCCATCAATGAACTGGTCCGCTCAGACTCTTCCTGGAGCGGCCGCGAGAGAAATGTTTTCTACGCCAACAATCAGGACGGCACGTTTTCTGAAGTCTCGGGCACGGTCGGTTTAGATTTTCCCGACGATAGCCGTGCCTTTGTACTGGCCGACCTGGACCACGACGGGCGGCTGGAAGTGGTCCTCAAAAACCGTACCGCTCCGCAGCTTCGCATGTTACGCAACGCCATGAAGGATCTGGGCCACTCCGTCGCCTTGCGGCTGCACGGACGGAAAAGTAATCGCGATGCGATCGGGACGGCAGTGACGCTCGAGGCGGCAGAACCTGGCCAGGCGCCGCTTCGCCAGACCAAATATCTCCAGGCCGGCTCCGGATTCCTATCCCAGCACTCCAAGGAACTTTTCTTCGGGATTGGAAAAGCGGAAGGCACCGTGCGCGCCACCATCCGCTGGCCCAGCGGACTGACCCAAGCGTTTGAGCGTTTACCCGTGAACCAGCGCATTGAGATCGAGGAAGGCTCCGCGGTCTTTGCGGCCAGGGCCTTTGCGGCTGCACTTCCCGCTTACCTACGAGCGGGCGAATCTCCACCGCCGGCGCCTCTGCCGGCGGCAGTCGAAACCTGGCTGATCGACCCGCTGAGCGCGCCAGATTTTTCCCTGCCCGACCTCGCCGGCAAAATGTGGGATTTGCGGTCGTTTCGAGGCGGCCCTTTGCTGCTCAATTTTTGGACCACAGCTTCGCCGGCATGCGTGGAACAGGTGCGGATTCTCGAGCGGGATCAGTCGGCCCTCTCCTCCAGCGGTCTTCGCGTCGTGGGGGTCAATGTAGATAGCATTTCGAACGAACCGGGGTGCGATCCTAAGGCTCTGCCATGGTTCGTCTCCAAAGAACGGATCTCCTTTCTCACTCTGGTCGCAACCCAGGATGTCGCCGGCGTCTACAACATTGTCTATCGCTACCTGTTTGATCGCCGCCGCGACCTCGCACTCCCCACGTCTTTCCTGGTCGATGCCGCCGGCATGATTGTCAAGGTCTATCAGGGGCCGACAAATCCGGAACGGTTGGGGGCAAGTCTGAAAGATGACATGCACGCGCTGCCACGGTCTGCTGGCGATCGCATTCGCAAAGCCCTTCCATTTGGAGGAACGCTCTACCAGGGAACGTTTCAACGCAACGACTTTACTTACGGAGTCGCATTTTTCCAGCACGGCTATTTGGATCAGGCCGAGGCGGCCTTCAGGCAGGTCATCGCTGCCAAGCCGGACGATCCCGAAGCTCACTACAACCTGGGAACACTCTATTTGAGACGAAATGCCCTCTCCGAAGCACGCCAATATCTCGAGCAGACCGTGAAGCTTCGCCCCAATTACCCGGAAGCGTGGAACAATCTTGGAATGCTCGACGCCCAGCAAGGTCACACGGATGCGTCCGTCCGCAACTTCGAGCAATCCCTGCAGCTACGGCCAGACTATGCCATCGCGCTCGCGAACCTCGGAAACCTTTACCGGCGGCAGGGAATGTTTGCGGAAGCGGAAAAACTGCTGAATCGCGCCCTCGAACTTGAGCCGGATAACCCTGAAGTCAACTACAACCTGGGAATGCTTTTCGCCCGCCAGGACCGGGTCGATCGCGCCGCGCATTACTTGGAACGAGCCGCGACCTTACGGCCCGACTATCCCGACGCGCTCAACAATCTGGGCGTTCTTTTTGTCCGCGAAAAGAACTATTCTGCGGGGGAAGAGAAATTCAAGACTTGCATCCGCGTGGCGCCAAGCTTTGACCAAGCCTATCTCAATCTGGCCCGTCTCTACGTGATTTTGAACGACAAAGAAAGAGCCAGGGAAGTCCTGCACACACTGCTTCGCCTGCAACCTCAGCACAAGGTCGCTCAGCAGGCGCTGGAGATGCTAAATTGAACTTTTGCAGTTCTGTTCGGCACAGATCGACGATGCAAAGATCTGCCGACAGAGCCCGCGCGGAGGCACGCTGGACAATGGTGGCTGGCGCTTCATTTCAGTATTCGCCGGACGCCGGAACCAGTCGGCCAAAAGTGCGCGGAATGCTTGCCCTGACACTACTTTTCATTTCCCCCCTCGGCTATGCAGCGCCGCAATCGGCCTCCGGTTCGAGCCGCGGCGCCCAGCCATCCACAGCTTCGAAAAGCCCGTCCTCGTTTCTGGAAGCGGAAAGTCTGCTTCGCCAGGGTTCTGTCGAGGAGGCGAAAAAGAAAATCCAGGAACAGCTCGCCCTGCATCCCTCCAGCGTCGAGGGTTACAACTTGCTAGGAATTGTTTATAGCGACCAGAAGGATTACGCCAATGCGAGGGAAGCATTTCAGCACGCGCTGCAGATCGACCCCAACTCCACCAAAACCTTTAACAACCTGGGCAATCTCTACGTCGCCCAGGAAAGGCTCGACCTGGCGGAAAAAGAATTCAGGAAGGTCCTGCGCCTTGATCCCGGCAATAGCGATGGAAACTATAACCTGGGTCTGGTCCTGATGGCCCGTGGCCTACCGGCCGAGGCCATTGCAAACTTTCTGCGGGTGCGACCCGCCAATATGGCGACTCAATTCAACCTGATTCGCGCCTACCTTCAGGCCGGCCGCAACGCCGAAGGTTTGAAGGTCGCCAAAGACCTTTCCCGGCAAAGTACGGACAATGTCCAGTTGCATTTCACACTGGGTGTCCTGCTGGCCTCTGCCAAGCAATACGCCTGGGCTCGGCGGGAACTGGAAAAGGCCAACGCCCTACAGCCGGAAACTTTCGAGATTCTCTTCAATCTGGGCCAGACCTGTCTGCGCAGCGGCGACTACGAAAAAGCTGAACTGATTTTGAATCGAGCGCTGAAAATCAAGCCCGATTCGCCTGCCGCTCTCTACTTGCTGGCCCAGGTCTATTCCGAGCAGACCCGAGCCGTGGATGCTCTGGATTTGCTAGCCCGCGCCCATAAGCTGGCCCCTCAGGACACTGACATCATTTTCCTCTTAGCCCGGGTCAGCATGTCCCAAAATTATTTCGAAGACGCGATCCCCCTGCTGGATTCGGGTTTGACAATCGCGCCCAAACGAGCCGATCTGCATGCCGCCCTGGGGGAAAGCTACTTCATGGCGGGCAAAGTGGAGAAAGCGATCGAAGAGTTCAAGCGATTGATCGACCTCGATCCCTCCGCCCGATCCTATGCCTTTCTGGGCCTCTCGTACCGGCATCTGGGGCGCTTCGACGAGGCCAGAAAATATTTTCAGGAAGGCCTCAAGCTGGATCCCCACAACGCTTCCTGCCTGTTCAACATGGGCTACATCGAGGGTCGTCAGGGAAATCAGGCAGCCGCCGAACAACTATTTCAGCGGGCCCTGAAATCTAATCCTGATTTTTCCGAAGGGCTGCTGGAGTTGGCCAATCTGCGAATCGCCGACAAGAAATTTGAGGAAGCCGCAACCCTGCTCAGAAGATACGTCAAAGTAAGCCGCGACCCTGCCTCCGGATACTACAAGCTCGCCATGGTCGAGCGCAGCCTTCATCAAAACGAAGCCGCACAACGCGATTTGAGCGTCTTCCAGACTCTCTCCAAAGACTCTTCCCCGGGTCCCTATCCGTATCAGCACCTTTTCGAATACCTCGACAACCGATCCCACCTCGCTCCCCAGGCTCGGACTCAACTCGATCAGGCTGAACTGGTGGAACAGACCAAGAAGCATCCCGACCGTCCGCAAGATCTGTATCTGTTGGCGGAGACATATCTGAAACTGGGAAAACCGGAAGAAGCCCGAAACACGATCGCCCAGCTCGACCAGATAAGTGCGGGCGACTACCGCACTCAGACCGGCGTGGGCGTGCTGCTCGCGCGCTACCGTTTGTATGACGATGCCATCCGGCATTTCCAGACGGCATTCGAAGCCAATCCCGACTCCGACGACGTGAAATTCGATCTGGCCGACGCCTATTTCCGCAAAGGCCTCTACGAGCAGGCTCTCGAGGCTGCTTCGAAAGTTTCGACCCCGGGTCAGCAGGATGCCGCGTTCCTTGCCTTGCTCGGTGACATCCACGCCCATCTCGGCAACACGGCTAAGGCGGAAGAAATTTTCCGCGATGCGATCCGCCGTAACCCTGACAATGACCAGTACTACCTCTCGCTCACGCTGGTCCAACTCCGCAGCAAGGACGTCAACGGCGCGGAACAGACATTGCAGACAGGCCTGGCCCGAATTCCCAGCTCCGGGAAAATTCTTTGGGGTTTGGGAATTGTCTCGGCCCTCGAAGGTAAAACAGGACAAGCCGCCGCGCGCCTCGAACGCGCCGTGGAGCTGCTGCCCGAGTGGCCGGGCAGCTATTCCACTCTGGGCGTTTTCTATTACCAGACAGGTCAAATCGCAAAAGCCCGCGAAGTGCTGAATCGTTTCAAGGGGAGCAATACCGGCGGCCTGGATGTGAACCGCATCGAAGAAGTCCTGTCCCGAGCTCCCGCAACCTCACCTTCGGCGGAGGCACCGATGTCCATGGTCGCCAGGCAGCAACTGCTCCAGCTCGCGCTGTCGCTCGCCGACCGCACCCTCTAAGCCTGGCGACGATGAACCATGATCACCAAGAAATACGAGATGGGCTATCCGAGAATAGGTAAAGAATCGAAAGCAAGTAAGGGGCTCGCTCTCGCTACGGCGTGCAGCCCAATCCTTGCGCTATGCTTTGTCATATTTCTGGCCATCGATCTGCTGGCCTTTGCAAGCCAGGCTCCGAAACTGGCTGACAGCGGAATCCCCGTACGCTACACCGATGTTCGCCAAGCCGCCGGTATTGTCTTTCTTCAGGACGCTACGGCCACCGACGAAAAGTACTACCTCGAAACCATGGGCACCGGGGTTGCGTGGCTCGACTATGACCAGGATGGGTTGATGGATCTGTTCTTTGTCCAATCCGCCGCCACCGACATCTACAAGCCTTCCCATCCCCTGCGCTGCGCTCTCTACCACAACAACGGGGACGGAAGCTTTACTGACGTCACCGAAAAAGCCGGCGTTGGTGGTGCAGGACACTACGGCCAGGGTGTCGCCGTTGGAGACTTCGACAACGACGGGTTTCCCGATCTCTACGTAACCGGCTATAACAGCGCCATCCTGTACCACAATAATGGCAACGGGACTTTTACCGACGTCACCGAAAAAGCCGGCGTGGCCGACGAAAGTGGATGGTCAACCAGTGCTGGTTGGTTCGATTATGACAAAGACGGCTGGCTCGACTTGCTCGTCACCAACTATATCGAGTGGTCGCCGAAGAATAATCTTTGGTGCGGCGAACGCCGGCCGGGCTACCGTTCCTATTGCCATCCCGGCAACTACAAGGGCCAGAAGACCAAGCTCTACCATAACAATCACGACGGTACCTTTAGCGACGTCAGCGACGCCTCGGGAGTCGGCAAGCCCGAATCGAAGGGCATGGGCGTGGTTTTGGCCGACTTCAACAACGACGGTTGGACCGACATCGCCATCGCCAACGATTCCTGGCCGAATTTTCTTTTCCTTAACAAGCGCAACGGGAAGTTTGACGATGTATCGTTCGTCTCCGGCATGGCGGCCAGCGAGGACGGACGGTACGAGGCGGGAATGGGTATTGATGCCGCCGACGTGGATGGCGACGGCTGGCAGGACGTCTACATCACCCACCTCGATTTCGAATTGAACCGTCTTTACCACAACAACCGCGACGGCACCTTCAATGACGACACTTATCGCTCCGGCATCGGCAACAAGGCCGTCCTGCTGAGCGGGGTCTCCATGAAGTTCGTGGACTATGACAACGACGGCTGGAACGACATCCTACAATTGAACGGCGCCATGCTGGACAACGTTCAGCTTTACCACAGCGAAGTGTCGTACAAGGAGCCGCTGCTGATGTTCCGGAACTTGGGCAAAGGTCAGTTCGCCAAGGTCTCGGACTCCCTGGGGCCTGATTTCATGCGCCTCATCGCGGGCCGCGGCCTCGCCACCGCCGACTACGACAATGACGGCGACAGCGACATCGCCATCAACAACCGCGGCGACTATCCCGAACTCCTGCGCAACGATGGCGGGAATGCCAACCACTGGCTGGAAGTACTCTTGATTGGAACCCGATCCAACCGCGACGGCATCGGCGCATCCCTAAAGCTAACCTCGGAAGACCTCGTGCGCGTCGAACAGGCCAAGGGCGGCATGAGTTATATGTCTGCCAGCGACCCTCGCATCCTGTTCGGCCTGGGAAAGCGCGATAGAATCGATTCTCTCGAAATCACCTGGCCCAGCGGTCAGGTCGACAAGCTGATGAAAGTGTCCATCGATCAGATCATCGCGGTCAAAGAAGGCACAGGAATTGTGCCGCACTCGTTCCCAAAAGTAGCGCCTCGGTAAAGCGCGAACAGGGTTGGCATCTTCGAACTTCCGCCAAAGCAGTGGCTACCAGGGCACAGCGACTCACCTATCATTTTGATAATAGTTCTCGGCAGGATGGTTCTTTGACCAAGCCTGGAGAGGTTCGATCAAGGGGAAGAATCGCTGACGGCTTCAGCAGGTGTACGCGCCGCCTCAGCCAAGACGAACTCCAGAGGTGACGGCTGAGGACACGAAATTGACCGACATTGATTCCTGATGTCGTAAAATCCTCATATGGATGCGACCAACGATGAGCTCCTTCAATCGCCGGTCTTCATTTCGCAGTCGTCAACCAGGCCGGTGTTCCTGCGGATTGACGACCGAAAACTGACGACTCCCCTCCGATGAATCTGCCACGACGCTATTTTCTGGGCTCGTCCCTGGTAGTCCTTGGCAGCACGCTGCTGGACGCGCTCACAACTCCACTCTGGCAGTGGAAAAACTCCGCCATTCTCCAAGCATCGCCGCTTGCGCCCCCACCGTCCGCTTCCTCCGTCGTGTACCTGGATGTGGCTCGCGAAGCCGGCCTGACGGCCCCCAACGTCTGGGGCGCCACCGATCACAAGAGTTACATCATCGAGGCCAAAGGAAGCGGCCTGGCCTTTTTCGATTACGACAACGACGGATGGCTGGATGTCTACCTCACCAACGGAACCAAGCTCGACGCCCGCTGGCCGCCCGGCAAAGCTCCCACGTCCCATCTGTACAAAAATAACCGCGACGGCACCTTCACCGATGTCACCGAAAAATCCGGACTAGCTCGCACCGGATGGCAGACCGGCGTTTGCGTCGGCGATTACAACAACGACGGATGGGACGACCTGTTCTGCTGCTTCTGGGGGCACAACATCCTGTTCCACAACAATGGGGACGGCTCTTTTTCCGACGTCACTCGTAAAGCGGGCGTCTACGATGAACAGATCCGCTGGGGCTCGGGATGCACCTGGTTCGACTACGACCGTGATGGACACCTCGACCTTTTCGTCTGCAATTACATCAAGCTGGATCCGAAAAAAACTCCGGATCCCGATGGCCCTGCGGTCTGTCAGTGGAAAGGGATCCCGGTAATGTGCGGGCCTCGGGGACTTCCCGGCGACACCAATGTCCTCTATCACAATAACGGAGACGGAACTTTTACCGACGCCTCCGCCAAGTCCGGCATCCTCAAGCCCGGCCCGCGGTATTCCATTACGCCGGTCTCTTACGATTTCGATAACGACGGCTGGCCGGACATCTATGTGGCCGTGGACTCGCAACCCAGCATGCTGCTCCGCAATAATCACGATGGCACCTTTACCGACGTCGCAGTTCTGGCCGGATGCGCTTACAGCGAGAATGGGCATGAGCAGGCCGGAATGGGCGTGGGCGTGGGCGACTATGACTGCGATGGATGGTTCGATATTTTCAAAACGAATTTTGCGGACGACACCTGCAACCTCTATCACAACAATGGAGACGGCACCTTCACCGATGTCACATTCTCTTCAGGGATAGGAATTAACAACCGTTACGTCGCCTGGGGTTGCGCCTTTGTTGATTATGACAACGATGGCTGGCCGGACATCATCCAGATCAACGGCCACGTCTATCCTGAAATTGACCAGCACGATATCGGTCAAACCTTTAAAAACCCCCGCCTGGTGTACAGGAACCAGGGCGATGGACGATTCAAAGACGTTTCCGCTGAGATGGGGCCCGGCATCAACGAGCACTTCTCCAGCCGTGGCGCGGCATTCGGGGACTATGACAACGATGGCGACATCGATGTGCTGGTTTTGAATCTGAGCGATCCGCCGTCACTGCTCCGCAACGACGGCGGAAACTCGAAGAACTGGATCAAGATCAAACTGATCGGAACGCAGTGCAATCGCACCGCCATCGGAGCCCGCGTGCGCGTGGTCACCGGCAAACATGCTCAGATGGACGAAGTTCATAGCGGCTCCAGCGTCATGTCGCAATGCGATCTGCGCCTCCACTTCGGCCTGGGCCAGGCCCCAGTCGCAGATCTGATCGAAGTCAAATGGCCGACTACGCAGAAAATCGAAAGATTCACCCAGGTGAAAGCCAACCAGATCCTCACCATCCGCGAAGGCAGCGGAATCGTAGACACGGTCAAACCAAAAGGCAAATAGCGGCTCGTGAAAACCTTGCCTGCCCAGGAGATCGGCTCTTCCGCGCCGCCTAAACCTCTAAGCCAACACGCGAACTCCATAACCGCTCAACTCGATGGTCCCAGAATGCGCTTCCTGGGTAAGAAGATCGGTAAAGGTCTTGGGTAGGCTCACCGTCTGTGCCACGGAAGAATGATTCAACAGAAATATCCACTGCTTGTCGTCAGACTTCCGTACCGTCATCTCCACCCCTGCCGGAACATCCATGGGCTGTTGCACCCCCGCAGACGCCGCAAGCGTTCGAAGCACCCTGGCCAGGCTCACTGGATCCAGATCGGCGCCGACGTAGACCGCCTTGCCTTTGCCATGGCCGTTGATGGTGACCGCCGCCGCCCCAGCGTGTTCGCCGGCCGTATAGGAACCGACCACTTCGGCTCCCGACGGTTGGAGGATATCCGCCCACAGACCACACTCTCCGTCCGGTCCCGCGAGTGCGGCCGAGAACTTGACCCCCTGCTTCGCTGAGTAAATCGGAATGTAGTCCTCGACAGTCACGCCCATCACGTCGCGAAGCAAACCGGGAAGTGGAGTGCGGACAATCTGGCTGCTTTCGGTTTTCACTCCCAGCCGGAAGCTGGTCACAAACACACCCCCAGCCTGCACGAAGTTTCTGATCCTTGCGGCCTGCGCTTCTGAAAGCACATAGGCGAGGGGGGCAAATACGATCTTGTAAGGCGTCAAATCCGCTCCAGGCGGGACCACATCAATTCCCGTGTGGCTTGCCGTGATCGCACCGTACCAGGCCGTGACCTGTGGCACGTAACTGAGCCCATGATGGCCGGATTGAATTTGCAAAGCCCATCCGCAATCGTAATCAAATACTAGCGCCACCTCCGCCGGATAGCGCGAATACAGCAACTCCAGCCCCAGAGCCTTCAGTTCCTTTACGGTCTGCTTGATCTCGTCATAGGCCGGGCTCTTTGAGCGGTCATGATTCAGAATCCCGTGCCAATATTCTTCCGCTCCGAAGGTTGCCGTATCCCAGCGAAAATAGTTCACTCCCATGGCGCCGTGAGCGATGGCTTGATACGTCCACAGCCTGACCTGCCCCTTCTCGGGCTGCGGAGAGAAGGTCCTTTGCCCCGCCTTCCCCGACTGCTGTTCCATGATCATGAACGGCTTGCCGCCTTTCACGCATCGCGCGAAATCATGCTGCAGGCCTGTTGCGGTGCGGATGGTACCCGCCGGAACGGAGCCCCCTTTCATCTGCTGGTGCAGCAGCATCTCGAAAAAACCGGGATAGTTGTCGAAAGAAGCAAAATCGAGATTCTTGTAGAGCTCGCGCAGATCGATGTAGTCGACCGGCGGCCCAACATTGTTGGTTGTCACAAAGTGTCGCGGACATTTCTGGCGAAGCATGACCAGTTGCTCTTCCAGGAAAGAAGTGTTGGCATACGACTGGTAGCGATCGTAGTCCAGAGCAAGCCCCGGATTCGGGTCGCCGCCCGACGGCAAAGGCACCGGTATCTGGGCGAAATCGGTATACGTCTGGCTCCAGAAAACGGTTCCCCAAGTCTGATTCAGCTTGTCCAGACTGCCATATTTAGAACGAAGCCATTCCTGAAACCCTGTCTGGCAGAAGCTGCAATAACATCGTGGCGACGAAGACAATGTAAACTCGTTGTCGATCTGCCACCCGATCACCCCGCGCGTTTCAGCAAAAGCCTTCGCCATCTCGCTTGCGATGGCGAGGGAAAGCCGCCGGTAAACCTTGTTCGTGGGGCATGTAAACCGCCGCCCGCCGGCATGCAACCGTTGGCCTTCCGCATTTACTTCCATAATCTCGGGATATTTGAGGCTCAGCCAGGGAGGAGGGGCCGCCGACGGCGTTCCCAGAATGACGGAGAGGTTGTGCTTGTGCAGGGTTTGCACCGCGCGCCGGAGCCAGCCAAAATCGAATTTGCCTTCGGAGGGTTCCATCAGCGCCCAGGCAAACTCGGCAATCCGAACATTGGTGAAGCCCGCCTCCGCCATCATCCGCGAGTCCTCTTCCCACAAACCTTCCGGCGTCTGGTCGGGGTAGTAATCAACTCCCAGCAGCAGCTGGCTCGCAACCCCAGCCGCGGCAACCTTCTGCGCCCAGATGGGAAGCCGCATCCCCGCGGTTCCGATCACCGCCACGCTTCCGCCTAGAAATTCACGTCTGCTTAAAGCTGCCAGAGTGGTCCCTCTCTCGAAAAGCTGTGAGCTTTTCCGTGGAATGAATTCTCAGCGCGCACATTCTCGGCTCAAGCCACCGCCCTGTCAAGAAAAAGGGGCAGCGAAACGCACCGCACAAGGGGCGCCGCCTCTAGGCTGACGTTGACTTGATCCACGTATAGAAAGAAAGATTGACGGAGAACAAGTAGAATGACAATGCTCAAGCGGAGGTGGTTGAACTGGCCGAAACACCATCGATGCTTGTTGATTTGCTCCTTCTCTATAAGCTTCTTCTAACACATCTTCTTCCTTTCACGTCAATCACTTGCATCAAACCGCCGAATAGCAGCCAGGAATCATCCGTAGCCGCCGGATACAGGAAGCCGGGGCAAAATCTGATGCACTAAGTTCTAGTAGGAGCCACATGCCAACCCGCTCAGTTCGAGCTCTTTCAGGATTCTCGCAAAGATTCAGTCTCGACTGCGATGAGAACAAGAAGCAGTCCGATGTCCCTTGGCGATCCCTGTCACTATTGGGGTAGCGGTCGAGGGCGCTCTGGCTGCCATTTTCCTCGCTCGCTTCGTCGGATCCCCTACGAAGTTCTCTGCTTTGCTGATCGAGGGCCCCGACACCGGTTGCCAAAACACGCTCCACGCTCGCGTGAGCAAGTGAAGCGCATCCACAAACGGGTCTCATCTCGGTATTTCGGTTGTCATTTTCGTGGTCATTGGTCGTTGTCGGTGGCAGAAGAGAGCTTTTTCTTTTAGTTGCTCTATGGAGAGATCGGAGCAGCACAATGAGAAACCCGGGATGCACTGGAAGTCGCGAGAATTGCAGGTCAACACCTGGGCTCTGCTGCTCACCGTCGATTTTCCCGGCCAGTAGGACGTCTCTTTAATGAAGGCGATCATACTCGGAACCCGTCAACGAGACATGGTCATGTTTCGCCAATGAGGCAAAGTGGACCGCTGACGGTTCGAGCCGGCGCTCAATTTTGAAAGACCCGTCAATGCACAAATCGTGCTGAAGGAGCTTTGTTGACAATCAAGTTTGATCGGGGGCCGCTTTCGAACCAGGAACGAGTTGACAGTGCGCCCCTTTCCTGTCGTAACATCGCTCCCCATGCGAAGCAGCGGCTCAGGGTCAAGCAGCAATGCACCGCGCCCCGACGTCATCGTTGACTTCAATTGCGAGCAGGGCCTGCTCTTCGTTTCCCTAAAGAACATTGGCGTGCGGAGCGCCTACAGCGTGTGTACGGTTTTCGACAAACCGTTGGTCGGACTCAAGGGACAGAAGTGCATCTCCGAGCTTCAGTTGTTTCGCTGCGTTGAATTCGTCCCTCCGGGGAAGGAGTTCTCGCAGTTTGTAGATTCCGTCGCCACCTGGTTCAAACAGGGCCGGCCCAACCGATACACCATCACCATCCGTTACAGCGATCGAGACGGCAAACACTTTCGCGAACGGATCGTTCATGACCTCGACATTTATAAGGATCTTGGCTACATTTCGACTTCCGGAGGCAAGTATGGCAAACCCGACGCGTGTTGATCCTTACGCGAACTTCAATTTCCTGGTTGAGATCGACGGAATCACCAAAGCAGGTTTCCAGGAGGTGTCGGGTCTGGGTGCGGAGGTTACCGTCATCGAGTACCGCGAGGGCAACGATAAGACAAACGCAGTGCGAAAGCTGCCGGGGCTTATTCGCTATTCTTCCATCGTGTTGAAGCGCGGTTTTACACAGGATAAATCTCTATGGAGGTGGTTCAAGGGCGTGTTGGACGGGACCGTTCAACGGTCGAATGGCACTATTACTCTACTTGACTCCGCTCGGAATCCAGTGCTTCGATGGAACTTTCGCGAAGGCTGGCCCAGCAAGTGGGAGGGCCCTTCGCTGGACGGCAAAACCAATGAGATCGCCATAGAAACTCTCGTCATCGAACACGAGGGCCTCGAACTTGAGGAATAGGGTCGACCATACGAAGCCCACATTTTGAGCTTTTCTGATAGGGGTTGGCCGCTTATCCGGCCGTTAGTGTAATGCGGATTTATCATAGCTGGCGAATGGGTCTAAAGGATTCATCGGGGTCACAGAAATCGCAGAATCAACGCCCGCCATCTCTCAGAAAACACGTTTGGATATCTTGAATGCTACGGACTGCACTTCTTTTCAGAAAACTGGAGACCGGCATCGTGTCACACTTCGTCTTCAGCGGGTCGAGGCGGTATAGGACCTTCACCCTTTCGTGGCTTGCATCCAGAGCGGCAGTACACTTCGCCGCACCGCCAGGAAGCACGTTCAAACAGGCTGTGTAACTGTCCCTGCCGTGGTGCGCTCATGGTTGGTTGGTAACCACCAAAGTTTACTCCGCTACAGGAGCACTCAGAACCCGTCAAGTGCGCAAGCAAAATCAAGACTCATCCCGATGCCGGTCTGCATGCCCCGCGCCACACCTTTTGATCGAGGCCGGAGAATACACCGACTCGTTCACGTTGCAGTACGGGGCGGGACACGATAACATCAAGACCACCATGCGTTACGTACACCCACGGGAAGAGGCGGTCCGGAAGCTATTGGTTCGCCCAGTCGGACGGGGTGGGTGCAAAATCCGGTGCAGCGAAAAATTTCCTCCCCAGAAAATCTGTCTAAAGTATTGATACCATGTATTTTACAACCTGCGGAAGTGGTGGAACTGGCAGACACACCATCTTGAGGGGGTGGCGCCGAAAGGCGTGGGGGTTCAAATCCCCCCTTCCGCACCATCGCACTTATTCTTCACCTATACTGGTTCGAGCCTAGGGAGATCGCGGAATTCGCATGTTTATTCTGATTACCATCATCCACATCATTGTCTGCTTTTTTCTCATCATCGTGGTGCTGCTGCAGAGTGGCAAGAGCGGTGACATCGCGGCCGCGTTCGGTGGCATGGGGAGCCAGACCGCCTTTGGGCCTCGCGGTTCTGCCACGGTCCTTTCCAAGGCGACGACGTGGTCCACCGTCATTT
>Ga0193732_1000068_pt1 | contig 21828 bp, 21 predicted proteins | sample U1s1metaG_FD_145077 | JGI IMG/M metagenome (GOLD analysis project Ga0193732, IMG submission 145077) | Soil microbial communities from a riparian zone of the East river system, Colorado, United States - U1s1 | ecosystem: Environmental > Terrestrial > Soil > Riparian zone | place: USA: East River...
CGCTTTCGTCCAGAGGCTGCATGGTCAGAGCTACCTTCTGGCAAGCACCGTCCTTAGCCTTGTAGACACTCAAAATTACGGCCTTGAATGTTTGGTGCCCTTCCGCCTTGCTGTCATAAGCCATCTGAACCGTGCCGTATTCATACGCCATGTCGCCCGACGGCGTGGCCACAACGCGATGTGCGCCGACCCAGGATCTTTTGATGTTCGTACGATCGGAGAAGCTCTTCGTATTGGCAGTTTGTATTTCGGACTTGCCTACAACCGGTTTCCCATATGGGGGCATGTACGCGAAGGCGTCCGCAGCAGCGGGTAGGTCGCCCTGGTTTATGGCACTCTCAGTGCATGGCCCCGTTTGTGCTTGCGCGAATATCGCAGAAAGTACCAATAGCAATGGAATCATTCTGTGGCAGATCACAATTCCTCCTTTGCGGGCGTAACGGCGTCTATCCCAGTGACGCCGGTTCAGGGTCTGAGCCAGCAAGTTGTAAGCGTCCGATTTGAGTCCGAAAACGGCGGCTATTGTACATCTGTTTGATTCGGAAGCGTCGCGAAATGCTGGACCAGTTGATGAAAACACGCAATTTCGCTGCAAGCAGGAGTACGGGAGTCGATCTCAAGTTGTGAGAAGCTTTTTCAAGATATGGCAATCGCAGAAGGACGTACAAATGGGGGCAGTTTTTCGAAGCGTGACGTCGCGTTTGGGGCGCGTGGCTTTGGTGTCTGGACTATGGCTCCTCGCGGCATGCAGCCATGGCTCGACCCGCGTTCCTCCGACTACAATTGATGGCGAGACCGGAAGCGCTAGTATTCGAAGTTCCCGATACCGGAGGAGCTGCAAGAGTGACTCCCAATGTCCTTCCGGTCAGCGCTGCGGGTTCACGGGCCGAACGAGTTGCGAAGGCAGCGGCACATGCATCATTGAGAAGGCTGGCGCCAGCTGCGCCGACCCGGGTGGGCGCTGCGGCTGCGACGGTCAACCTGTCGATGTGTTTTGCGCGGTAGGGGCATCTTCCGAATTCACCTCGGCTCCGGCGCCGTTCGTCGGACCGTGTCCGATTCCTTGCACTGCGAGCCGCGAGTGTCCATCTCGTCTGGTTTGCCACAAGGGCATCTGTGCCAAGCCGCACGATGGTCGCAGTGGCCGAACCGGCGAATCCGGTATCGGAACCGAGCCAACCCCTGGTTGAGGCAATCCGGCGATAGCGCCTACGATCCAGCCAATGGGCCCACAGGCGATTTTATCGCCCGCAATCCGCCGAGATTTGCCAGGTCCTCCTCTCCCATTGACTTGCCATACCTCTACACCGAACATTTCAGCCCAATAATCGGCCAGAACATCGCTGTATATGTCTTTTCCACATTACGTGATTAACCGGAGGGCACCATGAATCGAGAAAAGCTGCTAAAAATTCTATTGGTATTGTTGGGATTGGTCTTTGTGGCTGGCGTTTATCCGTTGATGGCGTCTGTACGGGGTGGTTGGCAAGCGAATCAGGAGGACGCTTTGCCGATGATGCTTAGCCTCTATGTCACGCTCGGGGTTTTCTTGCTGGTGGCAGCGCGTAACCCGCCGGCCAATCGTAGCGTGATCGCTTTCGCCGCATGGTCGAGTTTTGCCCATGCTGCTGTTATGGTGGTCATGGCAGTCCACGTTGCGCGCGAACGCGAAGGTCTGCTGATCGCCGCGGCTGTGTTTGTTATCATCGGTGCAGCTCTGATCGTGCTGGCTCCGGCAAAGCGGTTAGGAGAGCGGGCATCCGCAGCCGGTGCGTAGGGGCGCACTCCTGGACGCCGCCCCCTACATCGCTGCCCTAAAACAAACCTAAGCCGAGTACCCCGAACCTGCAATAGCTGCCCTCTTGTTTTGCCTCACTGTTTAAATCAATTGCTGTCACAACGGGGGGACGCTCCAACGCTGCCTGGTGTGGCTTTTTTGCCGGACAGAAAAAAATGAGAAGACTTTCTGGGAAGACAAGCGGGGTGGTGGATTTGGAGTTTGGTGGAATTGGTGGGACTATTTGGACAGCTTGAAACCAAGCGAGATTCGGGCTCGGTACTGGGGCTGATTTCACCGAATCGTCGCATGATTAGTCAGGCAAGGGGTTGAGGTTCCGACATGCTCAGGTTCCTTTTCTGGGTTGCTCTGGTAACGGCTACGTTCGCGCAGGTCGATACACCCCGGAGGAATACCCGACCTGAACATCTAACAAACAGATCGCCCGACTCCCGAACGCCACGGTCAGCAGAGGAAAGGTTGTGGTGCGCGGAGATCGAGTCAGCAGCCGCGCAGTCAGCAACGCTTGAACCTGCGATGCGATCCTTTCTTCTGGATGCGGCAACCCCTAGCCTCAAAAAGTGTGCTCCAACCCGAGTCCGCACAACGCTCATCGACTCATTCACGGCGACTTTGGGAATCGCGGACGATGACGAAGCCAAAGCGCACCTCCAAACCTCTTCGTTGAGACATCTGCTGCCGATAGACGCAGCCAAGGTCGAACTCCTGTTGCCGCAAGCGCTACCCGCGGTCAGAGGTGCCCTGTTGGAAGAGATGATCGCCGATGCCACGACTGCCCAGGGGTTGGACCGAGCACTCAACCTGCTAAACCGCATACCTCTTGGCGAAACCTTTCCCTACAACGCAGCCACAAGTCTCATGCTGGCCCTGCCTCCCGAGCGCGAGCCCGACAAGCAACTAATCTTCCAACGTGCGATGGCGAGCGATCACGAGCAGAATTCTATGACGGTCGGGGGCGATGACTTCGCGAGCATGGTTGTGCGATTTTGGCAGCACGTGTCGCCTGCCATGGCATTGGATGCAATTCATCAAGTTCTCGATGAAGCTAAATTGGATAGCTCGCAGGTCAGTCTTGATTCCGGTTCCGATCGGGTGACCTTCGCCAATGCCTACGACTATCGGGTGTTTGAACTTCTGCCCATTTTGAGGCAATTGGATGGCTCCGAAGCTGATCGTGTCACCAAGGAGTCGCAGCAAGTGCAAACGCAATTACAGCAGTTCCCGAAAGGCATGCAATCCCTCGACCCAACCATCCGGGATACCCCGCTCAAGAAGGGTGAAGAAGCGAAACGATCCGGCGGAATGATGGGAATGCAAGGCACTCTGGGGCCGATGCTGCAGCGGGAAAGAACTGCTGAAAGTTATAACGCTCGAATCTCAGAACTTGGCCGTTTAGCTGAAGGCGATCCGAAGCAGGCAATTTCGTCTGCCATGACGTTGCCCAACACTGTGGGTTCTTTGATTCCCCGTCCGCAAGCCCTTTTAGCGATTGCTCGCATCGCCGCGAAAAACCACCCAGCAGCGGCACGGGACGCTCTGGAGGAGATGCTGCAAAGCCTAAAGGCAGTTGACCTGAGCCGGTCGGAAAAGGTATCTGCCCAAGGCAGCTATTGGACAGACGGAATCGGAATCGCGACAGATATGGGAGACGGTGATTTGGCAAAAAAGATACTCGGCGATGGGGTCGAGTTTGCGGAGAAAGTCGAAAAGGAAGATGGCAGCGACGATGATCCGAATCGAGCGCTAAAAGCTTGGTGGCCCTCAACTGTGGTCATGTCACGGCTGTTGTTGGCAGCTTTGGATATCTCACCTGAAACTGCGCTGCATACCATGAACGAAATCTCTGATCCAGTGCTGAAGCTAGTCTGCCAGGTCACGGTGGCCAGCAAAGGGTTGGGCGTGCCTTCAGGAATTTCGATGGTGATGGTGAAGAAGAAGTCCTCCAATTGGGGGCAGTACGGCGTGCTTCGCTGACCTCCCCGGGGGAGCCCCCTGCGCTATCCGAGTTCTGGAAATGCGCGGCGATAATCACCCCGGAGTTGCTTTTTTGGGCTTGGAGCTTACAGGTTCGGCTGGTGGCTGCCAAGGCGCTCTCGTGGATCGGTGTCCTGGCGATGATTTAGGTTACCTGGCAGTTCCCCGAATCGCTGCCGATTGTTCCAGTTAACGTAGATTCGGCAGGTCAGGATGGCACTCTACCGATGAAGTTAAGCGCCCGCTCGAACCGCCGCTATATTATAGCAAACGAACCAGTTTCCCGTAATCACCCGCCGTGATAGGCTAATTCCGCTGCTCCTTGAGAGGCTGCTTTTGCGGTCGTCTCTTAGGCAAGTGAGGCCCAGGAATGCCAACCGAACCCAGACCCTCCAAAGTACCCGCAGCCCATAGTACGGAAGGCACTTCCGGATCTGGCGCAGAGGCGGCCGGGGCGCAACTTTCGCCCTCGGGAGGGGTTCAATCCGAGGTGAGCAGCATTGCCATGGATCGCGGGTTGCTTGCAATCCCAGGCGCGCCTAAGCAAGCGGCACTTGAGGCCGATGCCGGTTTGGGCGGGGAAGGTCGAACCGATGCCGAAGTAATGCTCCGGGTCAAGGCCGGCGACGACTCGGCGTTCGACCATCTGGTCCAGAAATACCGTCGGCCCATGGTGAACTTCATGTACCGTATGGCGCACAACGCCGCCGGAGCAGAAGATCTTGCCCAGGAAGTCTTCCTGCGCGTCTATCGATCGCGGGAAAGTTACGAGGCCAGCGCCAAGTTCACAACCTGGCTTTATCGCATCGCGACCAATCTCGCGGTGAATCACGCGCGCGACACGCGGCATGAACGCGCCGCAAACCAGGTCAGTCTGGACGAGCCGGACGAGGAGAGCGGCCGTACCCTGGACCTGCCCGACGGGACGCCCAGCGTTGAAGAGAACCTGCTGCAAAGGGAGCGGCTGGCCGCCATTCGCCAGCGCGTTCAAGCCCTGCCCGAGCGGCAGCGCATTGCGGTTGTGATGCACAAGTACCAGCAGATGGACTATCGCCAGATTGCTGATGTTTTGAAGCTGAGCGAATCCGCCACCAAGTCATTGCTGTTCCGGGCCTATGAAACATTGCGCGAACAGCTCAAAGAATTTGTGTAAAAGGAAGCCGTTATGAAGTCCAATGCCAATTGCGACGATACTCGAGAACTGATGCCGGATCTGGCCGCCGGGCTCACTGCGACCCCACCCGAGGTGAAGGCTCATCTCGAATCCTGCGCGGAATGCGCCGGCAAACTGGAGGCGTTCCGCCAGACCATGGCCCTGCTGGATGACTGGCAGGCTCCGGAACCCTCACCGTATTTTGATGTTCGCCTGAACGCCCGTTTGCGCGAAGAAAGCGCCAAGACCTCCGTCGGCTGGCTGCGCTGGCTGCGTAAGCCCGCTCTGGCCGCGTCGTTTGCCCTGCTGATGGTGGTGAGCGTAACCCTGGTTCGTATGAAGAGCGGCCATGGTGACGGCGGCGCGGTCAAGACCCCCGGGCCTGCGGTGGCCGCAGTGCTACAAACCCCGGCAGAGCCCGGCACGGCCGTGGGCGATTTGCAGGCGCTGGAGAAAAACCAGAACCTGTACTCCGATTTCGAGGTGCTCGATGATCTCGAAGTCCAGCAGGATGTAACCGCGAATCCCTAGCAGTTGTTCGCGACCTTAGCGGCATTTCTTGGCCTGCTTCGCGGTGGAAAGCTTTGGCCGAAGCCGAAAACAATGCCGGAGAGCCAAGACGAGATTGTTAAAACTCAGATCCATCACGGCGAAAATGCAGGTAGCGGCCACCGGCCTCGCGCTGGTGCTCGCAATCTTGCCGTGCATGGCCCAGACCCGGCGCGCCGCGCGCATTCAGAGGCGTGAAGAACGGCAAGCGGCCCGCCAGCAGGCCCAGGGCAATCACGCCGGACAATGGCTGCGCCGCTATCAAGGTCTTCCTTCCGATCAGCAACAGAAAGCGCTCGAAAACGATCCCCAGTTCCGCAGCCTTCCGCCCGAGCGACAGAAGTTGCTGCGGGAGCGGTTGCAGCGTTTCCGCAGCCTCCCGCCGCAGCAGCAGGACCGCATCCTGCAACGCATGGAGACCTGGGAGCACCTAACTCCGGACCAGAAGCAACAGGCGCGGCAACTTTATTCGCGGCTCCAGGGACTCCCTCCCGAGCGGCGGCAGAAATTGCGAACCGCCATCCGCGACCTGCGCGCCATGCCCCCGGACCAGCGCCAGCAGATCATCGAGTCCGACCGTTTCAAAAACCAGTTCTCTCCCCAGGAGCGCGACCTGCTCGGCAGCGCGTCCCGCCTGCCTCTGGCCCCGGCGGAAAATGTGCCAAACGAGCCCGCATCGGAACAGTGAGCAGGCCTTGGGGCGCCGTAAGTTCCAGACCGGGCAACCCAACCTCCTCTCCCGGCACCAAAGATCCGATGCAAGCTACTTGAAGGGAGGCAAACAGCGATGCCGACTGGATACCGATGCCTCAGTTCATTACTGCTGGCCGCTGCTTTTCTCGGGCCGGCCGTAACGACGGGATGTGCCACTCGAACCTATCGCGCCTACGACCCGTACCACAACGACTATCACCGCTGGGACAATCATGAAACTGTCTACTACCATCAGTGGGTGGTCGAAAATCATCGCGAAGATCGAGATTTTCGCAGACTGAACCGCGATCAGCAGAAGCAATACTGGGACTGGCGCCACAATCATCACGACGACCACGATCACGACCGCGATCACGATCGCGATCACGATCGCGATCGGCACTAAGGCGAATCGACTTGGGTGTGGCGCGGACGCCCGCGCCACGACCTGCTTGCGCAAGCGAAGTTGTAGGATACAAACACGCGAACCGCCACTGTGGCAGAGTAGTGGCGAGAGGATCCCGTGGCACAAAAGCGAATTCTTCTCCTGGCGGGCGACTACGTCGAAGACTACGAAGTGATGGTGCCTTTCCAGGCACTGCAGATGGTAGGCCACGCCGTGCACGCGGTGTGCCCCGGTAAGAAGTCCGGCGAATTCGTTCGCACCGCCATTCACGACTTCGAAGGCGACCAGACCTACAGCGAAAAACGCGGCCACAACTTCATGCTCAATGCCAGCTTTGACGGTGTGAAGGCCGACACTTACGATGCCTTGGTCATCCCCGGCGGCCGGGCTCCGGAATACCTCCGCCTGAATCCAAAGGTGCTCGACTTGGTGCGGCATTTCTTCCGGGCTAGAAAGCCGGTCGCCGCCATCTGTCACGCCGCACAACTGCTGGCCGCCGCCGGTGTGCTCGAAGGCCGCCGCTGCAGTTGCTATCCAGCCGTGTCGCCCGACGTCGGAGCAGCCGGGGGCACCTACGTCGAAGTGCCGATGGACAAAGCCTGCATCGACGGCAACCTGATCACCGCTCCGGCATGGCCAGCGCACCCCGCATGGCTCTCCGCATTTCTGACCGTGCTGGGTACAGAGCTCGAAGCCACCGAACCCGCCGCCTGACGTGTGGCTCGCGCCGCACAGTCTTTCCAAATGTCCGTGGGTCACAGTGGATTTTCACAAACCGCGCATCCCCATGCCAGCTCCCGCGCCGGGTGGGTTACACTAAGAATCCTTTTTAATACTCGCAGGAGGAATCCGCTATGCCCGATGCCACTGTCAGTGGCGCCGACTTCAAAAAGCAACTGCGCGAAGGCTTGCCCAAGATGGGTCTTTTCCTGAACGCGCATAGCCCGACCGTCGCCGAGCAGTTAGCCCACAGCGGCTACGACTGGTTGCTCGTGGACACGCAACACGGTCCCATGGGCTACGAAAAGCTTTCCGCCATGCTTTCCGGAATTTCTAACGGCGGAGCCAAGTCCCTGGTTCGCGTGGGCGGATATGACGATCGCCCGGGGATCCAACAAGCCCTCGACATGGGCGCCGATGGAGTTCTGGTGCCCTACATCAACACCGCCGAAGAAGCGCGGCAAGCGGTGAGTTGTACCAAGTATCCGACTGTCGGCACGCGTTCGGTCTACTTTCCGCAGCGCAGCATGAACAAGGCCGGCCTGCTCGGATACGCAGGAAATTTCAATACCAATGGCATCGTTGCGCTGCAAGTCGAAACCGCCGCCTGCATCAACAACATCGTCGAGATCGCCGCCGTGCCCGGCGTGGATCTCCTGTTCCTGGGCCAGAACGACCTGTGCATGTCCATGGGCCTCTACGAAAAGTACGAATTCCCCCATATGTACACGTCGCCTGAACTCGATGCCGCCACCAAAAAGCTCGTCGAGCACGCCCGCAAAAATAAACTGATCCTCGGAGTCTTCCTCTTCGGCACCGCTCGGGTGGGTGAATTCCTGGAGAAGGGCTTCACTTTTATCAGCGTAGGCAACGACCTGCACCACGTGCTGACGCAGGCCGGTGCATACGTCAACGACATGGAAACCATCGCCAAAGAAAAAGGCAAAAACTGGAAGCGCCGCCCCACAGCGCTTTTCTAAAAATGGCGTAACCGAACTGGGTAGCGCGGGGGCGCCCTCGCCCGCGCTAGGGCGTCAAGCTTGACCAGCAGAGCCAGTGAACGGGATATTGGAACAACGGCGAGCGGCTGCGTCCTCGCTGCCATGCCTCGGGTCTCACATCGCCGGCGTCTGAATCCCCATCTCCTTGGCCAAACTAAGTTGCTGCGCCTGAAATTCCGTCAGCGCCTTCTCCAGCTTGTCCGCTGAACTCGCCATCACCCCGGTATCACTCGTGGCCCGCGCTCGCTGCTGATCCAGCGCCTTTTTTTGCTTCGCGACCTCTGAGTCCGCCTTCTCTAACTTCTTTGTCAATTCCTTCAATCCCGCCTTCTGTGATTTCGAAAAACTCTTCACAAAATACTGGTTGCCGCCTTGTGCATCGTCTACTGCGTCCTTCAAAGCGGAGGTCTGCCGGAAAAAATTCGCCGGGTTCCTTTCCTTCGCCGCCAATTGAAGAAGCTCGTGCGCCTCCTTTCGGGCAGCTTCCGTGCTCTTGGCCAGCGCTTGGAACTGGGATGTCTGGTCGGGCGTGGCTTGCACCGCCAGCGCGTGATTGAAATCCTGCAAGCTGGAGTCGCTGGTTCCGGCGCTTCCGGGGCTACGAGGCGCGCCGCCGCGAGCGCCGCCGTGTCCCCCGTGCTGGCCGAGTGCACCGTACGAGCCAGAGAGAACAATAATTGCTAGGGCCAACCCGGCTAATCGGTTCAAGCGATTCTCCTTCTTAGAAGAGACAGAGTCATCGAGAGTCACAACTCCAACCATTCTATTTTATGAAGGAGAGCGAAACCGGAATGTAAAGACACGGTCAATTCCGGCAATGGTTTGTAAAAGAAAAGGCCAGGCTCATCGCTGAACCGGCCTTCACTCATTTCGAGAACCGTAAAACCCGCGAGTTTAGAACAAATTCCACAGGAACTGGTTGTAAACGTCGTGGTGATACTGCACTTCGGGCGCCTTCACAAACGTGCCCAGCAGGCGCGGACAACGATCAGCCGCCGCCTCTTTCAAGTCTGCATAGCGGCCCTTCACGTCCTCGCCCAAAAGCTCGCTCGTCCAGTCCGCCTTCTTGAAAAGTGCCAGCGCGTCATAGATGTTGTCCGGCAAGTACCGCTCCGCCTGGCGCAGGTTCTTGATCTTTGCCGTGTCCCCATCAATGCCAGTCTTGAAGATCGAGAGCATGACCATGTAAGGATTCGCGTCGGGAGCAACCGAGCGTACTTCCACGCGCATGCTTTTCTCGTTGCCGATCGGGATGCGAATCATAGAGCCGCGATCGACCGCCGAGGCCTTGATCTGATTCGGCGCTTCGAAGTGCGGATCCAGACGACGGTAAGCATTCACACTCGCATTGAGCAGAAGACAGATGTCATTTCCGTGGGTAAGAATGCGGTCCAGAAACGACCACCCCAGCTTGCTGAGCTTTTCTTCGCCCTTCGGATCCCAGAACAAATTCTTTCCACCCTTGCTGATGGACACATTGGTGTGCATGCCGTTGCCATTCACGCCCACTACCGGCTTCGGCAGGAAGCTCGCGGTCAGCCCCATGTGGGTGGCGACCTGGCGGCAAACCAGCTTGTAAAGCTGAATTTGATCGGCCGCAGCCACAACTTCGCCATACCCGTAGTTGATTTCAAACTGCGAAGGCGCGACCTCAGGATGGTCCTTCTCGTTCTGGAAGCCCATGGAGCGCTGCACTTCGGCGGTTGTGTCAATAAAGGTTCGCAGCAGGTCGCCCGGCAACGAGTGATAATATCCGCCGGTGTTGACGTACTCGAACTTGCCGGTTTCGTTATAGCGCCGCTCTGCATCCACTCCCTTAAAGAGAAAGCCCTCAATTTCGTTGGCGGCGTTCAGGGTGTAGCCTTCGTCCTTGTAAAGTTTGTCGGCGTATAGTTTGAGGATCCCGCGAATGTCGGCGCCGTAGGGCGTGCCGCCCTTATCGATCACATCGCCAAAGACCAGCACTTTGCCCGAACCGAAATAGTCGGCGGGCCCCCAATAAAACGCGGCCCAGTCGATTCCCAGTCGCAGATCGCTTTCCCGCTGCGCGGTGAACCCGCGGATCGAAGACCCGTCAAAAGTCAGGTTGTCCCAGCTCTTGATCAGAAACTTCTTGTCGTAATCCAGCATATGCAGCCGGCCCTCGAGGTCGCTGAAAAGCACGGTCACGGCCTTGATGCGCTTCTCGTCGGTCAGGTACTTGAGCCGCTCCTCTTGGATCTTGTGCAAGGCAACGCGGGTCTTGCGCTGTTCTTTTGCCTTCAGATTCAGCTGTTCCAATTCGTCATAGGAGAGAGCCAGGAAGTTTCGCAGTTCGTTCGACATGAATCTCCTTAAATGTGACTACCGCGCAGACATAAAGTGGGGATGTGACGGCTGGTGCGCAAGCGGTAGGATAGCGCGAAGCCCCTTCCCCGTGTCATTAAAAATGCTTATCAGCCATATTGAAGGGATTTATTTGGCCGTGCCCGTGTGCCGCGGGCGCTCTCGCCCGCGCAGTCGCCAGCAAGGGAAGTGGTGGGAAAAAAAGCAACTGTCCGAGTACCCAACACGGCCGCGAGAAAGCCGGCCCTGCCCTTGCCCCGGCCGTACCGTATCGTCGGCCTCAGCCGATGCCAGGTTCCACCGAACGGTCATCATGAGCATCCCGCCACCCCATCGGCCTCCACCCTTCCCGGGCCTGTTCCCCACCCTTCGCACCGTGATCGTGAAACGCGACGCTTCCGCTCCTGCGCCGTAAGCACGGCTCCCTCGCCCCAATCTCGGCGCCGATATAATGATGCGAGGAGGCACGACCTTGACCCCGGATTTCTCCGCCATGCTTGCCGTAGCCCTGGCCGAAGCCCGCCAGGGGCTGGCAGAAGGCGGCATACCCATCGGGGCCGCGCTCTTCGACGCGACTGGACGTCTGGTCGGCGCCGGCCACAACCGCCGGGTGCAGAACGGCGACCCCTCCATGCACGGAGAGACGGACGCTTTTCGCAACGCCGGCCGCCAGCGCAGCTATCGCACCCTCATTATGGTCACTACGCTTGCGCCCTGCTGGTACTGCAGTGGACTGGTCCGGCAGTTTGGTTTCGGCACGCTGGTCGTCGGCGAAAGCCGCAACTTCCAGGGTGGCCTGGAGTGGCTGCGCTCGCTCGGCGTGCATGTGATCGACCTGAACTCGGAGGAGTGCGTTTCACTGCTGTCCCAGTACATCCGCGCCAACCCCGAGGTATGGAACGAAGACATCGGGGAGGGATAACCTTTGGACTGCAACCGGCGGCGGGTGCAGACATTCTTCAGCGAGTCTGGCTCAGGGTTGCGGTAGGGTTCAACACCGCCACCGGGTCGCCGCGAGCCACGCCGACCGCCTGCGATATGATGAAACCACGCTCGCCATTCTCTGCCTGCCGCACCGCAGAGGGGCGGAGGTTTCCATCATGTTCGGTAGAAAGCTGCTCACCAGCTTGCCCAAAGTTCTTTTGCACGAGCACCTGGATGGCGTACTCCGGCCGCAGACCGTCATCGACCTGGCGAAAAACGAAAAATACTCGGATCTTCCAACCGGCGATCCGGCCGCACTGGCCGAGTGGTTCCACCAAGGTGCGAACAAGGGAAGCCTGGCGAAATATCTGGAGGGCTTCGCGCACACCATCGCGGTGATGCAGACCGAAGAAGGGCTCGAGCGCGTCGCCTATGAGCAGGCTGAGGACTTGAGCAAAGATGGTGTGGTCTATTTCGAAACTCGCTTTGCACCGGTCTTTCACACCAAGAAGGGATTGACGCACCAGCAGGTCGTCTCGGCTGTGCTAAAGGGGTTGGACCGGGGCCGCAAAGACTTCGGAGTAGCTTCCGGATTGATCATCTGCGCCATGCGCAATATGGACGTATCGCTGGAAATGGCGGAACTGGCCGTCGATTTTCGCGAACGTGGCGTGGTCGGTTTCGATCTGGCCGGCGAAGAGGGCGGGTACCCGCCTAAAAAACATGTGGACGCTTTCCACTATATTCAACGCGAGAATTTCAACATTACCATTCACGCCGGCGAGGGTTTCGGAAAGGAATCCATTTGGCAAGCCATTCAATACTGCGGGGCCCATCGCATCGGCCACGGTACAAGGTTGATCGACGACATCGCTATCTCGGAAGGCAAAGCGGTGAAGTTAGGCGACCTGGCCCAATACGTTCTCGATAAGCGAATCCCGCTCGAAATCTGCCTCATCAGCAATGTCCATACCGGGGCGACACCCAGCCTGGCGGAACACCCGTTCCGGATTCTTTATCAGGAAAAATTTCGCGTCACCCTCAATACCGACAACCGGCTGATGAGCGATACCACCATGACTCAGGAATTTGAAGCCGGGGCAAATACCTTCGGCCTGTCCCTGGATGACTTCGAGAAAATAACCATCAACGCGATGAAGAGCGCCTTCCTGCCCTACGATCAACGCTGCCGTTTCATCTACTCCGTGATCAAGCCGGGATACGCGCAGATCCACCAGCAGATGTCGGACAAGACCGGGAACTGAGAACCGTCAATCGATTTTGCCTTCCCCCTGCCCAGCCCGCACCGGCAGGCTCTTCAGGGTTCAATCTGGTCACGACGCCAGCGTCCTGCGGTGCCAGGCGACTAGAAGGGCCGACCCGATAATCACTAGTCCGCCGCAAAGCCCGATCCAAACACCCAACGCGCCCCAGCCAAATCTGAAGCATAAGACATAGCCCGCCGGAATCCCGATCAGCCAGTAGGCAACAAAGTTTGCCAGCATGGGAGTTTTGGTATCGCCCGCGCCACGCAGCGCGCCGGTGGCCACCGTCTGCAGGCCGTCGAAGAGCTGAAACGCGGCCGCGACCAGCAGCAGTTTCGCGCCCGTCCGAATCACCATCGGGTCCGGTGAAAACAGGCGGGCGATGAAGGTTGGGATGGACACAAACACCAGGCCCGAGCAGGTCATGAATGTAGCTCCGAGCATGATCGCTGACCATCCCGCCCGCCGCGCTCCCGCTGCATCGCTTCTTCCCAGTTGCTGTCCCACTCGCACCGCCGCCGCGGAACTGATTCCCAACGGCACCATGAAGGTGAGCGCGGCACAATTCAAGGCAATCTCATGACCCGACAAAGGGACGGCTCCGAGCTTCGCGACCAGCGCGGTGGCCGCCCCAAACGCGCCAATTTCAAGAAGGATCTGAGTCGCAGCGGGCGCACCCAGGCGGAGCAGCGCCCATACTCGATACAGGTCGATCCGGACCGCCCCCGCCCATTTCGGCAGAGCGCGCTCGCGCTTCGATTCCACCCAGAGCAGAGTACTGGCCAGCATACCCGCCATGTAGATGCGAGCGAAGCAGGTTGACCAGCCGGAGCCGGTAATGCCCATCGCGCGAAAGCCAAGATGCCCGTAGATCAGCGCCCAATCTCCAACCGCATTGACGATGTTTGCGGAAATCAAGGCAAACATGATCGGATTCGCCACATTCACGGCCTGCAAATAGCGGCGCAGCGCAAAGTAGGCAAGCAGGGGCAACGTGCCCCAATTAAGCGCGCGCAGAAAGGGGCGCATCGGCCCCACCAGTTCCACACCGATGCCAAACCGCGTCAACAGTGCGGGCCAAAATGACACCGCAACCATCAGGATGGGAGTCAGCGCGAATGCGAGAAACAATCCATTCACCAGCGAGTGCCGTCCGTCGTTTAGATCTTCACGGCCGTACGCTTGGGACACGAAGGTGTCGAGTCCGAGCAGCAGCCCGCCGCCAAAGATGGCAACGCTGTGGTAGAGACTCTGACCCAGCCCGGTGGCGCCGATCGCAACCGCACTGTCGGGCAGCCGTCCCACCATGATTGTGTCCACGATTCCCATGCTCATCCAGCCAACCTCGGCGATGATGAGCGGCAGGGCAAGCCGGAAGGTCAGGAGAAAATCCGCGCGCCTGACGGCAAAAGAATTGCTTTTGAAATGTCCCGGCATTTTTCAGCTGTGACTATACCAACACTTGAGCGGGTGGATGGGATGCGGGATACCAAAACTCTCGAATGCAACTCACATTCTCAAGTGCAAGAATGTTACCGTGTTAGCTTCCGCCGCTCCACCTGTGGGAATTGCCGGAGAGTCCATGAGCACCCTGTTCCGACGGTTAGCCTCAAATCTCATCCTATTCACGTCGTGCCCAGGTCTTGTTTGCGCCCAGAGCGCCGCTCCTCCCCCGCCCATCCAAATTAAGGTCGTGATCGTCACCATGTTCGAGCGCGGCGAAGACATTGGCGACACACCCGGGGAATTCCAGCTCTGGGTGGAGCGTGAGCATCTGCACCAGGTCGTTGCGCTTCCCTCTGCCTATCATCACGTCCGCCTCAACCAGGATGGAGTACTGGGCATGGTGACCGGCGTCGGAACCGCCAAAGCGGCGGCATCGGTGATGGCTCTCGGCTTGGATCCGAGATTCGACCTCTCGAAAGCGTACTGGATCGTCGCCGGCATTGGCGGGGGAGATCCGGCGGACCTATCGCTCGGCTCGGCGGTGTGGGCGGACCACGTCATCGATGGCGACCTGTCGTTTGAGATTGATGCGCGTCAAATTCCCCGGAGCTGGCCCACGGGCTACGTGCCGCTGCGCAAAGGTACGCCTTACGAGCAACCCGTCAGCAACGATTCGTATGGTGAGGTCTACACTCTCAATGCCGGCCTGGTGGGCTGGGCATTTCATCTGACCCAGAATGTCCCGCTCGCGGATTCCGCAAGCTTGCGTAAGTTCCGTGCACGTTTCCCGGGTTTCCCGAATGCGTTGAAGCCGCCGGTTGTCACCCGGGGCGACACGCTGTCGGCGAGTACTTTTTGGCATGGCTCGAAGATGGACGAGTGGGCCAACGCCTGGACTCGCTATTTCACCGGCGGCCAAGGCAACTACCTGATTGCCGCGATGGAAGACTCGGGCACTCTGCAAGCCCTCACATTTCTGAATCAGGCGAAACGTGCGGACCTGCGACGTGTGCTGGTGCTGCGCACCGTCAGCAACTACGATCGTGAGCCCGTCGGCGCAACCGCTGCCCACAGCTTAAAGGAGATGGTTTCGGGCAATTACTCCGCCTACCTGCCCGCTTTGGAAGCCGCTCAAGTGGTGGGTGACAAGGTAGTGCGGGATATCGTCGAGCATTGGGCTGACCGCGAATCGGCCATCCCTCACTCCCCGTAAGCTTAAGCTTCCGTTGCAGCGGAAAGTGCCGCCAGGGTTTCGGCGAGCACAATGGTCCCTCGGGCGATGTCTTCCGGAGATGCGTACTCGTCGGGGCGATGGCTGTATCCCTGGCGACAGGGAATAAACAACATGGCGGTGGGCGCGATGCGGGCCATGAAGAGCGAGTCGTGATAAGCGCGGCTGACCATGGAAAGAAATTTATACTGGTATTTCCGACAGGACTGGGAAATCGTCTCTACCACCGCCGGCGCGCATTGCGCCGGAGCGTCCGCGTTCAACACGTCGGTGTGAATGGTAACCCCTCGTTTTGCGGATAATACGCGACCCGCATTCTCGGTTGCTTTCAGCAACGCGTCGCGCCGCTCCAGATCGGTATCGCGAATGTCGATGCTGAGACGGACCCGGCTGGGAATGCTATTGACTGCGCCCGGAAAGACCTCGCAAATGCCCACGGTGGCAACCGTGTCAATCGCGCCGCTGGTTCGCGCCGCATTTTCGACCGTCAGAATCAATTCCGCCGCGGCGCACAGGGCGTCCCGGCGATCGGGCATCAGGACTCCGCCCGCGTGTCCGCCAGCCCCCTCAAGGAAAACCATCAGACTGGCGGGAGCGGCGATATGGGTAACCACTCCGAGTGGAATCTGCCGTCGCTCGAGCACCGGTCCCTGTTCAATGTGCAACTCGATGAACGCTTTGTAGTAGTCGCCCGGCAATTTCACGTCTTCGAGTTCCCCTCGCAGCCCCGCCTTGCGCCGCACTTCATCGATCGATTCCCCATCGCCGTCCTTCAGCCGCTTGGCCGCCTCTGGAGAAAGGCTTCCGGAAAGCAGACGGCTGCCCAAACATCCAATCCCAAAGCGCGTCGGTTCCTCCGAAGTGAAGACCAGCAGCTCAATCGGATGTTTCGGGCGGAAAGGGCTGCGCTGCAATGCCCGTATGGCTTCCAGTCCTCCCAGGACTCCCACCACGCCGTCGTATTTCCCAGCATTGGGGATCGCGTCAATATGCGAGCCGGTTCCCACGGCGGTCGCTTCAGGATCAGAGCCAGCCCAGCGCGCGAAGGTATTGCCCACGGCGTCCTGTCGCACCGCCAGTCCGGCTTGCTCGCACCGCGCCCTCAGCCAGGCGCGGGCTTTGAGGTCGGTGGGAGTAAAAACAATTCTGGTGACGGCGGGAGCTTCCGCATCGGAAATAGTAGCCAGGGCCTCGATCTCGGAGAGCAGGCGGTCTTGATCAACTTCGAGCTTCATGGTTAACCATCGCCAGAGGATGGCGGTTCCAATCCTTGTAGACGAGATATTTCGCTGGGGCTTTGCCGATTGCCCCAAACCACTGCGGACACCACGGTCCCATCCAGATAAAATCTCCGGCCGTGACCGGATACCAGGCATCGCCCAGGCGATAGATCCCGCCACCTTCGAGCATGATGAGCCCGTGTTCCATGATGTGCATTTCGACCATGCTGAGCGCGGCTCCCGGTTGGTATACCATCGTGTTCACAGCAAAATCGAAGCTCTTCGTGTCCGGCAGTAGACACCTCACCTGCAAGCTGGGATCGTCGCCGAGCGGGTGGGAAGGGATCGCATCTTCACTGGAGACGATGGCGCGCGGCGGCTCGGCCGACGCCACAGCCTGGTAGGGCTTTTCAATCACGGCGACGCGGCTTGCCATGGTCGCCAGGACACGGTGTTGCAATCCTTCAGGCAAATAGGCATAGCCGCATACCCCCAGCTCGCTGTGCCTGCCTCCCACTTCCAGCTGGAGGCCGCCTTCCATGACAAAAACGAAACGCTGTGACGGGGTGCTGCCCAGTTCGCCGCCAGCGGCAAACTCGGCGGTATATTGGGCAAACCTCGCGCCGATGGCCGGGCCGGCATGCACAATGGCGGTGCAACCTTTCATGCCCGGCAGAGGAGCGCGCACGAAGGTGTCGGCCGTCAGCAACAAATGATTGGGTTGTTGGGAACTTCGCGTGTGGCCAAGGTTATGCACGGCACATCCTTTTTTGAAATGCGGGTGACGAGGCAAGTTGATCGAGCAGATGCACACCGCATTCGATTGCCCGCGCCACATCTTCCATGGCGACAGATTCGGCGGGGTCGTGGCTGATTCCGCCCGGACTTCGCAGAAGAATCATGGCGGCAGGAACTTTCTCAGCCAGAATCATGGCATCGTGTCCGGCGCCGCTGACCATGCGGTGCGGTTCGCACCCAGTTTGCCGGATTGCCCGTTCGATTTCGTTGACCAGAAACGGATCCATCGCCACCGCCGGCTGACTGAGCAGAACATTCCGGTGCACGCGTAATTCGCGCCGCTCGGCAATTTCGCCCGCCTGACGAATCAGATGGTCCAGCGCGCGATTACGAGCCGCGTCCTCGCCATGACGCAGGTCAATCGTCATCTGGGCCTCGCCGGCGATCACGTTGGTCGCGCCCGGCTTCGCCTCGATCCTGCCCACTGTCGCTACCAGGCCGGGAACCTGTAGCGCGTGCCGTTCGACGGCGGTGATCCACTCCGCCGCCCCGGCAATCGCGTCGTGGCGAAGGTGCATGGGCGTTGTCCCCGCGTGGTTAGCCCGGCCGACAAATGTGAATTCCAGCCGGCTTTGCCCGGCGATGGCTTCGACCGCGGCCAGGGGCCGCCCCAGGGTTTCCAGAACCGGTCCCTGTTCGATGTGAAATTCCACGTAACCTAGAATATCGTTGTTCAAGGCGGCTTGAGGAATTTCTCCGGGATTCAGACCAAAGTCTTGCATGGCCTTGCGAACCGAAATCCCCCGCGCATCCTGACGGCTCAAGAGCTCCTCATCGACCCTGCCAATAAGTGCGCGACTGCCGATAAAAGGTGTGCCGAAGCGAATTCCCTCCTCCTCCGAAAAGCCCACCACTTCAATTCCGAAAGGAAGCCGCCGTCCATTCAGAGCCTCCAGTAGTGAGATGGCGAGAACCACGCCGAGAACCCCATCGTAAGCTCCGGCGTTGGGGACCGTATCGAGATGCGACCCCAGCAGCAGGCGCGGCGAGTTAGGCTTCGCGGCGCGATAGAGGGCCCGCCAATTGCCCGCCGCATCCACTCTCACCAAGGCTTTGAGCGGTTCCACCCAGCCTGCCATTTCCCGATGGCAATCACGCATGGGCGGGGAAAGAAACGTTCGTCGCGTGCCGCCTGCATCCTCGCTGAAGGCGGCGAGTTTCTGGCATCGGGCTATGACTTCCTCGGCGCGCTTTGTGGTCCCACCCATGGTCCGCACTGGTTTCAAGTCCTAGGCCCGGCGTATGAGCGCTGCCGCGGCCCACCCCACGAGGACGAGAGCGATCAGGATCTGCCAAGCAAAATCGTTCCCGTATGTGGCCACGGGGAAATGATTGCTGATCATGATAAACACGACCGGAACCGCCATGAACGTGTTGTGCTTGGAGCGCAGCTTGGCCTGCGTGCTAAGTGAGGGGTCAAAGGCGGCGCCGGCTGCGGCCGCCCCGATGATGCTTCGCTGCGCCGGAAGAATTCGCATCCACACGTTGAGCGTCATGATCGTCCCGAACATCGCCCCCACGTGGATGTACGCGGCCCTGCCGCTGAAAACATGGGCTAGGCCCCAGGCGATCGCGGCCGTCATGCTGAGAGAAAATAGCGCAAAGCCGGAAGCCGACTTGCCCAGGGGCGACCGCACCGCCACGTCATAAGCAACCCAACCCAAGACCAGCACGCCCAAGCCGACTGCGATACCACTCGCCAGGGAAATGTCCGCCACGTCGGTATCAATCAGTCCTCCGCCAAAATAATAAAGAAGGAACATCAGCACCATCCCGCTCAGCCACGTCATTGCTGCTTCCCAGCGGAACCAGTGGACTTGCTCCGGCTCGACCCCCAGCGATTTCTGTCTTTCGACGGTATAAAAGCCGCCGCTATGGACCATCCACAGCGCCGGAGCCTTCTTATCTTCGGTGGCTTTGCTGACCGCTTCAAGTTTGCCGAATTGGCCGTCCAGCCAGGTGAAATAATAGGTTTGTCCGACCCACATGATTCCAGCAAAAACGTGGAACCACCGCACCCCAAGATGAAGCCATTCTCGGATTGAAGAAGTCACCTGATCAGCTTCCCCGGTAAGTTGTGTATCCGTTCGGGCTCAGCAGCAACGGAATGTGGATATGAGATTCGCCGTCCCGCACCTGAAACGCGATCTCCACGAACGGATACAACCCATCCACGTTCTCTGCCGCGAAATAATTTGCCGTGTCAAACGTCAAGCGGTAAAGCCCAGCTTGCAGGAGTTTTTCGTCCAACAGCAGTTGAGAGCAGCGTCCGTCCTGATCCGTGCGCGACGAGGCCAGCGGCCGCCAGTCGCCGGATGCCTCCCGCCGCTCCAGACGTACCGGCAGGTCCTTCGCCGGCTTGCCCCGGGCGGTGTCCAGAACGTGGGTTGAAATGCGGTTCATTGCGAGAGCCATTTCTTCAGCCGTATATGCGTGATCAGGAGCTGCTGCTTCGCTGCTTCTTGAAGTTCGGTTGCCGGGTCATTCCGCAGCCGGCGCCGCAGAATTTCCAGAATCTCCGGCCCGGATTTGCCCGTGGCGCACACGATAAAGATATGGCCGAATCGGCGTTCGTATTCGTCATTGGCTCGTGCCAGATCGATCTTAACCATCTCCCCGGCAGCTGCGACGCTCTGTTGCTCCTGTTTCGACCACGCCGAAGACTGAGCCGGCGCGGGTTGGGAAGCCCGCGATTCGCCAATCCGCGGATGGCCGCGGAACGCTTCCCTCCAATCTGCTGTAGCCAGATTACGCCATGTTTCGTCGGACGCAGCTAGCAGAGAAGCTTCGTCCGAAAATGGTCGTCGCGCCGCCATCCCGGCAGCCCAGGCGGTTGAGCCACAACATGGCAGAATGTCTTTCGCCGCGTCCGTCGGCCGAAGCCGGTTCCAGCGGGCCAGGGTTTCGCTCATGCCGCGGGCGCGCCCGCGCCCAGCTTTGCCAGAAATTCCGCGACCAGATTGCCCGCCACCACGGTCCGATATTTTGCGGTGGATCGAATATCATCGATCGGCCTGATCTCCGCTGCCGCCGTTTTCCTTGCCAACGCCAGCAGCGACGCATCAATCTGTTTTCCCCTGACTAGCCGCTCGGTCTCCGCCAGACGAAGCGGAACCGGCGCAACGCTTCCGAGCGCGATGCGGACATCTTCCACTACGCCATCCGCCGTCCGACCGAGCGCCGCCATGCACACCTTGGAAATGGCCTGCGCGTTGCGAGCTCCCACTTTGCGGGTGTACGAAATGTATCCGGCAAACTGCCGGGGAAGGCAGATGGCGCGAATGAGCTCATCGGACGCCAGTTTCGTTTTCTTGTAATCCGTGTGGAAGTTCCGGTACGACAACCGGCGCTCGCCGCGCACCGAGACCAAAATGAGTTCGGCGTCATAGGCGAGCAAGGCAGGCAGGGAATCGGCCGCCGGCGATGCGTTCGCAATGTTGCCCCCCACCGTCCCCCGGTTCTGGTTGGCCATTCCCCCCGTCCAGCCCGCGGCACGCGCCAATAAAAAGAACTCGCGCCTCACGAGCGGGTGTTCGCGCAGATCGGTATAGGTGCAACCAGCGCCAATCCGAATTTCGGCGGGAAGGACTTCAATGCCCCGGAGCTCCGGCAGGTTCCAGATGCTGACCAGCTTTCGCAGCGGAAGGGTTCCTGCCGCGTACTGCACCATCACATCCGTGCCGCCGGCGACGGGCAGCCATGCACCCGGCTCCTCCGCCAGAAGCGCGACGACCGCCTGCAAGCTGGGTGGCGCAACCAGGGTGTAGTCGGAAGGATCGGATCTCATGGCGTGGCCATACCCCTGCGTCGCGCCGCTTCTGCCACGGCTTCAAAGATCTGCATGTAGCCGGTGCAGCGGCAAAGATTTCCGGAAAGCCCTTCCCGAATTTCTTCCCTCGTCGGTTGTGGCTTCTTATGCAGCAGGTGAGCGGCCGCAAGGATCATTCCCGGCGTGCAGATGCCGCACTGCGCGCCTCCGCATTGCAGGAAGGCCTGCTGCAGATCGTTCAGCTCGCTGCCCGCGGCCAGTCCTTCGATGGTGACGATATTCGCGTCTCTTGCCTGGAGAACAGGCACCAGGCAGCTATTCACCAGCGCACCCTCCATCAATACCGAGCACGAGCCGCACTCGCCTTCCCCGCATCCCTCTTTTGTGCCGGTCAATCCCAGACGATCTCGCAACGTGTCCAGCAATCTTTCCATGGGATAAACGTGCACGGTCCTGCGCTCACCATTGACATGCAATGAAAGCTCGCACGGAGTGGGACGCTCGAGTGGCCCGGTCATCGCTCTCCACCGGCGGGCTGAGGCTCGCTCTGCCGTCC
>Ga0193732_1000071_pt1 | contig 21175 bp, 19 predicted proteins | sample U1s1metaG_FD_145077 | JGI IMG/M metagenome (GOLD analysis project Ga0193732, IMG submission 145077) | Soil microbial communities from a riparian zone of the East river system, Colorado, United States - U1s1 | ecosystem: Environmental > Terrestrial > Soil > Riparian zone | place: USA: East River...
CAGCTCTGAGCTCTCGGCGAAAGGTCGATTGCCGAAAAATAGCTGCTCTCCCACTCCGATCTTTCGTCCCGGGCGCACCAGGCATTCCCATTCAAGGGGTTCGGGCGAGAGTTGACGAGTCAGGAGAACCTCGACCGTGCCTCGTGGAAAATCGCGCAAGGCGGGACTCCCGGTGCTGCGCGGCTGGGATTTTGCCCCGCTCCTTCGGCCATAAAGCCGGGCGGGAAAGACCCGCGTGTTGTTGAATACGACAAGATCATCCGGCCTTAGTAAGTCGGGGAAATCGCGGAACTGGCGGTCACGTAGGTCTGGCGTGGCGTGCTTCAGGTGAAGCAGCCGCGAAGCCGCCCGGTCCGCAAGCGGCTCCTGGGCGATGAGTTCTTCGGGAAGGGGATAGTTGAAATCGGAGACCCGCACGCCGCTGATTATAGGATTTCTTTCCGCCGTTCACCGGTAAGCGGTCCAGAATGACCTTAACAAGAATGTAATAGTGTGTAAAAGCGTTTGTAACCGGCAAGCGCCTGAGTTACCATACGCGACATTGAGCCGGGGCTGCCGTTCCCACCCTAGTAACACCATGCCTAGCGAACGCCAACATCGCCGCGAAATCGTCCGGTTCGGCGAGGCACTGCACCAGCGCGGCTATGTGGCGGCGATGGATGGCAATCTTTCCGTACGCCTTGACGAACGCTACATTCTTGCCACCCCGACATCCATGTGCAAGGGCATGATGAAGCCTTCGGACCTGGTCATCGTGGACATGGAAGGCAGACACGTCTCGGGACGCAGGGACGTCTCGAGCGAAATCGCGATGCACCTTTTGATCTACCAACTGCGTCCTGAGGTTCGAGGCGTAGTGCATGCACATCCCCCCACCGCCACCGGCTTTGCCGCCGCCGGGCTGGCCCTGAACCAGCCTCTGGTGTGTGAAGTGGTGATCGGACTGGGCTCCATACCGCTGGCCAAATACGGCACGCCGGGCACACCCGAGCTTACCAGTGGGCTCGAACCACTGATCCCGCAATACGACGCCATTCTTATGTCGAACCACGGGGTAGTGGCATACGGCGTGGATCTGCATTCTGCCTACATGAAGATGGAGACGGTGGAGCATTTTGCGCAGATTGCTTTGGTCACGCACCTGTTGGGAAGGCAGCAGCCTCTGGGCGGTGTGGAGCTGGAAAAATTGATGGCGGCGCGGAGCAAGTATCAGGGAGCAACATCTTCCGCTCCACTGCCTCTGGCCGTCCCCTGCGACGGAGATGGCGACTATGAGCATTCGCCGCCGCGAGAGAAATCATCTGCCCCGGTGGGGGGCAGACCTCCTCGACGGGTGAGCTCGCGGCACCGGTAGGGCGGGCTTTAGAGCCGGCGCGGGCGAAAGAGCTCGGCCCGCGCCTCACCTCCGCTTACTCTCCTCCGATTCTGAATCTCACGCCGGCTCGGACGTTGGCTCCGAGGGCGGGGTAGCCTACCACTTCCTGATATTGCTTGTTCAGGGCATTCTCGAGGTTCACATACCCGGTAATGCGCGAAGTCACCGCATACCAGCCGCCGACATCGACGCGCGCATATCCTGCCGCGTGGTCGAGGTTGTAGCCGAGGAAGTCCGAATCTGGTCGCCTTCCGATAAAACTTCCGCCGAGATTGGCTCCCCATCGGCCGCTCAGGTAGCTCAGCAACAGACTTCCCGCGTGCTTCGGACGCCGGATCAGTGGCTGGCCCGGCTGGAGGAGTGGATCGAATGCGAAGGGCTGCTGGAGAATCTGGGTCGACGTGTAGGTATAGGACCCATCAAACGATAGCTTGGCCCACGGCCGACCGTGAAACTCCAGTTCTGCTCCGTGCGCCAAAGCCTCATTGACATTCACATACTGCCCGCAAAAAGGGCTTGGCGCGGGGCAGGCCGGGCCAGTCAAGAAGTTGAAATCAATCTTGTCGCGAAACAGCCCGTTAAAGTAAGTGGCGGTGAACGAGTAATTCCGCGAAAATTTCTGGTCCAGTCCGGTCTCGAAGGAGCGCGCCCGCTCGGGCTTGAGAGCGGGATTGGGAAGCACGGGGAAGCCGCCGCCGTTTCCGAAAGACTGAGCGAAACTCGGTTCCTTGATGCCGGTGGCGTAGGCAAAGCGGAAGCGCGTGCCGGAAAAGAACCGTCCCCCGCGAAAGGCGGTGAAACTCAAGGCCACCCTGGGAACAACCCGATTTCCGAAACTCTGGTTGTGGACGAAGCGAGCCCCGGCCACAAGCGAGAGACGTCCCAGGGTCAGAACCTGCTGCCCGAAAACGGCATGATTGAGGCGCACGCCGTGGCTCAGCGAATCAGGAAGACTGCCCGTGGTTCCGTTCTCATCTTCGAACTCGTATCCCAGCGTGGTGTGCGCCCAGCTTCGTTCCGTGTAATCGCCCTGATAGTCGAAACCGGCGCGGTTGATGCGGGTGAGGGCGTGGAAGGGAGTGTCGATCGGGTTGCCGAAAGGATCCACCCGACCTGGCTGGTTGACGGGCTGAATGTTGGTGCGATTCAGCTTGTACTCGAAGCCGGTGAAGCGGTGTTGCCAGCGCGAAGGCCCGGTTATCGTGAGGTCGGCGCTAGCCAGAAGGTTGTTCTGCCGTGCGCGCTGGTCAAGATCGGGAGGGAGGATCGGGTCTCCATTGAAATTCCAGTTGCCGGGCACTCCGGTGACGCTGTTGGAATGACGGGTCCGCACCCGCAGCGACGCCCAGGCTGTCAACGTCGCGCCGACATTGGCGCCCTGCAGAGAGTTGGAGTAATCGTCGTTCGGGCCTTGGCCCGCGGTGTTGAACTGGTCGCCGAAGAGGTTGTAATCCAAGCCACCGTTTACCCCGGCGATCGATGCATAGCCGTTGGCAGTTCCTAGATTTCCGCCGTCGGCGCCAAAACGAAGTTCGGGAACTGGCGTGCCGCCGGTGTGGGTAAAAACCTGTACGACGCTGGTCATGGCGTCGGAACCGTACAGCGTACTCTGGGCGCCGCGCACAAACTCCAGGCGATCCGCCCCGGCCAGGGGGAGCACCCCGAAGTCGAAGGTTCCACCCGGATCGTTCACCGGCACATCGTCCACAATGATTTTGTTGTAGGTGGAATCGCCGCCGCGCACAAACAGCGAGGAGAGGCCGCCGCGTTGCCCGGTCGTGCCCACCACGGCCCCGGGAAGAAAACGCAGAGCGTCAGCAGCTGCTACCGGCCGCATGACTTCCAATTGCCCACGGTTCAGGCTTTCCACGTCCGCCCCGATCGTATTGCCGGGAACCGGGGTTCGGGTCGCGCTCACGGTGACCGTTTCCGTGGCCGGCGCCAGGCGAAGTCTGAGGGTAATCGCTCCAGCGTCGGACGGAGAGATGTCCGCGGTCTGTATGGCAAACCCCGCGGCCAGTATCCGGACGCGATGAGACCCAGCTTCGATTCCGCGAAATACGGCCAGCCCGTCGGCCGAGGTGGTTTGGATGGCCGTGGGAGTCGCGGTCACCCCGTGGAACAGCTCAACCTGGGCGCCGGCGACCGCGGCGGATTGAGGATCGATCACTTTGATTTTTAGCTCTGCGGCGAAAGCCGGTGCGATCAAGACGATGAAGCCAGCGAGAATACGAAGCAACCGCATGCACTCCTCCTTTGACACGCGAAAGGGTTTGGGGTGAACGGTTCACGCCGGTCTCCTGGCTTCGCGAGTAAGGACGGTGAGGTGACGTCCGATGAATACAAGCGGCCTTCCCGGGTTGCCCCAGTGACCGATTGCGATTTCCTCGCTTACAGTTGCGCGGCAGCGCGGGATTCTCACCCGCTTCCCTCCCCGTCCGGTTGACGAGGGTGCACGAACCAAAGAAATTGGGAAAGAGCAGAACTGAATCGTCCGAGAAATTTACTCGCTCGAGCTGGGGAAGTCAATTGGTGTGGGGAGCAGTTGTAGGTGCTCCACGATAATGTCACCCCCTAACTGCAACCAGACTTTGTCACCCTCCAAGGGTGGTGACGATCGGTCAGAAAGAGATCCAACCGGTGAAGGTGATGGAGAATCGAGCGGGCGGGAGGCTGAGCCACCGGCTCCTAGGTAGATCGTTCCGTTCGGAGTGGAACGGCACAGCCCCCGCGGCGCTCGACCGGGACGGTTCGGAGCGCAGTCCCTACAGTGCTCTTGCGGAGTACGGTCAGAGGGTGTGCAGATAGGCCAGCAGGTCTTGCACTTGCGCTTGCGACATGGCCTGGCTGAAAGCGGGCATCATGTTGCGACCGGTAAGGATCATCTCGCCAACCCGTTCGTCGTTGGCCGGCATTCCGCTCTGTGACAGGAATTGTTTTTTGAAAACACCCTGCAGGCTGCGGCCTTTCTTGTCGCGTGACGAGTAAGGCTCGTGGCAGCGGTCGCAATACTGGTCGTAGAGACGCCGCCCGGCGGCTTGTTGCGGACTCAGGTCGAGTTCGGCGTCGCTCTTGCGCCGCTCGACGTCGCAGCCGCACGACCAGAGAATCGCGGCACAGGTGGCCAGGGCGAACCACGGGCAATGGCCGCGGATGGATCGACGGACAGAAGCGCGAAAGGATTCCATTCGTTCCTCGAAACAGAAATTTCGCAAATCCGATCTCTAGCCCAGCACGCAGGGCAGCGGAGCTTGCCTGGCCCTTCCCGCCCGCATCGCGTTCTGCGGAAGTACAATACTAGAGTACTGCCATGTCTGCCGCCGTCAAACGCGTCAATGTCAAGCGTGTCTATGCGAAACCGGAGCGCGGCGATGGCTACCGCGTTCTGGTCGATCGGCTATGGCCACGAGGATTAAAGAAGAGCGCTGCCGAGCTGGATAGGTGGCTGCGCGACCTTGCCCCCTCGGACGAACTGCGCCTCTGGTTTCACGCCCGCATGGATCGCTGGCTTGCATTCCGCAAACGCTACCTAAAGGAACTGGCTCTGCCGCAGGCGGCGGAGGCTCTGGAAGAACTCTATCGGCTGGCGAATCAGAGGAAAAATCTTACCCTGCTGTTTGCCTCGAAAGACGAGGATCACAACAACGCGGTGGTGCTGAAAGATTTGCTGGAAGGCATGCGCAAGCCGCCAACCGGCACTGGCCGCGGCGCCGTGCGCAGCATGCGTGAGCGGCAGGCCAAGCGCATGCTGAGGTAGCTTGCTGCTTGGAGTGCGGGAGTGAGCACCTTCTCCCGCCCGATGGCTTGCCGTGGCGGAGGGTGCAGGTGATCCAGCGCAGTGATTGGGGGCAAGCCATGGTCTGGCCAGGGCTCGAGCCTCTGTCGGCTCCCGCGCCCCACCCACCTGACCACACCCCACGGTTCACTTCTGGGTGCCGTCGTCCAGGATTGCTTCCACCAGGTTGTCGATGATTTCGTTGATCCGTTTGTCGGGCAGGTTGAAGTTATTTGAGAGGATGGAGAATGCCACCGGATCGCCGTGATTTGTAGTGGCGTATCCGGAGAGCGCTTTGACGCCGCCGAGCGAACCTGTTTTCGCGTGTATCCGGCCCTGTGCGTCCAACGTCTTGAACCGGTCGTAAAGCGAGCCATCGGTCCCGGCCAGGGGCAAGGTGTCGCGGAAACTTGCGCCCCAGGGTTGCGAGTCGGCGTGGCGCAGCAGTTGCACCACGGTGTGCGGGGTCACCAGATTTTGCCGCGAGAGGCCGGAGCCGTCGTAGAAGACATACTGATCACTGGGCACGCCTGCCTGGTTCAGAAATCCGCGCAGCACCTCGAGTCCACCTTCGACCGTGCCCGCCGTTCCTTTTTCGCGGCCCAGCAGGCGCAGCAAAATCTCCGCATGCAGATTTTGGCTAACTTTGTTGATGACCCGCACGTCTTCGATGAGGGGTTTGGACTGGTAGCTGGCCAGTACCAGCGGCTGGTTCTGCAACCCGCGTGATGGTTCGTCTCCACCGCGGGCGGCGGCGGAGGCGGTGACCGTCAGCGTGGAAAGGCTGGACAGCTCGGTGTGCCGGGTCTTCTGCCTGCCGTAGACGGCGATGCCACGCACTTCGAGAAGCTGGCGAAAGAGCTCAGCGGCAAATTCCGCCGGATCTTCGATGGCCAGGGCCTCGTTGACTCCAGCGTCGCCGAGCGGCATGTTGCCCCAAAGGGTTAGCACGGTGGCGCCGGGTTCGCGATTGATGAAGATCTTTCTGCCCGTGCCTGCGGGCGTGGTGATGATCCGATTTTCGATTCGATAGTAGCCGGCGAATGGCGTGATGCTGACGAAGGCCCGATCGCCAGCGCGGTCGGCGGGAAGGATGTTCACGAAAATCACGTTGTCGTTGATGGTGAGTGCCGAAACCGGGGCGCCATCGGCCCAGAGCAGGTCATCCTGGCTCCAGCCTTCTCCGTAGCGCTCGAAAGCAAAGTAGGAGTCGTCGGCGATGATGTCGCCGTCCACGTATTTCACGCCTCTCTGGGCCAGCGTGTCGGCCAGTTCCTCGAGCACGCGAATCGGATGGTCGTTTCTCTGGGTATGCAGAGTGTAGGGAAGTTCGCGCCCGGAAAGGTTGGGATCGCCGCGGCCGACCAGCACCAGGTCGCCGGTGAGGCGGCCGTGAGTGTCGAGCGTGCCGTTGGTTTCTACCGTGGTGTGGAAACTGTAATCGGGCCCGATCAGCGCCAGAGCCGCCGCGGTGGTGAACAGCTTGGTGTTGGAAGCCGGAGTGAATAGCTTGTCCGCATCGCGGGCGTAGAGCACTTTTCCGGTGGAGAGCGAGACGACTTCGATGCCCCAGAACCCGCGGGCCAGCTCCGACGGTGCGAGAATCGACGCAATCCGTTTGTCGAGTGGCTTACGCGCCGCGGCGTGCAGTTGCGTCAGCAGCAACAGACACAAAGCCATTCGCGAAAACAGGCGCGGCGAGCGCATCGCAAGCTGATTGTAGCATCGGCGAAAGAGGGGTCAATTTTCGGGTATCGTCGAGGCGAGGGACCGGAGGGACGACCCACAGACTGGGCTTCAGCCGCGGGTGGGCCGCGAGACGATGGGCGGTGCCCGGCCCGCACCCAAACCCGGCTCTGGCGGATTTCAGCCGTGCGAGAGGCAGGGTAAACTACCCGCGTCGCCGGGCCGCGGGTCCCGCGCCTCCGAGAATCTAGGGCTGGGGCAACTTCAGCGCCTTCGAGCGATCTATGACCCATTGCGGGAACACGGGAGATCCCTGCGGAGGCTTGCCGAGAGTGATCGCCCAGTGGTCGATCCAGCCGGTGCCTTCCTCTCCCACGAACGTGTCAGGCAGGCTATACGCCTGATCGCTCAGGGCGTCTTCCAGGGTCACGAAGCGATACCCGCGCTTGCGCATGAGATCAAGCAGTTCAGCGATGTGGTCGGCTTCCAGTTGGTTTGCGTGCAGCAGCAGGATCTGTTTTGGTTCGTAGCCGATGGTTTGTTTCGAAAGCCGTTCCGAGTACGCAAACATCTCGTCACTATAGGCGAGATAGCTGGCTGCGAGCTGCTGCTCGAGGCCAGTGTCTCCGCGCTTTTTGGCATCTTCATAGACCCCGGCATACATCCAGTCCCACGCGTCCAGGGTTACCGGAGCGATCCGGTAACCTCTGGCGACCAGAAAACCTTCAGCGTCGCGCCGGGTTTGAAGGTCGCGGCCCGTGTCCAGGAAGGGATGGCGAAAATATCTGAGCTTCATGTTGTGCTCCGCCAGCAGCAGGCGGGTGACGCTCTCGCCCTGGACGACATCGTCTTCCCACGCCTTCAGGCCCGCCTGGTTCAGCGACATGTGGCTGAAGGTGTGATTGCCCAGCTCGAAGCCATCATCGAGCCACAGGCGGAGCGCTTGGATCCGTTCATCCACTTCTCCCGGCCGGTAGAGTTTTTTTTCGTTCACGAAGCCGACCACGGGAATCTTCTGGTCGCGGAGAGTGCCCAGCAGCTTTGCCGTCATCTCGCTGATCGTGGCGGCCGACATTGAATTGGCGGCACCGGCGGGCAGGTCATCGATCGTGATTGCGACTTGGCGATCGGGCGCTGGGGCGGCGCTTGAAGCCGCGGGGACTTCGGCCCCGCACAGCGCAGAGAAAGAGAAACAGATGACGAGGAACATCGGCAGCGACTTCATGAAGGCTTCCTCCTGCGGGCCGGTGCAGATTCCTGTGGAGCGGATATTAGAACATGACCGGCCTTCATTTCTCCTCCTGCCGGGGGGACGACGGGAAAGGTTTAGAATCGCTTCCATGCGACCGGTGTTCGACTGGCTAATCGGTTCTCGCACCTTGCAGCTAGGCAAGCGCACCCTGATCATGGGCGTGGTGAACGTCACCCCTGACTCATTTTCTGACGGCGGAGTGAGTTTCGACTGCGATCGCGCGGTGGAGCACGGACTTAAACTGCTGCAGGACGGGGCTGACATCATTGACGTGGGTGGGGAATCTACCCGTCCGGGAGCGAAGGTGTTCACCGGGGAAGGTGGCGCAGCGGTCTCTGAGGAAGTCGTCATGCAGAAGGCGGTCACTGAAAAAGAGGAACTGGAGCGGGTGATCCCGGTCATTACGGGAGTGAAGCAAAAGCACCCGAAGGCGGTGATTTCAGTTGATACCTACAAGGCGGGGGTGGCGCGCCGGGCGGTCGAGGCGGGGGCGGAGATCGTGAACGACGTGAGCGGATTTCTGTGGGACACGAAGATGACAAAAACCCTGGCGGAGTTGAAGTGCGGAGCCGTGCTCATGCACATGCGCGGGCGGCCCCAGGAGTGGCGCACTCTGCCTGCGGTGCCGGACATGGTGTCGCTGGTCAAGCGCGAGCTGCGAGATCGAACCGAGGCGGCTGTGCTCGCGGGGATGAAGCGGGAGCGCATCGTGATCGATCCCGGCTTTGGCTTCGGCAAGAACCACGAAGAAAACTATCCGCTGTTAAAGCGCTTCGAGGAATTTCATCAGCTGCGTTTCCCGCTGCTGGCCGGGATTTCGCGAAAATCGTTCATCGGCCGCGCCCTGGCGCGTGACGGGAAAGACGCCGTCGTCGCCGACCGGCAATTCGGAACCCTGGCCGCGGAGACCGTGATCATCTTGAAAGGGGCGCAGATTATACGAACCCATGATGTGCGAGCCTGCGCCGATGCGGTTCGAATCGCGGACTTGGCCGCGAGTTGAGCGCCCTTGGCAGTTCACGAATATGTCCGGACCGGCAGGACGATCTCGGCGAATTTCCTGATCATTTCCGACTCCAATTTCTTGTTCCACGCCATCCCGATGTCCCAGTCGGCGTATTTGTCGTGGACGGGGGCGAATTTGACGCCGGTTACGCGCATCGCGCGCGCAGCCCGCGGCACCAGGGATACCCCAATCCCGGCGCTGACCAGGTTCAGAATGGTGAACATGTCGTTGGCTTCGTAGACGATCCGCGGCGCGAATCCCGAGCGGTCGCACAGACTGATGCAGTGATCGTGATAAGTTGCGGAAACGCCGCGGTCAATGAGAATGAAAGCCTGCTCCTGAATGCCCTTCATGGTCACCGGGCCGGTGAACTTGGCCGAGGTCGCGATGGTAAGGCGCTCGGTCAGGACCTTGCGGATCGCGAGCTGGGGGTGTTTCACCGGCAGGCGGACGAAGCCGACATCGAGGCGGCCGGCGATAAGCGCATCGATCTGGTTGAGCGTGGACATGTCGGCGACCTCGATTTCGACTCCCGGACGGGCCTCGCGAAATGTCAGCAGGGCGCGCGGAACCAAACTGTGCACCGTGGACATGCCGACACCCAGGCGCAACTTCCCCAGTGCGCCGCTGGTGGCTGCGCGCGCAGCTTCAAAGGCGATATCAATGTCGCGGGTGACTCTGCGGCACTCCTTGTAGAATATGGCGCCCGCCGGCGTAAGCGTAACTCCGCGCCGGTTGCGAAGCAGGAGCGGTCCGCCAATTTTTTCCTCGAGACTTTTGATGCGCTTGCTCAAGGCGGGTTGCGAAACATGGAGACGGAGGGCGGCGCGGCCGAAATGCAGCTGCTCGGCAAGAACCGCAAAAGAGGCCAAGTCCCGGGTTTCCAGTTGCATAAACTAAAGTTATCACAGGCTTCCAATCATTTCATTGGACGAATCGCTGTTCAGGCCTTCTACTGAATCCATACGATAAGGCTAAGGAGCAAACCAGCATGACGGTAACCGCCTATATCGGAACGGTGGCCGCCTTCTGCACTACGGCGGCGTTCGTTCCGCAGATTGTCAAGCTGCGAAAGCAGGGGGGAGAAGACCTCTCGTACCAGATGCTGTTTCTGTATTTGACCGGAGTGCTGTTATGGCTGGTCTACGGTATTCAGGTTCATGCCGTGGCCGTGATCTGGGCGAACGCCCTGGCGGGGCTGATGGTGCTGATATCCATTGTGCTGAAGGCCAACCCTCCCGCTCAGAAGCGAAATCTGGGGTCGCGAGATTCGAGGCCGCGAAGGCTTCGCATCGCCGTTGATATGGATGAAGTCATTGCCGACAGTTTCAGCAAGCAGTTGAATTGCTACAATCAGCGGACCGGCGGGAACCTGACCCCAGAACTGGTCTCCCGCAAGGGATTGGGTTCGCTGATTCCGCACGATCGCTGGGACGAGTTTGCCGGCATTCCCCATGAGGACGACTTTTTTGCCGACCTTGAGCTGATCGAAGGCAGCCGGGAGGCGTTGCTCGAGCTGGCCCGGCATCATGACGTCTACATTGCCAGCGCCGCCATGGAAGTCCCTTTCTCGTTCGATGCGAAATACAAATGGTTGCAGAAGAACTTTGACTTCATTCCGACCAGCCGGATTGTGTTCTGCGGTGACAAGAACATTATCAACGCCGATGTTCTGGTGGATGACCGCTCGCGCCACTTCAAAGAGTTTCGGGGCAAGGGAATTCTGTTTACCGCTCCGCACAATGCCTCTGAGGCCGCGCATTTGCGGGCAGACAACTGGACTGATGTGCTAAGAATCCTGGGAAGCGGACAACCCCAGGCGACTGGCGAGGAGCGGCTGGCTAGAACTCTTTCGATGAATCCAGCAGGATCGTGACGGGCCCGTCGTTGACCAGTTCGACCTGCATGGTGTCCTGAAACTTGCCGGTTTCGCAGGCCAGCCCGGCGGCGCGGATGCGCTCCACCAAGTATTGGTAAAGCACCCGCGCTTTTTCCGGTAAAGCGGCGGCGTCGAAGGATGGCCGCTTGCCGCGCCGGAGATCTCCGTACAGGGTGAACTGGGAGACTAGCAGCAGCTTTCCGCCAGCTTCTCTCACCGCTTGATTCATCTTGCCCGTATCATCTTCAAAGATACGCAAACCGATGATCTTGTCTGACAGATAGTCGGCACTGGCCTGATCGTCTTCCCGACCAACTCCGAGCAGGACGAGCAGCCCGCGGCCAATCTCGGCAATAACTTGGTTGTTCACCGTGACCCGGGCCCGGCTGACGCGTTGCACCACGGCCCGCATCGCCTTACTTCGCCGGTTCCGATAGCAGCGATTCCTGGCCCGCCACCGCCAGCCAGCGCCGATCGCGATAAACATAGATGTCGGTGAAGCGCACCCGGGCCACGGTCTTTCCCTGCGCATCCACCAGGGTAGCCAGTCCGCGTATGTAGCCGAAGTCGCCGAAGCGATGCGGATCAAGTTCGCTCAGGATGTTTTTGCCGGGGCGACGGTGAGGAATCTGGGCCAAGGTTTCTGTCCGGCCATGAAGAGCGCCGTTGGGATCGGCATCCTGAAATTCTTCGGCAAGGATGCAGGCCACAGCGTCAGCATCGTGTGCCTCGAGCGCCTGGGCCCAGGCCTGCTCGAGCTCGATCAGGGCATGGTCATCTTTTGCCTGCGGGGCCGCGCAGCGAGCGGCGGCGAGGGGCAGCGAGAAAAGCCCCAGCCAAAATAAACATAACACAACGTTCATGTTTTGTTGCCTCAAGGAATTCACTCCATAATACAAGGGGCGACTGGTTCGAATTGACCGAAGTTCTGCTGGCCCTCGTCCCCTTAACTAGGGACAGCCCAGGAGGCATCGGAGACCCGTATCCCGGCCGGGCAGGTTGTCCCATGCGTGCCCCTAAGGGCGGCTGGTTGACGGCCCGGGCATTGACTCTTAGAATCCCGGTTCTATGTTTCCAGTAAATTGAGCGTGGGAGCGGGTCACGATGGGTCGATCTACACCATTATTTTTGCTTGCGGTTCTCGCTTCTCTGCCGGTCCGGGTCTGGGCGCAACCAGGCGCTGCGCCTCCATCTCATCAAGAAGTCTTGATCAAGAACGCGGTGGTGATGACCGTCACCCGCGGCAACATTCAGAACGGCAGCGTCTACATCAAGGACGGCAAGATCGCGGCGGTCGGAAAGGATGTGAGTGCGCCCTCCAGCGCCACCGTGATGGACGCCGGGGGCAAATACCTGACGCCGGGCATCATCGATTCCCACTCGCACATCGCGCTCGATGACGATGTAAACGAGGCCACCAGCCCGATTACGCCGCAGATGATGATGATCGACGCCTTCGACTACCAGGACAAGGCGATCTATCGCGGCCTGGCCGGCGGGGTCACGACTTCGCTTCTGCTGCACGGGTCGGCCAACATGATTGGCGGGCAGGCAGTGGTGATCAAGCACAAATACGGAGCCCGCCGGGACGCGATGTTATTTCCCGGCGCGCCGCGGTCCATCAAGTTTGCCAGCGGAGAGAATCCCAAGCGAGTGTACGGAAGCAGGGACCAGCTGCCCTCCACCCGCATGGGAAATTTCGCGGTGCAGCGGGCAGCGCTGGTGGAAGCGCAGGATTACATGCGCGAATGGGATGATTACAACGCTAAAGTCAAACGCGGGGACAAGGACGCCAAGGCTCCCAAGCACGATCTCAAGCTGGAAGCGCTGGCGGAGGTGCTGCGCGGCAAACTGCTGGTGCAGATCCACTGTTATCGCGCCGATGAGTTGCTCACCGAGATGGCGATGGCGAAGGAATTTGGCTACAAAGTGAGAGCCTTCCACCACGCGCTCGAGGCTTACAAGGTGGCCGACGAACTCGCCGCCCAGGGCGTGGCCATCGCTACCTTCTCCGACTGGTGGGGCTACAAACAGGAGGCCTGGGACGCAATTCCCTGGAACGCGGTCATCTCCATGCGCAGGAACGTGCGCGTGGCCATCAAGAGCGATTCCGAAGATTTCGCCCGCCGCCTGAACCAGGAGGCCGCCAAAACCATGCGCTACGGCGGCGCCACCGAGGAGGAGGCGCTCAAAATGATTACCATAAATCCGGCGTGGATCATTGGGGTGGACGATCGCGTGGGATCGATCGAGGTGGGGAAGGATGCGGATCTGGTGATCTGGGACGGATATCCGCTCTCCAGTTTCGGAGTGCCCGACAAAGTTCTGATTGACGGCGAGGTTTATTTTGACCGCTCGCTGCCGGGGTTCGGCATGCCGCACTACCGGGAGGGGGAGTGATGGGAATTCAGTCGGCGGGTTCGGCCGCGGGTCGAGGGTCGTCGGTCGGTGGCCAAGTTCTGCTTGTGGTTTTGGCGGCGTGTTTCCTGCCATCGTCGTCCCGGGCGCAACAGAAACCGGTCGCGCTTAAGGGCGGCAGGTTGCTTACGGTGTCGCACGGGGTGATAGAGAACGGAGTTTTGCTGATGTCATCGGGCAAGATCACGGCCCTCGGAGCGTCCGGATCGGTGACCATTCCCAAGAGCGCACAGGTTATCGATGTTACCGGGATGACGGTGTATCCCGGGCTCATCGATTCGGAAAGCTATCTGGGCTTGACTGAGATTTCCGCTGAGCAGAGCACCAATGACTTGATCGAAACCAGCGACGAGATCATGCCGCACATGCACGTGTATGACGCGTTCCACGCCGAGTCAGAACTGATTGCGGTGGCGCGCTTGAACGGGATCACGAACGCCATCGTGGCGCCGCAGAGCCAAGATACTTTGCCCGGCCAGGATTCGTTTATTCAGCTGGATGGCAGGTCGGCGAGCGACATGCTGCGGGTTCGCGATATCGCTTTGCCTCTGAACTTTACCGGAGAACAGCGGCGCAATGAGTCCTGGGAAAAGAGGAAGTTTCCCGAGACTCGCATGGGGCTGGCGGCGCAACTACGGCAGACGTTTCTCGATGCGCAGGACTACGCCGACCGCTGGGCTGAGTATGAAAAGAAGAAAACTGAAGCGGCCGCCAAGCCTGAGGATAAGAAGGCTCCGCCCTCGCCCTTGAAACATGATCTGAAACTGGAGTCGTTGCTGCCGTATCTGCAGGGCAAGAAGCCGATCGTGCTGGCGGCGCAGCAGCCCAGCGATCTGGAAACGGCGGTAGGGCTGGCGCGGCAGTTCAATCTGAAATTCGTGCTCAATCACATCAGCCACTCGCAAACTGTGCTTGACTATGTTGCCAACTTGAAAGTGCCGGTGATCGTGGGACCGATCTATGAAGATCCCAAGAATTATGAACGTTATGATGCGGTCTATAAATTGCCTGCCGAGCTGTACAAGCGCGGGGTGAAAATCGCATTTGCGTCCTACGATGCGCATGCCGTGCGCAACCTGCCTTACGCGGCGGGCTATGCCACCGCGTTCGGTTTGCCGCATGACGAGGCGCTGAAGGCGATCACCCTGAATCCGGCGGAAATCTGGGGCGTGGCGGATCAACTGGGCTCGCTTGATGTCGGGAAGACGGCCAATGTCGTGGTCGCGGATGGGGATCCGCTTGACGTTAAGTCGGATGTAAAGCGCGTTTTTGTGGCTGGCCGGGAAATGCCGATGACCAGCCGACAGACTGAATTGCGGGACAGGTATTCGCAACCGTAGTCGCCGGGCGGCGGCGCCCGTGGTTGCATCGCTCGGTCCCGCGGTCGGCCGAGTGCGGTCGGCTGGGCGAGCGCCCGCATAGTTGGCTGGGGCGACGTTGACCTCACGGACCCACGGCAGTAGGATTCTCTATATTGGACGATCGCGGGCTGGTGAAGCCGTTTTCCACCCGGGTTTCTTCAAAGCGCCCGTCTGTTCAGCAATCCGTGTCCTTTACAGCCATTCGTGCGGGCCAGTACACTACGTATTCCCTTTAAAATTCAGGAGGTTGGATTTTTATGGCGGGTGAAGAAAAGAAAGAAATTGTAGAGAAAGTGAAACAGATCATCTCCGAGCAGTTGGGCGTGGATGAAAACGAAGTTACCCCCAGCGCGTCGTTCGTGGATGATTTGGGCGCAGATTCACTGGACCAGGTGGAGCTGGTCATGGCCCTGGAGGAACACTTCGGAGTGGAAATCCCGGACGAGGATGCAGAGAAGCTCCGTACCGTGCAGGATGCCATTGCTTATATCGACAAGCACGCCAAAGTAAGCAAGTAGAGGCTCCGCCGAATCGATTTTACTCCGCCGGGCAGACCGGGTACCACCACGCCGGCCGGTCGAGTCGACAGCTGTACCGTGGACGCCTGTACGTCAAACATCGCAAGCGAGGAGAGCTCATGGCAGCCGTTGACGACAAGGTAAAACAAATCATCGTGGAACAGCTGGGGGTGGACGAGGCCGAAGTCACGTCAAACGCCTCGTTCGTGGATGACCTGGGGGCCGACTCGCTGGACACTGTGGAACTGGTGATGGCATTTGAAGAGGCCTTCGAGATCGAAATCCCCGATGAGGACGCGGAAAAAATCCGCACCGTACAGGACGCGGTCGACTACATCGGCAAGCACGCGAAAGGCGGGAAGTAGTTGGGACGTAGGGTCGTAGTCACTGGCATCGGCCTGATCTGCGGGGTAGGCAACACCGCGGAAGAGGTGTGGAAAAAACTGCTTGCCGGCAAGAGCGGGGTGGCCCGCATTACCCAGTTCGATCCTTCCCAGTTTGCCTGCCAGATTGCAGCCGAAGTGAAGAATTTCGATCCGCTGCAGTTCATCGAGAAAAAAGAACTGAAAAAGATGGGACGCTTCATCCATCTGGCCCTGGCGGCTGCGGATGAGGCGATGAAGACTTCGGGTTTGGACGTTACGCCCGAGATGTCCGAACGGGTCGGAGTACACATCGGATCCGGGATCGGCGGCTTCGACGTGATCGAGCGCGAGCACTTGAGCCTGCTAAACGGAGGCCCGCGCAAAATTTCTCCGTTTTTCATTCCGGCTGCGATCGTCAATTTGGCGGCGGGACACGTCAGCATCCGTTATCACGCGCGCGGCCCGAACGAGGCCACGTGCACGGCCTGCACTTCGAGCGCCCACGCCATCGGCGATGCTTTCAAGATCATTTCGCGCTGCGACGCCGACGCGATGATCGCGGGCGGCACCGAGGCGGCTATCACGCCGATGGGAGTGGGCGGATTTGCCGCCATGCGTGCTCTCTCCACCCGAAACGACGATCCCGAGAAGGCCAGCCGTCCCTGGGATTCAGGGCGCGATGGGTTTGTTATCGGCGAAGGCGCTGGCATTGTCGTGCTGGAGGAATTGGAGTTTGCCCGCCGGCGCGGGGCGCAAATCATGGCGGAAATTGTGGGGTATGGCATGAGCGGCGACGCCTACCACATCACCCAGCCGGCGGAAAATGGCGACGGTGCATATCGCGTAATGCTGAATACTCTTCGGGACGCCAAAGTGCAGCCGCAGCAGGTGCATTACATCAACGCCCACGGGACTTCGACCGAGATTGGCGACAAGCTGGAAACGGTCGCCATCAAGCGGGCTTTCGGCGACCATGCCTACCGGCTGGCGGTCAGCTCAACCAAATCCATGACCGGGCATTTGCTGGGCGGGGCGGGCGGCCTGGAAGCCGGGATTACCTTGCTGGCGTTGCGCGACCAGATTTTGCCCCCCACGATCAACATGGAAAACCCCGACACGGACTGCGATCTGGATTACGTCCCCAACACGGCGCGCAACGCGGAAGTGGAGTACGCCATGTCGAATTCGTTTGGCTTTGGCGGGACCAACGGAGCCTTGCTGTTCCGGCGTTGGAGCGAATAAGGAGGCTCACCTCCAGCCGCCCTGGCCGGAGCCTGTTTCCGCCGCCTGGCGGCATGACGGAACTGGCTTGCCTGCCGTTTCGGCCCGGCTGAACACCAGGCCCCCTCCGATCGCCGTTTTTCCGCACTTTGAAAGGGCTGCCATTCCCAGTTAGGTTACCCGCCCGCGGTGACCTAAGTTACAGAAACATCGAGGGTTTGTAGGCCCAAAAGGGGACTCGGGAGTTCATTCCGGGTAATGACACTTTTGTGTCGGGCATTGTCCTTCTTCTACTTTGCCAAAGGGGGGGACGAACGCCCAGAATGTAACTGGTAAGGCATTCCCAACGCCAATGCAAAGAGCCTCAGGAATCGCGCTCGCGCCCCCTCGTCCCGGCAAGAAGACTTCGGCCCGGGTTGCCATGGTCAATATCAAAGAACCCACTGGCTCGCTTTTGTCGGAATGTTTCAAGCAGTTCGGCATCGAAGCGGTCTTCATCACGAACGGAGCGCCCGAACGCCTGCACAAAGAGAAGTTTGAAGCCTGTGTGCTGCATCTCGGCCCGGAGGCTGAGGCCGTGATGGATGCGGCGCGACGCTCGCCTTCGAACAGCCACATGGTCATCTACGGGCTGGGAGGCAGCGCGCAAGAGGCGATGCGATTTTCCAAGTACGGAGTCAATGCTGTCTTCCAGGAACCGCTCGACCGGCCGGCCGCGCTGAAGCTGGTGCGGGCTACGCAAATGCTGGTGCTGCACGAGTTTCGCCGTTATGTGCGGATTCCTATCATTACCGAAATCTCCATGGTGGCAAATGACAGCCGGCGCTTTACCGTCACCAGCCAGGAGATCAGCACGGGTGGAATGTCGGTCAAAAGCTCAGAGGACGTTTCCCAGGGTACGGAGCTTGAAGTCTCGTTCGCCTTGCTGACCCTGCCTCGCATATGGGTCCGGGCGGTGGTTAGCTGGCGAAAACCCAATAAGACTTTCGGCGTGCGCTTTGATCCCAAAGACGAGCGGCGCTTTCGGATCAAAGAGTGGATTGAAGCCTACCTGGAAAACTAGGGCGGGCTGGGGAGCCTAAGCTTCGAACCGTCCAATCTCCTCGGCGGAATGGTATTACGCGAAGCGCCGCGTTCCTGGTAATTTCCGGGTGGGTGATTTTCTCCCTGGCCTCTCGCTCTTCCGCTTCCGGTTCGCACAAAATCTGCGCCGGTGCTTCCTTGAAGGATCATGACGGGATGCCTTTTCGCGGGCGAAAGCGCCCACTCCACGCAGCCTGGTCGGGTTGCATGTAAAATCAGGTCAGCTATGTCAGCCACGTCAGAACTGGTGCAGATCGCAGTCGGGCCACCGGTGCGGCAAGCCAAGCCTGTGTGGCTGCGCGCGAAAGCTCCCGTCGGCGAGAACTTTCACAATCTCAAGAAGTTGGCCCGGGGCCTGGGACTGCACACGGTGTGCGAATCGGCGCAATGTCCCAATATCGGAGAGTGCTGGAACCATCGCACCGCCACCTTCATGTTGCTGGGCGATATTTGTACCCGGCGTTGCGGGTTCTGCGCGGTGCCCAAGGGCAAACCCGGCCCGATCGAATGGGACGAGCCGCGGCGAGTTGCCGAAGCCGTGGCCACACTCGGTCTGAAGCATACCGTCGTGACCAGCGTGAATCGCGACGACGATAACCTGGGCGGGGCGCGCATATTTGCTGAAACCATCCGCCAGATCCGTGAGCTGTCACCGGGATGCCGGGTGGAAGTTCTGATCCCCGACTTCCAGGGCATCGACCAAGCGCTGAAGATTGTCCTCGACGCCGAGCCCGATGTTCTGAATCACAATACGGAGACAGTGCCGCGGCTCTATCGGGTGGTGCGCTCGGGTGCCCGTTACGAGCGAACTCTGCGGCTTTTGGAAAATGCCAAGGCGCTTGCGCCTGGAATCGTGACCAAGTCCGGCGTAATGGTGGGGCTTGGGGAGACCACCGACGAGCTGGTGGAAGTCTTCCGTGATCTGGGGTTACGCCACGTGGACATTCTTACGGTGGGGCAATATCTGCGGCCCTCGTTGGACCACCTGCCCATCTCCCGCTTCTACTCGCCGGGGGAATTCGAGAATTTGAAACAGGAAGCTCTGCGCTTTGGCTTCCGCCATGTGGAATCGGGGCCGCTGGTGCGGTCCAGCTATCATGCGCATGAGCAGGCGGAGGCGACGGCGGAGCCGCGGCGGGTTTGAATCTCTCAGGATTGAATCTTCTGAGATGGGCTGCCGACCTGGGCTCGGCCGGAGCCCCCGTCCCCCCACCTGAGCCATGTGCCTAAGAACGCATCAGAATACTCTGAAATGGATGGTCAGGTAGGTCTTGGGATTTTCGCGGATTGATTTGACCAGGGCCCGGGTTTCGACCAGCATCTGATCGGCATTGTTGTAGAGCGACGAATCGCGCAGCAGCTTGCCGGCTGTACCTTCGCCCGCCTCCAGGCGGTCGGAGATGGCGGAGAGTTTGTCGAGGGTGTTCTGGAGCTTGCGGGCAAACTCCTCGTCTTTCGCCATCTTGCCGATGGCACCTTTGCCGGCATTGATGTCGTCGGTAAGCTTTTTCACATTGGCGATGGTGTCGTTGGCGTTGTTATAGAGCGCCGGATCTTTGAGCAATTTCCCGGCGCTTCCCTTGCCGGCGTTCAAGTCGTCAATCACTAGGTTCAACTTGTCCACCGTGGCATTGACCTTGTTGTACAGCTCCTCGTCAGAAAAAAGTTTGCCCAGCGTGCCCTTGCCCTGAGCTACCTGGTTTACCAGTCCCTGGAATTCACTGACCGTGGTGTTGAGCTTGTTGTAGAGCATGGGATCGTAGATCAGCTTGCCCACCGATCCCTGGCCGCTTTCGACGAATGCGATGATGCGGTCCAGGCGCTTCAACAACGCATCCATGTTCTGTAGTGTTCCCTGACCGGCGCGCACCATATCGCCAAAGTCCGGTACTTCGCGGCTGGGCAGCACATCGCCGTCCTGGACTTGCGGTCCCCTGGATTGCGAGCTGTCTATGTTTATGTACGTTTCCCCGAGCACGCCCGCGGTCGAGAGCAAAGTCAGCGAATCCTTACGCAGGCTAAAAAGGTACCGGGTATTCACTTTCATGGACACTTCGACGGGAGTTTGCTGCTTTGTCCGGTCCTGCACGACCCGGATGCCCGCCACGTTGCCGATATCCACTCCGGCAAGACGCACCGGCGCGCCTACGCGCAAGCCGTTGGCGTCATCAAAAAACGATATCAGCCGGATCTTGGTGGTGAACAGACCGCCGGTACCGCTCATGAGAAAAATCAAAACCCCAAGGGTGATGCAGGCAGCCAGCACCGTGAGCCCGACCTTGAGTTCAGACCACTTAAGCTGCTTCTGGCTAGGCACGCATTCTCCCGAGCAAGATTATTCTCCGTGACGCACGGGCACGCCGCAAGATTCCCAGAATAATAGCAGACCGCACGTCCGCTTCACCCTACTTTGGAACGGAACGCAGGCTGGCGACCAGGGCGAGCGCCAGGAGATAGGCCGCGGCGCCCGATGCCAGTGTGGCATTCAGTCCGAACTGGATGGCGATGATGATCGCCGCGACCGAGCCCAGAACGCTGGCAGCGGCGTTCATGGCCCAGGCCCACTCCACCAAGTTGCCACCGCCTTCCTGGTCCGGCGCGGGGAATTCACTCCCCGCTTCCATGGCAAGAGTACGGAGTCCTGTCGGAAACGGCATACCCATGGCGAAGCCGAGCGGAAGCAGCAGCCCTGCGCTGACCAGGAGCTTGGCGACGAAAGGAAGGCCCACCAGTTGGTTCAGCAGGCCGGGCAGGATGGCGACATACAACAGCAGGCCAGCGGAGATCAGGATGAGGGGCAACCAGATTCGGTGGGTCTCGGCCAACCACCAGCGGCAAACCATACTGCCCGCACCGCTCGAGAGCAGAAGCAGAAACACCACGACCGTCAGTGCGTAGACGGGATGGCCCAGAAACAGAACGAAGCGCTGGATGAAAGCGATCTCCACCAGAATGTATCCCAGCCCGACGGCTACGAAATAGACTAGGCGGACCGGGCGTAGTTTCTGACCCCGAGCTCCCATCGCCAAAGGCACAACCAGAAATCCCAGCACGGCCAGCAGGGAGATGGCCAGGACCATCCCCAGCACGGCCACACCCAGATTGACTTTCCAGTCCATCCCCTGCATCAGCGAACCCGGGCGCAGGACCTGGCCGAGCTTCAAGTTAAAAAAGAAAAATGGAGCGTTGTCGGTGACGGGGGCGACCTGGTACGGATAGCCGGCTGCAAAGCGCTG
>Ga0193732_1000072_pt1 | contig 21121 bp, 17 predicted proteins | sample U1s1metaG_FD_145077 | JGI IMG/M metagenome (GOLD analysis project Ga0193732, IMG submission 145077) | Soil microbial communities from a riparian zone of the East river system, Colorado, United States - U1s1 | ecosystem: Environmental > Terrestrial > Soil > Riparian zone | place: USA: East River...
GGTCGTGCAGGTCGGCGCTAAGCTCACTCCTCTGATCGTTGTAGTAGATCTCGCCGCGTTCCAGCAACAGGTGACGGATGCCAAGGTCAAAAATGTTCATGCTGCCCTGCGCGGCGGGTTTCTGGCTCTTTGGCAGAGGCAGGTTGGTGTGGCCATCCCGGTCCGCGAAGATCCGGGCAACCGGGTGCTCGATGCGTATCTCGCTGACGTACCACGCCTTGTGTAGCAACGAAGCCATGGTCACTCCGAAGTGCATTGCGTCAGCCTCAAGCAGCGGCGGATCGAAATACGGAGCGGCCCCGCGCACCGCTACGCCGTACAGATCAACCGTGAGACTCAAGCCTGACCAACGAAAAGCGAAGTCTCGCATCTGCACCTGACTGGCCAATGCTTCGCTGGTTTTTTGCTGAATAGTTCGTAGCAGATAGGCATGAAACCGTTCATTGTGCAGGAGTAGGGCAATCCCGAGCACGACCAGCACGACCAGAGCCCCTACGCCGGCTCCAATCCAGGCGGCGACCCTCTTCCAGTTTCTACCGGATCGTTTCGAGGGCGAGCCGGGAACGGGATGGGGTGACCCGGAATTGGTGAACGGTGGTTGTGGTAACGCGCTCAAAACGCCTGCCCCAGGGTTACAAAGATTTGTGTCGCTTTGATTCCGCTTAGGGCATTGAAGTTGTGTCCGAGATCGACACGTACCGGACCAATAGGAGTTGCATAGCGCAACCCCACTCCCACTGAATTTGTGTAGTTCGATCCGAAATCGCGGAACCCGACATGCTCAAAGACATTCCCGCCGTCATAAAAACCAACCAAACCGAGCCCTTTCTTGATGGGAACTGGAATGCGGAACTCCGAATTAAGGATGAACAGCTCGCGGCCCCCGGTCGGCACTCGGATAAGAGCGCAGGTGGAAGGATCAGAGGGATTGCCACACACCGTAACCGAGCGTTGCGGTCCCGCTCCGTTGAGCGGGAAACCTCGCAAGGTGCTGCCGCCGCCAGAGAAGAACAACTCACTCACGGGGACCCGGCTGCCCGCGATTTCCTGCTCCACTCCAATTCGAAGACTGTTTGCCCAGACAATACCTTTGCCTACGCCCTTGTAGTAAGCCTGCTGCGCGCGGAGTCTGGCAAAATTGACGCTCGATCCCAGCGCAGTCGGATTAAAACCAAGGTCCGCTGTTTGATACATACCTTTGTGGGCATCCAGGGCTTGATCCCGCGTATCCCGGACATACGTGCCGGAGAGCGTCGAGAGTCGCACATGGCGGTCCTCGGGAGAAACCAGGTCGGGGACCAGCAAGTCGGTGAGGGCGGTCTGGCGGTAGTCGTAGCGCAGGGAAAGAGTCTGCGTCGCCGACGCATTCAAAGGCCGTTCCAGCTGGAAACCAAAATCGCCCAGGCGCGAAGTGAAAATAGGATTCTCGTTGTTGCGCTCGCCCGAGACCGTTAAGTTTGAGCCCCAGTTGGTCCCGACAAAATGAGGATTCACATACGAGGCGGAGCCCCGCTGGACCAGCCTCGCTCCCAGGGCCGCGAAGGTCAATGTCTCGCCCAGGCCGCGGAAGTTGTGTCTTGTGTACTGGAACGTTATCCGAGGTCCCCAAAAAGTCTTCTGGCTAGTCTTGAATGATGACGGCAAACCAACCGGCGGAAGTCCCGGCAGCGCAATCGTGCCACTGGGAATGCTGCCGCCGCGATTCACTACTTCGAAGCCGAAACCGTACCTGATGTCGTTTTGCCGGGCTTCGTGCAGTTTGACCAAAACGTCCTCCGCCGTTTGGGTGGTTATCGCGCCGCGAGGATCGATCTCAGCCCAATCGAACACTCCGAGGCTGTAGAGACGGCCTTCGGCGCCCAACAGGTCATCCTCCCGCATCGGCGTGTCTGGCTTGAGCTGCACCGTCTTGTCAATCAGCGATTGCCTGGTGACTCTGGCACCCAGAGTTATGACCGACTCCACAATCACTTTGGGTCCCTCAGAGATGGTGTAGGTCACATCGAGACGGTGAGGATCCTTCCCTACCGGGCGCGCCGTAGCTCGGAAATTTTCATTCAAGTAACCCAGGCGCAGGTATTGCGCGCCAATCTGGTTGCGGTCTTCGTCGACTTTCTTTGTGGAATAAGGTTGGCCCTCAGTGACTTTCAATCCTTGCGGCGCAAGCGTGGATGCCGGCACGGTGTTATTGCCGACAAGATGCAATGCTGCCACGATGTCCTGAGGCCCTTCGTCCACTCGGAATTGCACCGAAATGTTGCCACCGCTTCTTTTGACCTCCGGAGTGACACTCACGCTGCTAAATCCCTCCGCCTGGTACACCCTCTTAAGATTGTCCGCGCTGGTCTTCATCAGCCGATCGCTGAAAGCACCGTGCGAGAAGAATCGTGCCTTGTGCACCTTCACCCGGCCGCGCAGTCGGTCGTCCGAAAGTTTTTGGTTTCCCACAACCGCCGCCTCTGTTACCTTATGTCGCGCGCCTTTGACAACCCGAAAAAGAATGGTCTGGCCGTTTGGCGTAGGTTGAATATCCGACTGCACCGCAACATCGAAATAACCCTTCGATTGGAAATGTGAAATGAGATTCTCCCGACTTTCCTGAATCAGCTCGGGATCGAGCCCCGCGATTTGATAGATGGGCAGCAACTTACGCTGGGTGCGGCCCCACAGATGAGCGCCTTCTACCTCAACGTGGGCCCGCGCTCCTGGCGTTACCTCGAATTGAATGTCAGCTCGGTGGGTTGTCGGATCGTACGCAGCGCTTGCCATCCTTACTCGGCTGCCCAGATAGTCGCGGCGGATTAACTGCGACTCCAGATACTGGGTGGCGTTCTGTATGTTTCTGAGCGAATAAGACTTTCCCGGGCGAATTGCCGCCCCACGAACTCGAGCTGCCAACGATTTCACAGCCTGCTGAAGTCGCTGCTCCTCTTCTGCGGGAGCACCCTTGAGAATCACTGTGCCAAATTTGGCATGGCGATTCAGTCTGACGCGGAAGGCCACATTCACCAGCTCATGCGCGGCGTCGGTCTGGGTTTCGGGCTTGACCTGCGCTTCGAAATAGCCCTGCTGTTGAAAAAACTTGGACAGGGATGCCTGCGCATTTTGGAGATCAACGACGGAATAGGCGCCTCGTGGAGGATAGTCGGCGATCTGTAGTAGTCGCGAGTAGGGGAATTTGCCCACAGCCCCTGGAAAATCGAACAATCCGTAATACACTGCCGGCTGACAAACCAACAGGACACGAATTCCGTTGGCTTGGGGACGGATCTCCACCTGCACTTCTTTGACTACTCCCCTGCTCTTCAGCGCCGAAACAGACTGATCAATCTTGGCCTGCGAAAACGGCTGCCCTTCCTGCTGCACTAGAATAGGCAGGAGCTGTCGCTGGTCGAGATCAGGCCGGCCCGCGACCTCAACTGAGATGACATTCTGTCCCTCATAAGACGGCAGCACCTCGCGCACCTGTGGTGCGGTGGCCGGAAGGTCGGTCTGCGCTTCGCCTGAAACCACGACAACGGCCAACGCGCCGCCAAGCAGCATTGCCGAACTGGCATACTGGATAAATTTGATTTTTCGATTTCGCATGGTCCCGGATTGTCTCTGTTCCCGTCCGAGCCGCTTTGAAAACAGCCCGGCTGCGAACGATAACCGCCGTTGTTTTGTATTTGACTCCCATAAAAAGGATAATGTCGCAAACTGGACAAGAGAGCATCTCCATCCGGGCCACGGCATCTAAAAACGCGTGCAACTCCGGCAACTCAAAACGGCACTGGTCCGGACGTATGCCGACATCGAAAGCAGTCACACACTGCAGATGGCAGCAGCGCTCTCATACTACTTTGTGATAGCTCTGTTTCCCGCTCTGATCGTCCTCTCAGCGATTGTCGCCTTCCTACCCGTTTCCGGTCTCTTCGAACAGACGCTTGACCTGATGGCCCGATTTGTCCCGCCCGATGGCATGGTGGTTGTGCGTAAGGTTATTGACGACGTGGTAACGCCGAACCGTGGAACCTTCTTGTCTCTGGGATTGCTGGGGACCTTGTGGACCGCGTCAGGTGGATTTGCCGCAGCGATCGAAGCTCTCAATATTGCTTATGATGCCGAAGAGACCCGTCCCTTCTGGAAAACTCGCCCTCTCGCTATGGCCCTCACCCTGCTCATTGGTTTGCTACTCCTGGTTGCGCTGGCTACCATGATTCTGGGACCACATTTCGGCCAATGGCTGGCGAACCGAATGCACTTGTCGCGAGTGTGGTTGTGGGCTTGGCCCTACATTCACTGGATGATCTCGGTTGGCTTTACCGTCCTGGCCGTTGAAGCTCTTTACTTCCTCGCTCCCAATGTCAAGCAGCGCTTCCGTGCCACGCTGCCGGGCGCAGTTCTCTCGGTCGCTTTCTGGATCGGGCTCTCCTACTTGTTGGGCATCTATTTCCGAACTTTTGCAAACTTCAACAAGACTTACGGAACCCTGGGCGCCGGCATCGCTTTAATGGTGTGGTTGTACTGGACAGGATTCGCGATGCTGGTCGGGGCTGAGCTGAATGCCGAATTGGCCAAGCGAACGAAAGAAGGTGCCCTGGAGCAGAAGGAAGATCCGCCCACCCCAATCAAGCTCACTGCCTGAATGCCCAAGCCCCCGCATCCCTCGATATGCGCGGACAGAGGATTTCCAAATCTAAGCTACCCGTGGAAAGTGTCTATGACGTGTGGCTAGCTCAGGCAGCGATGGGTGAAGGCCAGCTTGGGCATTTGCAGGTTTTCCTTCTTCCTTGTTACAGCTTCTGAATCCTCCCCAGAATTTGATCATAGGAACGGTTTGCACGGGGGCAACAGCGACTGTCATAGTCGTAGATGATCTCCCATTCGGCGCCCAAGTTTCTGGCCTGCAATTTGAAACTGAACCCCAACCCTTGCGTCGTCAAGCCCGAGGACCATTGTCTGTAGTCGTTCTAAGGAACGGGGAGAACAACCAGAAGGTCGATCTTTGGTGCTCAACATCTAGCCGCATTTGGCGTGTGGTGTCGTGTCCGAGTGTCTGCCGCGAGAGTGAACCCGTGCGCATCGTGAACGTGTACCACGGGTGATTGACACCTTCCCGATTCGGGACTAGCGTTCGCGTTAGTTTCCCTTAATCTTCTACGGCAGTTTTGGCAAGCACCGCAGCCCGTCCTGGGCTCTGCCACTCCCAGGGCTGTTCTGCTCGCATAAGGCCAATGGAGTTCACCCCCTGGCCCGTTGCGAGCCAGACAGCGAGGAGATGACCGTTTTCCTCCCAGCGAACAGAATTTTGTCGCGTGCCGGAATACGTCCGGTAGGTGGAGGCCTGCTTGAAACTTTGCAAAATGTTTGCCACATTTGTTCTGGGTTTGCTGGTGATCGCGCCAGGAAGCCTTCAAGCTCAGAGTGACCCCGGGCCGCGCGGCGGTGCTCCAGGGGCCGGAGGGGCGCTGCCCAATCTGAAGCCGGATGCCCAGGCCCTTTTCGACCAGGCGCTCATGCGCTTCCAGGAAGTACAGTCGGTTTCCGGCGATATAGAAGGCGAGGATAGCGGCGGACTCGGTCCGACATTCAATGGAAATAGCTGCACCATGTGCCACAAGCAGCCAGCCATCGGCGGCACAAGCCCCGCCTTGAATCCGCAGGTGGCATTGGCCAAGCTTCACAATGCCGCGAATGCCGTTCCCCCGTTTGTTACGGTCGACGGTCCAGTCCGAGAGGCGCGGTTTGTAAGGAATCGCGACGGCTCGCCGGATGGTGGCGTTCATGGTTTGTTCACCATCGCCGGCCGCGACGACGCTCCCGGATGCAATCTCTTGCAGCCGGATTTCGCCCGGCAGCTTGCTTTCAACAATGTGGTTTTCCGCATTCCAACTCCCGTTTTTGGGCTAGGCCTGGTGGAGAACACACCTGACGCGACTCTGCGGGCCAGTCTGGCGGCTACACGAGATGCAAGGTACCGCCTGGGTGTTGGCGGAAGGTTCAACACCAATGGCAATGACGGCACGATCACTCGTTTCGGGTGGAAGGCGCAGAACAAATCGCTGCTAATCTTCGCCGGCGAAGCCTACAACGTCGAGCAGGGCGTAACGAATGAGCTATTCCCGGACGAGCGCTCTGGGGTGGACGGGTGTGTATTCAATCCCTTGCCGGAGGACGCCAATGGTATCAATAATGAAGGAAGCGAGAGCCCGTTATCCGACACGGTGAACTTCGCCATATTCATGCGTCTATCAGGGCCACCGACCCCCGGTCCACAGACACCCTCTGCTCAAAGCGGTTCCAACTTGTTCAGGACCATCGGTTGCGCCCTGTGCCACTCACCCTCGCTCACCACCGGCCCGTCTGTCTTTAGTAACAGTCTGGATGGAGTGACCTATCATCCTTTCTCGGATTTCGCCCTGCACCATATGGGCTCGGTGCTGGCGGATGGAATCAACCAGGGGGCGGCGGGTCCAGACGAGTTTCGCAGCGCTCCGCTGTGGGGTATTGGTCAGCGCCTGTTCTTCCTGCATGATGGGCGTACCTCAGACTTGCTTCAGGCGATAGAAGCTCATGCCGACTGTGAAAGCAAACGCTCTAGTCGTGATCATGACGATGATCACGATCGCTTCGGTCACTCGCACTGTAGCTCGGAAGCAAACGGGGTTCTGCGTAACTTCCATAGGCTCAACCCGTCGCAGGTGCAGGACATCTTGAGCTTCCTGCGCTCGTTGTAGAGTGCCCATCCCGGGCTGACGGATTGCGGGGCTACACTTCCCTTGATCCGCAAATTCAGCTGAGTAATCCCACGGAGGCTGACCCCCGCGTGCCGTGAGGAGCGACTCGTGGGCGAGGAAGAACTTCGCGCCGCCAATCGAAAATCCAGCGACGACGTGCCCTCCGTTTTCCAGGTGCTACAAGAGTTCCGTGCCGAATGCGGCCTTGTAGAAGTCGATCGCAACGTTTCCGTCGCTGACAGCCAACATGGGAGAGACCTGAGTCCCCATCGCGTGCCCCGAGCCTAGGCGACATTAGAAGCTGATGAAAAGGTCGCTGAAGATAGCGACGGGCGATGGCGGTACCTTACTCGCTGTATGGGTGTTTCGCTTGCTTGCTCGGCGGGTTCTTGTGGCTGCGGCTGAACCATTGCCCCGGTATAAAGAAGAAGCGCAATCGCAGCTAGTACAAACACGAAATGGATAAGCGCCACGATCCCTATTTCGGGAGGTTTGTGCTCCGCCCATTCCCGCCACGTCAGCAAAGCCGCTCCTGCAAGAGCGACCAAGAGTTTCCGCGTCGCCCACAGTCCTCCCCCGAACCCCTGGCGCACAGTACTAGCGGTGTCCCACAGCAGATGGTCGAAAATCCAGCGCGTGATTTTCCGACGAATCGGAGCTGTCACTTCGGGAGAGTAACACTGCTTTATCAGGATGATCAAGAACTGAAGGGATCGAACTGAAGGGATCGACCACCCGGTTCGCATGTACTTAGGATGCCTCGCGGTCGATCACCAGACAATCGAGCAATCATATCGGCCACCCGTGAAAGTCACGCAGAACCCGTAAATTCCAGCGACCTATTTAGATTTGGAGGCCAGGTGAGGCCCGCACGGCCCTGCTAGCACGAGCGCTCGCCCGTACTACGCCCCGCGCAGGGTGATGGGAAAACGCAGGCGTGTGCGACCGCCGAGCATGTGGCTAACGCAGCTGATTTGCCAACCGCTGCGAGTCACCCGTTCTGTAACCGGGCCTGAATCAGCTTAGGCAGTGCTCGGTTCTATCTCCCCACCCGGCGGAGCGGGCTCTTTGCGGCGCGTCGCTTTCCGGAGGCTTTGATGTCGGTGACCTAATTCTGGCGACTACCCTTGAGTTCCATAAATTTCCGGGCGAGCTGAGGACCAATTTCGATTTCGGCGAGTTCCGTCCAGTCATCCTCTTCGTTTATCCGCAACACCGAACTGGTTTTTCACCTCTCCCAAAGTGAAGGCCGTTCGCAGAACCCCGAGCCGGCGGAGATAGCGGCCCTAACGCCTTTTCCACGCTGCCGCGAGTTTTCTTTGACACCATCTAGAGGCACGGATACCGCCCGAGTGTATGAAGTTCCCGTCGCATGCTTTGGTCGGCGATATGGAGACGCAAAAATAATATGAAGACGGCTACGGGAAACCGACCTCACAGAGGATTGCATAGAACAGAGAACAATGTGCGCCCAGATTACCCGTTTTTCAGCCGCCTGGTAAAGCCTTAGGGGGAATGGCCGATGTAGTGAATACGGGATCTACCATGGAACCAGAACGCAACAACTTAAAGAGAGAGAATGGCGGTCTTGCAGGAATGGCATACGCCATCCATTTGGCCAACCAGTTGTATTGGAAGGCAAGGGTCATAGCCACGAAGCCAGCGGCGAGCATAGCCAAGAACGGGAAGAAATCCGTCGCGAACTCACCAAACATCAATCGAGATAGGAGTCCCTCGGAGTCTTTTGCGCAGCGGGATCGGCATCATCAATCCACGCTGCAAATCTCGCAGGGAGGGGAAAAATAGATGAGCAAACGGAAAGGCTTCTCACTTATTGAATTGCTGATCACGGTTGCGATCATATTGATTATCGCCGCGATCGCAATTCCCAACTTATTGCGCGCTCGGATTGCAGCCCACGAGGCTTCCGCCGTCGCTTCCATTCGCACCATCATCACAGCTGAAGTAACTTACTTGACCGCGTATCCCACCACCGGTTACTCGATCACACTCGCGGCCCTGGGTCCGGCATCGGCGGGAGCCTGCACCACCCCGGTCAAGGCCAACGCCTGCCTGTTGGGCTACGCTTTGGCGTCGGCCACGACCACGGCTCTGGCCAAGAGCGGGTATTACTTCCGCGTCGCTAACGGAACTGTCGCTACCACGCCAGTTTCCAGTTACACCATTGGCGCAGCGCCATCGACCTATAACAGAACTGGTGTCCGCCTGTTCTGCTCGATTGAACACGGTGTCGTCCGTTCCACGCCTGGCGCATCCGGGTCCGTGCCGATCGCTACCACAGCCGGTTGCATCGCCTACACCCCTCTTTCATTGTGAGCTAGTGCCACGCAGGACAACGTTGCTCAGGCCTTTTCCTGGTCGGAATCCTCATCCAGTTGACCGCTCTTTTCCTCTTGTTTTTTGTCGATCTTGTTAACATCCCCGGCCACATTTTCTTCAGGCTTCGCCCTGCCGGCAGGTTTCTCAGAATCTTGAGCGCGTTCGTCGTCTTTCGCGCGATCTGTTTCTGTGGGCGGGTCCGGGACCGGATCTGGGCTCGTCTCTGCCGCCTTCGCAGTTTCCTTTTCCGTGACCTTCTCATCCGGCTTCATGGCGGAAGAGAGCAGATGATTTATCCTCACCCGCGCCGCGCGCCATCGGACGTTGCTCGCATTTGCCGCCTGCTCGAGATGAGGCGCCAGTTCTTCATCGGTGGCTAATCCTTTGCCTTTCAGGAATTCCAGAACGGCAGCGGTTCGCGTCTCCAGGGCTTCAAGGGAGGAAAACAAGCCATCAAGTATCTCTTGCGCCAGCTTTTCGTCCATGCCAGTCTCCTGTTTGATGCCGGGGGTTTGATGCAAAAGCGGTCGCTGTCGCAATGCTGTCTTCATGAATCCGTGGCAAAATGGGGCTGCACATGCGACCCTGTTAGGCCAGAGCCAATAAGCGGGGAATTTCCGTCAAACACCGCATTGCCATGGTTCCCCCTGAGACTTTCCTGCTCTGCCTATCTGTGACAACGCCTCTCTAAGCAAGTCCGGTCGTGCGTCGGATTTGTTGAGGCAAATTGCGGCAATGTCCGAACAGGACTCTAATTCAGACCGTGGTCTCGCGGTTGTTCAGATCTCTTGACAGACACTGCTCCGCAGCGCAGAATCCTACCAAACACACCAGAGCACCAGCCGCTTTGCCAGCCTTGAGGTCTTTGCCCGGAAAATCTCCGGATCGGTTTGCCCGCGAAGGCAAGCTCGGTTCGAACAGGAAGGCGAAACCATGATGAGGATTGCAAGTAATTTGTGGCTTGAGGATCAAGGTCAGGATATCGCTGAATATGCGGTGATGCTGGCGGTGATCCTCGTGATTGTAGTGGGCACCATACGTCTGGTGGGCAGTAACGCCAACAACGTCTTTTCGTCAGTGGGTAGCGCGATCCAATAACTCGGCTCAAACCGCCTTGGCGAGGCGCGCATGACACGCGTCTGGTATGCGTGCTCGGGGATAGCTGTGCTCATCGCACTGGCGCTACTAGAGGCAGCCCTACTATTGCGATTACTAAACAACCGACAGCAAGGCACCGTTTTGCGTCTTTCCGAACCCGCAATTCCTGAGATCAATGTCGAGAAGAATCGCCAGAGGACAAGGGAGAACAGTCCGAGCGCGATCAGGAAACCCCTCCGGCTCTCGAAAAACAGCGACTGGCGTTGGGGGAGACCCGCCTGACTTTCGGGCTACGTTTGTAACAATGGCGGAGCCGGGCAATCGGGCGGCGAATCGGCTCGCGATTCGGTTCGTGATTGCTCGATGGAAAGCCGCTACCCGCCTTTTGCAGAACCGGACTAGAAGAATAGCAGCCAGCACGATTACCAGCAGAAAGATGACCGACGAGGACAATTACCAATGACCAACTTCTCCTATCCTCTAGGTGTCCCTTACAGCCCGAAGCATCGCTGCCTTTGAACCCTCGGCAAATCTTTTTTGAAGAGAACGAGACAGCGGATACGCCAGTCTGGCGAGTATCTGTCGGGGACGAGAAAACACGAGGATGTTGTACCAAACTTTATCTTCGGCTTGATTCCACTCAACGGTGAATCGTTCTTCTCCGCGCTCTGCGTGTTCCGCCAAGGTGCCATAGGCGAAGCCAAATCGCTTAGTTGGACCGTCCTGATCTACCACATAGACGACGCGACAGGCATTCAGCGAATAGACCCCAAAATGATGAACTGCAACCGCAACATTGGCTCCTTCCTGGATCGGCGCATTCGGCCAATAAAGGCGCACCCATGGCAGGTTGAACATTTGCCATGCGCGAACCGCGTGCACCGCCCGCTGCCAGGTAACTTCGCCGCTACCAAGTTGGACACGATTGTGGTCTACGTTGTACCCCGTTGGGACGCTACGGGCCGACGCTCCGGCCTCCGGATATGAAAAACCTGAAAGCCTCTGCTCGGAAATGAAATGCCGAGCCTCATCTTCCGAAGGTGCCGTTAGGCGGAACAATGCGAGCCTTATCCTCCTCCGTGCGTACCTAGCCACACGTGCCATACAAACAACCCAAGATAGCTGGCCGCCAGCGCGCAAAACAAGGAAGTCAGGAGAACGTGGCCGACGACAAATTCTTTTCCCTTGGGCCAGTCCCCGGAGGTGAAGTAAAACGCATCCACAAGAATCCGCGTAGTCCAATACAGTCCTATAAAACATGCAAGTCCGAGAGCAGCCCGGTCGCCGCCCAGGAGTTCTGCATGCAAGACCAGCGTGAGCGTGCCAAAAGCAATGATAGTCAACACCGTGAATCCACCCTGTACCCACAGTAGCTTGCGATTGAAAGGCATTAGTTGCTGCAAGTCCTCCTTCCAGCGCAATCGGTACGGTACCTGAAAACTGGCAATCAAGATCACGAAATGCCCGGTACCCATTAGCCAGAGGGCGAGGTCGAAAGTCCGTTCTACGAGCGGGTTGGTCATAGAGCGTGAATCGCCTTCATGAACGGAAGTATTACACGGAGGACAAACGGCGGGTGAAACAGCAAGAAGACAGGCCCAGCAGTGAAAACTGCCATGAACAACCAGCCGGGCACACCTTGTCGAAGACCAACATGTTTGCCGAAAGTGGAATGCTCCACCGCAACCCCTAGACCCTGAAGCATGAAATAGGCCGTGGGAAGACCGTATCCTCCACGAGCGGGCACCGAAATCACTACGTCGTGGATCAAGCCCGACGCGACGAATACTACAAAGCCAGCGCCCCCTGCACCCCACCTTCGATGCAATGGACGAAAGATTAAGTCATACGCCAATTGGCGAAAGCCGAGATTCCATCGTTTTCCCCAGAACTCACTCAAGGAGGCGGAGCGGAGAGGGGCCGACATGATGGGTTTCGCATCTACGCCAATGCTCTGCCACAGCAGACCCACGATCTGGAATGTGCCAAAATGAAGCAGCAGAATAAGACCCAACATTCCCAACCACCCGCGTAGGAGCAGTTCTCCTTGCGGAACGGATCGCGCCACTACCCAGAGCAGAACCGCGCCGAGAATTGCTTCGATGATCGCCCAGAGCCAAGTGGTAGGTGCAGGCAGCGGCACACGCTGACTTGCATCCAAGAAAGACTCTGCGTCCATGCCCGGCCAAGCCAGAAGGTAGGCTGCCGAGCGCCACGCGGGATCAGCGATTCGGCGTCGAGCCCTCCACCATGTTAGCCACTTCAGGCTGATGAAGATGGCAAACGATAGAATCCACATGAACACCCACGCTGCCAGCAGATTGCGGCAAGCAACTGCGGTCAGAGGCAACAGCGAGATGGGGAGCCAACCGATCCAGCGGGAGCCCTCCGTGACATCGATGGGCTCGATTTCCTTTGCTTCCAGCGACAAAGAGGTCTCACCCTCCTCCGGAGATACGCACTTCGTAGACGGTTGGAAGCTGGTCGTCATTTGTTCGAACGAAGCTGCGAATAAGTTCCGTGCGGGAAAAATGACCGAGGCTCAGGAGCCGGATGCATTCATCGGTGGCACAACTCTCCCACGAAGTGCGGTTTCCCCATGGAAAACAGCTTGCCTCGATCACCCGCACCGGAAGGTCTTCTTGAAACCCGGCTTCGATCTGTTCGCGCAGCCACCGCAAGTAATCCAACTTCTGCGCTATGGCAACTTTTGGGTCTTGGCGGATCACTACGCCCGGGAAATCGGGTATATCTACCCGCAACGTATGAATATGCCCGTGTCCTTCGACCAGAATCTCGATGTCGAGGCCCATCAGGCGTTCGAGGCTCACCAGCCACTTCCTGCTGTCCACGTCGGGATTGGGAGTTGCGAAGTAGCTCCCCATGAAGGCATCTCCTGCCAGCAGCACTTTCTCCGTGGGATCGTAGAGAACTATGTGGTCATCGCAATGGCCGGGAGTAGAGATCACCTGCAAGAAGCCGGAGTCAGTCTCCACGGCCTCGCCCAACAGATGGTAGGGCTGCGCCAAATTCGGAGGCTGTCCGATTATCGTGGCGCGTACCCACGGGAGCTTCTTGCATGGCGTCAGGAACCGTGCGGTCATCTTGGAAACATAGATCGCCGCACCCGTAGCGTCGGACAGCCAATTGAGGTTGCCGACATGCTCTTCGTGGGCGTGAGTCGCGACCACTTTTGTGATTTTCGGCCGCAATCGGCGAAGGTACTGGGCCAGCGACCGTCGCATCTTGGGCGAGCCGGGGTCGATCGCGACTCCATCGTAGAGCACCGCCGTGAATAGTTCCCCGAACAGTAGCGGTACGGTGTTAGGCAGCACGCCGTTCAGAAACAAAATGGTCAGCTTCCCGTTCAGCAGATCGAGTCGTTTGTGGTACGTCCGGACGAAAATACTTGTTCTTTGTGCCGCCGCCTTGACGCCCGCCCACACGACAAGCGGCAATCGAATGAAGAAGCCCAATGTGTAACACGACCAGAATGCACCTAATTTTGCTTGCCGTCGTACCGTCTCTGGTTTGGCAACGCGGCAAGCACCCCCACGACACTTGCTGAGGGAGTATCGGTTCGTCGCAACGAACCCATACAGCAACCGCCCAACATAGCCAAATAGGAACCGCTTTCCCAGTATGCCGATTGGCCAAGTGGACGGGAATAGCCGCGCCAAACATGTGACAGCATCCCAGCCGACATAAATTTCGCCTTCGGGTGTGACAATGTGCAACTGCCGCAGGCATTCGTCCATGCTGAGCCGGGCGTCCACCGCGGATAAGACTTCCGCACAGATGGGTAGGCAGATTGTCTTGTTCTCGTGATCAAGTGTTTTCAGCCACGACACCCCAGCCTGACAAATCTCGCACTGCCCGTCGTAGAGGACTCGGTAGGCTGAATTTGCACCGTGCTCCTTGCCAGAACTCGCGGCGATTTCAGCCAATGAATGGTCGCTCATAACAATGCAGAGATTATGCACGCCTGATGGCTGCGTTCCAAGCTTTTGCCGCCTGTCTCGCACCTAAGGACAAGAATGTCCCTCGTTGCCGCTATTTCGCGTTGGTTACCGGGGATAGGCGAAAGAGTCAAAGCTTGTCAGCGAACATGGTTCTGTAGGGTCTGTACCAGTCGCTTTGAAAACGCTCCTCAGGATCGTCCTTCTTTTTCAGGCGGAGGAATTCTGTGAACTGTGGATAGCAGGTTTCAACCTCCTTCCGAGTGGCATAACGATGGTAGGTCAGATAGTACGTACCTTCACGGCGTGCTGCCATGTCGATGAGCCTCCGAAAAGCTTTTCCCGAACGCTGAAACCCCTCGGGGCTGTGAACCGTATGAAGGTTGAAGATCGTACATGCATAGGCCTGCTTCCCCCAAGGCAGAAAACTTTCGTCGTCGCGCTCAATAAGACGTACGGTGCCATAAATCAGCTCGACCTTATTCTTGCGAAAGTCTTCTCGCACTTCATCGAGGAATCGCTTCAGCCACGGCCTCGGGACATCAATCTCAGTGATCATCTCAGTCCCAGGAAAAGGAGCGTGGAGTCTCCGATCAATTTCGCGATGGTAATTGTCGGGGTAGATACTCAACTGGTGGGTGTCCGACCAATAAACCTGCCCGTTCGTCGAGAGATAGTAAGCTGAGTATCGTTCGAATGCCTGTTTCTCATCTGTATGGGCGAGAACAGTAGTTGCCTCCAGTTTTCATCGGTCAGTTGCTTCTCCCCGGGTGGTATCGGCGTCTCCCTCGGTACTGGCCGATAGCAGGAGAAAGCGCCCTTGTGTAGAAAGTCTTCTGAGTCACGAATGAACACAACGGTAGGCTTCCGCGCAATGAGTGTTGTACTGACGGGTGAGAACGGCCCGGTCGATTTGAAGGATGAAGTTGGTACATCGCGTCCTTCAGCATGCCAAGATGGAGCGTGCGGAGCTCCGCCGAGTCGGCGCTAGGTTGCGTCTCGTGACCTAAGCCGAGGCCTGACCTTCAGCCACCTTTCACCCAGCGGGTTGACCGCCGCGTTTTCGTTCATACTTGTGCCCGTAAAACTGTGGTTGAAGGCTGGCCTTGGCACCCTTGACCGTCGACAATGCGGTCAGGGGAACTTCTAAGGTTGCACCACACACCGTGCAGACAGCGACCGCTGGAGTGCGTCCTCGATGTTTCACCAGACGAAGAGCGCGCCCGCGGCTCTCCATAGCCTGATACTGCGTAGGTGTTTCATCATTCATCTTCTTGAAGATCCGGCAGAAATACGCTACATCGCTGTAGCCGCAATTGGCTGCTACCTCTTTTAGAGTCAACCCGTAATTGTGCAACATGAACTTCGCCCGGTTCATGCGCACCAAATTCAAATAGTTGCTGAAGCGCGTCTGCCCTTCCCGCCGGAAGAGTCGTGATACATGGTTGGGGGCGAGACCGAAGTGCTTGGCGACGCTCTCCCTGGTGATAGTGATCTGAAAGTTTTCCTGCATGTAAAGGCATATCGACTCGTAAGTGCGCGCGGCCTTGCGCGAGTGGCGCGACGACGGAGTTCTGAGCAATCTCAGACACCAGTGCAGCAGCGATTCCGTGAGCAAATGCGCAAGAGGACTTTTGCTGGGCTCAGTGGCCAACACCATCAGGGCGCCGAGGATGCTAAGGGTCAATCCATCGTATGCACCGCGAATGTTGGTTTTGAGCGCTTCTACCGGAGTCCCCGGCCGGCCGTTGTGTCTAGCTAGGCTGATACCAATGTGCTTTGCCCCAAAAAGGAAGGTAAGCACCTCGATGGGACTCGACCATTCCGGCTTGTCCCAAGCGTCGTCCGGCACAAACAAAGCGTCACCCCTGACCGGACGAATCGTCTTGATCAATCCATTCTGGGCAACTTCTACCGCATGACATCCCGTCACGGGCACGTAGAGACGGGGGAAATGCGTCGTATATGCGAGGACCGGCGGAGGCACGCTTTGCTCGGCAAAATAGACGTGGCGCACACGAATGCGGCGGAGGAAATGGTCTAGCGTTGCGATGACGATCTGGGTAGCGCGATTTTCGGGGCGGATGGCCTGCGGCTGGGGTTGGAGTTCGAGCACAGAATGTTACGTTAGTGCAATAAATGTGTCTTGTCTACTCTTTGCATCATTCAGCCTTCTCGTAGATACTTCCCCACGACAAGGGAATCTAACCGCCGGGACTTCGCCCGCCGGAGTCCGCGTTGCGGTCTTCGATCACAAGAGTGAAACCCCGTTGTGGGAATGCCTTTTGCGGTCTGCTTTGTGCACTTCCTAGCTTGGGAGGGGTGAACATGTCTACGCGAGTCCGCCGTTTCCTGCGTTTTGTTCCGTGCATTGGGTTCTTGATTTCCCTGAGCCTCACGCTTGCCTTCGCGCAGTCGGACCTCGGGGCGATTTCAGGTTTTGTCAAGGATCCGTCGGGCGCAATCGTTCCGAACGCGAAGGTCACCGTCCGCAATCAAACTGGCGTCGATCGAGCCGTAAGTACGAATGAATCGGGTTTTTACACCGTCACCAATATTCCCGCTGGCCTTTACTCTCTCAGCGCCGAGGCCCCTGGCTTTGAGAGGTACCAATCCACCGGCAACAAACTGGACCCCAGTGGACATCTGAACGTCGACGTGCCACTTACAGTGGGCGCCTCGACAGAAACAGTACAGGTGACGGCCAATGCCGCGTCCCTACAAACGGAGTCTGCCTCGGTGCAGCAACTCGTCACCCGGCAGCAAATCGATTCGCTCGAGCTGAATGGCCGCAATCCGGTCGGCCTCGCAGCACTGGTGCCAGGCGCTCGCTCCACAACTCTGGCAGGCCTCAATTTTAATTTCTTCCAGGGCCCCGCGAACTTCAACGGCTCACGCAACCCAGAAAACTTGATCACCTTTGACGGCGCTCCGGCCACGCGCACGCGCTCCAACGGTACCAGCCTGGGCGCCGCCGACGTGGACTCCACGCAGGAGGTCCAGATCCTCACCTCCAATTACGCAGCCGAGTACGGCCGTACGTCCGGTGCTCAGATTCGCATCACGACCAAGACCGGCACCAGCCAGTTTCACGGCGCTGCCTACGAATATCTCCGCAACACTGCCTTGAACGCGAATACCTGGGCGCGCAACTCCAACCCTGCAACCGCATTCACCGCGCCCATCCACTACAACCAGTTCGGATACAACCTGGGCGGCCCGATCTACATTCCTGGCAAGTTCAACACCAACAAAAGCAAAGTCTTCTTCTATTGGGGCCAGGAATGGGTGAAATATCACTTTGTTGAATCGGGCTCGTCGTTGGGGGGCGCAGGGCTGCTGTTAGTTCCCTCCGTAAAAATGCGGCAAGGGGACTTCAGTGAACTCCTTGATCCCAATAATCCCTATACCCATAAGGTTCAGCCCATAAAGGACCCGCAGTCGTCGAATCCGTGCACGGTTACCGACGGGAGCGGATGCTTCGCCGGGAACATCATTCCATCGGACCGGCTAAGTCCGAACGGTGTCGGTATTCTGAATGCCTGGCCAGTCCCCAACCTCACAAGCTTCATCGGCGGCGGCAACTGGTTTGCCTCGAAACTTCACACCTTCGACCAGCGTAAAGACACCGTGGGAGTAGACGTGAACCTGACGGACCAGCACCGTCTTCGGTTCCGCGCCATGAATTACGCGTACCTGGAGTATCAACCGCTCGACGGCAATACCGACCGCACTCCCAAATTTTTCAATCGCCCGAACAAGACCGGCTCGCTCGACTATGTCTGGACCATCAGCCCTACGAAGGTTAACGAAGTTTTGATCACCGCCAGCCAGGATGTGGTCAAGATCCCCGTCGATACCGCCCACTTTTTCGATCGCACCCAGGCGTGTGCAGGGTCGCCGGTGCCCTGCAGCCTCGACTACCCCTACATATTTCCTGATGGAAAGCTGATTCCCACCCGTATTCCGACGGTAAATTTGTCGCCCTTCTCGCAACTCAGCGGTGGACCCTATCCCTCGCACTCTGCCGGGCCCATCTACAGCGCGTCCGACAGCTTCACTTGGGTCAAGCGAAACCACATGTTCAAGTTCGGATTCCTGTTTGAGCGATCCGGCGAGAACGACAACGACGAGATCAACGTTCAGGCCTGCCCCACTTGCACGAACAACCAGAACGGCCAATTCCTGTTCACGGACAGCCGAGCCGGTGGCACCGGTGTCGCCGTCGCCAACGCAGCGCTGGGCCTCTTCGATACCTATTCAGAAATCGGCCACCGCGCCTACACCATCTTCCGCTCTAACATGTATGAGGGCTTCGCTCAGGATTCTTGGAAAGTCGGACAGAAGCTAACCATTACCTATGGCGCGCGTTACACGGTCATCGTTCCCTACCATGCAGAGTGGGGGAACATGATCTTGTTCGATCCGAGGTTTTACGATCCAGCTCAAGCGGTAACCGTCGATCCCACGACCGGCCTTCTCACAGGCTCGCCGACCATCGATCAGCGATACAACGGCATGGTCATTCCCGGTAGCGGGTTCCCCTCGTCGGCCAACGGTCGAGTCCCGGAGGCCACCTCGGGTCTCTACAATGACCTGTTCCGTCACGTTCCCGACCATTACTCAGACATCCAGTGGGGCGATGTTCAGCCGCGGCTCGGCGTCGCCTACCAGCTCGGCAACAAGACAGTCTTCCGCGTCGGTGCGGGCCGCTTTATTACTCGCCTGGGAGTGAGCGACTCGATCTTTCTGGGCGGGAATCCCCCATTCCAGCCGAACGCCAGCGTAGCCAATGGCTCGGCGGACAACCCGGGAGCAGGTGGCGCGGCTACCATTCCGCTGGTGGTGACCTCTCAGACCAAAGCCTTTAGGAACCCAGAAGCCTGGAACTGGAATTTCACGGTCGAGCGCGAAATGTTCTGGAAGTCGATCCTTAGCGTGGGTTATGTGGGCCGCCGTGGTCTGCGCCTACAGCGCGAGGCAGATATCAACCAGCCGACCACAGCAGTCGTCGCGGCCAATCCAGGCGTCAATATCAACGCCCTGCGGCCGTTTCTTGGCTTCGGTTCAATTCGCCAAACCGACAATGTGGCCAGTTCGCGCTACAATTCGTTGCAAGTGGCCTGGAACCGCCGGTTTACCGGCGGCCTCCTTTTCGGCGTCTCCTACACTCTATCGAAGAGCGAAGACGATGGCTCCAACCAGCGCGACGTCGTCCCAAACACCTACGATACCCGCATGCTCTGGGGGCCGTCGGAGTTCGACGCTCGTCACATGCTTGTGTTCAACTACCTTTACGAGTTGCCCTTCTTCAAAAACCGCGCGCTGACCGGCAAACTGTTGGGAGGGTGGCAGATCAGCGGCGTCACCCAATTCCAGACGGGTTTACCGTGCAGTGTTGCGGGTGCTACCGACTACGCCGGCGTGGGCCTCGACTCCAACTTCGGATGCGGCGTCAACGGCCAATATTGGGTCGTAAACGGCGATCCAAAGATCATCGGTACCTTTGGGCCCAACGGCCAGTGGTTCGCGACAACCAACCCCGACGGCACACCGATCTTTACGAAACCGCTTCCGGGTACATTCAATACTCAGCGCGTTCGCAACCTCATCTACCAGCCCGGATATCAGAACTGGAACCTCGGACTCTTCAAGAACTTCCCCATCGACGAGCAAAGAGGGTTTCAATTCCGCGCCGAGGCCTTCAACGTTATCAACCATCCGAATTGGTGCGGCGGTAGCGGGTGCAACGGGACCACGAATATCGGACTCAACCCCGCCAACCTCAACACCTTCGGGAAAGTACTGACCAAGGGAGGAGGCGTTGGCGGCGGCGAACGCAATTTGCAGCTCTCGCTGCGCTTCTACTTCTAGGCCCTTCTGAGCGTCCGTTCGACTGGGGAAAGGTCCTGACTTCGGGCCTACTCATCGGTCGCTACATGAAAGGTTTCTTCGACTACGCCATCGCCGACGAAGTCCATGAGCTAAAAGGTGACACGGCAAAAGGCAATGCCCTGGGAACGCTAGCGTCCTGTGCAGGCAGGATTCTCGGAAAAACCGACCCCCTCTAGTTTTTACACAAGCCTTGACGTCACCCCAGCCTCCACCAATCTTCGCCCGTTGCACCATCTCTGTGATACGATGCCGCTCGCTTCCCGAGGCCGCCTGAGGTGCGGATCGCACGGGAACGCAGATCGCCAGCAATCGCTTCACACGATCAGCTAGGAGCCAACCATGACCGTCGGCCCTAACAGTTCAACAATGCCTCTCCCGGATGTGGTGAATGGCGCGGTGGGTCCCTTCGACTCCTACTGCATGGGCTACATGAATCCGGGAGCGAGCGGATACGGCTACCTATCAACCCTGAAGCTCTCCACCGGGGTGGTGAACGTGGCGGGGCTGGATCCGGGAACGGAAAGCATTGTGTCCTACGATCGCTGCGAGAGAAACGATGCCTATATTGGACAGATCAACATGCTGACGGCCTCGTCGTTTTGTGGCGTGAACGGCGCGGTGTGGGGATATCACCTGGCGACCGCTGATCAGATCAGGAGTGGCACTCTCCAGCCCATGTTCTATCAGACCGGCTACGGGCGGGTGGTCATTCCGGTGTATCCCGTGTATCCACTATTGGACTGTGCCCGGCGTCTGTTCGGAATGGACGCGTCGCGAAGGTTCCCGCCGATGCCAGGCGCGCACGTGGTTTGCGCCAACAAGAGTTACACCACCGATCTGGTCCAGGACGGGTCTTGCTGGGTCTGGGCTGCGATCGCCCTGGCCATCGCAGAGGACCGCAACAGCGAGGCGAATCTGTTCATTGAAGATGCCGGGAAATTTGGGACGGTCCACGATGGGCCTCCACAAGTAATCAAATTTCTTGACGGTATGCTGCACGCTGTGACCAAGAGCATGGTCCTGTGCGGCATCGATCAGAGGGTCCGGTATAAGGAAATCTTCGCCGGATACGTCTATCAATTCGTGAACCAGAATCAGGTGGGATGCGCC
>Ga0193732_1000073_pt1 | contig 20979 bp, 18 predicted proteins | sample U1s1metaG_FD_145077 | JGI IMG/M metagenome (GOLD analysis project Ga0193732, IMG submission 145077) | Soil microbial communities from a riparian zone of the East river system, Colorado, United States - U1s1 | ecosystem: Environmental > Terrestrial > Soil > Riparian zone | place: USA: East River...
GAAAGCAGAGTTTATTTTAATAGTTTATTCGACGAAACCATAGATGAATTAGATGCCAAATCAAGAGAATTGATATTGTATAGTCTGAAGTTAGATATTGAAAGAAAAATGGAAGAGCAAGTAAAGTACTTTGATCGATTCGAAAAAATGCGCTTTAAAGTAAGAGCTGATCCTGACAAGATTGCTCGCGAATGTTTTTGTAGGAAGTGCAAATTTGTTCCTATTCAAGTTAGCCTTATCCTATACAGGAAAAAATCGACTCATGCCTCTGCCTATGACAGGATTCTAACTGCAAAATGCCCTTACTGTCAAACGCCAGGTTCGCTTCAATTTCCAATTCTTGCTGCAATCTAAAAGCCTATAATCCAAGTTTCATTCGTATTTTTAGTGTTTAATGCTAGTGCAATTGCTAGAATGTTAGTGAAAGATACATTGCAAAATCAGATCCAGTACATTGTATTGTTGTCTTCGAGTAAAGAAAAAGAAGGAATGATTCGAACCTAGATGCTCAGCCTACATTAACTTTTCCTTCCATAGATGGATGAAGTTCGCAGTAGTATTGAAAAGTACCTGTTTTTTCAAACGTATGGCTAAAAGACTGGCCCGGTTCAATAATACCTGAATCGAATCCGGAGCTTGATGTTACTGTATGTGATTCACGATGATCATTAGTCCAGGTTACTGTATCTCCAACTTTGACATCTATTGGATTAGGACTAAATGACCTTGCATGCTTTACTCCTACTATTGCAACATGGTCAGTTCCTGTTCCTGTTCCATCATTTTCTGTCGTAGGCTTAGCAACAGTTTCAGCAGAAGTATTTTTATCACTCTGACTGCTCTTCGCAAATGCTTGATATTGATTAGTTGCTGGTGTTATGGCAATATTTGATATCATAAATATCAAAGTTGTTGTTAGAAGTATCGTAGATACTGCTGCAACAGCCATAAATCTACCGAAGTTATTATTCCTTAACATTTCAAAATGAACTAACTGCTAGAGAATATTAGTGATTTCAATAAATAACAGATAGCAAATAGATAGAAGTCAGTACGTAATATTTTTAGTATCAATTCTAATAATAGTAAAGGAATGTCTATAAAAGGCCTGGACTGTTGCTATCATGGATACCTGCTGCCTTAGTGCCTATGGAGATAAAGCATCCAACTAGAATAAAACGTCAGTATGAACTAGAAACAAAAGGAATCATATCATTCTTTTAATGGTTATCTAACTTACTACGGAACAACTTCATTGGTATTATGATATTTAAGCTAAAGTAATCCCATCAGTCCCTACTCAAAGTTTCTAGATTTCCGAAATCAATTGTACTTCACCATCATTAATTCTTCTTTAATCAGAGATCAGAAAACTACTTGGAGATTGACCGCGAAGTTGCTATTTGTAATTCAGTTTTTGGAACGTAGCTATTTTCAGGCCGCATTTAGCTAACTACGATATAGATTTTGTTACTTTTGAGGCATTATTGCAAATATTTTCTTAAGAATCGAGAATTTCTCCTCACTATTTCGCTATTAGGATGAGTTTATTGGTAGTTTAGCGTCCATAACGAAGAGGAACTGGAATATTAGAAACAGCCCCCATAATATTATACTACTTTTTGAGTTTATTATCGATTATTACCTAAGAACTATAAGATATAATTGCACATTATTATTGATATTGTGAACTTAACGAAAATAACAGCTAACCTTTAAGTTCTAGACTAGTTAGATGAGAGCAAGTGAAAAAATATGTCCTCAGAAGATATAGACTACAATAATTCTAATAATAAAAATAATAGTAGTAGTAATATTAATGCCAACAATACCAAAGTAGCAACGCTAAAAGTTGCAGAAGTAGCGGAGCAACATGATGTAGGGAGAAAAATCGCACGTGTAGATCCTGACGTAGCTGAACGTATGGGTATTTCTACTGGCGATGCTCTAGAATTGTCATCACTTGGAAAGAAAAGCATTGTTCTAAGTTGGCCAGCAAAGGAGAGAGATAGAGGAAAGGGTTTGGTTCGCATTGATGGCTATACAAGGAATAAGCTTGATGTAGGTATTAACGACACAGTAGATGTTAGAAAAGTAGAATCAAAGGTTGCCAGAAGCATAACATTTGCGCCGACGGAACCACTCAGAATAGTAGGTGCCGAACAGTATCTTGTAGAGTACCTGAATGGGACACTAATGACCAAAGGCGATACAGTGCCTATAAACGTAATGGGTCAAAGAATAGACCTTGTCGTAATTTCTACCAATCCTTCAGGACCAGTTATCGTTAGCAACTCAACTAAGATTACAGTTTCTGAAGAAAGCGCAAAGGCAGTACAATTAACAAAAGAGGGTGGAGTTCCCTCCATTACCTATGAGGATATTGGTGGAATAAGAAATGAGGTAACTCGGGTCAGAGAAATGATAGAGCTGCCTTTGAGGCATCCCGAATTATTTAGGAGATTAGGAGTAGAGGCACCTAAAGGAGTCCTTCTTCATGGACCACCTGGAACTGGTAAGACATTATTGGCAAAGGCAGTAGCTAATGAAACAAATGCCAACTTTTACACGATAGGAGGGCCTGAAATAATGAGCAAATTTTACGGAGAATCAGAAGAGAAACTACGAAATATATTTGAACAGGCAGAAAAAAATGCTCCTTCTATTATATTCATAGATGAGATTGATTCTATTGCTCCAAAGCGAGAGGAAGTATCAGGAGAGGTTGAGAGAAGGATCGTTTCACAATTGTTATCATTAATGGACGGCATGTCTTCCCGTGGCAAAGTGGTTGTTATAGGAGCTACAAACCGAGTAAATGCAATTGATCCAGCACTGAGACGTCCTGGTAGATTTGACAGGGAAATTGAGATAGGCGTTCCTGATAGAGATGGTAGATTAGAAATATTACAAATTCACACACGAGGAATGCCCCTTGATAAAGATGTCAATTTAGAAAAGCTTGCTGATATTTCTCATGGTTTTGTTGGAGCTGATCTACAAGCGTTGTCTAAAGAAGCAGCAATGAGAGCGTTAAGAAAAGTGCTGCCAGAAATTGATTTATCATCTGAGAGCATACCTGCAGATACATTAAAGAAAATCATCGTCAATATGCAAGATTTTATGGATGTAATTAAAGAAATGGAGCCATCTGCAATGAGAGAAGTGTTTGTAGAGGTTCCAAATGTGAAATGGGAAGATATCGGTGGATTACCATCCATAAAGCAAGAATTGCAAGAAGCTGTAGAATGGCCTCTCAAATATCAAGGAGTATTTACATATGCTGATGCTACTCCTCCAAAAGGAATATTGCTTTACGGTCCACCGGGAACAGGAAAGACTTTGATGGCCAAAGCTGCAGCAAATGAAAGTGAAGCTAATTTTATTAGTATTAAAGGTCCTGAGCTTCTTTCAAAATGGGTGGGAGAATCAGAAAAAGGAGTGAGAGAAGTATTTAGAAAAGCACGACAGGCGGCTCCTTGCATCATATTCTTTGATGAATTGGATGCGATAGCTCCCAGCAGGGGAGCTGATTTTGGCGATTCCCATGTTACTGAAAGGGTAATAAGCCAACTATTAACTGAGTTAGATGGACTTGAGATATTAACCAACGTGATAGTGATAGGCGCTACTAATAGGCCTGATATTATAGATCTTGCATTGTTAAGGCCAGGCAGGTTTGATAGATTGCTCTATGTACCTCCTCCAGATCGTGACTCCAGGATAGAGATAATAAAAATCCATACAACAAAGAAACCATTAGCTGAGGATGTTAAGGTTGAAGAATTGGCAGATCACACAGATAGTTACACAGGCGCTGATATCGCATCACTATCATCAGCAGCAGTTATGCTTGCATTGCGGGAACATGTATCAAAATATCAAGATCCAAAGGAAGCAAACAAACACGTACAAGAACTTAAGATCCATATGCGTCACTTTGAAGAGGCAATGAAGAAGATTAGGCCATTATCAACCCAAGAGCTAAATATGTACAAGCGAGTATCAGAAGAATTTGGAAGACCTGAGATTGCAACCAGAGGACGAAGTGGTATGGATACAAGCGATGCTGGTATACCTCCTTCTCCTCCTGCTGAAACTTGATTTTTTTTATGGTAGGCTTTACACTTCCAATATGACAATATGCAATAATGCGTGCAGGATGTAATGTCAATCGCTCTAGTCTTATTACCTAGCATTTATACTTGAGTCACAGTCTAAAACAGACGGATGGATTATGACTGCTACTGCAAATCCAACTGATAATAAAAATAAAGGATACTTAACGCTTAGAGAGATCACACCAGAATGGTTTGATAGGTTGAATAAAATATTAAATGTAAATGATGAGGACATCATATATACGCTCTACTCTGAAATCAACGATTATAAAAAATGCATAGTAGGAGAGGCATATGGATATGATTCGTCCTATGTTATACAGAGAACTAAAAGAAATTGTCAAGAATGTACCGCAATGAGCGGTAACTTTTCATATGTGCTTAGACGATTCAATAACCACAAACTTGAAGAAATTATAGATAAATTTACAAAACACTGGAATGAAAAACATAGAGATGCTATTGCCTAAACTTTTATTTGCAGACCAACAAACTCTGATTTGAGGCATAAGAGTTCATGTTTCTTTATGTCAAATAACTTATCCAGAAGGACCAACCAGTGTCGTACAATTTGTAAAGTATTTTAAGAACATCTTTTAAAAAATTATGTTTAAGCCCTTGGAAAAAGATGTATGTATACTAGCTGGACCTTCATCTTATGATCTAGCTATAAAGATTGCTAAGGCCCTAGAAAGTATAGCAGATTTAGTACCAGTAGATGTTCATATATTTTCTGACGGTGAGACTAAAATCAAAATAACCAAAGATATAAGAAAAAAATATTGTGTAATAGTACAGTCAACTTATCCACCTACAGACAGGCATCTTCTTCAAATGCTAATGATGATAAAAAAGTGTAATGATGATAACGCATCAGGTATATGTTCAGTTATTCCATATATGGCATATGCACGACAGGACAAAGCTTTTTTGGAAGGTGAAGTTGTCAGTATAGGAGTAGTAGCCAAGCTACTTGAAGCTGTAGGAACACAACAATTGATAACAGTAGATCTCCACAGCATACAAGCATTATCATATTTTACAATTGATGTTCAAAATGTATCTTCAATTCCTCCCTTAGCTAGTTATGCCATAAATAACATGAAACTCAGAAGACCAATAATAGTTTCACCGGATAGAGGAGGAGCTAAACGAGCAGAAGAATTAGCTAAGATTTTGAGAACTGACATGATAGCTCTAAAAAAATTTCGTGATAGAAGTACAGGTGAAGTAACGGTTGACAAAAAACTAGACTCTAATATCAGCGGTAGAGATGTGATTCTTATAGACGACATTATAAGTAGTGGCGGTAGCATAGTTAAAGCATGCAAGGTTTTAAAGGAAAATGGATGTCTTGAAATCTATGCTATGTGCACACATGCACTATTAATAGGAGATGCTCTACAACGAATAGAGGCTGCAGGCGTAGTAGAACTAATTGCAACAAATTCCATTCCAGGGCAATGTGCCAAGGTTGACCTATCTCCTACGTTATCTAATGCTATTGACGGCCTAATCGATGTATAGTCTGACGCTTGCTGTTATGCAGTAGTCATCTTACAACTATTGAATTTGAATATCACTGATGCCAACTGCCTGCAGAAACTAAATATCCAATATTAAATATGCATATTTATACGAAAATCGGTAATTTCGTTAAGGCTATCCATAATGTGTAATCTGTCTAGTCTCTAACTCTTTGACTTCATAGTTTCGTATATCGTTTTTAACACGATATATTATTGAGCCTTGTTGATATACTTGTTGATATCGCGATCAACAGTAGTAGAGATATCTACAGATCCAGATGATGACTATATTCGCTATTACTATTCTTATTGTCCATTCCAAACATTTTCGGAAAAACTTCCATACGTTCCCCCATATCTAAAGTGAAGATGACTATCATTTACCAAAAGTTTCTTTGTAGACGCCTGATCCATTCTAGTTGCCTCAACACCTTCAGGTAATTCAATTATTGCTCTATGAATCTTTCCTGTTACTGGATTTCTTATAGGCTCGAGCCACGCATCTACTATATAATCATCAGTATTATTGTTGCCAATAGTCATATGACTCCTAATGCCTTTTACTTCAAATCTAATCCGTGCTTTTCTTGGCTCATCATATTCTTCTATAATGCTCGCGTAGAGTGCGAAAGGACCGCCCCTACCCGCTTTCCCTGTAATAATTTTCGATAGTACATCAAACTGGCTGTCGTTAGTCCTATGGTCTATGTAGTATGATGCTTTACCATGGCCTTCATGTATAGGTCCAGGCCAAGAACCAATAAATGCCATATTAAGTCCATCTAGTTTGATATCATTATTATCAACATCACCAAAGTTGCCATCTATTACGTGAATTCCACTTAGTCCTTCACAATTTCCATGTGTGGGATTTGCATTAAATTGACACGGACATCCCCAGTCACAATTACAAGCATCCAAGTAGTATGCATGTATCTTCCAATTTGGTTTTGTCTTCGCTTGTCGTTGTGTCTTCATTATGTCTTATCTTTGAATAGTTGTTATACTATCGCTGTATATTTTTTAGCATTAGTGAGTATGTCTAACTTCATTCTATAGCATTCTTTTGCCAATGATAGTGCATGTATCGTTTCTCTCCTGTCTTGAGCGTTTGTAGCATGTAATTACAATACTTTACAATCAAGTTTCCAATATGCTAGACCAAATAATACGAGATCCTTTATTTTCCCAACGTCCAGAGTGTATTTAACATCAAAACTATTCCAATATTATCTGTTAACCATCGTATTGTGGTGATTGTTTCGGTAGATTAGATAAATGCCGGATAACATAATTCCGGTTGCAATTATTTGAAATATAGATATCTGTTCATACAAAAATATTGAAGCAAGAACAAGACCAAAGACAGAAGAAAGTGAAAATATCAACATAGTATTGATTGTTCCAATTCTCTTTAAACTATGCAAAAAGAAATATAGCGATGCAGCGAAACTAACAATTCCAAGCAGAAGAATGTATGGTATTTGTGGCATACTAATGCTTACTGGAATCCCTAAGAGAAAAACCAAAGCAAGTAGAATTATACCTCCAATAAACGACTTTAGTTGTATTATTTTTGTAACGTCTATCCGATGGCTAATAATTTTGCTTATGTTATTATCTAAGCCCCAAAATAATGTAGCACCAATGATAAGTAAATTTCCTGTATTTATCTTTTGCAGAGAACTATCAAATTGAAGGTTCGTTGTTACAATGACTAATCCTATTAGAACTAAGGCCATTGCGACATATCCAATACGATTTAGTTTTTCTTTAAAAAATGCCATAGCTAGTAGAATTGAAAAGATTATTTCGCCATTCGATAAAATGGAGCTATCTATCGCTGTGGTCTGTTTAAGACCAAAGAAGAACATAGCTGGTGCAATTACTGCACCAGAAATTGAAGCTGTAATTAGAAGTAGATAATCATTCCTTCTAAAGGAATATTTGATACGTTGTGCAACTGGAGTTAAAGCCAATCCAGAGATGAGATATACTAGAGAAGAAAGCAACATAGGGCTGATATTAGACAATATCGGTTTTGCAATTGTAGAGACTGAGCCGAATAGTAAAGCTGCTATAATTGCTGATAGGTAGCCAATCATCAGAGGTTTATCGTTCAGCAGATTGGCTCTCATATAGATGACAACAACCAATGGCTGTAGATAAATCGTTTCTTCCTTTTGGACATGACTACCAAATATTGCCTATGGCATTAATGAGAGATTACTTTTTTAAGTGTAAACAATATCTCTTACAAATTTCTTTCGTAATCATTTACTTTCGTAAACATTTATTGGCGTCTTGCTTAACGATGTTGTGGTTTCTACTTCTTGTCCCTCTACTCTTTTTTTCTCCATAATCAGGTTCTTTGACTGTCAACTATGTCTTTATTTAATTGCTATTATTACATTTTAGCTTTTACAAGTTAATCATGGAAAAACAAGATAATTTTTGTTGTTTGTTTGGCAGTATAATACCAACTAATACTCGAATTATTTCTCTCTACAATCTATATTATCTTTACCAACATTTGCTCAATAATGGAAGGGCAGAATATGAACCAGATTTATAGAATCATTTATTAAGAGATCTGTTGATGTCGACTAATAATGTTACAATAATTTCAGAAGGATAAGTAATATATAGAAATACAAAAATGATTTAACAAGTTCACATTAAAAAAGTGGACTCAATGTTATATAAGGTAAGTTGGGACTCTAAATTATTTGTATTTGTTCCTGACATTCTATTGAGATGAACAGTACCAAAAAGGTAAAAGTGTTTGCTAGCATAGTAGTGCTAGTTGCTGCGGTTTTTGCACAAACCGTCCATGCAGTCTTGGCTCAAGAGCAAGTTCTGATTGCAGTAAACGGTACTCTGATGCGTGGACTGGAGCTTGAACCAAAGGCGGTGTACCTGTGGCTGTCGAAATATGGAGCGTTCCAGCCGATGGTGTTGCTACGTTGTTATCAAAAGAGCCGCCAGGCCTTTCAATAGGGAAGATTAAACTACAAAATGGCACAACAATGTTAGGAGTTCTAGCCGAACCAGCATTGGTGGTCGGTAGGAAAGATATTAGTAATTTTGATGGAAGTTGGAGAGAATACATAGCACAAACAGGAATACAACTAATTGATAAGGCCATACAATCATCAAACATGACTTCTCACCAGTCAGATGCATTGAAACAACTACGTACTGAGGGAGAATTATTGACCAAAAATGGGCACCTTAGAGGAGCAATAGATTCCTTGAACACAGCAGTAAAGATGCTTGGACTCAAAGATAGACTTTACTTAAATATACCTCTAGGATACACAGCGCCTTGATTGGAAGATTATTATAGAAAAAGTAGATAGCTACTTACAACCGGGTTGGGAAGATCAACCAGATAAGAAGACAAAAGTTCTTAGGGTTTACTTTAACAATCATTATGGTGGAAAGGCTGTTGTTAATGCACTACAGTTTAAAGAAATGACTGGTATTGTGCTATCAGAAAATGAAAGAAACATGCACAGTCATATATTCTTTCTAAAAATCAGGTCTAGCCTAAAAAGTCTGAAAGTGTAGTTTGTGTTCAAGCTGAAGCTGAAGCAAAAATCTTTCCTACTACTCATTAGGTTAGCTATATCTTTCCACACAGATTTGCAGCTACTATTGCAAGATTAACCTTGTCTTTTTCTGTTTCTGCAATTCTGTTTAGATTCCTGGCCCACTACTCCTTTCTCTTGATATACTGGTTTTCTTCATATTATTGATTAGTATTGTTTGGTTTCAACGTTCTCTTTCCTTATTTCTATGTGATCTTAATTGCCTCTTTTTTATGGATATGGGTATAGACCGTCTAGTGTGGGAACAAGAAGTCAAAAACTTTTGATATATCGTGGGAGTAGTAGTTTAAGTGCTTCTAGATCTACTAATTTTATCTAAATTTGACAGACTGTATTTTTCCATTATCTGCTTTTACTATTATCTTATCAAAATTCATATCCTGAGGTTCTGGAGTAATCATAACTGATGAAAATGGACCCATATTCCCTATCTGTTGAATTCTTCCTTTCTCACCGAACTGCACAATTACATTGTTTAGTGATTCAAAGTTGTTATTTGATATCTTTACACTTATGGTCTGTATTGCTCCTGCTGCTTCGCTTCGTTGTATGATTTCTATGTTTAATCCATATCTTGGAATGAATACAGATAAGAATACTACAGCAACTATAATAAAACCCACTCTTATTGCAAGTTTGGTAATTCTAATTCGATTCCATCTTTTGGGAATCCCACTTCCACCACCGCTACCACTTCCGGCAAACGGTTCGTCCCATCTACCCATTGGATAAAATCCCTCATTATACATTAGCTGAGGCAGATAATAACAATTGCGTAGATTTTAATATTAATTTGATAGAATTATCATGGGTGAATTCAGTAGTAGACATGGCTACTTTATAGAGTAGTAGTAGAGGTTTATGTTAAATCGAAGATGACTTGTTTGAAGATCAATAACTTCTTCTTGCGTAAGAAGATCAATAAGTTCTGCTGAAGTACTTCTGCAACTTAACGATTCCTAGGGCTATATCTACTGCTTCCACTTCCATGAGCAAAAACCACTTCCAATTTTTACTAGCTCTGATAGCGTAGACAGGATTTTGCAACCATTACTAACAAGATTTACAGTCATTTCTCTCAAACCATATACACAAGAAGAGTTTATAAAATGCAGTTGAGATTCTAGAAAGGCAAGAGGGAACAGACATAGACATAGGTGTCCTTATTGCTCATGGTGTTATGATATAATCAAAAATGCAAACATAAGAGAACGTATTAGAATAGCTAGACTAGACTAGCGAATAAACATCACTCGAAAGTTCAAAAGTTTAATTAATCTGATTCTCAGGCTTTAATGTCATTATTATTAGATATCTTAATTTCCAGAGTAATCTTATCTCCTATTTTTATACCAAGTTCTTCAAATTCTGTTGCGTTCATCTTAAAGACAGTGGAATCTCGTGACGATTTATCATGTATACTGCTGTCACTACGAAATGCGCCTTCTATTGCTTCAGATATTTTCTTTGGTAAATCCTTCAAATCGTCTAACGAAGTAATGGGTATTGCTGTTGTTGTCATTCCAAAATGATTTTCTGGAAATCCTGCTTGTCTTCTAGTGGCAATAAAACTACTTCTAGTATCAGTCAATACGACGTAAACATAAGGACTACCATGTCGAGGGCCCTCAATTTCTGAGACGATTAACTCCTTTTTCATAATATAAGATAAATCTATCAATTAGATATATAGACATAATTATTATTATGTTGACACTCTTTTCAAGTCTCTTTCCTCTATGCTTCTGCCACTTATGAATCTAATATTGAAGGCTTCAACATGATAGACTCTATCAAATGGAGATATGATATATGCTGAATGTGCTGCTCGAATTAGATATTATTTCTTTGGCAGCAGAGATAGGTCGAACTGGAATCGAGTTTAACTGCTTCGTTAAGTATCACTGTCTGGAAGTTGTGGCGGCGCTACAATGGATGAGGTGGTGGCTGAAGCAGTTCACGTAGGAAAGATCATCGAGAGCATTCTACTGCTTGTTAAAAAAAAATAACTCGAACCACTTTGTTAGTTTTGAAGCATGAGTTGTATGGCGAATTATTATCGACCTAAGGTTGGGATTTGGATGACTATAATTTATGTATGATTCTAATATGCCAAAGATGGAAGAAAAGGCGTCACTGGTTCTTGGTAGGGACCGATAGTCATAAGATTTGCAGGCCAACCAATTTGAAAGCCATTTTCAAGCAACCACTTAATTACTTCGTGGTTCCGAGCAGGTGCAAAGAAACCAGGGCCAAGAATTGCAGACGCATTACCAATCAGTGCCTTTAGCTCATCGTTTGACTTTGCAACTGCGTGACCAAATATACCTATACCTGCTGCGTAGCCTGTAATGACACCGTCTCGTTTTATCATAATGGCGACGCCTTGGTCTCTTGCCTGATGCAATTCAAATTCCCTTGAAAATCCGTATACCGACTTGCAAAGCTCGTTGCACACAGAAACATCGTTGTCATCGCGAACTAGGTGCACATTAGCGCTACTTGTATTATTCCCGCCTTTTAGTGGCCGCCCTTGCATCAAAAATAAAGGCTCACGAAGGGCAAATCCAGACTTTGTATACAATACGAAGGAACGAATGTGACTTGGCGATTGCACTAATCTAATCTGGTCATGGTCTTGTTTACGAGCCTGAGTAAGTGCAGCATCCATCAACATCCTACCTACGCCGCCCTCCACAGAAGGATGGACTGTAAGTGGGCCTATCACTGCCACAGGCGAAGGCGGAAATTTATGAAGGAATATGCTTCCTAATGTCTTGCCTTGTCGCTCTGCTAAAACGCCCCATGAATTTGGGTTGCCAAGAAGCCTTCTGATAAGCCCTATGCCAAATTCTTCAGAAGGCTGCTCGGAAGGGTAGCCATGAGCGGAAGAAATGGTTTTGTGCGCTTCGTATCCAATCTTGCCGCAGCACTCTGCATCATTTTGCTCTATGGGCCGAATTATTAAACTCATTTATAAATTACGAAGAGCTCATTACTATTAAGAGCAGCGTGGGATGGTAGTAATTTACCAATCAAATATGGACACCGTTGCAACTATAGGAGGGGCCTTTACCCTCTAACAAAATCACTACGATTGTTAGAAAAAGTCAAAGCTTCTCTCGGCAGATCTGAGCGCGAAATATATGCGAAGTATTTCTGATATGATCCCACAATTATTAGTTATGTCTTCCTTATCGCTTACTACAGATCAGGAGGAGTATAATTAATTTAATAGATATGAGAAGTGGCTCTAGACTTTTCACCTTCGATTTCGTTTCACATAGACGAGCAAGAAAAAATAAGAATAAAGTAAGTTCTTGATGATGGCTCTTCAATGATATACTAACTTGGAAAAGCTATTATTATGAAAATCTGAATGAATATGTCAACTCTTTTAATCATACGAGGTCAGGGTTGGATGCAATTATAGTTATTATTAATATTATCTTTTCTCTTATTTTTTGAATTTCTATAAGTTTTTAGTGCTGCAACAAGGCGCTAATGATACTATAATGAACATGCCTTCATTATAATTTTCAGCCGCCCTAGAATCTCACACATAGGAGTACATTCGTTTGAATCCCTACCGCTACAATCGTTACTATCGCTAGTATCAATAGAAGTGAAGGCCTAGACTGGGTTACAGATTAAAGAGAGTCTACACCTGGTTCTAGAAGACTCCCTACTTTAATGGTTTGTAATCATTGTCAACCAATGTTGTGTAGCCATTATCTATTGTTAAGGAATCCCTAATTTTACTAGCTAGGAATTGCTTTTTTTTTGATTTCATTCAGTGATTGAATAAGGTGTTAAAAATACTAAGCCATTAGTTTAATACACACTGCTAGGAAAGTTATGACAACATGAATAAGACCAAGAAAATAATGTCAATAGTTGCGGTAATAGCTGCAGCAGCCATTTTCGTATTGCCAAGTCTTCTTTCAAGCCCCGCATTAGCCACCTACGAAACTGGCAATAATAATAATAATAATAATAATAATAATAATAATGGTAACAATAACAATAGCAACAATTAATCCCATACTATAGCCCAACAATCAGCAAAATATAATGCAGAAGAAGAACAATGACTACTAGCTACTGAGATATCTTTCTCATTTTCTTTCTTTTTAATATCCATTTGGAATTACAATGCATTGTAGTTTGTATCTTTTTCATCTAATTCTTTTTTTGAGTTAATCTCTTGTTTTAGTTATTGTCACTCGAAATAATTTCTTGGTTCTTATCCTAAGTTCTTTGATCTAGAGTATTATCAAAGGTTTAGGCTTAGCCAACGGACAAACTGCAGGGTTATTAAGCCTATTGTCAAAGATCAGAGGATTTGACGTAAAGGGATCGCATCGTGACGTAACAAGATCGGAATTAACGTAATAACATACCAAAATCATCGTGTTACGTAAATATTATTACGTCATTTTTTACTAACTGGCAATCAAAAATAAACCTAATATTACATCCAACGAAGTTATCTTTATAGGTTTCAAAATGTAATATCATCATTGTTATTGTGGCGTCAACGACTAATTATTCTCAATTCTTTTTCGTGAAGTCGAAGTCTATTAGGTTTAGATCTGCCGTATATGCTGTTTTTGTTATTATTACTAATAGTGACGTCTAATAGCAATGGGTCAACTTTAGAAGTAGAAGTTTCAATACGTTTGTCAAACTTTGGAAGAAGGATTTTGGAGTATATTGATTGTTGATGATAGTTACGATTAGAAGTAGTATTATGACTAGTATTAATAGACACTACAATTAAGATATTGCTCATTCTCATCATTTTTCTAAGTGAATATACGATCTCTTTTAGAAGGAATCTCGCTTCTCTACTATCAATATTAGGATCCTTTGTGAACATATCCAGTAATTCAGATACAATTATAATTTTGGTATCATATTTCTTGATTACTTCAGCTAATTCATAAATGATTAAGTTCGCTAACTGGTATATTGTAAATGCTCTACTTACTATTATTCTTTGTAAAATATTCTTAATATTCAGTCCATATTGCCTTGCGAAGTTTATACACTGATAAACATCTGAATTATTTCCTGCATCTATTAATATCACATGAGGAGAATCAAATCCACCTTCTCGTCTTGACATTAAAGCACGCACATATAGTCTAGTAAGTAGCATGTTTGCATGTTCTTGTTCCCCAAAAATACATAGGCTTTCGCCAACTGTAAGACAATTTAGGCAAGAATCTATTTTTTTGATATCTAGAGGAGCAAATCCAATAAAATCATATGCAGTTTGTAATAACTGCGGTCGTATTGGTTGCAGTTGTTCTTGTTGTAGTAGCGACTTGCCACCGTATGATCCTATAGTAGTAGGGATACAAACATTAGTATTCTGTTGCTGCTCTTGTAGTTGTGCCTGATCCGATCCGAATTTCCATTTTCTCTTCATAGACTTTGAGAGTGATGAGCCACATTTTGGACATTCTTCTTCTATAGATGCAAAAAGATTCTGAGACGAACCTCTTAGTTCCTTTAATAATATTCCGCATCTTGAACAAAAGTATTGCATAAGCTGAGCAGACTTCTCCTATGGGACGGTATTGTTACCGTATATTACCTATAAGAATAATGTAAGTTGCCGAGAGGGGGAGGATTACTTCTTTATCAAATGTTTGCTTGAGGAAAAGGTGGAGATATATTTTTCTTTCTCATTGAATTATTAGCTGTGTTTGTTGAGTTAGACGTGATAATATGGCATGGTTCATTATTTATGCAAACCTTTGTAACAGGGTTTGTCGTCAACACATGTCGTTGATGTAAAATTAGATTCTATTTTGACAACAATTGGAGGTTGTTGAATGTTTCCTGCTACTTCAAGCATTAAAACTGTTGAATAGGAAACGATCATAAAGATAATGATAAGATAAACTCAGACCAAATTGTTGAATCAAGTTCAACTTATGCAGCATCCAACATGTCTAGTCTTCTATTGCTGTTCGATACTGGACACTTAGCTATTGATATAGGTAAATTCAAACATGATGCACACCAAAAGCATGATCCACATATCAAGAAGTGTATTTGCATGTAAGAAGGCTTTTTATTATTTTTGTTATAGATACCTGCAGCGGCGGCAATTTCATAGAACACCTAGACTCGTCTTTCTTATCTGAAGTAGAACAGATCAAGAGGTTTATTATGATGTTTCTTTTAAGCCATGATATGCAGTTTGGTTTACAGCACCCCAACTTTAGTTTCGATTATAATGGCCATGATACGTCCCAGATGGTTGATTCCTTAAAGAATCTTGTTGCAAAAGCGGAAAACGCAGGCTTTGATTCGTTCTGGGTGATGGATCATTTCCATCAGATTCCAATAGTTGGGAAAAAAGAAGAACCTATGCTTGAAAGTTGGACAACCCTGTCAGTTCTAGCTGGAATAACCTCAAAAATAAAATTGGGAACACTCATGACAGGCATTATCTATAGACATCCATCTGTTTTAGCAAAGATCGGCGCAACATTCGATGTTCTAAGTAAAGGAAGATTGTTTATGGGGATAGGAGCAGCTTGGAATCAGGAAGAATCCTTAGCGTATGGTATACCTTTTCCTTCAGCTAAGGAGAGATTATTAAGATTAGAAGAGACTATCCAAATTATACGAAAGATGTGGACTGATGAGCCTGCTGCCACATTTAATGGCAAATATTACCAGATTAGCAATGCATATTGTAATCCTAAACCAATACAGAGACCTTCGCCACCTATTATGGTAGGTGGAAGTGGGGAACGCCACACTCTAAAGATTGTAGCAAAGTATGCTGATGCGTGCAATCTATTTGGATCTACTGAAACAGTAAAAAGAAAACTGAATATTTTAAATGAACATTGCAAGACTGTAGGTAGAGACTATGATTCAATTCTGAAAACTAAACTTGGTATTATAGTGATTGATGACGAGGAGGAAACGGCAAAGAAGAGAGTCCAACAGGTTACTAAAGGAATGCCCGAGGAACAAATTAGAGAATTTGCGATATATGGAACGTCAGAAGACGTACTAAACCAGATAGAAGTACTTGAAGAAGTTGGTATTCAGTATCTCATAGTTGATCTAGAGCCATCTAGAGAACTTGAAGAATTAGAACAATTTGCAGACAACATAATTAAGAAGATATCTTAATTTTTAACCCAGAAAACTATGTTTGTTAATGATTCTTGCTGTCTTTCATTTTCTTCTTCTTGTATGCCTATCTTAGGCATAGACTTTCCTGATGCAAACCTATAGCATCATCCACTACTGTTGCATTTGTTAATAGTTCAAGTTTCATAGATAGCATTCTTTGGCTACAGATAAGACTAGTATAGCAAGATAACTAATCATGCAACAGGACAGTCTCTTGGAAATTGTTTTACCGCATCTATTACCAATGCTCTTTCTTCTCTTATTACTCTATTATCTTCCTTTAACTCATCTAATAGAGACAATCAGATATAAAAGTTGAAAATAACAACAGTTATAATTCAGGGATTTGCTTTGCAGAAGTTCTGTATCAAGACCATCGTATTCCTTATATCTCATATTCGTAAAACACTTGTCATGAATGTTTTTCATCATTTTTTAATGCACTTTCGTCCATGTATATTATTTCCCAAAGATGTTTATTAATGTCCTCAAAACTACGTCCATACATCCATCCGTGGTCTTGCGGTTCTCTAGATTCCTTGCCTCCAGATTCTAGAGCTTTGTTTATCATTTGATCTACTTTTTCTCTGCTTTCTACGGATAATGCCACTATCACCTCTGTATCTTTTGAAGTATCGCAAATCTCCTTTTTAGTAAAAGTCTTAAAAAATTTTTCAACCAAGAGCATGACAAATATATCTTCACCAACAATCATACAAGTTGCGTTCTCATCAGTAAATTGAGGGTTAAACTTAAAACCAAGTTTGGTAAAAAAATCTATTGTATTATTGAGATCTTTTACTGGTAAGTTTATAAAAATTTTTGTTACCACTGTGTCAGAATAAGGATTGAAGACTATAAATGCTTTCAATTATGCTAACTCTACAGCCCACAGAATTAATGCCACTTCTGGGCAGGAGCCCCTTCTTGTTTCTCAATCTTAGCTTCGCCCGAATGTCTTTTAACCCTTGACCCAAACAGAATTCCAGTAAGGACTGCAAAGACACCTGCAACTATACCATACATAAACACTTGATCTGCCATAAGTCTATTAGACTAGTGTGAAATAAAGATAATGCCTGTATATCAACTGTAAATCCATATGTATGTCAATTCAATTACGAATAGCAATAATGACCAATGGATAAAGAGATCCGCCTAGAAAACTTTTATTTTATTTTTATCTAGAAGGCAAGAAGAATACTGCTTCACATTCGCAATGACCATTGATCTTTACTAATCTTCCACATTTTGGACAGGTAGATAGCGGTGCAGGCCCTGATGATGGATCTTCCTCATCCAACTCATATCTAAAAATGACAGTAGACATAATTACTATAGGTCAATATAGTATATAAGATTTTTATAGAAAATACATTCATTTCTCACTCAAAACTGTTGGTCTTGTAGGCTCTTCAGGAACCCTTGTTTGACATGAAGTACAAAAGATAACAAACAATAACATTTTAGTTCTGAAAGTAGATAGTTATTGTTGAAATTATCTATGCTTTTTTGGCTATTTGCAGGCTGTCTATAATCCTTTGTATAGCTGGTAAATGCTTCTGGTATTCTGACTTTGACTCAGAGTAAGATATAGTATATACCTTATCATCTTTAATTGTCCATATATTCATTGATTCAAACTGTGATATGAAGGAGGGATCAAGACTTGTAAAAGTATACACTATCCTATGTGCCGGATTACCCGATAGAGTAGTCATATTTGATTGAAGAAGCTTAAAGTCAGGAAGATTTCTTGCTATCGCCAAATTCCCTTTTGTAAGTGAATCTAAATTAGTGAGTTGTGATGGCAACGGTTGAATAGATATGCTCACAAACGGTGACAGCGGCTGGTGTTCGCTTGTTATCGCAGGTTCAAATTCAACTACAGTATGATTTGAAATATGCTTTTCAATAGCTTTCCATTCGGAAGGATGTTTAATTTCAACTCCTAAAATAGGATTTTTATAGGTCAGAAATTGTGCGTTCGTGTAATTAGTTGTCGTTGACATATTCATGGACGAACCCATATTCATAGACATGTTCGATTGTGCGGAGACATTCCCAGAAAAATAGGGAAAAAGAAGTACTACTAATGATGTTGCCAATACTATTAACATTATCGATATAGGCATTTGAATTATAATCACGTTTATTTTGATTGGTATATAAAAGATTTCTTATGTTAAACATCAATATCTTGCATTATTCACTGCATGCTACTTTCTTGTGCTTATGAAACTGAATATCAGTAGGATGAGCAGTATTATGATTGAGCAAGTAGCTAATTAGTGCTTATAGGTCCATGAATTTAGAAACAAGTACCTCTAAATATAATTTGAAACTAGGAGATATAACATACCCTAATAATCAATTAAAAACTATTGTATTTACAATAATGATGAAATGTAATAGACATACAAAACATAGCATCACATGTTATCTATCGCATTATTTGCAGCTATACTATTTTTGCTTCTTCCGAATAACTCTTATAAAGAGGCCCAAAATGCATTTGCAAGAACAACTTTATCCAACGAGTCTAATCGTGTTGTTTCTGAGATTATCTCTAACCTAGGGAGCAATAATCCTGATAGGGTAGTAGGTGGCTTTCATGCACCATCTTTTAATGTATCCAAATCAAAGCCTGATATTCCAGCACCAGGAGAGAATAATTTCTTAGTCGCTCAAGAAAAAGATTTCAAGATTTTTTATCCCCGAGTTGGATAAAGAATACTGCTCCCTAGGTAGTTCCGTTAGGGTGGAGATGATTGTGATGATGGTGATGATGATGATGATGTTGAGTTTGATGATGGTGTTGAGGCTGGAATACCACATATTTCTGACTCAGTTGAATTAACAAAATTCAGACTTGGATTGTCTGGATTGCACATTTTTGCTTTTTCTTCTGGTGATATTTGTTGGGCTTCACTTGAACTATAAGATCCAAATTCCATTACCGTATTTGCAGCAATAACAGAAGCAATAATTGTAAATACCATTCTAACAGAGATTTTTTGGGTAATATCCATTTTCTGTGTATCATCGTGCAGCTATATATACATGTATTGATTATCTTTTCTGTTTACTGTTGCAGTCTTGACTTCATCGATACCGACCCTCTTGCTAATCGATTTGTCAACTGGGATAGATAGTAAGTTCTCCCTAGTAACTTGTTTTTGTCTTTGCTGATTATAAGCTTTCCAATCCTGACTTCTCAATAGGAAGTTTTGATAATAGATTTATACAATATTTAATTAAGCAATACGTGAGCCCAGCTAGCTAGAGACAACTGCAAGTACAAGTTTCTGACAAAAAACTAAAAGGAATCAATTGGTATAACTACGTCAGAGATAGAATTTATTCGCATATTTGGTAAAAAAAGTGCTTCCATATTTTAATAAAGGAATGTGAAATATATTGTTAGTCGATGAATTTTTTTGTATAGAGATAGAGAATGTAGAAATAGACTTGTATCGTTACCAGATTACTCTTCTTCAAAATACCTTCAATTATAAGACATATATGAACAGAAAAAAAGGTCACAAGGATAATTGAATTTACCTCCTAATAGTAGAATGAAATATGAAAAGCATCACATGGTATGAATCATGGATATTATTTAGACATTGAATAGGTGTTCAAATGCATAAAACTAGCTATCTATTTGCGCCACGTAGGTTGAAGAGAAAAGTTATCTTGGACGTTGATCCTGGAATAGATGACGCAATAGCCATTATTACAGCCTTAAAATCCAACAATATTGATATTGCAGCAATTACGACTGTAAGTGGTAACGTTGATTCAAAGATCGGTGCTCTTAATGCACGTTATATACTGAATATACTTGGCAGATTGGATATTCCTGTTATTCAAGGAGCTACAAGACCGATTCCAAATAAGAGGCTATCTGTGAAGATCCAGAGAAGCCTAGAAGAGATTCACGGGAAAGGAGGGTTAGCCGGCACAAATATGGATATTTTTAAGAAAGAATCACCGGTAACAACAATAACCTTTCATGATTTTATAGAAAATGTTTTGACGAAATATAGAAATGATGAAATTTCGATAATAGCTACCGGACCATTAACTAATATCGCAACCGCGATAGTCGAGAATCCATCCCTCATAGACAGGATACATGAGATTGATATCATGGGCGGGGCATTCGGTTTAGCAAGCAAAACTTTTGGTAATGTTACACCATTCACAGAATTCAATTTTTATTGTGATCCAGAAGCTGCAAAGATAGTTCTTAATTCTGAATTAAATCTAGATATCAAGATTGTAGGACTTGATCTTACTCAAAGTCCAAAATGTGCTGTAGACACTAGATTTCTGAAAAAAATTCTTAAATACGACAGTCCTACAGCTAGGTTTGTTGCATCCTTACTAGGTTTTGCAATTTCAAAAACTAACCTTTTTTACCTACATGATGTTTTTGCAGTAATGATGTTTCAAAAGCCATCTTTATTTAAATTCAAAAGAGGCAACATTGACATTATGCTTAAAGGACCTAGACGGGGACATACAAAGTTTAGCGAA
>Ga0193732_1000074_pt1 | contig 20970 bp, 9 predicted proteins | sample U1s1metaG_FD_145077 | JGI IMG/M metagenome (GOLD analysis project Ga0193732, IMG submission 145077) | Soil microbial communities from a riparian zone of the East river system, Colorado, United States - U1s1 | ecosystem: Environmental > Terrestrial > Soil > Riparian zone | place: USA: East River...
GCACCAGCACGATGGGTTTGCCGGTGTTCACGAGCGCTTCCGCGAGTTTCCTTTGCGGCTCGCCCAGCGTCAAATCAGGAATGTCGCCGGGTGTCTCGGTGTACGATCCTTCGCCAAGGCAAAGCACGACGACATCAACTGCGCCGGCGGCGCGCACAGCGGCAGCAATGTCGACTTCTGACTCCACATTAGTCGGGGTGTTGTTCGACGGTGTTCCTGCCGGGCGCGTGATCTTCGTGCCGGGCACGTAGGTCACGTTTGCCGCCCCTGCCTTCGCTTCGATCGCGCGGCGAATGGTCGGACGATCCCTGGGATAGAGTGACTCTTCCGATCCCTGCCAGACATAGGTCCATCCGTTGTTGAGTGAGATCAGCGAGTCGGCCGTCGGGCCAGTAACCAATACTCGTCGATCTTTCGAGAGCGGCAGCAAACTGTTCGCGTTCTTCAGCAGGGTCATCGATTCTCGGGCCGCTTGCAGGGCGGCCAGGCGCGATTCCGCTAGCCCAATCTTTGACTTGAGCGCAGCATTGGGCATCGAGTTCTCGAAGAGACCAAGCTCAAACTTCACTTTCAAAATCCGGCCCACTGCTTCGTCGATACGCGACTGTGGCACTGAGCCTTCCTTAACCAGCGCAATCAGATGATCAGCGAAGCTGTAATCAAGCGGCACCATGCTCATGTCGATGCCGGCCATGATTGCCATCCGGGTTGCCTCTTTTTCGTTTGCCGCAACGTGCCAGACGGTTACCAACTTCTTAATGTCTTCCCAGTCAGAAACTACAAATCCCTTGAAGCCGAGTTCATTACGAAGGATGTCAGTCAAAATGTGTCGATTGATGTGGCCGGGAATACCGTTGATCTCTGCGGAGTTAATCATTACGGTGTGAGCGCCGGCCTTGACTGCGGCGTCGAAAGTCGGCAGGACATATTCGCGCAGATAGTTTTCCGGAATCCACGCCGGCGTTCTATCTCTGCCGTTAAAAGATAAACTGTAGCCCATGTAATGTTTCAAGCTGGTAGCCACGTGGTCCTGCGATCCGACATCCGATCCTTCCATGCCGCGCACGAACGCCACGCCCATGACTTTGGCGAGGTAGGGATCTTCACCGAAAGTTTCATAGAAGCGCGGCCATAGCGGTTGGCGGCCGATATCAAGCACCGGTGAAAAGCTCCACGGGATACCGGCGGCGCGTGTCTCCATGGCAGCGATTTCCGAACCGCGTTTCATCAACTCGGGGTTCCAGGTGGCGGCCATGCCGATCTCCTGAGGGAAAAGAGTTGCACCCTGAACGTAGTTGGCGCCGTGAATCGAATCGATCCCGTAGATCACCGGAATGCCGAGCCGGGTTTTTTTGGTAGCGGTCTGTTGAATCTGCCCGATGATCTCCTGCCACCTGTCGGCCGTCAGCGCTTGATCGGCACAGTTGAGGATCGAGCCGACTCCATAGCGCACGACCGCCTTCTCCAGCTTTGCCGGATCGATCTGGATATTCTGATCCTGCCCGTTGACAATCATGCTGATGGTCAACTGGGTCATCTGGCCAACCTTCTCCTCGAGCGTCATGCGCTTGAGCAAAGCGTCGATCTTTTGCGAGTCATCACGCTGTGGCCCGGCCGCGCGAATGGTGTTTTGAAAGAATAGGTCGCTATCGTCGACGTCCGCGTTCACCGGCCCCCTTTCGCCTGATTGAGCCGAAGAGGCGCGCATGTTTTTTGCCTTATGTACCGGAAGGCCGAGGCAGAGTGAAAGCGCAGTAATCGCAAGCACGAGAGCCACTATTCTCATCTGATTAGTGTTTCCTTTTTTAGGAAGGGATCGAAAAGAAACTGCGTCGCTATTCTCGTCTATTGGCAGGGGATATTCAAGCGATAATAGCTAAGGAAATTCTGTTAATTGACCCAGGGACGCTCTGATCAAGTTGGGAGTTCCAGAAGACACCAACGATCGCCGAGGAGCGGCAAAAATTCTGTAGCCTAAGGGCGTCCGCCGTGGGTGTCAAAATTCGAGTCCACAGCGCCGAAGGCGCGAAATGTAATAGCCCAGGGCAACGCCCTGGGTGAACAAGCCTGTGAATCTCCAAGCGCTGAAAGCGCGAAATGGCAACTCTGGAGCCGAAACGGTGAGAATCAAAATGCCATCTCGAATCATTACGCGCTTTCAGCGCTCGGAAACGTAATTGGCTTGTACCTGGGCCGATGGCCCAGGCTATTGCATTTCGCGCCCTTGGCGCTGCGAAGCTGAGTTTTGACACAGGCTGGTGGGGCTGGTTTGCTTTGGCATTGTGTCCCATGGCGGCTACAGGTCTCTCGCCGCGCCGCGCCTCCTTGACTGCGGCGTAAGGCTTCGACACCTGGTCCGCGGTACAATGTCGGTATAATCATGAAGCCGCTAAAAATAGGCATCACCGGTGTGCGCGGCATCGTTGGCGAGACGTTCACGCCCGAAGTGGCAGTCGGATTCGCCCAGGCGTTTGCTACCTTTCTTGACAGCGGTCGCATTCTTGTTTGTCGTGACACCAGATTATCAGGGCCAATGGTGCGGTCCGCGGTCGTGGCCGGACTCTTAGCTGCGGGTTGCGAGGTAATCGATCTTGGCATTTGCCCGACACCCAGCCTGCAGTTGGCTGTGACCTGGCTCAAGGCTGACGGAGGCATTGCCGTCACTGCCGGTCACAATCCTTCGCCATGGAATGCCCTGAAGTTTGTCCGTGCGGATGGCCTTTACTTGAATGCCTTACAGGCGGAAGAGCTTTTAGACATTTTCCACCAGGGAGAGTTTGCCAAGGCCAGGTGGAACAAGATCCAACCCGCCATCCAATATCAGGATCCGATCGAGCACCATATCGAATTGCTAACGAGCGCCTTTGACGTTACCGCCATTAAGGCGCGTCGCCTGACGGTTGCGGTCGATTGTTGTAATGGTGCTTGTTCACGACTCGTTCCGCGTTGGCTGGCGGAACTCGGTTGCGAAATCCTGGCGATTAACGATGATCCAAACGGCGCCTTCCCGCATCGGCCGGAACCAACGCCAGAGACCATGGCGCAGCTCAGTGCGGTGGTGAAAGCCGGCCATGCCGACATTGGTTTCGCTCATGACGCTGACGGAGAGCGACTCGGAATCGTAACCGAACTGGGCCACGCACTCTCAGAAGAATCGACGCTCGCCCTGGCCAGCCGCATTCGTCTCGAAAAGAGTCCCGGCCCGATAGTGACGAATATTTCGACCACGGGTGCGATAGAACAAATCGCTGCGCTTTATGGAGGATCTGTTGTGCGCACTCAGGTTGGACAGACCTACATCTCCGAAGCCATGCTTGAACATAATGCCGTCCTCGGGGGCGAAGGCAGTGGTGGCGTGACGGTTCCGCAAATACATTTGACCCACGACAGCGCTGCCGCCGTTGGACTCATTCTCGAAGGCCTGGCGCGCTCGGGCGAAAAGGTCTCGGCCATCGTTGAGCAATTTCCCGGATTGGTGATGCTCAAGCACAATCTGTCCGTGGAACCCAATCGCCTGTATTCGGTGCTGCAAGACTTTCGTGTAGCAATCGAGCGCGAGCAGTTAGCCTATGATCTAACCGACGGCATTAGGGTAGATTTACCCCAGGGTTGGGTACACGTGCGAGCTTCCAACACGGAATCCATGATTCGCATTATTGTCGAAGCCGAGGATGCGCCAAACGCACGCCGCCTGCTTGATTGGGCGCGCGACAGATTGAGTAAGTGAGATTACGAACATCGACAAGACTTACAAGATTTACATGATTCAGCACAGAGCGGGTATCCGGCCGCCGAACAAACGAGCTCACTCTTTCCTTTCCTCATCATGTAAATCTTGTAAATCCTGTCCCAGAAGAGTCTAAATCATGCGACCGATACCAACTCTCAAAATCAGCATCTCCGGCGTGCGCGGAGTAATTGGTGAGTCGCTGACGCCCACCCTCTTGACGCGTTTTGCGCAAGCCTTCGGCACCTATATCGGCGCGCGTACGATTGTCATCGGGCGCGATCCACGCACCTCAGGTGAAATGGTCAAGCAGGCCGTCATAGCAGGACTGCTATCGAGCGGTTGCCACATCCTCGATATCGGTATGTGTCCCGTGCCGACCATTCAACTACTTGTCCGTCATCATCGCGCCCAGGGCGGCATTGCGATTACTGCAAGTCACAACCCGGCGGAATGGAATGCGTTGAAGTTCATTGGTCAAGGCGGATTCTTTCTAAACACCGGGCAAGCTCGCGAGCTGCTGGACATCTACCACCAGGGCGAATACACGCGGGTCGCGGGCACGGAAATGCGCGACGTGGCAGAACTTTCGGGAGCGACCGATCTGCATATTCAAAGAATCATGGAGGTGCTGGGGCCGCTACCAACGCGAAAGAAAAAGCTCAGGGTGGTCCTTGATGCCTGCAATGGGGCCGGCTCGCTGGTTGGTCCCAAGCTGCTCGAAGCCCTGGGTGCTGAAGTCTTTACGATTAATGTGATACCCGACGGATCGTTCCCTCGGCCGGCGGAACCTCTGGCGGAGAACCTGGGTGACCTGTGCGCCGCAGTTAAGGCACAGCGGGCCGACGTTGGCTTTGCCCAGGACATGGATGCCGATCGCCTGGCGATAGTTTCAGAGGAGGGCGTGGCGATTGGTGAGGAGTACACGCTCCTTCTGGCAACCCTACAGGTTCTCGGCAAGAATCCCGGACCAGTCGTGGCAAACCTATCGACTACATCCGCGCTTCAGGACGTAGTCAGCCGATTTGGTTGCTCACTTTTTCTGTCGAAGATCGGCGAGGTCAATGTCACCGAAGAAATGCAGAAACGAAGCGCCGTAATTGGCGGCGAAGGCAACGGCGGCGTCATTTATCCTCGCCTCAATTTTGCCCGCGATAGCCTGGTTGGTATGGCCCTCATCCTGCACCTTCTGGCGGAAACTGATCAGACGATAACTGAGTTGATAAATACCTTGCCGCGCTTCGCGATGATCAAAGAGAAACTGGAATGCCCCTCGGATAAAATCTCGGTCGTGCTGAGAATGCTTCGCCTTGAGTATGCGTCGTATCCTATGGATCTGCGCGATGGCGTGAAAGTTAGTTTGCCGAACGGATGGTTTCTGGTGAGAGGTTCAAATACCGAGCCGATCATCCGAGTGATCGCGGAGGCCGAGAGTGAGGCAGAAGCGAGGACGATCATCGACCGCGTGTATTCGCGGGTTCAAGAGTGTATTAAGTAACGAATAAATACTGAACGGCCGGTTCGGATCGATCTCCTCTCCCTTGGGAGAGGGTTGGGGTGAGGGCTTGAATGCAGAAGCGCCCTACTTTGCTCTCTTGTGTTAGGGTGAACACGAACCAGATCAAAAAAAATTCGCGCTAAACTTCGCACCCTCTCCCCTGGCCCCTCTCCCAAAAGGGAGAGAGGAATAAGCTTCACATCCTCAGGTCAGCCTTTTCCGATGAGCTGTTTGAACCGCATATCCTTGACCGCCAGCGAGACTTCGGAAAGAATCCCAGTCGTTCGGTGATTGAGCAACACCATCAAGCCGCAATCAGGCGAGGACTTCTGTGACGTTATTTCAGACCCGTTTATACCTCAGTCTTCTGTTAGCCATAGGAAGCGGCACGCTCGCTTCAATCAACACATTTACCGCTGCTGCCGTAAGTGCAGGACGGCTAACTGGCGAGCATCTGGCTGTTTCACCGATAAGCCGGGGGCGGGACGTCTCCTCCCAAACACTCTTTGACGACTTTAGCTACTCGAACCGTAAGCAGCTCGCCAAACATGGCTGGATCATCCGTACTGCGGCCGGGTGGCCAGGAGTGCCGGGCGCCATCTGGGGAAACAAGGGCGTGTCATTTCCTATTGACCAGGATCACCGAGGCAATCGTCTACTGCGCATGATCTCTTCCACTGACGGCAACGGATCCAATACCCACCAAACGCAGATTTGCCACCAACGCAAATACCTCGAGGGCACATATGCCGCTCGGGTTCGCTTTGTTGATGCGCCGACGGACGGCCCCAGCGGAGATCAACTCGTAGAGAGCTTCTATACGATTAGCCCGCTAAAGGCGCCGTGGGATCCTGACTACAGCGAGCTGGATTTCGAGTATCTGCCGAATGGCGGCTGGGGCCTCACTGGACCTACGTTGTTTACAACTTCCTGGAGAACCTTCAGTCCGGAACCCGATTGGAAGAAAGATAATGTCTTTAACACCAGCAATGGGAGCATTGCCGGTTGGCACACACTCTTAACCCAGGTCTCAGAGGGAAGGGTGAAGTATTTCATCGACGGCCACCCTCTGGCCGAACATGGTGGACAGTATTACCCGCGATCGTTGATGTCGATTAATTTCAATCTTTGGTTTATCAAGGACGCGACTGTGAAATCCAGTGCTGTACGGCATTACCAGGAGGACATCGATTGGGTGTTTCATGAGGCAAAGAAAATACTCGCGCCCCAAGAGGTTGAAGCGAAGGTGGCGGCCCTGCGACGAAGGTCTGTCAAATTTCAGGATACAGTTCCGGCCCCGGTGCCGGCGTTGATATCACCGTGCGATTACTGAGTAATTGTCGCAGCGGATCGCGGACATCCTGTCCGCCAACTCTTACCGAGGAGAAAAAATCAAGCCTGTGATCCCCAAAGCTGATAGCGCGCCTGCGCGACGCGAATTCTTAAGACTTGCCGGTCTTAGTGCGTTGGGACTGACACTGTCAGAGCTTCCATTTGGTCGTGTGTGTGGTGCGGAGCGCGCCGGGGAACTGCTCGTCTACGTAGGAACTTACACCACGGGCAAAAGTGAGGGGATATATCTGTATCGGTTGGACCTCTCTTCGGGAGAGTTAAAGCATGTCGCCACCACGAGGGACGTGGTGAACCCTTCGTTTCTGGCGCTCGCACCCAGCCGGCGCTATCTGTATGCGGTCAACGAAGTCGGAGATTTTGCGGGTACAAAGAGCGGAGCCGTCAGCTCCTTTGCTGTCGATCAAATGACGGGTGCACTGCGGCTGTTGAATCAGAAACCTTCGTTGGGCGCCGATCCCTGTTACGTGGATGTGGATGCCGGCGGCAGGTTTGTTTTGATAGCGAATTACACCGGAGGCAACGTGACGGTCTTCCCGGTTCAGCGCGACGGCAGTCTGGGCGAGGCTACGGATATGAAGCAGGCCCGGGGCTCGAGCGTAAACCGGGAGCGTCAGGAAGGTCCGCATGCCCACTGTATTGTGCTCGATCCAACCAGCCGGTTTGCGTACTCATGCGATCTGGGAACAGACAAGATCATGATCTTCCGCTTCGACGCACGAAACGGAAAATTGCTGCCAGGTGATCCATCCTGGGTGCAGGTCAAGGCAGGGGCGGGACCGCGCCATCTTGCTTTTGATCCCAGCGGCAAATACGTCTTCGTGCTTAACGAACTGCATTCGACCGTAACAGCCTTCGCGCGTGATCGGGAGAAGGGGAGTTTAAAAGAGCTGCAGACCCTGACCACCCTGCCGAAGAATTTTACGGGGACGAGCTGGAGTGCCGATATCCACGTTTCTTCGGATGGGCGATTTGTTTATTGTTCGAACCGGGGGCACGACAGCATTGCTATGTTCGCGATTGATTCGCGCAACGGCGAGCTCAACCCAATCGGCCACGAATCTACTCAAGGCATGACGCCACGCAACTTTGCCATCGATCCCGCGGGGAGGTTTCTGCTGGTGGCAAATCAAAAATCCGACAACATCGTCGTCTTTCGACTGGATCAAAAGACGGGCCGGCTCAATTCGACCGGACAGGCGGTGCAGGTGCCATCTCCTGTTTGCCTTAAGTTCACTGCTCCGTTTTCATGAAGTGGTTAGGTTATGGAGTTAGTACCGGGAGCGGTAGCGACCGGGTCCTCAACCTCCGCGATGGTCGAGTTAGCAGGACGATGACCCGGTCGCTACCGCTCCCGGTACTGACCTCATCAGGCTCGGATTTCGTTACACCTCGGCGGCCGTAGGGCCAGCAGAAGTCTCGTCTATAGCCTCTTTGTCCGCTCGCCACAACCCGATTGCAGAAAGCGTGTAGAACAGAATGGCAATCAGGACTACATACTGAAACCCCAGCAGCATTGAACTATATTCCGCGAGTCCGCCAACCATGGCGCCGGCTATGTTCATGCCGAAGGCGCGATCAGGTTCGCTGGTCCGTTGGAACGATGCGGCGAAGATGACACCGGCAAATAGAATCGGCGCGAACGCCAACAGGCTGGACCCAATTATCTGAATGCCGCGGGTCATTCCCAGAAAGAAATCGAGCGGGATGAGAGTGTTCAGTATCAGGGTTATCAGCAGACCAGCGTAATAGGGCCACAAGCGTTCCGGCTGAAACCAAAGAGTCCAGCGATTGGCCAGCAGGATCATCACGAGGACCGCAAAGAAGACCACTGAGTTGACGACCCACGTACTGCCAAACAACAGCGCCATCGCGACCACCGCTTTCGTTTCAACCAGCATGAAACCCGCGCCCAAAAAGAAGAGCTGAAGGTTGAGTGCGCTGCCGGCGCGTCGGACCTTAATACGTCGTTCAGTTGCTGCATTCGCGTTTTGTCGAGGCAGGAAAAGGAAAATTAGCAGCAACCCCAGCCCGCCCATGATCAGCATTCCGCGCCAACTCTGTGTCGGTATCATCGCCTTACGCAAATACAGAAACGGCCAATCGTCGGTCGCGGTGCGCAATGCGCCTTCAGGAGGCAACACAGTGGCTAACCCAAAATGCTGCCAGTGTGAGGCCACCTGCTCCATCTCGGCTGTAGTGGGTGGTTTCAAGAACGTCACCGCTAGTGGGCCGGGCCCAAAGCCATTCGGTGAAGTTGCCGTGGGCGGCTCGTCGTTGCGCAGCCAGTAATCAGGATGCTGGACAAACGCATTTCGTAATTCGCTTGTGGCGCCGGCAAAGAATACTGTGAAATCTCCAAAGGTCGCCTGCTCGGGTTCGATGAGTTTTCGGTAGGGCAGCGTGAGTACCAGGGTATTCCCTGTGCCGAACACTTCCTCCAGACCCTTTTGCAGACGGGCTGCCAGCCACCCCTGACGAAAATAGTTGTAGACCACGAAATTGCCGTTGGGCTTGAGGTGACGGCGCACGTCTTCATAGGCCTGGCGCGTGAACAGAAAACTCTCGAGACGGATATTGCTGTAACCGCTGTGCAATACCAGCGAGTCAACCAGCGCATAGACGATCAAATCGTACTTTCTTTGCGTTGAGCGGAGAAAGTTGCGGCCATCATCCAAATGAATTTCCACGCGCGGATCCTGATAAGGCTGGTCGGGATGGTACTGCCGGCCCAGGCGATTAATTGTCGGGTCGATCTCGACGGCGTCGACGTGTTGAGCGCCCCACTGCAAAGCCCGGCTGACATCATTACCTGAACCTGCTCCGATTATGAGCACGTCTGCAAAGGCCGTTCGGCCAGCGTCTCGATTCAGCAGGTGCGGCAGCGCGTAGGCCGGAAAGTTCTGATTTCGGGAAACCATCTGCTGGTGATAGATCAGATTCACCGAAAGCGACAGGTCGGCTTTCTTAAAATCAATTCGGTAGTAAGGCGACCAGAATTGCTGCGTTTCTCGTTGGCTGTTCTGACTGTCATGTACGGGCACGAACGCGGCCAGCCAGACCACGAGCACGAGCAGCCAGACCGTGACTGAGGCCCGAACCAACAGTCGTCCGCGTAAAAGGTTTCCGGGTGAAATGAAATGGAAATAGGCCAGCGCCGCCGCGATCAGCAGGAACCACCAGAAGGAGGACAACTCCAGCCACGAACAAGCAGCAAACAGAACAATACCGGCGAGGCTGCCACTGATGTTCAAGGTGTAAGCCTGCACGCGGTTGGGCCACGCCTTCAGAGAGCGCCCCAATTCCTGGCCAGGACCAATAAACGCGAGCGCGATAATCAGGAAGAAGAAGCCGCAGAGCACTTCGACCGGAACGGCGTAGCGCGATAGGTCCTGGCTGTGATATTCGGTGCCGAAGAAGATCTGCTGCGGTGAGGCTTGATTACCCACATCCACGAACTTTGAAAACCATCCGCTGCTGATCTCAACGGCATGAGCGGCTGCTAAAGCAACGACCAGCAGAAGGGGAGTCCAGGTCAGATAGTTGCGGCGATGGCCGGCGGCCAAACAACCCACGGACATACCCAGGAACGACGCCAGCAGCACGACGTTGGTAAAAAAGGTTAGGTAAAGAACATGCGCTGGGAACCAACGAATGCCGGCCAACTCCAAAAATAGAATCAGCAGGCTGATCAGGAACAAATCGAAGCCGTTCCTGAAGCGAGAAGATGGCGGATAGTTATTCTTCGACAATGGAATAGTGCTGCAAGCCCTCACTCGGGCGTTTTAGAAGCGTCAGGAGTACATCGTTAAATACAAAAGAAGAATGATCGCTGGCTGCTCAACGAATGCGAGTTGGCCTTTTCAGTCAAGCCCAGGCGTCCAGCATTAATTCATTTTTCGAAGGCGAATCTTAACACGCATCCTGGCTCGCAGCTCTTCTATGCTGAAGCCGTTTACCGTAAAATGCCCGTCTGCGCAGGATGACTCTGTAGTCGATGGGCAAATGGAGGTTGAATCAGCATTGCACACCGCAGAGCGGTCAAATGTTTATAGCTCGTGCTGACTAAGAGAGCTCTTTACTCCAGCGGAGCGCAATGTGGCGGGAACGAGTATTTCGCTCCTCCGGAGCTTCAAGTTTCTTTGGGTTCCTGCTTCTATAAACATTTGGTCCCTCCGGAACCGAAGACTGGAGCGACCGGATGCAAGCACTCAAGTTGCGGTTAGGGAGTTCGACAGTCCTCGCAAGTTGAGCGTAGCATCCCCTCGCTACCACTCGGGGTTCTGTACCTCTGCCGTCCGTTTAATGGACTGCGTTTTTGTGTTGCTGCTCCCGGCGTAAAACGATCAGCGAAATAGACGAAGCAGATGAAGCACGCAAGATTAGTATGGGCAGTTCTGGTCCTCGTAGCCTTCACCGGCTATCCCGCACAATCTCAAACCAGACCCTTCCCGGTTCTGCCAAAGATTAAAGTGCCCCTTCTGAGAGGTTGGCAGTTTCACGAGATCGGCAAAGATACCTGGTACCCCGCCAGCGTTCCGGGTTGCGTACACACTGACCTGCTTAACAACAAGCTGATTGACGATCCCTTCTATCGCGACAACGAAAAAAAGCTGCAATGGATAGGCAAGACCGATTGGGAATATCGGACTACCTTCAACGTCACGGCTGAGTTGCTCGACCGAACAAATGTCGAGTTGGTCTTTGAAGGGCTGGATACTTACGCCAACGTATTCCTCAATGATGAACTCCTGATTAGTAGCGATAACATGTTTCGCACCTGGAGGGTGAACGCAAGACCTCTCGCGAAACCCGGGGCCAACACGCTCCGGATCCGCTTTCGTTCGCCCATTAATGAAGTCTTACCCGTTATGGCGAAAATGGATTACGAACTTCCGGCGGGAAATGATCAGGGCGAGAAAACAAGTCCGCACACGCGGAAAGCGCCTTATCAGTACGGCTGGGATTGGGGCCCGCGGTTCGTTACCAGCGGCATCTGGCGTCCGGTCTTTTTAGAAGCCTGGGACAATGCGCGTCTGGCTGATCTGAACATCGTTTCCAGAGAGATTCGAGCCGATGTCGCAAACCTGACTGCCGAGGTTGAGGTCATCGCCGCCGCCCATACCGATGCAACGATTGTTTTAGACGATTTGACTGATAAGACCGTAGCCTCGCAGCGCCACATCAGCTTAACGCCGGGGACGAATCGTGTTGCGCTCAACCTCGCTATTCCTCACCCGGCTCTTTGGTGGCCCAACGGCCTGGGCGCCCATCCTCTCTATACTTTTAAGGCCCGGCTGCTGATCAATGGCAAGGCTGTGGATGAAGCAACTACACGCACGGGCCTGCGTGCGTTGGAACTCAGGCAACAGCGCGACCAGTCCGGCAAGAGCTTCACCTTTGTGATTAACGGCGTGCCTGTCTTTGCCAAAGGCGGCAACTGGATTCCCGCCGACAGTTTTCCGAGCCGCATCACCAAAGACAAATATCGCGAACTCGTTCAGTCCGTGCGCGACACCAACATGAACATGCTGCGCGTCTGGGGCGGCGGTATTTACGAGAGTGACGATTTCTATGATCTTTGCGACGAAATGGGGATTCTCGTCTGGCAGGATTTCATGTTCGGATGCAGCTTGTATCCTGGCGATGAAGCGTTTCTCGAAAACGTCCGTCAGGAAGCCAACGATAACGTGAAGCGTCTGCGGAATCATCCCAGCATAGTCATTTGGGTCGGCAACAATGAAATCGAGTCAGGCTGGTTTCACTGGGGTTGGAAAGAAAAACTCCCGGCCAAACTCTGGGACGACTATCTGAAGATTTTCTATGGCGTATTGCCGGATGTGTGCAGGTCGCTGGATCCTTCGCGTCCTTACTGGCCGAGTTCACCCAGCTCGAACCTGGAAGACGATCCGGAATCGCAAAAGATGGGTGACCTTCACTACTGGCAGGTCTGGCACGCTTCTGCTCCGTTTACTGAGTACGAGAAGCAGTTTCCGCGCTTCATGAGCGAATATGGTTTTCAGTCGTTTCCCCAGCTTGAGACAGTCAGCACCTACACTACACCCGCCGATCGCGACATCAAGTCACCGGTGATGTTGGCCCACCAGCGACACCCGCGTGGCAACCAGTTGGTCCGCGAATACATGCTGCGCGAGTACCCTGAGCCGAAGGACTTCGAATCGTTTCTCTACGTTAGTCAGGTCTTACAGGCTGAAGGGATCAAGATCGGCGCCGAGCACCTGCGGCGCATCATGCCGCACAACATGGGATCGCTCTTCTGGCAGATTGACGACTGCTGGCCGGTCGCCTCGTGGTCGAGCATCGACTACACGGGCCGATGGAAAGCGTTGCAGTATTACGCGCACCGTTTCTACAACGACATCCTGGTCAGCCCGCACGAAGAGAATGGCAGCTTAAACTTCTACATCGTCTCCGATCGTCTACAGCCGACTGTCGCGCAATTGCAGGTCAGTCTGCGCGACTTCGAAGGACATGCGTTGTGGAACCAACAGCAAGACATAGAGGTTGCCGCGCTCAAGAGCAAATCATATTTGAGCATTCCGATTGACAAGCTTTTGGCAGGGAAGGATGCGAAAAGTGTGTTTGTGTTTGCGGAGTTATCAGTAGGTGGCAAGCCGGTATCGCACAGCGAACACTTCTTTCAACCCTACAAAAACCTCTTGCTGCCGCGGCCGCTGATAAGCGCCGAGGTGGTGCGTACGCGGGCGGGCTTCAGAATCACTCTGTCTTCGGACAAACTGGCTCGCGCTGTTTACTTGTCAGCACCAAATTGCGTGGGATTCTTTTCTGATAACTACTTTGACCTGATTCCGGGAAGGAAAGGCGAAGTGGAGTTCCGCACCGGCGGCCCAGTAAACTTGGCCGACTTTCAGAGGCGCCTAATGGTGCGCTCACTAGCGGATGCTTTTTAGATTAGTTCTCTTAATCGACAGACGGTTTTTTTGGTGCGGCTTCGTGTGATTTCGTGGATCGAATCTTTGACACAGCAGGCGATCCACTAAATCACGCGAAACATCACGAAATAAAAACCAGATCAAAATCAATCACCCAACTTGTACTCAAAAACGAAACGCCCGACCTGAATCGTCGCCCGTCCATCCACAGGCGGACTGATGAGCAGCGAGCGAACCATACTGGTCTTCCGATTGACGTGTGCGTCGACTGTGCCAATCGCTTCACCGCTTGAGGCTCGGTAAAAGCTCACGCGGATTACGTCGTTGCTTATTCGCTGATAGCCAAAAACATACTCGCCCGGTTGCAGCAGCATGCTGCCGAACTTAAGCGGCGCTTGCGTGATGAAGAAATGCGAGTACTTACCTTCGGCCGAGTATCCGGCGGTAATCATCACGACCCCAGCAATGAATTTGCCACGTCCGTCCGTCACTCCTGAGGCAGTCCGGAATTCGGTTTCAATGTTCTCCTTGTTTACAGGTGCGCGCGCGGGAATCAGCTTTCTCAACTCAGCTTCGGTAGCGGTGCGCCATCGGGCTCGAACCGCCGGGATGGTTCCGGTCGAGCTGGTCAGGATCAGCGCTGTAGCTATCATGACGTTTATCAGAAGGGCAGACGGCAAGATGAGTCTCCGATTCAAGACCAAAGTTCGTTAACTAGAGAGCGTCCGCGGCACAGGATTGAGTATAATCGATTTCGTGCTGCGTCGTATCATTGCGGGCGGTGTGTGAGAGGCGGGAGTGGAGCGCGGACATCCCTGTCCGCCAGCGGGCGAAGCCCGCTCATCCTTCCGCGGGAGTGTTTCTTTTTAAAGACGGGTTCGCGCTACGCGCTCAGGCGGACAGGATGTCCACGCTCCGTCATTTCCCGGGACTTGTGGTTCTTATAAACAAACTAACCATCATCCTTTGTTCACTTCTGCTGCTGTGCCTCGTTTGCAGGCAGGCGTTGGCCCTTGATCCCACCCGCGATCTCTCTCAGTTCAACGCCTCGGTGTGGCTGACTGAAAACGGCCTGCCACAAAACACAATCCACTCGATCATTCAAACAAGAGACGGATACGTGTGGCTCGCTACCGAAGAAGGCCTGGCCCGCTTTGACGGAATTAAGTTCACTGTTTTCGACAAACAGAATACGCCGGAGTTGAAGAGTAATGACATTCGGGTTCTGCTCGAAGATCGGCGAGGCGCCCTCTGGATCGGCACAGCCGATGGTCTGATCCGCTTGCTGGATTCAAAGTTCACGGCGTTCACTACTCGAGACGGATTACCGAGCAACGCCATCGATGCTTTATGCGAAGATCACGACGGCTTGCTCTGGGTGGCGACCGCCGCCGGAATCGTCCGCTTCGGCGAGACCGTCTTCACTCCGTTCGCGGCCCAGGGGGAGTTTCCCAAAAATGGAATCAAGGCTTTGTTTGCAGATCGAGAAGGCGCGCTCTGGATCGGTTCGTCCGAGGGCCTGGCTCGCTACAAAAACGGCGCCAACGCCAAATACACAATGCAAGATGGCTTGGCCAGTAACAGCGTCGTCTCGATCGATCAAGACAAGGACGCCCGCATGTGGGTCGGCACCGTCGACGGTCTCAACTGCCTTGAGGGCAATCGCTTCGTTACTTTCACAACTCGTGACGGACTGCCGAACAATCGGATTATTTCGCTGGCCGTAGACCGCGAGGGCAGCGTATGGATCGGCACACCCGGTGGTTTGAGTCGCTTCGCAGACAAACACTTTTCCAGCTTTCGCCCCGGCGATGGACTGGTAAACGAAATCATTCTCTCGATCTTTGAGGATCGAGAGGGCAGCTTATGGCTGGGCACTGAATCAGGCGGCCTCAGTTTGTTAAAGGACAAGAAATTTACCACTTACACATTAAAGGAGGGACTTCGCAGCGATCTGGTCAAATCGATCTACGAAGACGGTAAGGGCAATATTTGGATCGGAACGAACGGTGGCGGCTTGAGTCTCCTGAAAGACGGCAAGTTAACCACCTACACAACCGTGGACGGCCTATCCAGCAATGTCGTACTGGCGTTGTTCGGCGACGGTGAGGGAAATCTCTGGGTCGGGACGCCTGACGGATTGAATCGCTTCAGGGACGGAAAGTTCAAAACATTTACTTCGGCTGACGGACTGGCGAACGATTTCGTCCGATCAATTTATGCAGACCATGGCGGCAATCTCTGGATTGGCACGCGCGGCGGATTAACTCGATTGACAGCCGAACGCTTTAATATTTACACGACGGCGGATGGGCTGCCTAATGACTTTGTGGGAACAATCTATGAAGACGCGCAAGGTAACATCTGGATCGGCACGCTGGGAGGGTTGAGCAAGTTCAAAGACGGAAAGTTTACTACCTACACCACCCGCGATGGACTGTCGAGTGATGTTGTGATCTCGCTTCATGAGGACGCCGATGGTGTGCTGTGGATTGGTACGAGCGGCGGTGGACTCAATCGGCTAAAGCAGGGAAAGCTCGCCGCATACACAACGCGAAACGGGCTGTCCGACGATGTCGTTTATAGCATTCTCGAAGATCGCCAAAACAGCCTTTGGTTAAGCTCCAACAAGGGCATCTTTCGCGTCAACAAAAAGGAGTTGGACGACTTTGTAAATGGGACCGCCGGCTCGATCGCTCCGGTGCTTTACGGACCTGCGGACGGAATGATCACGCGCGAGTGCAGTGGTGGCGGACATCCAGCGGGTTGGCGGAGCGCTGACGGTAAGCTCTGGTTTGCGACTATCAAGGGAGTGGCAATGATCGATCCTGAGAAGATAAAACTCAACGACCAGCCACCGCCGGTCGCCATCGAACAGATCCGCGTGGACGATGAATCGATTGTACCGGCACAAACTATCGAGCTCGGGCCGGGCAAGAGCCGCCTTGATTTTTATTACACTGCGCTCAGTTTTGTGGCCCCTGAAAAGGTCAGGTTCAAATACAAGCTCGAAGGATTTGATAGTGACTGGGTTGATGGCGGGACGCGCCGCATTGCTTACTATACAAACCTTCGGCCCGGTCGTTATAGGTTCCGCGTGATCGCTTCGAACAACGATGGCTTGTGGAGTCCCACTGGCGCCGCCTTCGATCTCTACCTGAAGCCACACTTGTATCAAACGTATTGGTTCTATGCTTTCTGCGCTCTTATCCTGGCTATGATCGTTTGGCAGCTCTATCGATTCCGTCTTAAACGCGTAGAGTTGCAATTTGCCGCCGTACTCGCGGAGCGGAACCGCATTGCCCGTGAGATTCACGACAACCTGGCCCAGGAGATGCTGGGCATATCGGTGCAGCTCGAAGTAGTAGCGCGCACGATGCCGGCTTCCGCGGAATTGGCCAGGACTCACCTGGACCGAGTAAGAATGTTGGTGCGTCACGGAATTGCGGAAGCCCGCCGCTATGTCTGGGATCTGCGCTCGCAAGCGCTTGATCAAAATGATCTGCCGGCGGCATTGAGTGAGACAGCGAGACGCCTGACAACCGAGACCGCAGTCTCTGTCAAAATGAAAGTCAGCGGCATCTTTCGGCCCCTCAGCCCTCTGATTGAAGGCAATCTTCTGCGAATTGGACAGGAAGCCATTAATAATGCGGTGAGACACGCGCAGGCTCGGAACATTCTGATTAATTTGAAATTTGAAGAGAGACGCGTACAACTAAGTGTGCGAGATGACGGACATGGTTTTGATTATCAAGAGTCGACGAATGGCGATGCCAAACACTTTGGCCTGGTCGGGATGCAGGAACGTGCGGTGCGAATTGGCGGCACGCTGAAAGTAGATAGTCGGGCGGGCGAGGGTACGGAAGTGCTGGTTGATGTGCCGATCAGTGGCTGAGGTGTTTGCACTAACTCAGGGAAGAGAAGTCGGTTGATCTCCTCTTTTCTCCCTTCTCCCTCTGGGAGAAGGGCTGGGGATGAGGGTTTGCGAGAGGGACTCAATTCTCTTATTGTTCTTCGTGCTTGGCTAGCGGCATTCAAAGACAAAACTATCGATCCGATGGACCTGGCGGTAAGCCCTCACCCCAACCCTCTCCCAAAAGGGAGAGGGAGTCAAAGCAGCAACGTCAAATTGAAGGTTGTAGAATCTGACCAATGAATGACAACCCGATCAAGATCATGGTGATTGACGATCAGGCGATCGTGCGTCAGGGTTTCGTGGCCCTCATCAACACGGTCTCCGATATGGTGGTGGTTGCCGAGGGCACAAACGGTCAGCAAGCCATTGAACTCTATCGGCTCCATCGGCCCGACGTCACTCTGATGGACTTAAGGATGCCGGAATTGGGCGGCGTTGAAGCGATCGTGGCCATTCGAAAAGAATTCCGGGACGCTCGTGTAATCGTACTTACTACCTACGACGGCGATGAAGACATTTATCGTTCACTCCAAGCCGGTGCTCAAGGGTATTTGCTAAAAGACATGTTCTTCGAAGAACTGGAAGAGGCCATCCGGAAAGTGCATGCTGGGTCGCGGCGGATTCCCGCCCATGTGGCGGAGCGGCTGGCAGAGAGAATGGGCAGCTCTGATCTCACTGGGCGAGAGATCGAGGTGCTCGAACAGATCGTAGCCGGCAACAGCAATAAAGCTATCGCTCACCAGCTAAGTATTAGTGAGGCAACCGTCAAGAGCCACATCAATAGTATTCTCAGCAAACTCGGAGTCAGCGATCGTACTCAAGCTGCTACGACCGCCATACAGCGCGGCCTCGTCCATTTGCGATAAGGACTGTCCGCGGAATTAGTGACTCATAGGACTTATTGGACCTATGGGTCTTAGATGGCCTATAGCTGCACTTTCATCTCAAACTAAAGGTGGAGACGAAAACCCATCGACAGGCTCATGACACAAAGGAAACGTCATGTTACTTTCCCTTCCGTAATGACCATTTTCCCGGTCCCGGGTTCGTTGAGTCAGAGGCCCGCATTCCTACCTAACTTGTTGCACAATTAGCGACCTCTGGTTTATCGAGTCCGCGACCGGGCTCTAAGTTTCTTAATAAGAAACAAATGGCCCTGTAGCCAGTCCAGTCTTCATTCTTTCTGTATTTATTCAGGCTCTAGCTAACTAAGCGGAATGAGTTCGAAGGAACTCGAAAGCAGTAAGCGGGTCAGTTTGAAATTTCTGATTGGGTGTGAACTACTTGTCACTGGGAACGCGGGCGCCCTCGCCCGCTGAGCTTGCCAGGCTCCTTCGAAAGAAAAAGCGCGTTCGCCTCAATGCGGGCGAGGGCGCACGCGTTCCCCAGTACCAAGCGGGTCACTTAAACTCAAACTGACCGCTACTTGAAAGCACTGCCGATTCTGTCAGAGGAACATCTGATGACCTTCCGAAGCATATCCAGAGCGACGTTGCTCGCTATTTGTTGCCTGTTTATTCAAGGCAATTGTTTGGGTCAGAGCAACTATGCGAGCTTGAGCGGCACTATTCTTGATCCTCAACGACAGGCGATTCCCGGTGCGTCCATACAACTCGTGTCCACAAGCACGCATGCTGCTCGGCAAGTCACCAGCAACGAGCAGGGAATTTATCAAATTACTGCACTGCTTCCGGAAGACTACAAGCTCACGATCCAGGCCTCGGGCTTTTCGACTTCAACTCAGACGGTGCATCTCGAAGTTGGGCAACAGACGACTTACGATGTGACCCTCCAGCTCTCCTCTCTCACCGGCACGGTGAACGTTCGGACTGAAAGCATGAATGTGCTGCGCACTACGGACGCCAGTGTCGGCGAAGTGGTCGAGCGAAATTCGATTCGCAACTTGCCACTCAACGGCCGCATGTTGATCGACCTGGTGCTGACAGTTCCCGGCGCCCACGAAAGCCACGGAGCGCAAACAGGCGATATGAGTCCGCTGTACTGGCGTCCGGGACAGCGCTCAGCGGTAAGCATTGGCGGCAATCGCCCAAATGCAAATTATTTTTTGTTGGACGGCGCCACTAACACCGATCCCACTTTCAATACTTTGAATTTAAGCCCGTCCCCGGACAGCGTGCAGGAATTTCAGGTCGTGACCGGCAGTTATTCCGCAGAGATGGGCGGCGCCGGCGGCGGCCAAATCAATATCGCCACGCGAAACGGCACGAACGATTTTCACGGAACGGCCTACGAGTTTCTGCGCAACAACGTGTTTGACGCGCGCGCCTTTAATGATATGGACTCGTCGAATCATCTGGTGCGAAACAATTTCGGCGCCTCTTTCGGCGGTCCGATCGCGCGGAACAAGAGTTTTTTCTTTTTCAATTACGAAGGGCTGCGGCATACAAAGTCCATAGCCATGATTGACACCGTGCCCACCGCGGACGAAGTCGCCGGTGACTTTGGTATGGCCGGCGTCACGATTTATAACCCGTTCAGCTCGCATCCCAACCCGAACTTTGACGCCACGAAGCCCGTCAGCCCCGGCAATCCACAAGTCATTCGCGATCCGTTTCCCGGCAACGTCATTCCGCAGAGCTTGATCGATCCGAAAGCTCGGCAGTTCTTACGTCAATACATCCCTCGTCCTAACATGGGCATGGGCATGAATGGCTGCGGCATGACGATGATGGGAGTGCCGCAAGTAGTTGGCGGCGGCGCGGACTGCAACAACTATCTCGATGTGCGGAACGAACACCACGTCACCGATCAGGCCACGATTCGGTTTGATCAGACGCTCAAACGAGGAGACAGTTTGTTTGCGCGCTATTCGTTTAGCAGCGAACGCGGTTTCATGCCGCAGAACCTGCCGGGTTTTGGCGCCATTCACGACAACCTGTCCCAGAACGGCACTGTTGGATGGAATCACATCTTCAGTTCCAGGCTGGTCAACATGGCCACGATTACGGCTTCGCGGTTGGCGATGCATCGCACTTCCGAGAACAGTTTCTCCAACGACATCGTCTCTCAGCTTGGAATCACGGGAATTGGCTTTGGCGGCAAGGGCGCATTTGGCGCTCCCTGGTTCGCCGTGCAAGGTTACTCAGGCATGGGCGACACCTTTATCGCCACGCCCATGCACGCCTGGGACACGATTTTGGAAGCGCGCGATTCACTGGCCTGGCAGCGCGGACGCCACAGTCTCAAGTTCGGAGTTAGTTATCGAAATTTCATATGGCCGATGTGGGGCTTCTTTCAAAACCGTGGCTACTACCAATTCACGAACGGCTTCACCACTCGCACGGCAACGAACGATGGCACCGGCTCGGCGCTCGCCAGTTTCCTGCTCGGCCTGCCGGCGGTGAAGCAACGCCAGGCGGGTATTCCTCAGATGCAACTGCGGCAGTGGTACGCGGACGCTTTCGTCCAGGACAGCTTTCAAATGACCCGTAACACGACAATTCAAATCGGGTTGCGTTATGAATACATGAGTCCATTGAAGGACATTCGTTTTGCTAATACCAATCTCGTGTTCAAGGACGGTGTGCCCTTTGTTTTTATCGGC
>Ga0193732_1000075_pt1 | contig 20906 bp, 13 predicted proteins | sample U1s1metaG_FD_145077 | JGI IMG/M metagenome (GOLD analysis project Ga0193732, IMG submission 145077) | Soil microbial communities from a riparian zone of the East river system, Colorado, United States - U1s1 | ecosystem: Environmental > Terrestrial > Soil > Riparian zone | place: USA: East River...
GGCCCGCGAAATGCCGGCACACATCAGGCTGGCCGAAGCTTCCGGTCTCACCTCCAATCTGTTGCGCCTGCTGGCGACTCCGAACATTGGGGGCAAGCGCTGGATCTGGCAGCAGTACGATCACATGGTGCAAACCAATACGGTGGAAGGGCCGGGGGCAGGCGACGCGGGCGTGATTCGCATTAAAGGTTCGCAGCGCGGCCTGGCCATGGCACTCGATGGCAACGGACGCTGGTGCTACCTCGATCCGCGCTTGGGTGCCATGCATGCGGTTGCTGAAGCAGCGCGCAATGTGGCATGTACCGGAGCGATTCCGATTGGCGGCACCAACTGCCTGAATTTTGGCAATCCCGAGAAGCCCCACATCATGTGGCAGTTTTCGCAGGTGGTGGATGGCATCACCAAAGCCTGCGAGGAATTGGAAATTCCCATAACCGGCGGCAATGTCAGCTTTTATAACGAGACCTTGGGCGAGGGAATTTATCCCACGCCAGTGCTGGGAATCGTCGGCCTTCTCGAAGACGTGCACAAGGCGGTGCGTCCCGACTTCCGCGAATCACGGCGTGCGATCGTACTGCTGCGCGCTACCGAACCGGGCGATGCCACCGATGCTGAGTCCGAATTTGGGTCGTCGGAATATGCCAAGGAAATTCTGGGCGCGGTTTGGGGCTATCCGCCCGAGCTGGAGCTGGAAAAGGAAGCTGCGCTGCAGAAGGCGCTTGTGGAAATGGCCCAAATTGGCATTTTGGATTCTGCCCATGATTGTTCCGAGGGTGGGATCGCGGTGACGCTGGCCGAGTCGGGATTCGCTAAGGGCATTGGAATGAGCATTGACTTGACCTCTCAGGGGCTGCCTCCAGAGTTTGCCCTCTTCGGGGAGGATGCCAGCCGGGTGGTAATCTCTTGCGACCGCGATAAGATCAGCGTAATCCAACAAGTAGCGGTAAAATACGGCATCGCAGCCGAGTTGATCGGAGAAACCGTACCCGAGCGGGTGGAAATCAGGCTCGATGGCCGGGCGGTAGTGTCAGCGCCGGTTTCCGAATTGGTTGAAGCCTACGAGGGCGCGTTAGAGCGGGCGCTGGGGGCCGAAACGGATGCGGTGGCGGCGGATTGAGCAGACCTGCGATGCTGGGCTCGGCCAGGCAGCCGGGGGCGGCGTCTCAGCGCGACTCATTTTGGGCTAGGGCTGATCGCTAAATGCCTTTCGACAAATTCCATGACGAGTGTGGGGTGGTAGCGCTCTACGCTCACCCCGAAGCAGAAAAGCTGGCTTATCTCGGCATGCATGCGCTGCAGCATCGCGGGCAGGAATCGGCTGGCATCGTCACCTCCAACGGCCTGACCTTGCGCGCCCATCGGGCGATGGGGCTGGTGGCTGATATTTTTACCGAGGAAGTCTTGTCGCAAGTGCACGGCTCGCTGGCCATTGGACATACTCGCTACTCGACCGCCGGCGACTCGGCACTGTTCAATGCTCAGCCCATCATGGTGCAATCAAACAAAGGCATGATTGCGCTAGCCCACAACGGCAACCTGGTGAATGCGCAGGAAATCCGGCATCGGCTGGAGGCCCAGGGATCGATCTTCCAGACCAATAGCGACACCGAAGTCATCGTTCACCTGATCGCGCTCTCCAAGGAACAGACCTTACCGGACGCGATGGCCGATGCGCTGCGTCGCGTGGAAGGCGCATTTTCGCTGGTCATGCTCAGCTCGGATCGTGTCTTTGCGGCGCGCGATCCGCGTGGTTTCCGTCCCCTGGCCATGGGAAGAATTCCGCGTCTCGAAGGCCAGAAGCAGGACACCATTGTTTTTGCTTCCGAGACCTGCGCCTTTGACCTGATTGGCGCGACATATGAACGCGAGGTCAAACCGGGCGAGCTGGTGATCGTCGGTCCCGAAGGCATTATCTCGCGCTTTTATGCTCCGGTGGCCGCGCAATCGAGTTGCATTTTCGAACACGTATATTTCTCCCGGCCCGACAGCGTGGTGTTCGGACGCCCGGTGCAAGCCAGCCGCGAGGGCTTGGGAAGACAATTGGCGCGGGAAGCGCCGGTTGAAGCGGATGTTGTCGTCCCGGTGCCGGATTCTGGCGTAACTGCAGCCGTGGGCTATGCCGCCGAGAGCGGTATTCCTTTCCGCTTCGGACTCATCCGCAATCACTACGTGGGGCGCACTTTCATCGAGCCTCGGCAAAGCGTTCGCGACTTTGGTGTGAAGTTGAAGCTGAACCCGGTCCGCACCTTGCTCGAGGGCAAGCGGGTGGTGCTGATCGACGACTCGATCGTGCGCGGTACCACCAGCCGCAAGATCGTGCGCATGATTCGCAACGCGGGCGCCAAGGAAGTGCACATGCGCGTCTCCTGCCCACCTACAGTTTCGCCCTGTTTTTATGGGGTGGACACTCCCTCCAAGAAAGAACTGATTGCAGCCAACAAGTCGGTGGATGAGATTCGCGAATTCATCGGCGCCGATTCGTTGGCCTATCTTTCGCTGGAAGGAATGAAAAAGGCCTGCGCTGACGGCGACAAGACCACCTACTGCACCGCCTGCTATACCGGCATCTATCCCACCAAATGGGTCGACGTGGAAGAGATTCAGCCAGCCGCGATCAGCGACCCTTAGCAAGTGGGGCTTGGGCGGGCGCGAGTCGTGTCGTACGCTTCCAAGATTCGGATCCGGCTTTAGAATCTGCTGCGGTTCCCTATCTATCCCTTAGCGCCATTTCCGCGTCGGCTGGCGGTGAGGGGCACGCAAAGGCGCCCGGGCCTGCCTGGATCGCGCTGAAATCACGCGAGCTATTCCCTGCAGATCATTTGTTACCTGCACGTCATTCCAGTCGGCCAGCAGGCGCCGCACCTCATCTGCGATCGTGCCGCCAATTTCCATGACCAGCCAGCCTCCAGGCTTGAGCGTGTCCCGAGCCTGCGGGATCAGGCGGGCAATGACTTCGAGGCCGGTAGGACCAGCGAAAACCGCCTGGCGCGGCTCAAATTTGCGGACCTCGAGCTGGACCTGATCTTCTTCCGATTCTCCCACGTAGGGCGGATTGGAAACGACCATATCGAATGCGCCGGGTTCGAGCCCTGGCAGCAGGTCCGTTTCATGGAACCGAACTCGGCCTTCGAGTTGGTGGCGCGCGGCATTGGCGCTGGCGATTTCAAGCGCAGCCGAGGAAATGTCGGTCGCATGGATTTCAGCTTGTGGCAATTCCTTGGCCAGGGCCAGAGCGATGCAGCCCGAGCCGGTGCCGACATCAATCAATCGCAAAGCGGCGGGCGAGGGCGCCCGCCCCAGGCGAGCCTGTCCCAAGCCCAGCAGTTGCAGCACGGTCTCGATCACGTGTTCGGTTTCAGGGCGGGGGATGAGAACCGCCGGCGTGACGATAAGATCCATGCCCCAAAATTCCTGGTGGCCGGTAATGTACTGCGCCGGCACGCCGCCGGCGCGCTCGGTCAGAGCTTCATCGTATCGGGTTTGTTCCGCCACGTTCAGTTCGCGCTCCGGGTGGGCAAACAGATAGGCGCGGTCGCAGTCCAGAGTGAACATCAGCAGTAGCTCGGCATTCATGCGAGGAGAGGGGACGGTGGCGGCAGTCAGGCGATTCACCGCTGCCGTCAGGGCATCGCGGAGCAGGAGCACGATCCTATTTCACCACAGTGGGTGCCAGAAAGGACGGTCCCAGACCATCACGTCAGCGCGCAGGTTCGGCCAAGGGCGGATTGCGGCGGACTATTCAGCATTCAGCAGTCCTGCAAAGGCGACCCAGGCGTAAGGAATAAAAGCTTGCGAAGCGGCCCGGTCTACCTTGCGGGCTGCGGCGATGTAACCCAGCACATAAGCTTCGAGCACCACCAGATCGGCAAGCGCCAAATCCGGACGATGCTGTCCAAAGAACAGCTTGGACCACTCTGCATTGGGGAGAGTTGAGAGAACCACAGGCGCAGGGCGCGGGGAACGGTCCACAGAGGCGGGGGCGCTCCAAACCCGCCATCCTGACCACGCCATCATCGTGTATAAAGCATGTCCAGACAATCGGGGACACCGCGTTAGGAGGCGTGAATCTAGGTTTGTCCAGCCCGCGGTACCAGGCACGCGACTGCTTTGCCGGGCGGTGGGCGGAAACCCAGCCACGCGGTTCCGGCGGTGGCCAGACTGAATCCGGCAAGGGCGAAAAGCGAGCGGGACCTTCGCGGTGAAGTCATAAGCCAATCGCTCCTGGCAACGACGGTATAAGTTGCGCGGCGTGGCTGCGGGGTAGTCTGTCTCGGTAGCCGCCAGCCGGCCGCTCATGCGTGCCCGGCTGCTTCCGACTTCAGTTTCTCGCCCTGGTAGTGGGTCACCAGAGCGTCGATCAGCGGCTGTAGCTTGCCGTCCATGACCTGCTCCAACTGGTGAATGGTGAGGCCGATGCGGTGGTCAGTGACGCGGTTCTGCGGGAAATTGTAAGTCCGGATTTTTTCGCTACGGTCGCCCGAGCCCACCATCGCCTTGCGTTCTTTGGCCAGCGCGTCCTGCTGCTTCTGCATCTCAACTTCGTACAGGCGCGATCGCAGCACACGCATTGCCTTTTCGCGGTTCTTGATCTGCGATTTCTCATCCTGGCAGCTCACCACGGTATTGGTTGGAAGGTGGGTAATCCGCACCGCGGAATACGTGGTGTTCACCGATTGCCCGCCGGGACCGGAGGAGCAAAACGTATCAATGCGAAGATCTTTGGCTTCGATCTTGACGTCCACATCCTCGGCTTCGGGCAGAACCGCCACGGTTACGGCAGAAGTGTGTACCCGCCCTTGCTGCTCGGTGGCTGGCACACGCTGCACCCGGTGCACCCCACTTTCGTATTTCATCCGCGAATAGACACGCTGGCCCTCAATGATGGCGATTACTTCCTTCAGACCGCCGACCGCGGAGTCGGAAGTGGAAAGCACTTCAACCTTCCAGCCTTGAGTTTCGGCGAAACGGGTATACATCCTGAACATTTCGGCCGCGAACAGCGTGGCCTCGTCGCCTCCGGTGCCGGCACGGATTTCCAGGATCACATCCTTTTCATCATTCGGATCTTTGGGCAAAAGCAGAACCTTGAGGTCTTCCTCCACTCCACCGACGCGGGCTTCCAGCTTGTCAAGTTCTTCCTGGGCGTAGATACGCATCTCGGCGTCGTTTTCATCGGCCAGGACGGCCTTGCTTTCGGCAATGCCCCGCTTCAAGTCTTTGTACTCGCGATATTTCTCGACGATCGCCGACACTTCGCTGTGCGCCTTCGCCGTCTTCTGATACTTAGCCGAATCGCTCATGATCTCCGGCGAGGCGAGGGCCTGGGTTAGTTCCTCGTAGCGGGTTTCGATTTGGTCGAGTCGTTCAAACACAGTCGTTACACTTTCGTCGTTGGTCGCGCGCGGCTAGGCCTCTTTCTCGCCCAGCGTGCCTTACGCCATCCGCTCCTTAGGGATAGCCGTTGCCCTCTGTCCGTGGACACACATTGTAATTCTTCCGCAATCAAAAGCTGAGTTCGCAACTCCAAAGCGCCGCGAGCCTAGAACAAGAAGTCTGAACCCCCCCGGGGGAATGGGATGGTGACCCTTTCTTCCCTTCCCACCAAATCCTAAAATCCGGAAACCATGAAGCCGATATGCAACACCTCCTGAGACACTCTTGGTGCCCCACAGGCCGGGTTGTAGAGTGATGAATAACCCAGATGGAAGTGTCGGCCCACGACCAACGACGAGCTCTACGCAATCACCAGTTCGCCGCCGTGCTCTTTTTCGAGCGCCATGGCGTGTTCCAGCGCGACAATGGCGCACTCGGCCTGGTCGTCCGAAGGAGGCTGGGTGGTAATGCGTTGCAGCCAGAGACCGGGCGCGGTCATGAGGGCGAACAGGGATCCGCGATGCTTCGCGGCAAAACGGATGATCTCATAGGAGACGCCCGCAATCACCGGCAGCAGTGCGATACGGACGGCAAAGCGTGCCCAGAACGTAGTCACCGGAACCAGGGTATAGACCACGATGGAAATGATCATTACGGTCATCAGGAAGCTGGTACCGCACCGCGGATGGTAGGTCGAATACTTCTGCACGGAGGCCGTCTCCAGTGGATCGCCGTTCTCGAAAGCATAGACGGTCTTGTGTTCCGCGCCGTGATACTCGTAAACCCGGTGAATATCGCTCCACAGCGACACTCCCCAGATGAACAGCAGGAACAGTGCAATCCGGATTATGCCATCCACCAGGTTGAAAAGGATCTGTTCGCCAAACAGCGGATACACGCGCTTCAGTTCGGTGGCTGCCAGCAGCGGCAGAAACTTGTACATGAAAATAAAAAACCCGACTGAGATGACAATGTTGACCGCGGCCATCCAGCCGCTAATCTCGAGTTTCTTCTTGCCCGGCGCCGGTTCGGGCTGCACTTCGTCGAGAGCTACATTGGCGGAAAACTTCAGCGCCCGGAAGCCCAGCGTCATGGCATGACCGAGGGTGACTACACCGCGAATCACTGGCCAGGCCATCCATTTGCGCTTTTCGGAAAGCCGCTCGAGCGACTCGCTGTGGGTGGAAACCTCGCCGGAAGGTTTGCGGCAAGCAATCGCCCACGCGTGCGGAGAGCGCATCATAACTCCCTCAAGCACGGCCTGGCCGCCCACGAGGGTTTCCTCGCCGCCTTCAAGCGCCGGCAGCAACTGCACGGCCACAAGGAAACGCCACCATGTTGTGAAGAAACGCATGACTATTAGATGCCCTTCCCATGAGCAAGGCTCAAGCTACAAGGGTACCACAGGCCAATTTGTTTAGGATGGCACCGGGGCGGGTTAAGTGACTAAAGAGACTGGAGTTAGAGTAGGTCGGGGTCGCCTCGGAATTCTTGCATCACACGGGGTTCGGTCGGGGCTCGTGGCGTGCTGTTGTTGAGCTTGCGAACTTAGAAGCAATATGGACACGAAGTTGGATGGAGAAATTTCTGTACGGGATCGCATGATCAAGCTAGCGGAAGCCGCTGAGCGCATTGCCGGCACTACCAAGAAACTCGGAAAGACCGCGATCGTCGCCGAGTATCTAAAGTCGTGCACGCTCGAGGAGGCGTCGGTCTCGGCGGTGTTTCTCTCGGGGCGACCGTTTCCGGTTTGGGAGGAGACCACTCTGCAGGTGGGAGGATCGCTTTTGTGGCGGATTGTCGCCGCGCTTTCGGGGAAGGCCGAAGTTGAACTTAGTGCCGCCTACCGCCAGCTCGGAGACCTGGGTGCCGTAGCCGGCGCGGTGCTTCCCATTTGCCGCGGTTGCGATTTAAGAGTGCTTCAGGTCGAAAGCAAATTCCGGGAGATCGCCGCGGCACGTGGGCCGGCAGCTAAGTCTGTGCTGGTCCGCGATCTGGTTTCGATGGCCACTCCCCTGGAGGCCAAATATATCGTGAAGATCATGACCGGCGACCTGCGCATCGGCCTGAAAGAGAGCCTGGTGGAGGAAGCGATTGCCAAGGCCTATGGCGGGACCTTACGCGAAGTGCAGCGGGCCAACATGCTGCTGGGCGACATCGGCGAGACTCTGAAACGGGCGGCTGCGGGAAAATTAGGCGATGCCAAGCTGCGGCTGTTCCACCCCCTGGGTTTTATGCTGGCCACCCCGGCGGAGTCGGCGGAGCAAGCTCTCGGCTATTTCCCGGATGCCTTGGTGGAGGACAAGTACGACGGGATCCGCGCCCAGGCGCATTGCTCGGACGGCCAGGTGCGCATCTTCTCGCGTACTCGGGACGAGATTACGGAATCCTTTCCTGAGTTGCCCGAAGCGCTGGCCGGTCTGCCGCAAGACGCGATTCTCGATGGCGAGATCGTAGCTTGGCGCTACGACTGCTCCGAGGGTCTGCCTGAGGGCGGCAGTGAAAACAACCGAGCAAGAAAGGCAGAAGGCCCGGGCTCCTGGGCGGGCCGTGCGCTTCCCTTCAGCGAACTGCAGCAGCGCCTGGGACGCAAGCAAGTCAGCGAAAAGCTGATGCGCCAAGTGCCCGTGGCCTATGTCGCCTTCGATGTGCTCTACGCCGGAGGAGAGTTGCTGCTGGAGCGTTCCCTGCGCGAGCGGGAAAACATCCTCGCCACCCTGCTGGCAGCGCCAAGGAAATCTCCGGCGGTTCCGCAAAGCGCAGCTGGAAGTCAGGCGCGTTTTGCCTTCGGCGACGACCCCAGCGCGTCGAATACTCAAGTGATTCGCGCGCCGGTGTTCCAGGTAGCGACAGCGCAGGAACTCGATCAACTTTTCGAAGCAGCCCAAGCGCGAGGCAACGAGGGATTGATGATCAAAGACCCCGAATCGGCCTATACCCCGGGGCGGCGCGGCAAATCCTGGCTGAAGCTCAAGCGCGAACTGGCCACGCTGGATGTAGTGGTGACAGCGGTCGAGTATGGTCACGGCAAACGCATCGCCGTGTTGAGCGATTACACCTTCGCGGTGCGCGATGGAGAAATCCTGGCAAACATCGGCAAAGCCTACTCGGGGCTTACGGACGCTGAAATTGCCGAGATGACCCGATGGTTCCTGGAACACACGGTGGAAGATCAGGGCTTCCGCCTGATCGTCGAGCCCAAGATCGTCCTGGAAGTGGCGTTCAACAACATGATGCGCTCTGACCGCCACCAGAGCGGGTACGCGCTACGGTTCCCCCGGATCGTTCGCCTGCGGCCGGACAAGCTGCCGGAGGAAGCGGACACGATTGAGCGGGCGAGGGAGATCTACGAGAAGCAGAAGAACTGAAAATTGTCGGATCGAATTGACGAATCTAAAAAAGCTAAACACTTCACCCCTCGAGGCGCGGGGGTCCTTAAATCGCAAATCCAAAAAGGGCTTGCCAACTCTCTGTAACGCTTAATTCTCTTAATGCTTATGGTAATGCTGTTCTTCCGCGACCGGAATCACGCACCCATGGGCCACTTCGCAGACCGCGTTCTCGAACTGAATCGTGGTGTGGGCGATATGAAACTCTTCCTGCAGGCATTCCTTCACGTCGCGCAGGATGCGTTCGCTAACCGAGGGCGGAATATCAGCAATAGAAATGTGGCAGGAAAGCGCGCGCGTCTCCGATCCAATATTCCAGACGTGCAGGTCGTGCACATCGTTCACACCGTCGATCTCGCGCATGGCGGCTTCGACCTGCTCGAGTTTGATACCGCGCGGCGTGCCTTCGAGCAGGATGTTGAGAGTCTCGCGTACGATGCCGAATCCTGACCAGAGGATGAGGACACCAATCGCCACGGACAGCACGGGATCAATCCAGTACTTGCCCGTGGCCATGATGGCCCAGCCGCCTACGATGACCGTCCCGGTAGAAAGCGTGTCGCCGATTTCGTGCAGCAGCGCGCTGCGAATGTTGACGTCGCGACCAGCCCGGTAGAGCAGCAACGCGATTATCCCGTTCATCACCACGCCGGCGGCGGCTACGCCGATCATTACACCGGCCTGTACCTGCTGCGGGTTCTGAAGCCGGCGGAACGCTTCATAGAAAATGAAGCCCGAGACCGCAACCAGTGAAACGGCATTGACTAGGGCAGCCAGCACACCGGCCCGATGATAGCCGTAAGTCTTGGTCGAACTGGGCGGGCGGCCCTGCAGGTAAACCGCAGTCAGAGAGAGCAGCAGGGCAAAAAAGTCCGACAGATTGTGTCCTGCCTCGGACAGAAGAGCCAGGGAGTGGGCGCGAATACCGGCCACCACCAGCAGCACAATGTAGGCGGCGGTTACGACGAGCGAAGCCCGCAGGACCCGCGAGGTCCTTTCGCCTCCGCCGTGGCTGGCGTGCATGTGCATTCATCCAGTCTAAGACGATAGAGAGCAGGCTTCAAGACAATGCCTCGGCTCGCGTCTCTGCTGCTAATCAGAAGTCGCTGTCTCTTGGCGTTTCTGACCTCCGAACCAGTCGTAGCCAGGGTTGGTTGCAGCTTCTGGGCTGAATGATTTGGTCGGTCCTCCAGGTTCAACCGAGCCAGAGGACCGTTCTTGGACTCCACGCCTTCATCGGGGGCCGCCGTCTTGTTTTCTCGGCTTTCTTGGGAACGTCGGCTAGCGAATGGCCCTGGTTCTGCGAGTCCAGTGCCGGCGCCTGCTGCCTACCAGGATCGCAAGTTACGTGCCACGCCGAGCAAAACAGGCCATGCACTACAATGCTCAGTCACCGCCGGCCGCGGGCCCCTGTCGGATAGAGGAGACGGCGACGGCGAGACGCGCCGTGCGTTGTCTGGGGCGAGAGCGATTATGGCCGTTCGAGAACAGAACTTCTGGCTCACCACCGCCGAGATGCCGCAAATCGCTCCTGCTCATCCGTGGCCCGAGCGGGTCGACGTAGCGGTGATCGGAGCCGGGCTCACCGGCCTGTCGGCGGCGCGGACGTTGGCCAAAGGCGGAGCCACGGTTGCCGTGCTGGAGTCAGAAAGGGTCGGATGGGGTGCCAGTTCGCGCAATGGCGGCATGGTGCTCACCGGGCTCAAACTGGGCGTGAACAAACTGGTCGCGAGGTACGGCCGCGAGCGCACGCAGCGCATGTATGCCGCCTCGGTGGCGTCGCTGGATTGCGTTGAGCAACTGGTCCGCGAGGAGAACATCGAGTGCGATTTTTGCCGCTGCGGGCATCTCGAAGTTGCCTGCAAGCAAAAGCATTTCGACGACTACGCCCGCCAGGCGGAAGTGATCGCTCGCGAGTTTAACCACCAATTGCGCATCGTGCCGCGTGGGGAATTGCAATCCGAAATCGGATCTTCGATCTACTACGGAGGCCTGGTGGATGAAGTCAGCGCCGGTCTCAATCCGGCGAAATACGTGGCCGGACTGGCGAGCGTAACGGCAAAAGCGGGCGCCATGATCTTTGAGGGAACGAGAGTGGAAAGGATCGAGCGCGAAGCGCGACGAGGGGCGCAAGGTTGGCGAGTGTCGACATCTCGCGGCTTGATCTCGGCTCGCGATGTGTTTGTCGGCACCAGCGGCTATACCGGCGCGGCGACTCCCGCGCTGCGCAAGAAGATCATTCCCATAGGCTCCTACATCATCACTACGGAAGTCCTGCCGGAAGCGCAGGCGCATGAGTTAAGCCCCCGCAATCGCATGATTTACGACTCCAAGAATTATCTCTATTACTACCGCCTCACTCCCGATAATCGCCTGCTCTTTGGCGGGCGGGCAGCGTTTTTCCCTGAAACCGCGGATTCAATCCGCAAAAGCGCGGAAATCCTGCGCCTGGGAATGATCGGCGTCTATCCGCAGCTGCGCCATGTGCAGGTCGAATACGTTTGGGGCGGAACGCTGGACTTCGCTTTCGACCTCATGCCGCATGCCGGCCAGATGGATGGCGTTCACTACGCGGTTGGATACGCCGGCCACGGCGTCGCCATGTCGACCTGGCAGGGCCAGAAGATGGCGGAGGCGATCGCCGGCGAGAAGCCAGAGAATCCGTTTGTGGACATTCCGTTTCCCGGCGCCCCGCTCGGGTTGTATAGCGGGAAGCCCTGGTTCCTGCCGTTCGCCGGGGCTTGGTTCAAATTCCTGGATTGGGTCAGTTGACAGGGCCCATGAAAGAATGGTTTCGGGGGTACATGTGGTTTACTGGTTTCTACTGGAATTGAGGGATGGCGGCGGGGTCGCAACCCAGTCTCGACGCTACCTAAAATTGGAATTTCTTCTCCACCAACTTCAATCCAAAATGGGAGGCCAAAGTGATTGCACGAATTTGGCACGGGTACACGAGTCCCGAAAACGCCGATGCCTATGAAGCCATGCTCAAGCCTGAGGTCCTGCCCGGAATCAGCCGCGTGGAGGGATATCGTGGAAGCTATTTCCTGCGGCGTGAGCACGCCTCAGAAGTGGAATTTGTCACCATCCTGCTGTGGGAATCGCTGGAGGCGATCCGTAATTTTGCCGGGCCGAATTATGAAGTAGCGGTTGTTCCTGCGGAGCGGCGGAGGGTGCTGTCCCGGTTTGATGAGTGCGCTAGCCACTACGACGTGATTCTCAGTCCGCCAGGGAGTTGACACGGCCGGAGAGCGTGTCCCATACACTGCTAACCGCTGAAAGCACTGCTTTTGAAACCGTTGGCCCTCTGCACAAAAGTTCGGAAAATCGTCCTCCTGGGGCCGACCATCACTTTTCGTGATCTCGTTGTTCCATTCAGTCTTTTACTTGGACGGCCATCGCTTCCTCCAATTCAGAGATAAAGGGGGCCCCGAGAGAGATCGTGGGATTTCTCACGGAGCCCCTTTTCCCGAGGGTAGGCTCATGAGGTGCCTGCCGCCGCCCTCGGGCTGTTTGCCCTGCGCTTACTGCTTTCCTTACCAGGTGAACCCGAAAATCTACTTATTCCTGCTAGGGTCATCATCTGGATTGATGTAATTAAACTGCAGGGGTGAACTTCCGTGGACCTGCACTACGGCCTCGCCGCAGGCCATCGCGAAGTGGTGCATCTCAGGGTCGAGAAAGGCAAAACTGCCGGCCGTGAAGGCGGCCATTTTGTGCTGATTAAAGACATCTCCCATCCCAACTTTGAATGTTCCTGAGATGACCGTGACGTTTTCTCGCAGGGGATGGAAGTGAGGTGCAATCCGGTATCCGTCGGGCATCTTCAGACGCACCGTATAGTCACCGTGAGACGCACTCGGATCGCCCTCAAGCACGGCGAATTGCGCGCCCGGCGCTATGAAAGGCGGCGGCGGACCCCACGGAATGGTATCTGGTGTGAATGCGTGTCTTTCGTGAGAACCGGGCTGTGCGGCAATCGTAAGGAACCGGCCCGCGCAACAGACCAATGCGACTAACGCGAGCGCGACGTAAAGGTTTCGTTTCATGAATTCTGCCTCCGCTGTTGATCTTGATCGGGAGTATCATCGCTTGCCGCGGGGGGCCTTCCAATGAAGTGGGGATAAACTTTGTACATCTTTCGTGTATCGTCGCAAGTTACTGAATCTTATAGGATAATGGCAAGCTGAGAATTCTGTGCAGCATTCAACACAAGCAGTTCGCGAAGTGGAACTCGATCTCGGGCGCTACGAACTTCGCCGCTTTGGGCGACGGATTAAGCTCGAGAAGAAGCCTATGGAACTGCTGATTTTCCTGGTCGGGCGCCGAGAACAAATGGTGTCGCGCGAAGACATTGTCAAGAAACTATGGCATTCGGATCTGTTTATCGACACCGACAGGAACGTCAACAACATTGTGCGGAAAGTGCGGACCGCTCTGGGTGACAACTCCCTCAAACCGCGCTTTATAGAAACCGTAGTTGGTAAAGGGTACCGCTTCATCGGACCGGTCCGGGTGATCGACGCCCAATATCCTCGCTCTAATCTCGGACAAGATTCTGCGCGCGCCGTCAAACGGGAGAATGCGAGCGAGTGGGGTGAGCGCTCGTCCCTTGCGGTGTTGCCGTTATTAGTTCTGGGGAAGGCCATGGACGACCATGGCCTGAGTCTGGGGTTTGCAGATGCACTGGTTTCGCGTCTTGGAAATCTGCAAGGTGTGGACGTGCTGCCGACCTCGCTGATACTGAACCGCCTCTCCGAAGCAACCCCTTCGGACATCGCTTCGCGCCTGGGCATCCGTTTTGTGGTCCATGGCGCCATTCAGATGTCAAAAGGGCAATGGCGTCTCTCCCTAGAGATGTTTGACGCACATTTGCAGAGCCCTTGCTTCTCGAGGAAATGCGATTTAGACGTGAACCGGCGGTCCAGCCTCGAGAGCGACATTGCGAAACAGATTGCGGGGGCATTGAAGAGGCCGTTGGGTTCAGCGACGGTCCAGCAAAGCCCACGCTACAGCAGGGACCCGTTGGCTTATGCGGAATTCATGCGAGGCTACCGGCTTAGCGCCTCCGGCGATGCGTCCATGTTGGACAAAGCGAGCCAACATCTGACTAACGCTGTGACTCGAGACCCTGCTTTTGCCCTCGCCCACGCTACCCTTTCGTTCGCGCATACGACTCGCCATTTCGAATTCGACCCAGCCAGCTTGTGGCTTGAAAAGGCTGAATTCCATTGCCGGCGCGCACTTGACATAAACTCGAGCCTTCCCGAAGGATACGTTGCCCGCGCTTTTCTGCAGTGGGGACCATCGAAAAACTTCCAGCATCTGGAAGCCATTGCCGATCTCAAGCGCGCCCTCACCCTGCAGAACAACTTGCCCCATGCTTATAACCGTCTTGGGACCATCCTGGCACATATCGGACTGCTCGAGCACGCTCGTGAAATGTACGAAAGGGGACGGCCTTTCAATCCCCAAAAAGCCGTGAGTCCAAGCATCGTGCAAGTCTATGTCTGGAGTCGAGAATACGAACTGGCGCGGGAGAAGATTGAAGCATGGCGAGGGGAAAACCCAGGCAACAAGTACGCGATCTATTTTGCTCCGCAGCCAGCGATGATGACAGGGAATTGGAAAGAGGCAAAAGAACTACTCGATGGAGCCCTGCAACTCTTGCCCGAGGAACCGCTCATTATCAGCTTGCAGGGTGTCCTTTACGCCTTGACGGGGAAAGGCGAACAGGCGCTCGAGTGCATGAGCAGGGCTTGTGCGAGTCCAAAATCCTTTGGGCACGCGCACCATACCTATTATCAGATTGCTTGTATTCTTGCCCTGATCGGGCGACGCGCAACGGCGTTTGAGTGGCTTGAGCGAAGCGTCGGTACGGGATTCGGGTGCTGGCCTTTTTTCCTGAAAGACCCTTGTCTCCAGAGTTTACGGGGCCTTCCCGAGTTCGAACTCCTGGTCAGCGCTCTACAAGCCAAGTATCCCGACCATCTGGGGTTGCTGTAGTTTGGCGGCGCAGCTGAACGAATCGGGGAAAACAATATCAGGCAAGCCGCGGCCATTGGGGGCTCTGCTGCTAGTTCGCGGGTGGAATCGTCGGCCAACCGAAAGCTATCCGGCTTCCACGGCGGGATTAGTCCTGAAGACGGCCAACGAGTAGGATTCCTCGCAACGCCGTTCACGAGGGCGCATCCGGCTCCAGGCCGATGTGATGGTTCGCCGCATCGCGAAAACGCTGTTTGCACCCAAGGTATCGCTCCGTCGTCTGAATTGAAACGTGACCGAGCAGGAACTGAATCTGGTCTAGTTCACCTCCTGCCTGGTGGCACAGTCGCGCACAGGTTCTTCTTAAATCGCGCGGTGCTGAGCTGCCACCGATGGCAGACCACAGCTTTCGCGTTGGCTTTCACAATTGCCGGGTCGGCAGTTGTTACTTGACCCTCACCGGGAGCATATGTACCGTGTGCGGTTGTACTCCATCACTCCGGAAGAGCATTAGCCCTAAAAGGGAGAGTGGTCTAGTATTGCGGTTTGCATGAGCCTCATTTTGAACGTTTGGGCGGCCTTCTCCACCACACTTTTTCTCCGTATCTTCCAAATCGGACTGATGTTGTTGTTCCCTCCTGTTCTGTGGCTCACCACGCCAGCATATTGCAGTGATGGCAGCACGGCCGAAGCCCATTGGGTTGGCTCCTGGGCTGCTGCTCAACAACTTGTTGAGCCGGGCAATGCGCTAAGTGCAGACGACCTCCGCGATGCCACGCTGCGCCAGATCGTGCATTTGTCTATCGGCGGGAGCGAAATTCGACTACGGCTTTCGAATCGTTTTGGAACTACTCCACTGCATCTGACAACTGTGCACATCGCCAGATCACTCTCTCCTGATCCTGATTCCGGCAGGACGGTGCCGGGCACCGACGAACCCCTCACGTTCTCTGGTTTTCGGGATGTCACAATTCCTCCGCACGCCGACTACATTTCTGACCCAGTCTCGTTTACGCTAAATGCACTCTCCGATCTGGCGATCACGCTCCACATCGATGGATCGCCGAACGAACAAACCGGCCATCCCGGTTCGCGGGCTACTTCATACCTCACGCACGGAGACTTGGTTTCCGCACGTGAACTTCCGGGCGCTAAGACATGTGAGCACTGGTACTTCATTGCCGGAATTGACGTTGCTGCTCCGCCCCAAGCGAGTGCTGTCGTAATCCTTGGCGACTCGATCACCGATGGGCATGGCGCCACAACCAACGGTAATGATCGGTGGACTGACATTCTGGCACGGCGCTTGCAATCCCAACCAACCACACGCAACGTAGCCGTTCTCAATCAGGGAATCGGGGGGAACTATCTGCTCACTGATGGCTTGGGACCGAATGCATTAGCCCGTTTCGACCATGATGTGATTGCCCAGCCAGCGGTCCGCTATCTCATTATTCTTGAAGGAATTAACGATATTGGTATGCTCGCGCGGAAGGGCGGGGTTCCCCGCCCAGAGCACGATGGGCTGGTTCACCGAATCATCGGCGCGTATCAACAGATGCTCCCGCGCGCTCACACCCATAACATCAAGGTCCTGGGCGCGACCATAATGCCCTTCGTTGGATCAAGCTACTATCATCCCGATCCCGCCAGCGAAGCAGATCGGCAGGCCATTAATGAATGGATCCGGACTCCCGGACACTTCGATACGGTGATCGATTTCGACCAGATCACCCGCGATCCAGCGCATCCTGAGCGCCTGTTCCCAGCCTTTGATTCTGGCGATCACCTTCATCCGTCGCCCGCCGGCTACGCCGCAATGGCGGAGGGCGTGCTGCTCTCGTTATTTATACCCCCTGCAGAACCAGCTCCGAAGATGGCGATTACCTTCGATGATCTGCCGGCGCACGGCCCGCTGCCTCCGGGAGAGACACGAATGGATGTGGTCTCAAAGATTGTTGCGGCACTGCGGGACGCTACTCTGCCACCAACCTATGGCTTCGTCAATGGAGTACGCGTCGAAGAGCAACCCGCTGATGCTGCGGTGCTGAAGATATGGCACTCGGCGGGAAATCCCTTGGCGAACCATGGCTGGTCCCATATGAACTTGAATCAACATTCCCTGGAAGAGTTCGAGCAGGATGTTGTTCGCGACGAGCCTGTGTGGGCGTCGTTAATGAACCATGAAGACTGGCGCTGGTTCCGGTACCCGTTCCTGGCAGAGGGAGATTCGTCTGAGAAAAAATCCGCCTTTCGCGATTTTCTTCGAGAACATGGCTACAGGATCGCGGCGGTGACGATGAGCTTCGGTGACTATCTATGGAATGACCCCTACGCTCGGTGCAAAGCAAAGGGTGACACGTCAACAATGGAAATGCTGGAAAAGAGCTATCTGTCCGCAGCCAGTGAGAGCGTCGATTACGATCGGAGCATCTCGCACACTCTGTATCAGCGCGATATTCCTTACGTGCTGCTCATGCATGTAGGCGCATTTGACGCCGAGATGCTGCCCCGCTTACTGCAACTCTATCGCGATAAAGGCTTCGAATTCATAACTCTCCCAGAAGCAGAACGCGACGAATTCTATCGCGGCGCGACTGACCTCGATCGTCCACCTGGCGCCGAAACACTCGAAGGGGCAATGAGCGCTCGTGATTTACCGTTGCCGCCCCGCACGGATTTTGCTAAGCAACTTGATTCTCTCTGCCGTTAGCGAGCACGCTACTAAAGGGGGCGAGGTGGTGCGACGTACCTGTACTACACCAGGGGAGGCAACGACCCGAAAAGCGAAACCGTAGCCAGCCTCAAAGACCTGCGCCTGGCGCATGGTCCCGACGAAGATACCCAATCAGCGTCGCTCCTGATGTCTCTCCAGTCTTCACCCGCGATATCGGCATGCAGGAGATTTATGCACTCAGCGTGAAGTGGCCATGGCCGCTCCTCGGGGAGACTGCGGCTTGGAGGTTAGCGTTCCATAGATAGACAATGTGAACAGGCCATCCCGTAAATTAATTTGGACCGCACATGACGCATTGCGGAAGGTGATTTTCGCTCGTGAGCGGGATCTCGAACTCTTTGCGAAAAACGGTGAAGTACTAACCTCCGATGCCAAACCGAGCGGACAATACCCGAATCGCAGAGCAACATGGTGCGAGATGCCGCGAATTTGGCTACTGCACCAGTTCCTGAGTCATCACAGCTCCGCCCATGGATGCCAGAACCGCGGTGACCTTCACTACTTTGTGCGTTTCTCCAGCAATCCAAAGAGTCTTCTTATCCGCTCCTCCATCCGCGGACGAGATCTCGACCCGAAACGCATTGAACGTGCCGGCAGGTACTTTAACTTCTTCCTTGCCGGCCACGGACAGTTGCAGCAATTTCACCTTCTGTGTTTGGGCATCGAAGTTGCGGAAAGTCGTACTGTAGCCCTCTGCCAGGGGAAGGCAGGCAATGACCTGATCCGAACCGGCAGCGTCCGCAAACAGAGGGCCGCCTAGATCAACCGCGATCGGACGGTCTTGCCCATTCATGCTCATCTTGCCCGCAGCTTTATTCCCGGCAAAATCGAGATCGATGGCAACCGGTCCCTGCTTGATGCTTCTCTTCAGCAGGAGCAGGCTCCCTTTCTCCAGCGTCGCCGTGTCGGTCGCGGCGCCTTGTGGCGTGTCCGTCTGATCGATCGCGGTCCAGGAGCCTGCGCCATCCTGGACGGTGGTGGAGAGCTTCATATTCATCTGCTGGCCACCCATCTCGATCTTTACCTGATAGTTGTAAGTGCCCGCCTGCAGATCTATGGCAGGCTTGGGAGCGCTGATGCTTCCGGCATCGATCTTCTGCGCAAGGACGACCGTCTTCGGGTCCACGGTAATTTCCTTCAGGCGCGCAACCTCCTCGGCCGTACCGCCCTCTTGATACTTTCCTCCCAAGTGCTGGGCAAAGAATTTTTCCGACGCCATGAACAGCGCCAGATTGTTAATCGGCCGGGCAAACCCGTGCCCTTCGTCCGGTGCGAGGATGTACTCCACCGGGAACCCGCGGTCGCGTAACGCAATCACGATCTGTTCCGCCTCACGCCGGTTTACGCGAGGATCGTTTGCTCCCTGCGCTACCAGCAGAGGCGTCTTGATCTTGTCGGCGGAATTCAACGGCGATTCTTCCATCAGTTGAGTCTTGCCTTCCGGTGTATTCGGGTCCCCCATGCGTTTGTAAAACATCTTGCGGATGGGTTCCCAGTAAGGCGGAATCGAATCCAGAAGCGTTATGAGATTCGAAGGCCCCACGATGTCCACCGCCGCGGCATATAGATCAGGAGTGAAGGTAATGCCCGCCAAGGTTGCATAGCCGCCATACGAACCTCCGATAATACCCACGCGTTTGGGATCGGCGATGCCTTGCGCAACCAGGTACCGCACGCCCCAGGTCAAATCGTGCTGCATTTTGCGGCCCCACTCCAGGTTGCCGGCGTCCAAAAACTTCCTACCATATCCAGTCGAGCCGCGGAAGTTGGGCTGGAGTACTGCGTAGCCTCGATTGGCGAAGAACTGCGCCAACGCGTTGTACCCCCACTGATCGCGGCCCCAGGGACCGCCGTGTGGAAGGATTAAAGTGGGCAGATTTTTCTCGGGAACTCCCTTCGGTAGGGTGAGGTAGGCCGGAATCTCCAAACCGTCGGAAGATCTGTAGGTGACGGGCTTCATGTGGGCCAGGTCTGCTCGCGGAAGCTTCTCGCGCACCTTGTATTGCGGCGTCAGGACATGCGTCTTGCGGTCGAAGAGCATCGTCTCGCCCGGCTCTGTGTCGCTTACTGCCGTGACCAGCCAGACTTCTTCGTCCTTGGTGCGCGAAACCACCAAGATTTCATGGTCCGGGAACTTGTGCTCAATCCAGTGGACGTCATCGCCGAACTCCTTGTTTTTGTAGTAAGTCTTTACCCGGGCAGCGGTATACCAGGTTTCCACAAGTTCGTCGTTTGATTCAGAAAAAAGGGCGCCTCCAAAGTCGACCTTGCCCAGCGGATCCGATTCCACCATCTCGGTTTTGCTCGTCTGCGGATCGAACAGCACCAGCGAGGTCAAATCGGTGCCCTTGTTGGTTTCGATGTAGACGCGCTGGTTTCCCGGCTGAAAGTGCAAAGGTTGGCATGTCTCAAACACGGAGCAGGAATACACTTTGCTGAATCCATCCGCGTCGACGCGGAGCATCTCCGTGTCGCCGTTTTCCGCGCTGCGGGTCGCCATACGCAGCTGTCCCTTTAGGTCGAACACCCAGCCGGTAATGCGCTCGGTGTTCTTGCGGATCAGCGTCTTCCCTCCCGTGGAAATCTTCAGCCGATAGAGGTCATGCCAAGCCTTATCCCGGTCATTGAGACCGATGTAGACGATATCCGGGTCGCTCTTCGGCACCTCGAATATCTCCACGCGCACACCTTTCAATCCGGTCAGATCACGCGAGGGCGGCGCATCCGCTGCTGCGGCGGGTTTCGCAGAAGGATCGACCGCATAAACATTGAAGTTCTCATCTCCGTCGTTATCCTTCGCATAAAGGATGTACTTGCTGTCTCGCGTCCAGAAATATCCGGCGACCGGCCGTTTGGTCTCCGTGGTAAGCAGGCGCGCAGCGCTGAACGGTTCATCCACGGCCTTCACATAAACATTGCGAGTGTCTTTCCAGGGTTTTAGAAAGGCGATGTACTTGCCATCGGGAGAAAGCTGCGCGGCCGCAATTTCTGGATTGCCAAAGATTACATCGCGATCAATGAGCTGTGGCGGACCACTCGTTTTGTCTGCGGCGGTGGCGAGGGACGCAAGCAGGAAAATACCCACGAAGACGAATCGGAGTTTCATATGCGGCAGTTCCTTTCTGTTGACACTGGGAACGCGAGTGGACGATGAACAAAGGACAGCGACATTCTCCTCCCAGGCTGGTTGGAGGTGCAAGCGAGTGTCGACATTGCACAGCTTGCCCGGCGAAGACTCTGCTCAATGAGGGCAAAGGCGAAGCTCGCGCTATCTAGGTTGAAGCACTCTTTTTTGTGCCAGGCGGAGCCCCACCTTCGGTGTAGTCGCCAAACCGGAATGTATGGTCCGCCGCCTCGTCGCAAGCAAAAAATGAAAGTGACAGGATGGTCTGCGCAAATGTATTCGGCCTTTGTTGGAGCAT
>Ga0193732_1000077_pt1 | contig 20041 bp, 15 predicted proteins | sample U1s1metaG_FD_145077 | JGI IMG/M metagenome (GOLD analysis project Ga0193732, IMG submission 145077) | Soil microbial communities from a riparian zone of the East river system, Colorado, United States - U1s1 | ecosystem: Environmental > Terrestrial > Soil > Riparian zone | place: USA: East River...
AAATTGCGTTTGGACAACTCGTCGGATACCTGCTGGACCACGGCTTCGGCTACAGTGTGGTGTTCACGCTGGCCGGAACCTTTCATGTCGCTGCTTTCGCGGTCATTCTGGCGACGATTCCTGCGATTCCGTCCTTGGCGGCTGAAGGAAACGTGCGTGATCACGGAGCTGGATGAGAATTCCCCATGAAAATTAGAGAGATTCGCACCCGCGTAGTTCGCTGGCGTGGAAAAACCGTCCCTTTGCCACCCCACTTCTGCAGCAATCCCATGGACTTGCTGGAGCTGCCGGAAGCTTCGATGCAGACGTTTACCTTCCACGGATGGCTGGTGGTCGAAGTCTTCACCGACGACGGACTGGTGGGAATCGGCAATGCTGCTTTGGCACCGCAGGTGACCAAACAGGTGATCGACCTTTATCTCAAGCCTCTACTGATCGGTCACGACCCGTGGGATACCGAATTCCTCTGGCAGAAGATGTACCGCAAGACCATGGCTTTCGGCCGCAAGGGAATCGGCATGGTTGCCATCAGCGCGCTTGACATTGCGTTGTGGGACATTCTGGGCAAGTCGGCCAAACAGCCCGTTTACCGGCTGCTCGGAGGCCGGGCCAAGCCGCGCGTTCCGGTTTACGCCAGCCGACTGTACAGCATCGAACTGAGCGGGCTTGAAGGCGAAGCCAAACGTTACAAGAAGGAGGGCTACCAGGCGATGAAGCTGCGTTTTGGCTGGGGGCCCGTGGATGGCGCAGCTGGCATGCAACACAATCTCGCCTTGGTTCGCACCGTGCGCGAGGCCGTCGGCGACGGCATCGACGTGATGGCCGACGCTTACATGGGATGGACTCTGGATTACGCAAAACGAATGCTGCCGCTGCTCGAACCGTTTCACCTGAGGTGGCTGGAAGAACCAGTCATCCCTGACGACGTACACGGCTACGCCGAATTGAAGTCTTATGGGCGGATACCGATTGCCGGCGGCGAGCACGAGTTCACGGCGTACGGTTTCCGCGATCTGCTGGAAGCCCGGGCGCTCGATTACATCCAATTCGACACCAATCGCGTCGGTGGCATCACCCAGGCCCGCAAAATTGCCGCCATGGCAGAGGCATATTCTGTCCCGGTGATTCCTCACGCCGGACAGATGCACAATTATCACATCGTCATGGCCAGCTTCAACTCACCCCTGGCCGAGTATTTTCCCGTCGTCGATGTGGAAGTTGGCAACGAGTTGTTCTGGTACATTTTTAATGGCGAGCCCAAAGCAAAAGATGGCTTCATCGATCTCGAGGAAAATGTTCCCGGCCTGGGTCTGACCATCAACGAGACGGCGCTCGAAAAATTTGAAGTCATGGAGTGAACTCAAAGGAGAGCGGAACAATCCCATTGGAATGACCCGGCTTATTCAGATCAAACGAGCGGACCTGCGGCGGGTGGCGAGCGTCGAAGAACCACATCTCCGGCTGCTTGACGGTTGCTGCTCAATCTACGAATTGGCCAATTTGGCCATCGCCACAGGCTCGAAGCTGAGCGCCGCGGCCCGGCAGAGGGCGACCGGCGATCTGCTCGACTATGACCCCATCTACCACGGACGATCGGAGTGGCGCATCCTGCCCCCGATTGACCATCCCGGCGAGCCCGCACGCTGCCTGCTCTCCGGCACCGGGCTGACCCATTTGGGCAGCGCTCGCAATCGCCAGAGTATGCACGCCACGACCGAGGAGAAACTGACCGATAGCATGAAAATGTTTCGCTGGGGAATCGAAGGAGGGCGCCCGGCACCAGGATGTATCGGGACGCCGCCCGAGTGGTTTTACAAGGGCACGGGTACAACCCTGCGTGCGCACGGCGAATCGCTCGAGGTGCCGCCCTATGCCCAAGACGGCGGCGAGGAAGCCGAGATCGCAGGCGTCTATTTGATTGCTCCCGATGGCCAGCCTCGCCGCCTCGGAATGGCCGGCGGCAATGAATTTTCGGATCATCGGTTCGAGAAAACGAATTACCTCAACCTGGCGGGCTCCAAGCTGCGTACCTGCGCGCTCGGTCCCGAACTTGTGGTTGACTCGGTCTTCGAGTCCGTGCCGGTTGAAGTGAAGATTGAACGCGCCGGTGGCGTGCTGTGGTCGAAAACATTCCGCACCGGCGTTGCTGAGATGTGCCACAGCCTGGAGAACATCGAACATCATCATTTCAAATTTGAAGCTCATCGCCGTCCGGGGGACGTCCACGTTCATTTCTTTGGAACTGACTGTCTAAGTTTTGCTGACGGCATCCAATTGGGGGACGGGGATGTGACCCAAGTCGCATTTGAAGGTTTTGGCCGGCCCCTGCGAAACTCCGTCCACGTCGCCGGACAGCCGGACCATACCGTCACTGTGATTCCGCTAGGATGAGATACTCAATGGTTAAACCACGTGTGGCAATTCTCGGGCTCGGCATTATGGGGAGCGGCATGGCGAGCCGCTTGCTCTCGGCTGGATTTCCGGTCGCTGTGTACAACCGCAATCTAGCCAAAACCGCGGCATTCTCGAGCGCCGGCGCGTTCGTCGCTGGTTCGCCGCGCGAGGCAGCTTCCCACGCCGACATCATCATTAGCATGGTCGCGGATGACATTGCTTCCAGGAATATATGGCTGGATGAAACTGGAGCGCTGGCGGGGGCCGCTCGCGGATCAGTTTTGATCGAATCGAGTACGCTCACCGTGGGCTGGGTCAAGCAGCTATCGGCTGCCGCCGCGCAACGGGGATGCGAGTTTCTCGATGCCCCCGTCACCGGCACCAAACCCCATGCCGCCTCGGGTGAACTGCTTTTCCTGGTAGGAGGCTCGGCTTCGGCTCTGGCCGCTGCTCAGCCCGTCCTGTCCGTGCTGGGTCATGAAATCGTTCATCTAGGTCCTACCGGAAGCGGCGCGCTGCTCAAGCTGATCAACAATTTCATGTGCGGCGTGCAAGCGGCCTCGCTCGCCGAGGCGATGGCTTTGATCGAAGCCGGCGGCCTTGACCGCGCGAAAGCCGAGGCCATCCTTACCAGTGGCGCTCCGGGAAGCGCAATCGTCAAAAGAGCCGCAGCCCGCGCGGCGGCAAATGACTTCACCCCGAACTTCCCGCTGCATTTGATGGCGAAAGATCTGGGGTACGCGATCGGGGAAGCCTCACGTTGTGGTCTTCCGCTGCAGACCGCCACTTCTGCGCTGGCCGTGTTCCAACAGGCGATGGCTAAAGGTCTCGGCGATGAAGACTTTTCCGCCGTGATCAAGGCGTTACAGCACAGTTAGATTTCGGTTATTCCCACCAAATTCGGACCAAGGAAATCGCTTGTCTGGGCAAAGTCATTTGCAGATGTGCCGTGTGCCGGGTCGTCGGCACCCAGGCCGGAGCCTGGAGAAGCTGCAGTTGTCCGGCGCGCTCCAGCTGTTCGTACTGACCGGCAGCCGGCGATGGCGGCGATCCCATTTCTTTCCAGGCCGTGAATGCATTGCTGTGGTTGGAATCGACGCGGAAGTGTTCCGCTAAAGCGCGGCTTGCTTGGGCAGGTATACCGCTGACCGCCAGGTCAATCGAAGCCGCTTCGGCCGGGAGGTCCTCGTCATGATAGTTCCAGATCAGGATCTCGACTTCGTGCTCCTTCCGGGTGGCAAGCACGTTGATGTCGGGTCGTCCGCGAACTCCGTCGCGCACCACATCCTCAAACGGCACGGCCCCTGCACTGGTCGCCCATACGCGCTCGCTGCCCAACAGCCCGAACATCCGGAAAGCATTCAAGACGGGCTTGTCGATCCCATTCGTAGCCAGGGAGCGAAAGCCTTCAAAATACGGCTGGCCTTCGAATTCAAATGCCCAAGTCACCGCACCCATGAAATTGATGCGTTCGCGACCCGCTAAAAAGAGAATTTGATTCAGAGTCTCGGCCGTGTAGACAGCGTACAGGGGACCGTTGCGATATGAATTTTGGGGGTTGGTTCGGGCCGAGCAGGCCGCACATCCTTCCGGGTCTGACTCTCCCAGGATGATCGGCGTCCGGCGCCATTCCGGAAACGATGCCACGATCTGAAATCCTTGCGCAATCGCCGCCAGCTGACGAGCGATGCCCATCTGCACATGGTCTTGTTGCCACTTGGGCGATCCCTTGGGATGAAAGCTGATGAAGTCCAGGCGCGAACCGGTTTTTCCGCTTACGTAATTTTTCTGACGCGCGCAATGATCGAGGAACAATCGCAAAAACTCCGCCGCCTTAGGATTGCCTGGACCGGTGCTGTCCGGGCCGCCGACACGAGCCAGGGGCAGCGCGCGCAAGATGGCATCAACCGTGAAGTCATAAAGCTTAAAATACTCCTGCGGCGTTCCCTTCCAGTAATCGATATCGGGCTCATTCCAGACTTCCCAAAGCCAAGTCTTCACCTCGCCGTCGCCGTAGCGCTCGCGAAGGTGATGGACAAACTGAAATACGACTTCCGCCCACCTTTGATAATCCTTGGGAGGATATGCCCAGCCGGTGTAGATCGAGCCTTGCGGAAAGTTATGTCGATAAGGTTCAGGATGCGTGGACAGCGCCTGCGGCATGAAGCCAATTTCAACCAGCGGCTTGATTCCTGCCGCTTGAAATGCGTCAAAAATCCGATCCAGGATCGCCCAACTGTAGACCGGCTTTCCCGCCGCATCTTCCGTGTAGACGTTGGTAGATCCCCATTTCAAAGAGGAGGAGCCGTCGCCCGAAGTCAGAAGATTGTGGACACGAACATACGCCGGCGTTGGCCCGAGCGCCGCAAGTTCGCCGATCAGCTTCTTACCATTCGGAGCATAGGTGTAGTTGGGTTCGTCGTACCCGAAATAATTCCAGATGGGCGCTAGCGCACCCTGGGATTGATCGACGTGCACCTGAATGTTTACGGTCTCCGCAGCTGGCTGCGCCCAGGAAGGGGCAATCAACATGAGAAACACAAACGCCGAACAAACATTGCGAAAGAAAATCTCGCCCAGACTATGGGTTTCGACATGCGCTCCAGAGCTGAAATACCTATGTCTGATCATCATAGGGAACAATTTGAAGACCGTGCCCGATGACGATATCACAGCGCTTGCAGCGCGCTCCGTATACCCCTGTTCTCAAAAATTAAACTTCAGCGCAAACTGGATCAGCCGCGGGGGCTGGGCCTCCAGAATCTGATTGAAGGTCTGCGAGTTCATGTCGCTGTCGGGAATATGGAAATTCGTATGATTCAGGAGATTGAAGAACTCAGCCCGGAACTGAAATTCCTTCGACTCCGCCACGCGGATGTTCTTAAACAGCGAGAAGTCCCAATCCGTGTATCCCGGACCCTGGGCGAGGTTGCGGCCCGCCGAGCCGAACTGCTGCACCGGAGAGTTGGGGTCTTGGGTGATTCGCTGGAATGCATTTGGGTTAAGCCATGCGCCGGGAGCTTTGGGACCGGCGTTGGGGTCTTGTCCGGCGATCACGTTCGGCCGGTTGGCGAAAAACCCGGTGACTTCCGGCGCTGAGCCCTGCACCGAAAAATCATTCCCGTCGAAGACCGTAAACGGAGTTCCCGTCATCGCGGTCACGATCCCATTGACCTGCCAGTTGCCTAGGACTTGTTGATACCACACCTTCGGCTGTCGCCACCACGGCAGGCTCCATTGATAGCTCAACACGAAACGGTGACGGGTGTCGAACAGGGAACGGCCTCGTTCCGCGTTCACGTCGAAGGGGTTCTGCGCCAGATCATTCTCCCCGGCCAAGGGTTTTGAAGCCGAGCCACTCAGGTTGAACGTAGAAGAGTCGTCGATGGACTTGGAGTATGTGTACGAAGCCAGGAAAGAAATTCCGTGGCTGAAACGCTTCTTCAGACTGGCTTCCAGCGCGTTGTACGAAGAATTAGCAATGCCTGTGATTAGACCAGTCGAAGAGTAGTTGCAGACGGTCGTCGGATCGAGCGTACATCCAGAAAACTCCCGCCGCCGGTCAGCATTGTCGGACGTGGAGATGGGATTGCCGCTGGAGTCCACACCCGGTATGTAGATTGCCGGGTTGCCCTCAACGAAGCGCGGTAGTTTGGTTCCCTTGGTTCCCACATAGCCAATCTCGAACAGCAAATCCGATCCGAAGGACCGCTGGATATTCAGGTCCCAGTCCTGCACATAGGGCAAGGGCAGGTTAGCCGCGAGCGTCAAGTTGGTCAGGGGTTTGGAGAACTCACCGTCGATGGGAGGATTGCCGTTGAATGGATCAGCAAAATTGGGCAGGCTTACTTGGGGGGTCTGCAGGAAGGGTGGCGCGCTGATCGGCGACTGCAGAGGTCCACCTTGACCGGTGTAATAGGGCTCATAAAAGATCCCGAATGCGGAGGTGACCAGCCACTTGGCACTTCCGGTCGGGTCCCAGGCGAAGCCGACGCGCGGAGCGAAGCCCTTCTTGAAAGTGGGGATCAATCCCGCGGGCACGCCCTTGTCTCCCGGGTAGAGCAAGCCGTTAGGAGCATCTGGTTCCACGGTTGACTGTCGGCCCGGAATCCAAAGCGTTTGCCGGTTCTTGATTTCGGTATAGGGGAACGGCAGTTCATAGCGCACACCAAGGTTGAAAGTCAGGCGCGATGTGGCTTTGAACGTGTCCTGAACATAGGCGTTCGCCGAGTTTCCCCGGATGCCGCGTTCAAAATCACCCAACCCTTGCAGAAAGACGACCGGTTGGCCAAACAGGAAGCTGGCAAAGGCATCGGGCACGACGGGAAAACCGGCAAAAACATAGAAGCCATTGCTGGCAATGCCCTGCAGTGCATTGACCTGCAGACGCTGGTATCCCCCTCCGAATTTGATCTCGTGACGGCCATGCACCCAGTTCAGAGCTCCTGAGTAGTCAAAGGCATTCTCAAAGGTATTGCGCGGCCCGGTAATAGGATTGCCGATGGTGGTGTAGCCCGCGACCTGGATCGACGGAGGACCCACGGCAGCTTCCAGGCTGGGTGTGTACTCGAAGCCAAGGCTGGCCGGGGTGGTGGGATTGATATGTAGACCAAAGAGGAATTTATTTCTCAAGTAAGAGGCGCGGAAGACACCGATCAGGCGAGCAGAGAAAGTGTGGGTCTCCTGGACAACAAAGTTTTGCGCCCGCTGGTCTTGGCCGACGGGAAAGCCCGGAACGCTCGCTCCAGAGGTCGGGATGGGAGTGAATTGCGTTCCGTCAATGATCGAGTAGCGAAAATTGAGGATGTCTGATGCTGTCAGGTAGTGGTCTACCTTCACCCCTCCCTGGTTTGAGTCCTCACGCAACACTTGGGTCGAGGTAAAGACGTTGGTCCCATTGTTGGGTAGCGGAAAAAACTGCAAAAGGTTCTGCGAAACCGGATTGGTTTGGGTGGCCACGGGGTACTGGTTGTTGATATAGGGCTGGCTGAGGAAGACGTTGAAAAGCTGGTGGTCGGGATTATTGCAAAAGCCCCCGGTGAAGCCCTCAGGGCAAATGGCCGAGAAATCACCCTGGCGCTCAGCCAGGGAAGGCACGGTTGATGATTTCGTTTCGCCCTGGCGGTTGTGGAACCCTTCGTAATATGCGAAGAAAAAAGTCTTGTCTTTGCGGATGGGGCCACCAAAAGTCCCGCCGAACTGGTTCTGTTTGAGAGGCTCGGTTTTGGCGGCAAAGAAGTTTGTGGCGTCAAAAATGTCATTGCGCAGAAATTCCCAGAGCGCTCCGTGGAATCGGTTGGTGCCCGAGCGGGTGATGATATTGGTGGTCGAACCCAGAGCGTTTCCAAACTCGGCATTCGCGTTGTGAGTAAGGATCCTGAACTCGGTGATGGCATCCACTGGCGGTTTAAGAACGAACCCTCCATCCACGCCGTTGAAATTATTCGCTCCATCGATCAAAAAATTGTTGGACTCGGGGCGCTGGCCATTCACAGCGTAGGATTGTCCCGCGCGCAATGATCCTCCCGCTTCGGATAAACCCGGGGTAAGCGGCACCACGCCTGGCTGCAGCAGTCCCAGCTGGGTAAAGTTGCGGCCGTTCAGGGGCAGGTCGAGAACTTCGCGCTCAGTGACTGTCTTGCCCAGGCTGGTCGCCGTACCCTGAATCAATTGCGCGTCTGCATTCACCTCCAACACCTGACTCTCAGCGCCCACGGCGAGATGAACCGGAACGGTGGCAGTCTCGTTTACGCTTAGGATGATGCCCTGCTGAATGTACTTCTGGAAACCCTTGGCTTCAACCTGCAGTTCGTAGTGGCCGACTGGCAGTTCCAACAGGACATATGCACCGGTATGATCTGTCGTTGCCGTACGCGCGAGCCCAGTCTCGGTTTGCCTGGCGGTAACGCTCGCAGATTGCACGACGGCGCCGCTCGGGTCTTCGACCGACCCGCGAATGCTTCCAGTAATCTGCTGCGCGAAAACGTTCGCGCCGGCCAGCACAACGATTAGGCACACCAGTTTCCTGACAGGGTGCATGGGTTGCTGCCTTTCACGTCTGGGATAGTTCAGAGCAGGTGCAAACTTAATGAGGTCGTTCGTGGCTGGCAATCGTATAAAAACACTAGAGCCTCGGCAAGCGTGGACCTGTACCATGTGCTGCCGGAACTTCTTGAATGACCAGTAAAAGCATAACTGCTGCTACACCCAACGACGTGCGGAAAAACGAGTTGCGGAGGGAGCTGGGGATAGCATCGGCTACGGCCGTGGTGGCCGGTGAGTGCATCGCAGTAGGAATCTTCCTCACACCCGCCGGCATGGCGAAGGCTCTAGGCTCCCCCATGTGGCTCTTGCTGGTTTGGCTGCTGGTGGGCGCGATGACCATGAGCGGCGCGCTTTGCTTTGGGGAACTTGCAGGCCGCTTCCCGCGCGCGGGAGGAAGCTACGTTTACCTGCAAGAAGCCTTCGGCAGTCGTGTGGCGTTCCTCTACGGATGGATGTGTCTGCTGGTCATGGATCCCGGACTGTCGGCCTCTTTGGCCACCGGGACTGCGTCCTACGCCGCTTACATCTTCCACTGGACACCTACAATCACCAAGTTGGCCGCCATTGCCGCAATTTGGGCGCTTTGCCTGCTGAACATTGTGAGCATCCGCCTGAGCGCAAGCTTCATGCGCTGGATCACCTGGCTCAAGTTGGGTGTATTGGGATTGCTGACGGTTTGGGCCCTTGTGTTTCGCTTGGGCTCTTGGTCGAACTTTGTGCCTTTCGTAGCCCAGCGCCCAGGCTCGATGCCGCTGATGGCAGGCCTCGCAGTCGCGCTGGTGGGAGCGTTTTACTCCTTCGGCGGCTGGTGGGAAGTCAGCAAGATCGCGGGAGAAGTACGCGATCCGGGCCGTACCTTGCAGCGCGCCCTGGTCCTTGGCGTGACCGTGGTCACCGCCGTCTATGTCCTGATCAGTGGCGTCTTTCTCTACCTGCTGCCGCTGGAGAGAGTCACATCTAACGAAACCTTTGTTGCTCAGGCGGGATCGGTTCTATTTGGCCCAGCTGGTGGAGTTGTCTTCGCCGCGATTGTCGTGGTCTGTGTACTGGGGAGTTTGGCCGGGTTCACCATGTCGGCGCCCCGGGTTTACTATGCGATGGCGAAAGACGGACTCTTCCTCGAGGCGGTAGGGCGCGTACATCCACAATACGGTACACCCGCCGCGGCCATCGCAATTCAGGGAGCCATCGCCACCCTGCTGGTTTGGGTGAGCAGTTTTCAGCAGATCATTGCCTATTTTATCTTCGTCGCGGTGGTATTTCTGGGGCTGACGGTAGCCGGCCTTTTCAGGTTACGCGGGCGGAACCGCGGAGATGCAACTGCCATCTTGGCTCCGGGATACCCGTTCACACCGCTGGCCTTTCTGACGCTGGTAGCGCTGTTGCTGGTGATGGTAGCGGCTCACAGCCCGCGCGAAACGGCTTTGGGAATTGTCGTAGTATTGGCCGGGGTGCCGGCTTATGCCCTGTTCCGCCGCCGCCCGCCTGAGGTGACAAAGGGCGAATTGGTTGAGGGAGATTGAAGCTATGGCGGACGAAAAGAAGGGGATGGTTCCAGAAGCAGGACCTCCGGCCGCTAGACCGGCTACAAAGATCAGGATCACCGAGGACGCTGAAGCCACGGGCGAAACCGCCGTGGCCTACGATTTCTGGCGGGCCGGTTCGGGGAGGCAAAAGGTTCCCGGCATCATCAAGTGTTTTGGAGCACGTCCGGATTTCCTGCGCCAGGTAGTCGAGTTCTCCAACACCGTTCATTTTTCCGAGGGACATCTTTCGCGACGACACAAGGAGATGATCGCGAGTTATGTCTCCCACCTGAACCGGTGCCCGTATTGACTGGACAGCCACGCCTACTTCCTGCGGGTTCAGGGAGCAACTGATGCATGCGTAGCGGCAGTTCTGGAGGGTAAGCTGGACGAGGCAGGCCTTACCGACGCGGAGCGCGTCCTCATGGAATACGTAAAACTCATTACCGACGCTGCTTACCGCTCCACTTCCGAAGATGTTGAGAAGCTGCGGGCCGCAGGCTGGAAAGAAGAACAGATCGCGGAGGCCGTGTACGTCATAGCATTGTTCGCCTTCTTCAATCGCGTCGCCGACGCCTTCGGCGTTCCTTCCCAAAACTATCTCTCGACCGGGAAATTGACACCTTAAGAATTTAGGTGTTCACCACTTCTCGCGTAGGGGCGGGTGTCCCCACTCGCCCACCCGGACGAGGGCGTCCGGTCCTAGGTGGTTCGGAAACGCTATCAGTGCATCTTCACAATAGGCACTATCAGCGCCGAAGGGTGCTCGGCCTCGTGATAGACGGTGTTGGTAGCTGACACATACTTCTGTGCCCAGGCCTGCGCTTCGCCCGTGTTCAGATTCCGATCGAAGCGTGGGAAATTGCTGCTGGAAATTTCCAGGCGCAACGCATGCCCCTTTAGGAACACATTGCTGGTCGACCACAAATCGATCACGAATTTGTAGATCTGTCCGGGATTCATCAGCTCGGGCTTCTCTTGAGAATTGCGATAGCGCGCCCGGATGACTCCTTCCGTCAGATTCTGCGCAAATCCATCGGGCGCCACATCCACCAGCTTGGCTTCGAAGTCCGTGTCCACCGCCGAAGACTGGGCAAAAAGTTCGAGGCTGACCGGCCCCGTGACCTCAGTGTCCTGAACAAACGCAGGTGTAGTGTAGATCAAAACGTCGCCACGAGCTTCCACCGCGCGCTGGTCTTTAGGGCCTGGAGCTAAATGCGGAGAATCACAACATAACGGACCGCCAATCGTCGGCGCGGGATTCAAAGGATCATAAACATAATGGTCGGATGGTTCCGATCGCGGGGCTGCGGTAGAAAGACTACCGTCTCCGCGGAGCGAGTTCGCATTCTTGATGGAATGCAGGAAATATTTAGTGTTCTGCGCCCGAGCCAACGGCCAGTCGTCCTCTTCCCGCCATTGATTGGCGCCCATCACGAAAATCTTTACTGGTTTACCGGCAAATTCATTTTGAACCCCTTGGAAAAGGTACTGATACCACTTCAAGGTAAGATCATCTTCATTGTATTCAGCCGCGGCCTCTCCAAAGTCCACATCGCCGATCTTTCGCCCGTCGCCAGCGTGTCCCCCGATGGCCACAAAGAGATGCTGGCCACGACGCGCTGCTTCGCTTCCGCCATGCGCTTTTATCCCCATGTAGTTGCGCAGTGATCCGCCTTGAAAAATGTCGTACCAGGCCACTATGTGGAGCACCGGAACGGTTATGTCAGCGTAGTGCTCCTCAATGGACAACTGCTTCCAATATTCGTCGTAGTTGGGATGAGCCAGCCAATCGAGGAAATACGGGGCCAACGCGGCGGTTGAAACGGGCACCGCCGAAGGATCAGAAAAATTGAACAGCGGATAGTTGGTGAGCGGAAGCGTCCAGGCTCCCAGCACGGCGTTGGTGTTTTTCACTACCGTATGATTCAGTGTGTCTTGGGCCAGGCCGGAAGTCCAAGACTGGTTAAACCACTGCTCGAATGCGCCTCCCTGGTACGTCCATCCATCGTGGTAATTACTGGCCGTCACCACCGGGCAAATGCCGGAAAGGTGGGGCGGGTGTGCGATGGCCGCCAGCATCTGGGTGGCGCCCACATAGGAGCCGCCCCACATGCCCACCTTCCCGTTGGAGTAAGGCAGCGTCGCCGCCCACTCCACCGTGTCGTAGCCATCAGCCGATTCGTACCTGAATGTGTACCATTCGCCTTCGGACGTGAAACGTCCCCGAACATCCTGAACAATGGCTACGAATCCATGCGCCGCCGCCTTAAAAGCGAAGTCCGCACTATTGCGCTTGTCGTAGGGCGTGCGCTCGAGCAGCACCGGGAACCGGCCGTCCGCCTTGGGGCGGTAAACATCGGCATGAAGGATGACGCCGTCGCGCATATGGGCGGTCACAGCGCGCTCTAGCGTCACTTCGTAGCTTTCGGCCGCCTGAGCCAGGCTGGCAGTAAGCATCAGAGCGGCAGCAGCCATCCATAACCTAGTCCTCCCGCAAATCATGGCGCAGATCCTCCGGTGAAGAATTTCGGGGCCACTAAATGTAAGCGTTGCCAGGACCGGTTGCAACCCAGTGCCGGCTGGCGCCCTTGATTTTCGGCGGAAATCCAGCTGGGAAAGCTGAACAGGTGAGGAAGCCGGTGCTCCTAACCTATTTTGGAAACCGGAGTCTGGGGGCTCGGCGTTATTTGCTGATCGGCGGCGTCGCCAGCCGGTGCCGACTCGAGAGTTCGGTTGGGATCAACGAACATCCAGGCCGCTGCGCCCGTCAGGCATAACCCCGCCGCCACCAGGAATGAGGCCGTCCAGCCGAAGCGGCTGGCGATCGCCGGAGTTAGCGAAGCCGTCACCGCACCACCGATCTGCGCACCCATATTCATAAAGCCGGAAACAGACCCCGAAGACGAACCGGCGATATCTGCAGTCACCGACCAGAAGGAACTCTGCGCCAGATATAAGGCTCCTGCTCCTCCGGCTAGAACGACGCTGGCCAACCGGGCACTGTGAACTTCTGCGCCGAGCACGAGAAATACAGCCGCCACCGTGATGACAACCGAAGCAAGATAGCACCGCCCAATTCGAGCACCGTGGGAGCGCGTAAGACGGTCGCTGATCGTGCCTCCCAGCGGACAACATGCCGCCATGGCAAGAAATGGAAGCATCGCGTAAAAGGCGCTCGCCTTGAGGTTCAGGCCCCGAACCTGAGCCAGGTAGATGTAAAACCAGCTGAAGAATATCCAGGCCACATAGCCGAAGGAGAAGTAACTGATGGTGATCGCAAGCACTTCCCTGCTTTTGAGAACTGTTCCCCAGGGGATCAGTTTCCGCCCCCCCCGCCCCGATAAGTTGTCAGCGGAAAGCCCGGAGCGGATGAACGCGATCTCCGAGGCCGAGACGCCTGAGTGCTCGGCCGGAGTGTCTCGCGCGGCGATGAACCACACCAACCCCGCCACTAACCCAATCGCGGCACACACCCAGAACGATGATCTCCAGCCATAGTGCACCATTACGAAGGTGATCAGCGGGGGCGAGAGGCCGGCACCGGCGCCCACCCCCGCGAAAATCCAGCCATTCGCGATTCCACGTTCTTGCGTCGGAATCCAGCGCGCTACAAATTGATTCGACGCCGGGTAGACGACTGCTTCGCCGACCCCCAACAAGAAACGGATGGAGACAAACAAGAACAAAGCTCCTCTTATGCCAGATGGAACCGCCGCGGTCAGCGCGGTGAAAATGCCCCACCAAATCACCCCTCCCGCCAGCACCCGGCGCGGACCCAGCCGGTCCGCCAGCCTTCCCCCCGGTGTTTGGAACAGAGCGTAGCCAGCGAGGAAGGAGCTGAATACCCATCCCAGTTGAACGTTGCTGAGATGGTAGGCCGCGGCGAGAGAACTTCCCGCAATCGAGATGTTCACCCGATCCAGAAAAGCGACGGCACTCAGCAGGAAGAGCAGGAAGATCAGAAACCAGCGCACATGGCTGGTGCGGGAACTCGTCATCGCTCTCCTCCGCGCGGATGAACGTCACCGGGCATGCTTACTGGTATTGCGTCACTTGCTGCCGGGATTCTCCCAAACCCTCAATTCCCAGTTCCACGACATCACCCGGCTGCAGATACACAGGCGGATTCATTCCCAAACCCACGCCTGCCGGCGTTCCGGTGCTGATCACGTCCCCGGGAAGAAGCGTCATGAACTGGCTCACGTAAGAAACCAGCGTGGCTACATCGAAGATCATGTTTGCGGTGGAACTGTTCTGCCGGGACTGTCCGTTCACCTTCAGCCACATGGGGAGATTGCCGACGTTCGGAATCTCGTCCGGGGTTGCAAGGAACGGCCCCAAGGGAGCAAACGTGTCCGCGCTCTTTCCTTTTACCCACTGGCCTCCGCGCTCCAGCTGAAAACCGCGCTCGGAATAGTCGTTGTGCAACGCATAGCCCGCGACGTGACCGAGAGCCTGCTCTTTGGAAACGTACAAGGCTCGTCTCCCGATGACGACCGCCAGCTCAACCTCCCAGTCCACCTTGGTCGCGTTCCGGGGCCTCACCAAGTCATCGTTCGGTCCCACCAGGGACGTGGTTGCCTTAAAGAAAAGGACCGGTTCCTTCGGCGCCTCCGCCTTGGTTTCCGCCGCATGATCGCGATAGTTGAGGCCGATGCAAACGATCTTGCTAGGCCGGCAAACCGGAGGTCCCAGGCGTGTCGACGGCGCTACCCGAGGGGCGGACGACGCGTTCTTGCTCAGCCAGGAGTCGAGCTTCGTCAAACCCCCGCCTCCAAAAAATGCCTCGTCATAGTCCGAACCAAACCCGGACGCGTCGACCCGAATACCATCTTTCAGCAGCACGCCCGGCTTTTCTTGACCCCGTTCGCCAAATCGAATCAATTTCATTGAGCAGATTCTCCTAAAATCCTCGTGATCACCGACCCAGACGGTTGCACTGCGCTACCTGGCGCCGAGCTGACGTCTCAGACGGAGCGACCTGATGCTAACAGGGCGCCCCCGGGCAGTTGAGCCGCTGTCGCCAGAAATTTATTTAGCATTATGATACTATAATTTTTCCAACCCGATTTTAATTATCATATATAGTGACAATTCTGAGTTGGAACGATTAGCCAGCTATGCTGGCGTCTGGGGTCCACGGTAGCTGCGAAACAAGGAGAATGGTTTGATGATGAGAAGAATTCTCGCATCACTCGTCCTAGCTTTATGCACTGGGCTGGCGCCCCAGGTGCTGGCGCAAACCACCGGCGATCGCATCGATCTTTATTTTGGCGACTGGCATAACTCCGCCTCCCGCAGCGCCCGTGGTTCGCTCGGCGTACGAGACATTTTCACCCGCGGCGACCCCCAGAATCCCACCCAAAAAGGCGCGGTCCTCCGCTACCTCAATTCCTACAACTACGCCACTCTAGCGCCTCGTGCTTCCACCCAGCCCACCCGCCTCGACGCTCAGCAGGAGATTTACTTTGTCGAGTCCGGTCGCGGTACCGCCACCGCGGCAGGACAAACCGCCGATCTTTACCGCAATATCGCGGTCCTGATGCCGGCCAATCTGGAGTTCACCATTAAGAACACGGGAGACCAGCCGTTGGCGATGTACGTGATCAACGAACCCACGCCGCCCAACTTTCGACCCAATGCAAACATGCTGGTCAGGGATGAGAACAAGCTCCCCATCACCTCGAGCGACGGCCTTTGGTCTCACATCGTGAAAACTCTGTTTGTCACCGCGGACGGGCTGGGCACGCTGCAGAGTGTGCTGACCGTAACCCTTGACCCGCTCACCCTGGGGAAGCCGCACGTTGTGGATCATGACGATATCGAGGAAGTGTGGACGGCGCTCGATGGCACCAGTCTCGCCTTCGTCAGTAATCAGCTGCGGCGGCAAACTCCCGGCATGTCGTTCTATCACATTCCCGATAACAAGACGCCTCACACCAACATCAACCAGAATGAGGATTCCCCAGTCAGGTTCCTTTATATCGGCCGTTACCATCCGCACCAGCCCAGGCCGTAGAACCAAGACCAGTCATGAAGGAGGCCGTATCATGCCCCGCGCAGCGTTTGCTCTTTTGACCGCATCCGCCCTGGCCTTGGCCCTGCCCCCGCTAGCCGGGGCACAGACGGCCCCACCCTCAAGCGGCACGAAAAACGCCATCAACGGAATCAATTCGTATCCCGGGCCAGAGTTCGTCAAGTATGCCAGGGAGAGAGAACCGCAGGACCGGCGAATCGACCTCTTTATCAGCGACTGGCAAGGGTCGCTGCCTCGCTTCGAGCATGGTTCCCTGGTGCTCCGCGACATTCTTGTTCGGGGCGATAACTTCGCTCCCTCGGAGAAAAGCGCGGTTCTGCGCGCCGCCAATTTTTTCGCTTACGGCCGGCTGGCTGCAGGTGCTTGGACCACGCCATCACGGCTCGAAGCCCAGCAGGAAGTATATTATGTTCTCGGCGGCGAGGGAGAAATCACGGCCAGCGGTGATACCGCCAAACTGCACAAAGACATCGCGGTTCTCATGCCGGCCGGGCTCGAGTTCGTGATAAAGGCAGTTGGCGATGACCCGCTGACCATGTATGTCATCAATGAGCCGATTCCCGGCGGGTTCCATCCGAAAGGCAAGATGGTGGTCAAAGACGAGGGGATGGCGCGGGAGAGGACTCCGGCTGCCGCCGATCCTTACATTGTCGGAGGCGCCTCCGGTCACTGGGCACACATTGTCAGAGAGCTATTCTCCCCGGCCGACGGACTGGCGACTGAGCAGAGCGTCATTACCGTCACGGTGAATCCGCTGACCATGGGCGAGCCGCACCCGCACCGGCCGGGGCAAGAAGAGGTCTGGGCGGCAATCGATGGGACTAGCCTCATACTGATGGGAACGGAATTGCGCGTCCAAAAGCCGGGTATGGCCTACATGTTGCCGCCGGATGCAGCAACCATACACTCCAACATCAATCCCGGGGACAAGCCGGTAAAGTTTCTTTATTTTGCCCGTTTCCCCGAGGGTGACAACTACACCCATGCCATTGTTCCCGCGCACCCGTAAGATTTTGCGATTCGCCCGATTTTCCGTAGGCACCGCGACCCAGAACAATCCCATGCAGAAGAGCAATCCATGAAATTAATCCGTCATCTTGGCTGGCTCGCCTTTTCGCTCGTTCTTTCCGTTCCGTATGCCCGCACTGCACCCGCACCTGCAGGTGAGTATTTCGTATATTTCGGCACCTACACCGGCTTCACCTACATGAAGGAGGGCCTCCCTGCCGGAGGAAGTCACAGCAAAGGAATCTATGTCAGCCGTTTCCAACCGGCAACGGGCGCCATCGGTAAGCCCGAACTCGCGGCGGAAATTGTCAATCCCGCGTTCCTAGCCGTCCATCCGAACCAGCGGTTCCTCTACGTCGCGACCGAGGACCCGATGTCGCTCGGTCCCGACTTTGATCACGCGTCTTATGTGAGCGCATTCGCCATTGATCCGAAGTCCGGCAAGCTGCATCTGTTGAACACCCTGCCTACGGGAGGGACAAGCACGTGCTACCTCTCCATCGACAAAACTGGACATTATGTATTGATGGCCAATTTCGGCAGCAGCAGCGTTACCGTCTTGCGGATCAAAGACGACGGTTCGCTCGCTGAACAGACCGCGTTCATGAAGCACGTGGGGAAGGGCAAGGATCCGTCCTTTCAATCAAAGCCTCACCCGCATTCGATCGACGTTTCACCCGACAACCGGTACGCCATCGTTTCCGATCTTGGAGTGGACAAGCTGTTTATCTACCGATTCGACGCTGCTACCGGGGCCCTTTCGCCCGACGACCCGCCGTTCTTCGCCGTAGAACCCGGCGGCGGTCCGCGCCATTTTGTTTTCGATTCGGCTGGTAAATTCGGATACTCGCTCAAAGAAATGAGTGGTTTTGTGACTGTCCTGGCGTGGGATCCCTCTCGTGGCACTCTGACCAGCGCACAGGACGCAAGAACGCTGGCACCCGATTTCATCGGCTCGAGCGACAGCGCCGAAATCGCGATTCATCCCAACGGAAAATTTCTGTACGAGTCCAACCGAAGATTCCGGGGACCGGATTTGTGGGGACCGGATACGATTGGCGTGTTCTCGATCGACCCGGCGAAAGGGACTCTGACCGAGGTTGAACAGGTCCCCCCGGGAGGCACCATGCCGCGCAACTTCGCCATCGATCCCACCGGCTCCTATTTGTTTTCCGCCAATGAGCTGACCGGGAACGTCGTGCTTTTTCGCGTGGACGGCAACACCGGGCGGCTGTCGCCCAGCAAGACCGAGCTGAAGATTGACGTGCCGGTGTGTATTACGTTTGTGCCCGCCGAGAGATAGAGATAGTGTCGGCCAGCGCTTTTACAGTGCTTCGCGCAGTCAAGGAGATCAGGACCTTCATGAGACGTATGCGATATGCGTTCGGTTTGGTTTTCGCCTTCGGGCTCGCGATTCTGGCTGTCTCGGCTGCTCCGGCTGAGGACAACGACTTCTTCCTGTACGTCGGCACCTATACCGGGTTCAAGTACGTGCACCACAGCCAGCCGTATGGACGGGGAGAGAGTCATAGCAAGGGAATTTATGTCAGCCGTTTCCGGGCAGCGACCGGCGAACTCAGTGAACCGGAACTGGCTGGGGAGATGATTAATCCTTCGTTTCTTGCCATTTCTCCCAACCATCGGTTCCTTTACGCCGTGAGCGAAGACCCGCTCTCCGTGGGACCGCCACTCGATCATTCGTCTTACGTGAGCGCTTTTGCGATTGATCCCACAACCGGCAAGTTGCGCCGGTTAAATACGGTTCCGGCCAGTGGCACCAGCACGTGCTTCATCTCGATGGATAAGACCGGAAGGTACGTGATGATGGCCAATTTCGGCAGCGGGAGCGTGTCGGTAGTGCGGGTCAAGGAAGACGGTTCCCTGGGTGAGCTGACAGGTTTTATTCAGGACGTTGGACACAGCGTAGATCCCTCCATTCAGATGGAGCCGCACCCCCATTCGATCTTGGTTTCGCCCGACAACCGCTATGTCATCGTGTCGGATCTTGGCTTGGACAAGGTGCTCATTTTTGGTTTTGATGCCGCGACCGGAAAGCTTTCCCCGCCCGACCCTCCGTTTGCGAGCGTCTATCCCGGCGGTGGTCCGCGCCACTTCGCCTTTGCTCCCGCAGGCAAGTTCGGTTACCAGCTCAGCGAGATGAGCGGGAGCGTGGATGTGTACGCCTGGGACCCGGCAAAGGGCATGCTGACCGGAGTCCAGCGTGCCCAAACCGTGCCGCACGATTTCTTCGGAGGGAATCACAGCGGCGAGATCGAGATCCACCCGAACGGAAAATTTCTCTACGAGTCGAACCGGCGCACCCAAAGCGAATTCGTCAGAGGCCCTGACACTATCGGAGTGTTCTCGATCGATCCGAAGACCGGCACCCTGGCTCCAGTGGAACAGTCGCTGAGTGGCGGAATCATGCCCCGCAATTTCAAGGTCGATCCGACCGGCTCCTACTTGCTCGCGGCAAACCAGCTATCGAACAACGTGGTAGTTTTCAAGATCGACGGCACCACCGGCCGGCTCTCGAACACCGGCAAGGAGATCAAAGTGGATACGCCCGTCTGCCTCCAGTTCGTCCCGGTACAGCCTTGATTCCAGCATTTGGTCTACGGCCTGGGTTGGTGCGGACGCTAGCCAGCAAGGTAAAGAAACCGGACTTGGGCGTCTTCGCCGTGGTTGATCTTGGTGTGAGCGTCTGGGTATCCGGAAAAGGTGGTAACGCGCCATCCCCTGGAGGTTTGCCTTTCGCCATTGATTCCCCGCGAGGGTGAAGCTGGTGCCGGCGAGCGCCGCCCACTCCCGCCCCTTAGAATATAATTGTCATATCATATAATCGTAAAATATAATGCCAGTCATGCGCCCGCGCTATCGCTCCAAATCCTCCGGCAGCGCCTGGCTGCATCGGTTGCTGACATCTTCCCTATCTCTCCTCGCTCTGGGTGGCAGCGCCTTGATTGTTTCTCATGCCCAAGACATCTCGTTCCACAATGCGCCCGCGGCGACCCGGAAAATCACGAAC
>Ga0193732_1000078_pt1 | contig 19864 bp, 16 predicted proteins | sample U1s1metaG_FD_145077 | JGI IMG/M metagenome (GOLD analysis project Ga0193732, IMG submission 145077) | Soil microbial communities from a riparian zone of the East river system, Colorado, United States - U1s1 | ecosystem: Environmental > Terrestrial > Soil > Riparian zone | place: USA: East River...
GACCAACCACTTCCAGCTTCGATTGCGTTTACAAAGTCGATCCCCAGGGCGGTGTTTCAACTTTCTATCGCGGCTTGGGACGTCCCCAAGGGCTCGCCTTCGATGTGCAAGGAAATCTCTACGTTGCGGCATCGCTTTCGGGTAAACGGGGAATTGTCAAAATCACGGCAGACGGCAAAGCATCTTTGGAAGTTGCCGGTCCCGGTCTGGTTGGCCTTGCCTTCGCTCCTGGGCGCTCAGCAGTCCTCGCCACGACCAACGGTGTCCACCATCTTTCCTGGGGCATTCAAGGATTGCCTGCGTTATCCGAATTGCCGTCCTGATTTTTTCCGCGCGCTTGATAGGTAACAGCTATCGTTTACACTTTTATGCGTGAATGCCGAGATCATCGCCATTGGCTCGGAGTTGCTGACTCCTTTCCGTCAGGATACGAACTCGCTCTATGTCACGGAGAAAGTCAACCAGCTGGGTGTCGAGGTCATTTTCAAAACCATCGTAGGAGACAGCCAGGAACATCTCACGGGAGCGGCGACTTTAGCCCTGTCGCGCGCCAACATTGTGATCTTCATGGGCGGGCTGGGACCGACAGAAGACGACCTAACGCGCGAAGCGGTAGCTGATGCGCTGGGGCTACAGCTACATCGCGATCCAGAAATTGTAGCCGGCCTGGAACGCCGCTTTGCGTCGCGTGGCATGAAAATGTCTCCCAACAATCTCAAGCAAGCTGACGTGATTACCGGCGCTGCGGTCCTGCACAATGCCAACGGGAGCGCGCCCGGACAGTGGATCAGCGGCAAATATGAGGGCCAGGAGAAAATCATCATACTGCTGCCCGGCCCGCCACATGAGTTGAAGGCTCTTTTCGACGAACACTGCATGGAACGCCTGCGGGCCAAACTCCCGCCGCAATTCATGGCCACCCGGGTTTTGAAGATTGGATTGATCGCGGAGTCGCAATGCGATGCCCGGGTTGCGCCCATCTACAAACGCTATCCGGATGTTCAAACTACGATTCTGGCGGGTGCGGGAGAAATCCAGCTGCACCTGAAGACTCGAGCCGGGTCGCTCGAAGCGGCCCAAGCGCTCGTCGACCAGCTGGCAGAAGAAATTGAAGAAGAACTCGGCGACGCGGTTTTCTCCGATAACGGAGATTCGCTGGAGCAGATCGTCGGTTACTACCTGCAGATGCGCGATGCCACGCTGGCAGTGGCCGAATCCTGCACCGGCGGACTACTCGCGGAGCGGGTCACTTCGGTCAGCGGCAGCTCCCGCTATTTCCTGGGTGGTGCGGTAGTTTACTCCAACCTTTTGAAAACCGCCTTTGCGGATGTTCCTGCCAGGCTGATTGCGAAGCACGGCGCAGTCAGCGGCGAGATTGCGGCCGCGCTCGCGGAAGGAATTCGCAAACGCTGTGGCGCGACTCTAGGAGTAGGAATCACCGGCGTAGCTGGACCAACCGGCGGCACCGAGCAAAAACCTGTGGGCCTGGTCTTCCACGCTCTGGCGTCTGAGAAAGGAACCGAAATCGCGCAACGAAATTTCCCCGGCGACCGCAAACGAATTCGCTGGTACGCCAGCCAGCAGGCGCTGGATATGGTAAGAAGAAAATTGATGTAGAGCAGTCAGCAGCTTTCAGTCGTCGGTGGACAGCCACGGACCAGGCATGGGACCACCGCCCCGGCATCCCGCTAGGCGAGCTCGGCATTCATGCCTGACGACCGACGACTGACGCCCGGTTATGCGGATTTTCGTTGCTCTTGATATTGACGACGGCATTCGTACGCGCATTGAGCTTTTCATGGCTGGTGTGCGCAGCTTTGCCCCCGATGCGCGCTGGGTTGGTCCCGAGTCGCTGCATGTCACTTTGAAATTCATGGGGAACAAATCAGCTGAGCAGGTGGAAGAAATCAAGCGGGCACTCACCCGCATTCCGGCATGTGCCCCTGAGATTTCCTTTCGTGGTTACGGGTTCTTCCCAACCTCCAAAGCCCCGCGTGTTTTCTGGGTTGGGGTGGCAGGCGACCGGCAGCTTGCCGCTCTTGCGAAATCGGTGGACGAGGCCACGGCTGCACTGGGTTTCACCCAGGAAGAGCAGGCTTTTGCTCCGCACCTCACGTTGGCCCGTCGAGGAGGCTCAGGCGCACCACGCTGGCGTAAGGGCGACGTTCCCCACTCGTCGTTTCAGCGCCTGCAGGAGAAATTGGCCGCTCTGCCGGCTCTCGATTTTGGTACGATGACCGCCCGGGAGTTCTTTCTGTTTGAAAGTCACTTCGGGCGCGGCGGGTCGCGCTACACAAAAATTGCGTGCGTCGGGTTGCGCTAGCGCCGGCGTCCCACCGGCGCTACCACAATCGGCGCTGCGCGAATCGACAAGCAATGAGCTTCTTTCTCACCGCCGCCTTTAGTTACCTGCTGGGATCCATTCCTTTCGGGTTCCTTCTGGTGCGTATTTTTCGAGGGCAAGACGTTAGGCAAACCGGCAGCGGCAACATCGGCGCCACCAATGTTGCGCGTTCGTCGCCGGTCTTGGGTCTGCTCACGTTGCTCCTGGACGCGATGAAAGGACTTGCCGCGGTTGCCCTGACTGGCGCCATTTTTCCGGGTCGGAACGTGCTGGCCGGTGTGGCGGCTCTGTTCGCCATTCTGGGCCACATGTTTCCGGTATGGCTGAAATTCTGCGGCGGCAAGGGCGTCGCCACCGCACTGGGATCTTTTGCGATTCTGGCGCCCAAGTCCGTACTGGTCATGGTGGGCGTCTTTGTGGCGGTGATACTCATGTTTCGCCATGTATCTCTTGGATCGATCGTGGCCGTCGCTTTTTTTCCTCTTCTTGTATGGCTGCTGCGCGACTATGGGGATACACCTCAGATTCTCGTCTTGATGGCGGTTGCTTCGGCCCTCATCGTCGCCAGGCATCACCAGAATATCCGCAGACTTCTGGCGGGGTTGGAGCCGCGTTTTCACTGGAGGCGCGGATAAAGCGCGGGTGAGGAGTCTGGGGTAAAGAGAAAACAATGAGTCGGATCGCGGTCATCGGCGCAGGCGCATGGGGTACTGGCCTTGCCGTCGTTCTGGGACGGCGCGGCGGTCACCAGGTTCAGCTCTGGGCGCACGAAAAGGAAGTCCGCGATTCAATTTTGAGTCGCCGCATCAACGAACAGTTCCTTCCCGGACAGCCCATACCGGAATGCGTCTTTCCCACCGGCAGTTTGCAGGATGCCCTGCATCAAGCCGAAATTGTGGTCAGCGTCATGCCGTCGCAGCATTGCCGCCATTTATTTCAGCAGATGCGGCCCCACCTGAAACCCGGGATGCTCTTCGTAAGTGCGACCAAAGGTCTGGAGGAAAAAACCCTTCTGCGCATGACCGAGGTCGCCGCGGCGGTCATCGATTCCGGAAGCGAGGGATCCGGAATCGGCTTTTCGCCGCGTATCGGCGCGCTCAGTGGCCCGTCTTTCGCCAAAGAGGTTGCCCGGGGCGATCCCACCGCCATCACCATTGCTTCGCGGGACGCCGAACTTGCGGAAACCGTGCAGCGTGAGTTCAGCGACCCCCGCTTCCGTGTTTATACCAACGACGATGTGGCTGGCGTGGAGCTCGGTGGCGCGCTGAAAAATGTCATTGCCATCGCCGCCGGCGTATGTGACGGCCTGGGCCTCGGCCACAATTCGATTGCCGCGCTCATCACCCGCGGTCTGGCTGAGATCACACGCCTGACCGTGGCCTGCGGCGGCCGCCCGGAAACCATGGCCGGGTTGGCCGGCCTCGGCGACCTGGTGCTCACTTGCACGGGAGGCCTCTCCCGGAACCGTACCGTGGGCGTCGATCTGGGCCGCGGCCGTAAGCTGCCTGACATCATCGCGGGGATGCACGGCGCAGTGGCAGAGGGCGTTTTTACCACCCAGGCGGCGGTCGGACTCGCCCGCGTCCGCGGGGTGGAGATGCCCATCATCGAGCAAATGGACGCGATTCTGCACCGCGGCAAGCCTCCGGGCGATGCCATCCGGGATCTGATGACGCGTAGCGCCAAGAGCGAGATCGCTCTTAGCTTCTAACCAATCCCCGGTAAACTTTAGACCGAGATCTTTCGAAACGTTACCCTCCGACATCCCTTCTGGGACAATGCGTTCATGACTCGTTTCCGTCCTCTGTTTTTTACCCTTTTGATGGGTTTCTCCGTGGCGGCTGGAGCACAATCTTGCCCCAAGGTGGCTTACACTACTCCAGCCGCCACCACCAGGCAGATGGTCACAAGTGTGAATTGCTTAGTTGCCCACACTGCAGTTAACCGCGCCGGGGTGAATAAGGCCGGGTTCATGGTCGAGAGCTTCCCGGTCATCGGGCCGCAGCACACTCACCGTTACAAGAACATCGTGCTGGCGGTGATCTCTGTACCCACCGGGAATGAAACGAAGACCGGACTGGTCACTCCCGACAATCCCAGCGCAACCGTAGCCGGCACCGCCGGTGCGGAGTGCAAGCTCAAGATCAATTCGGACAATACTGTTGACGGGCAGTGCAACCAGACCGGAGGAAATATTTTCGTCGTCTATAACAACTAGCCGGTCACTCTCCAGGCTGCTCTTGCCACACCCTCTCAGGTACTTTAGTAACAGGCTTGGCCGTCCATCCTGACCGTGCGGGTCATCTTTCCAAGTAGAATTTTGAGGAGGTCTGCAAACGCCATGCCGCGGCGAAAGTTGCGGCCGAGCCATTCGTCCTTGAAATTGCCGCTGCCATCCCGGATCCCGATTTTGTACGTCATCCTGAGCGTGCTTGCGCTCATCAGCGTCGTGCCAATGTATTTCTATTCGGAACAGGTTGAGTCCATCAACCGTGAGCGCCTGATCACCAATGAGCGGCTGTTGCAAAACGCCGTGACGCGTTCCCTGGCTGACGACATCGGTCAGCACCAGGAATCTCTGCACATGATGCTGGCCAACCTATCTTCAGCCCTGCAAGTGGCCAGCGGTGGCGACGTCACGGCAGAGCACGTGGAAGCACCCGAACTGCGCGCCCTGCTGGAACATTTCGTGTCCTCTTCTCCGGATCTAGCCTATGCCACCCTGCTGAACTCGGAGTCGAAGGGTATTTCAGCCGGCCGCATCGCTCCCGACGCCTTTTTGCAGCGTGACCTGGTACGTGCGTATGATGCCGCACGTGAGGGCCGAGCCTACAGCGGCCAGGCTCTGGTCGTGGGCAGTGGGACGTCCGCCCGCACCGTGATGCTGGTCAGCACTCCCGTGATGTACGGAGGCCGATTCCTGGGCATGATCGGGGCGCTGGAAGATTTGCAGTTCCTGATCCGCCGCCTGCAGGAAGTGAAGCGTGGCGGGCTCACGCCATTCGTCGTGGATAGCGAGGGCCGGCTGGTCGCGGGCGCGACTCCCGAGTACGCCACCGGACAGGACATGACCAACTCGGAAATCGTACGCAACTTCCTCGAACAAGGTGGGCAGGCGCAGCTCGTTGCCGCTACCCGAGAATTCGGAGTCACGCAAGGCAAGAAGACCACGCAGATGCTCGGCACCTATAGCCCGGTCGGCAATCTGGACTGGGCCGTGATCGTTCAGAAGCCCCGGGATGAAGCTTACCGTGGCGTATACGAGATGCAGCGCTCAGCACGTCTTCTGGCGCTGCTGGCCATCCTCCTTAGCATTGCCATAAGTATTTTTGCCGCGCGCCGCATTACCAATCCCCTGGAAGTGCTTACTGCTTCCAGCCGCGCCATCGCTCGCGGAGACTTCTCGCAGCGGGTTAAGCTCGCCAGCCGCACGGAAATCGGCGAACTGGCCGCCACTTTCAACACCATGTCCGAAGAGCTCGAACAATTCGTGCTCGACCTCAAACGCGCGGCCACAGAAAATCGCGAGTTGTTCATGGGTTCTATCCAGATGCTGGCTGGCGCGGTCGACGAAAAAGATCCCTACACTCGTGGACACTCCGACCGGGTCACGCGCTACTCCATGCTGATCGCGAAAGAGATGGGGCATCCCGAGGAATTTCTAGAAATCGTGCGCGTGTCTGCCCAACTGCACGACGTGGGCAAGATTGGAATCGAAGACGGCATACTCAAAAAGCCGGGCGCGTTGACACCGGAAGAATTCGAAATCATGAAGACCCATACCACCAAGGGCGCCAATATCCTGCGTCCCGTGGCGCAGTTGAAAGACATGATCCCGGGCATCGAACTGCACCACGAATCAATCGATGGGCGAGGCTATCCCCGCGGTCTAAAGGATGCGGAGATCCCTTTGCTACCGCGCATCATTGCCGTGGCCGACACATTCGACGCCCTGACCACCAACCGTCCCTATCAGCAGGCGCACGATCCAGAAGCTGCCCTTCGCATCATCCACAATCTTTCCGGCAAGCGACTGGATCCCACCGCGGTCGCAGCCTTGACCGCGATCTATGCACGCGGCGAAATCAGCATACAGCAGCCCAGCGTGCATGTTGCCTCGACTGCGGCCTCGGCCTCTCCCGTCAGGTCTCTGACCACGCCCTCATCCGCTCCCGAGGCTCGTGCCGATGTCATTGCCGCCGCGGCTGAAGCAGCAAGAATCTTCTAAACGCAAAAGGGGCTTACGAGCCCGCCGACAGCGTAAAGCACTCGATTGGCAGTTCCGACCGCTATAATTGATCACTGGACTTCCACGTCCTGAAATTCCATGATTCAGACTCTTTTTGGCAGCTTGGACGAACAGCAGAAACCCAGCTTCCTCGAGCGCATGAGGGAAGCGGTAACCCGCACCCGGGAAAATCTGAGCGAGCGTCTCGGAGAAGTGGTTTCCTTTGGCAAGGAGATCGATCGGGCCACTCTGGACGACCTCGAGGCCATACTCCTGAGTGCGGACTTGGGCACCAGCACTACTCATGAAATCCTAGAAAAGCTTCGCGAAAAGGCTAGCTACAAGCAGATCAAGAATGTGGACGAGCTCAAGGGCCTGCTGAAAGAGGAAATCCTCGCGATTCTGGCTGCGGTAGATTCTCAACCGGTATCCAAGGTGGAGGGCACGCCGGAAGTGATTCTTGTTGTCGGGGTGAACGGCACGGGCAAGACCACGACGATCGGCAAGCTGGCACAGGTTTTGCGTTCCGAAGGCAAGACGGTCTTGCTGTGCGCGGCCGATACCTTCCGGGCGGCGGCCATCGAGCAGCTTGAAGTCTGGGGCCACCGCACTGGCACGGAGGTGATCCGTACCAAGGCTGGTGGAGATCCGTCGGCCGTGCTCTACGACGCGCTCCAGGCAGCCTCCTCACGGCACACCGACTACGTTATCGTTGACACGGCCGGGCGCCTACATACCAAAACCAACCTGATGGCGGAACTGGAGAAAATGCGGCGAACAGCGCGGCGCATCATTGCGGGCGCGCCCCACGAAACCCTGCTCGTAATGGACGCCACCACCGGACAGAATGGCTTGCAGCAGGCACGGGAGTTTACCCAGTCGGCAGGCGTGACCGGCATTGTTCTCACCAAGCTCGACGGCACGGCCAAGGGCGGCGTGGTGGTCGCAATCTCTCGCGAGATGGGCGTTCCGGTGCGATATGTGGGGGTGGGAGAAAAAATCGGAGATCTGTTGCCCTTCGATCCCAAAGATTTTGTGGATTCTCTGTTCGCCTGATCTGACTGCGCATCGAAGGCAGCAAGGTGTGGCTTGAGTCTTTCTTGCGACCTGGGTCTTTTTAAGACTGAGTTTTCTAAGAAACGATGTCCTCCAAAAAAACAGTCAAGCGCGAATCACGGAAGCAGCCACGAAAGCCCTCGGTGGCTTCAGTACATCACGATCCAACCGGCAGCCGGGAACGCGACGAGGCTTTTCTCCGTCGCGCACTTGAGCTGGCGCGGCAAGGCAGAGGTCTAACCTCGCCCAACCCCTGCGTCGGGGCGGTCATCGTAGACGGCGAAGGCGGGGTGGTGGGTGAAGGCTCACACACATTTGCCGGCATCAAGCACGCGGAGGTTTTCGCTCTGGAGCAGGCCGGAAAAAAAGCCCGCGGCGCCGTTCTCTACGTCAATCTCGAACCTTGTTCCCACCAGGGCCGCACCGGGCCTTGCGCAGATGCCGTCATCGCAGCCGGCATTCGCCGTGTGGTCGCCTGCATGCAGGATCCCAATCCGCTGGTGGCCGGAAAGGGCTTCGAGCGTCTGCGCAATGCCGGAGTCTCGGTCGCTTCAGGTATTTTGGAGGAAGAAGCGAAGCTGCTCAACGAGCCTTTCGCAAAATATATTCGCCACCGCACGCCAATGGTTACGCTGAAGGCCGCCATGACGCTCGACGGAAAGATTGCGCCCCCTCCCAGCGAATCGCACCGCTCCACAGCGCTTGGGGGCGGCGGCGCCACGGGAGGCTGGGTCACCAGCGAGACTGCCCGCGCTCACGTGCAGCAGCTACGGCATCAGAACGACGCCATCATGGTTGGCGTGGGGACGATTATCGCCGATGATCCATTGCTCACCGATCGCAGCGGGCTTGCCCGCCGGCAGCCGCTGTTGCGGGTTATTGTGGACTCGCGCCTTCGCCTGCCTCTCCAGTCACGGGTTGTCAAAACCGCCAAGGACGATGTACTCGTGCTCTGCTCCTTCGCCGAGGAGAAAAGGAAGAGGGAGCTGCAAGACCAGGGGATCCGGGTAGAGCAGGTCCAGGTAGGCGTGGGAGACGGCCGTCCGGACATGAGAGGAATTGCGCACCGGCTCGGGACCTTGGAGATTACTAGTCTGTTGGTCGAAGGGGGAGCCATGATTAACGGGGCCGCGCTGGCATCGGGGATTGTGGATAAGGTATTCCTCTATTACGCCCCCAAAATCCTCGACGGAATGGGCTCGGTGCCGTTCGCCACGGGCGTCGGTTTCGATCGCATGAGCGATGCGGCACAGGTGAGGGCAATTAAACTGCACCGCTTCGGCGAGGACTTTGCGGTAGAAGGATACTTGCGCGACCCGTACGGGGAAGAATAGCGCCGGCGTCCGGCGTTGATTCGGGCTGTGGGGGAAGACAGAATGCCTGCTCGCCGCGCGGTACGCTAACGCTATGTAAGCGGGGCCGAGGCTTCAAAATGTTCACCGGCATCATCGAGGAAGTTGGCCGAGTCGCCGCTATCGCGAAGCGGAACGGCAATCGCCGCCTGACCGTCTCTGCGTCGCAACTGACCAGGGAGTTGAAGCAGGGCGACAGCATTGCCGTGAGCGGCGTGTGCCTCACCGCCATCGAAATCACGTCCAAGTCGTTCGCAGCAGACCTGGCCGACGAAACCTGGAAACGCACCTCTTTCTCCCGCATCAAGAAAGGCGCCCGGGTAAATCTGGAACTCCCCCTGCGCGCTGACGGACGCTTTGGCGGCCACCTTGTTCAGGGCCACGTGGACGGCACCGGAAGGTTCCTCGCTCTGGACCGCATTCGCGGAGCCGACGACTACTGGCTGCGGATTGAAATCCCGCCAGATCTGGCGCGCTATGTCATCTTCAAAGGCTCCATTTCTATCGAAGGCATCAGCTTGACCGTCGCCAAAATCGCAGGAACCAAAGTGACCGCGGCAATTATCCCCCACACCGTGAAGATGACCAACCTCAAGTCGCTTAAACCGGATAACCCCATAAATCTGGAAGTGGACATGGTGGCGAAGTACCTGGAGAAGATGACGAAGGGCCAAGCCGCAACCTCCGCCATTACCTTAGAGCGGCTGGTGCGTGAGGGATTCTGAGCGCCGCGCAGAGGCTCAGGGCAGCCGGTCGCGACCTGGAAGAGCGGACCTTTGGGAGGCCGCGTAAGCCGGGCAAGCCGCCCTCCTAAAGTCTGTATGACGAGTCTGTACGACCCATGAGTCGATCCTCAGCGTGCCCGCGCTTGGATGCAGTCTTGAGGCGTTGGCGGGTGGCGATTTGCCTTACCCTGCGACCGGTGATTGAGGATTCAAGTTGCAGTTAGCGACTCACTTCAATCGATGCCTGTATTCCCGGCTCATCCAGCTTCAGAAACTCCTGCACGATAGGCTCCTCGCATTTCTCCATCTCATCATAAGTTCCAAAAAAAAGCGCTTTGGCTTCGTGGAGGAACACCACCCGGTCAGCCAGCTTCTTGGCCAGTCGCATGTCGTGAGTAACAACCACGCTGGTCAGATGCAGTTGGATTTTCAGCCGCTTGATCAGATCGCCCAGCAGCTGCGCCATCAGCGGATCCACCATCGTCGTGGGCTCGTCATAGAGGACGCACTCGGGTTGGGCCGCCAGGGCGCGCGCAATCGCAACCGACCGCTTCATCCCGGTAGACAAATCCGAAGGCAGTTGCTCGCGCATCTCTTTGACGCCGACCATGTCTAACAGCCCGTCTACGATCTGATAAATCTGCTCTTCCGACAGTTGCCGCCGTTCCCGCAGCGGAAATGCGACGTTTTCGCCAACGCTAAGCGAATCGAACAAAGCTCCATTCTGGAACACGATTGTAACCTTCTTGCGAATGCGTTCCAGATCAACTTCCCCGAAGTCGGTGATGTCCTCATGAGCCACAATCACCCGGCCCGAGTCCGGCTTGAGAAACCCCATGATGTTCATCAACGACACGGACTTGCCCACCCCGCTACGGCCGAGGATGCAAACCGTTTCTCCCTCCAGCACGCTAAAGCTCACGTGGTCTAGCACGCGATTGTCGCCAAAAGCTTTGGAAACATCTTGGAACTCGATATACGGTCCTGCCTTGCCGTTCGTGGTCATAAATCAAGTTCGGTCGTCGGTCTTCTTCCCTGCCCTGGGTCTTTCGTCGTCTTGACTTCCTAATAGTAAATCCTTCCCATCGCGGTCGGCAGTCGGTGATGAGGTCCGAGGTCCGGCGACGAGGTCCTGCATCAGCCCAATTTCCCCGCAAAACGCATCCTGGCATCTTCCCAGTCTTGCTGGGTATTCAGGTTGCGGAACATCTCCTCGGCAAAACCGCTTTGCCTCAATTCTTCCTGTCCAATCACACGGGTTGGGACCTCCGGGAACAGGCCGTCGATCTTATTTCTTCCGGCGCGCAAAGATTGTTCGGCAACGCGCGCAAAGCTGCGGCGGTAGACGGCACACAACGGCTGCAAGTATTCGCCTACTTTTGGTACCACTACTACAGCGGCGCTCTTTCGCGCCTCAGCAATCAGGTAGTTCAGGAAACGCAGGTGAAGAAAGGGCAAATCGACAGCGAGCATCAGATTCAGGTCGGTGACGGTCTGGGTCAGGGCCGCGTGAATCCCGCCCAGTGGTCCCCTATCCGCGAACACATCCTCCACCACCGGACCGAACGCGGCGAATCTCCCCGAGCTACCCACGATCCAGGCCCTTCCCCCTGCGGCCCTTGCCAGTTCCAGGGCGTGATCCAGCAGGGTGCGGCTTCCGAGTTGCAGAAAAGCCTTATCCTCGCCCATCCGCGAGCTCTTGCCACCCGCCAGGACAAATGCGGTCACAGGGTCCACACCCGTGATGATACACGTCCAAGTCATTGCTTCTGTTGGTTTTGCCGCGTCCACCAAAAGCCGCCAGCCCGCCTTATCCCCTTGGGCCGGTTCTTAGGCCAGTTTAGACAAGGCTGGGGCTTGAACCACAAAATCCCCAAGATTGCTAGCTCAATACAGGACCATGATTTGACTACCCGAAAGTAACCTAGCCCAACTGGCAGCTGCCGTTGGATGATGATTCGTCCCGGTCTTCCCCTCCGGAATAAAGCCATGCCACAGAAGTTACTGGATGTCCTCATGCTTGGTCGGTGCTCGCACGAGTTTTCCTGGCCACGGCGCGCAGCCGATGGCGACTACTACCAGGTATGCTTACTCTGTGCTGCGGAATATAAGTACGACTGGAAAACCATGAAACGAATCAAGCGCGCCGACGGCGGAGCTGAAGCGACCTCCGACACGGCGCGCGGCCGGAGCCACAAGAAGCCGACGTGGGTGCCCCGCGCCCGGCGTTTGACCCTGCAGGCTCCGCTTCGTTACCGTCCCAAGGGGTTAGGGACCTGGCACGAGGGTAGGGTTGAAAACCTCAGCCAGTCTGGAGTTCTACTGTTCGGACCTCAGCAGCTACCTGATAACACCCTGGTGGAAATGGTGTTCGAGATGCCGGAGGAAATTTCCGGACAGAAGAATAGCACCGTGCTTTGCCAGGGCCGAATTATTCGCCGCAAGGATCTGGGTGAGTCAGAATCTGTGGGGCTGGCGGCCTCGATTCTCGACTACAAATTTCTGCGCCAGAACTGACCCGGGGCGGAACAGACCCCGGCTCCGTGTCTCACCAGGGATAAGTGGTTCTTGGGGAACTGCTTACGCACCCGGGAAATGCCAGGCTTGGGGGACATAATTTTGCCCAAGACCAGAGGCTTTTCTGCATCTAAACTAGTACGAATCGGGTTAACCACAATCAGGAGTAATCCTATGAAGGCGAAGTTTTCTCTTTACGTCACTGCGATTCCGCTTCTCGCACTTCTGACCCTCGGCGTGGGCTGCACCAAGGCCCCGAATGATGCACAACTTACCAGCGACATCCAGAACAAACTGGTTTCCGATTCAGGCCTGCAAGGCAAGCAACTCGGGGTAAAAGCGGAAGAAGGAACCGTCACTCTGACCGGCACTGTGGACAACGATGCTCAGCGTGAAGCGGCGGCTCGCTACGCCGCGTCCGAAGCCGGGGTTAAGCAGGTCATCAACAACCTGCAGGTGGCCGCTCCCCCGCCAGCCGAGACCGCGCAGAGCACACCGCCTTCGCCGGTAGAGGAAGCCAAGCCTTCACCCGCTCCCGCGTCGGCTTCCCGGGCGCGTCACAGGACTCGCGAACGCAACTTACCGTCTTCGTCTTCGTCTTCCTCGAGCAACGACCCATCTCCAGCTCCGGTGGCTACGATGACGCCTCCGCCTGCGGCCGCGCCGGCGGTGCCGCCGCCTCCGCCTCCACCGCAGAAGGTCACAATTCCTTCCGGAACGACGCTGGCAGTGCGCCTGGTCGATACGATTAACTCGGAGACAAGCCAGCCCGGCCAAACTTTCCACGCCACCCTAGACTCCCCGCTGGCCGTCGAGGGCGACACCGTGATTCCGTCCGGCTTTGACGTGGAGGGGCACATCGTGAATGTGCAGAGTGCCGGCAAGTTCGCAGGGCAGTCCTTACTGGTGCTGCAGCTGGATCGGATTTCGGCCGCAGGCAAGTATTACAACATCCAGACCGACCAATATTCCCGTAAGGGATCTTCCCGGGGCAAAAATACGGCTGAGAAAGTCGGCGCCGGCGCCGGCATCGGAGCCATCATCGGTGCGATCGCTGGCGGTGGCAAGGGCGCAGCCATCGGCGCGGCGGCTGGCGGCGGCTTGGGCGGCGGGGTACAGGCAGCCACCAAGGGTCAGCAGATCAAGCTGCCGTCGGAAACAATCCTGAACTTCACCCTGCAGGCTCCCTTGACCGTGGTTGCCAGCAACAGGGGACCGAATGACGGACGTCACAAGTTGGCTCCCAATCATTCAGATCCTAATCAGCCAGATTCCAACCAGTCGGACCCCAATCAGTAAAGTTTTGTAAACCGCGCGGGAGAAGGGCCGGTATTTTCGGCCCTTCTCCCTTCTTTGCCGGGTCACGCGAAAATCGGCTCCCGGAGAGCCTAGCTGGCCCTACGCCTCTAAGCTAAGCTGGAGGACCGCAAAAATTACACCCAATGCTCTAGTTGACTCATCCAATGCTTCTTGGGGACTATACTTTAAGAGGCATTCATGTGGATTGTTGCGCTGGCGCTGCGCCGGCCCTATACCTTCGTCGTTCTCGCTCTGCTTTTGCTGATCCTCGGTCCCATCGTCATCTTCCGCACGCCCACCGATATTTTCCCGAACATCAACATACCCGTGGTTAGCATTCTGTGGAACTACTCTGGCCTGAACTCCCAAGAAATGGCCAACCGGATCGTGACCCTCACCGAGCGGACGCTGACCACCACAGTGGACGACATCGAGCACAGCGAGTCGCAATCGCTCAACGGTATCGCGGTGGTAAAGGTATTTTTCCAGCCGCATGCCAACATTGACAAGGCAATCGCACAGATCACAGCCATCTCCCAGACACAGTTACGGCAGTTACCCCCGGGGACAACGCCGCCGCTGGTCATCACTTACAACGCATCTACGGTCCCAATCCTGCAGCTGGCCCTGTCCGGGCAGAAACTGTCCGAGCAGCAACTGTTCGACTATGGAGTGAACTTCATCCGCACCCGTCTGGTTACCATTCCCGGCGCGGCCATCCCCTTCCCATACGGCGGCAAACAGCGCCAAGTTCAGGTGGACCTCGACACTAATGCCCTGCAGTCAAAGGGCCTGTCGCCCATCGATGTAGTCAACGCCATCAGCGCCCAGAATCTGATTCTGCCTTCCGGCACCTCGAAGATCGGACAGTTCGAGTACGACGTGGATCTCAACGGCAGCCCGCAAACTGTGGCGGAATTGAACGATCTCCCGGTCAAGCGAGTAGGGAACACTACGATCTATATCCGCGATGTGGCTTTCGTGCGCGACGGTTTCCCGCCGCAAACCAACATTGTGCGCGTGAACGGGCAAAGGGCTTCGCTAGTGACCATTCAGAAAACCGGGAACGCCTCGACCCTCGATATCATTTCCGGGATCAAGGGCATGCTGCCGCGAATCCAGGCCCAACTTCCGCCAGAGCTGCAGATTCGGCCTTTGGCTGACCAGTCGATTTTCGTGCGTGCCTCCATTGACGGCGTATTGCGCGAAGGTCTCATCGCAGCGGTGCTCACCGGTCTGATGATTTTGATCTTTCTCGGGAGCTGGCGCAGCACGTTGATCATCGCCGTCTCTATCCCCCTCTCGATTCTTACTTCCATCATCGTGATGAGTGCGCTGGGCGAGACCATTAACATCATGACGCTCGGAGGGCTGGCGCTCGCAGTCGGCATCCTGGTGGACGACGCCACGGTAGAGATTGAGAACATCAACCGGAATATTGCCCAAGGCAAGGAAATTCAAAAAGCGATTCTGGATGGGGCCCAGCAAATCGCGGTACCTGCGTTCGTCTCCACACTTGCCATTTGCATCGTGTTTGTGCCCATGTTCTTTCTGACCGGCGTGGCACGCTACTTGTTTGTTCCGCTGGCAGAAGCCGTGGTGTTCGCCATGCTCGCCTCCTACCTGCTGTCGCGCACTCTGGTGCCGACGATGGCGAAGTATTTGCTTCGCGGTCATGAGCAGGAGGCGGGACATCTGAACACGACAAGCCGCAATCCCATGGTGCGGCTGCAAGTGCGCTTTGAGCTGGCTTTCGAAAGATTCCGGGACCGCTATCATGAAATGCTGGAGCATTGCCTAGAACGCCGCAGCGCTTTCTTGTGGGGTTTTGCGATCGTCTCGGTTAGCTCATTTGTGCTGCTGGAGCCATGGCTGGGTCGCGATTTTTTTCCCAAAGTGGACGCCGGGCAATTCAAGCTGCATCTCAGAGCGCGGGCAGGCACGCGAATCGAGGAGACGGCAAACCTTTGTGACCGGGTCGAAGGCTTCATCCGCGAACAGATTCCGCCCAGCGAAATTTCCAGCATCATCGACAACATAGGGTTGCCCTACAGCAGTATCAATCTGTCCTACAGTACGTCAGCGCCGACCGGCCCCGCCGACGCCGACATCATGGTCGCTCTGTCGTCAGACCATCGTCCCACCGAAGAATACGTTCACGATTTGCGGCTGAAATTGGCGGACCAATTTCCCGGCGCGGATTTCTCCTTTCTGCCGGCTGACATCGTTAGCCAAATTCTGAACTTCGGATTGCCTTCTCCGATCGATATCCAGGTCGTGGGGTACGACCTTCAGGCGAACCGTCAGTTCGCGAATAAACTGCTGCGACGAATCCAGACGGTTCCCGGAGCCGCCGATCTGCGCATCCAGCAGCCGTTCGACGAACCGCATCTGCACATTGATGTGGACCGCACCAAAGCGCAACTGGCCGGCTTCACCCAGCGCGATATTGCAAACAACCTGCTGATTTCGCTCAGCGGCAGCTTTCAAACCACTCCGACTTACTGGCTCAATCCGAAGAACGGAGTGAGCTATTCGATCGCCACCCAAACCCCACAGTATCGTTTGGATTCTCTGCAAAAACTGGAAAATATTCCGATAACCGGGGCCAGCGGTGCGGCTCCGACTATTCTGGGCGCGCTTGCTTCTATCCAGCGGGGCACAGGGATGGCTCTGGTCTCGCACTACGATATCCAGCCCGTAATCGACATCTACGGATCGGTTCAGAGGCGCGATCTGGGCGGAGTAGCGGACGAAATTAAAAATATCGTTGACGATAGTCGCAGGGAATTACCGCGCGGCTCCGAACTGGTAACCCGGGGTCAGGTCCAGACGATGAAATCTTCCTACTCAGGGCTGATTTCCGGGCTGGCCTTTGCCATTCTTCTGGTGTACTTCCTCATCGTGGTGAACTTTCAGTCCTGGCTGGACCCGTTCATCATCATCTCGGCACTGCCTGCGGCCCTGGCCGGAATCGTATGGTTCCTGTTCCTCACCAATACCAATATCAGCGTTCCGGCGCTGACCGGATCGATCATGTGCATGGGCGTGGCCACCGCGAATAGCATTCTGGTGGTCAGCTTTGCCAAGGAGCAAATGGAAGAGGGCAAGGACGCCTTGAGTGCCGCGCTGGCGGCGGGATTTACCCGCTTCCGGCCGGTCTTGATGACCGCACTCGCCATGATCATTGGAATGGTTCCGATGGCGATTGGTTTAGGTGAAGGTGGAGAGCAGAATGCGCCGCTAGGGCGCGCCGTCATTGGCGGCTTGATTTTTGCCACCGCGGCCACTCTGTTCTTTGTTCCTGTTTTCTTCAGCCTGCTGCACGGACGGCGAAGCGAGGTCAAACGAGGGGCCAAACATGAGTCCGGCGCTTAGATGAGATCATCTGTATTTGCATATGGTTGGGAGAATCAATGAGGGTTGAAAACGAAGGCCGCAGGTTTGCTGAAACTGCCGGGGAAGACGGCCAGAAGACAGGTCGCCGCTCCCGGTGGTGGATTTTTCTGCTTGCCCTGGTCACCGCGGTGGTCATTGCCATCGCCGGCATTCTGCCACGCATTCAGGCACGAACTGCTCTGCGCCGCGAGACTGCAGAAATGGCGGTGCCTGCGGTTGCGGTTGTGCAGCCCAAGCGTTCCGCTCCGGCGCAAGAGATCGTTCTTCCCGCCAATGTCCAGGCGTTTACCGATGCTCCCATTTACGCCCGTACTAACGGCTATCTGAAACGATGGTATGTCGACCTCGGGAGCCGCGTGAAAGAGGGTCAACTTCTCGCCGAAATAGACACTCCGGAGGTAAACCAGCAATTGCGGCAGTCCCTGGCTGATCTGGCCACCGCGCAAGCCAACCTCAACCTCTCAAGAATTACGGCAGACCGGTACGCCGGCTTGTTGAAGACCGATTCGGTTTCCAAGCAGGAATCTGACAATGCCGCCGGAGACTACGAGGCGAAGCAGGCAAACTTGCAATCCTCACAGGCCAACGTGAAGCGGCTCCGGGAACTGCAATCGTTTCAAAAGATCTACGCTCCATTCTCCGGCGTAATCACGGCCCGCAATACCGACATCGGCGCCTTGATCGATTCCGGTAGCAGCGGGGGGGTCAGGACCGAACTGTTTCACATCGTGCAGGCGGACAAACTGCGCGTCTACGTAAGCGTGCCCCAGGTCTATTCGCAAGCCGCCAAGCCGGGGCTCACCGCAGACCTGACCTTGTCGGAGTTTCCGGGCCGTCGCTTCGAAGGCAAGCTGGTACGCACCGCCAATGCGATCGACCCAACATCACGTACCCTGCTGGTGGAGATTGCGGTAGACAATCCGACCGGCCAACTCTTCACCGGTTCTTACGCCGAAGTACATCTGAAGCTGCCGACAGCCGCATCGGCGTTTATTCTGCCGGTCAATACCCTGCTCTTCCGAGCAGAAGGGCTTCGGATTGCCGTTGTAGGAGACGGTCAAAAGGTTGAACTGATGCAGATCACCCTCGGCCATGACTTCGGAAGCGAGGTGGAAGTAATCGCCGGCGTGAACGGCAATGAAAACGTGATTGTGAATCCTCCGGACTCGGTCGTGACAGGTGAAACCGTTCGAATCGCCCAATCACCCCAGGGGGCACAGTGAAGAATCGGACCTTTGACCTCGGACCTCAGAGGTCGCGCCTCGGGCTCCTACGCCGACGTCCGAGGCCCGAGGCCCGACGCCCGCTTTTGGGTCTGCTCGTAGGTCTGTTTCTGCTGAACGGTTGTGGGGTTGGCCCGCGCTACGCAAAGCCAACCGCTGCTACTCCCCCGGGCTACAAAGAAGTACCACCGGATTGGAAGGCGGCCCAACCCAACGATCAGATTGCGCGGGGCAAGTGGTGGGAGATTTTCCAGGACCCGCAATTGAATGGTCTTGAAGAGCAGATCAATGTTTCCAACCAGAACCTGAAGGCGGCCGAGGCGCAGTTTCAGCAAGCGCGGGCGTTAGTAAGGTACAACCGCGCGGCCTACTATCCTACGGTCACGGGCGGCACTTCGGCAGAACGCGAACATCTTTCGCGGCACCGGCCCCTGGTTGCCTCGTCCACCCAGACCAACGGAACCGACCTGGTAATTCCCTTCGACGTATCGTACGAAGCGGACGTATTTGGGCGCGTGCGCCATACTGTGGAAGCGGCGCGTTCCAACGGCCAGGCAAGCGCCGCCGATCTGGAATCTGTACGTCTGAGCCTGCACGCTGAACTTGCTCTCGACTATTTCATGCTGCGCACCTTCGATGCGGAGGAACAACTCCTGCACTCGAACGTGAGCGCTTTCGAAAAGGCTTTGGAGCTTACACAAAATCGGTACACGGGCGGAGTGGCGTCGGCCGTTGATGTAGCGCAGGCCCAGACTCAACTTGAAAATACTCGTACCCAGGCGATCGATGTACTGATCCAGCGGGCGCAGAATGAACATGCGATTGCAGCTTTAACCGGACAGCCGGCTTCTACCTTTAGCATTTCCCCCGCCGCCTGGAACACCCCGCCGCCCGCGATCCCACCGGGGCTGCCGTCGGATCTGCTGGAGCGCCGTCCCGATATCGCCGCCGCTGAACGTCGCGTGGCCGCCGCCAATGCCCAGGTCGGGGTGGCGCGAGCCGCGTATTTCCCCGTCTTCAACCTGACCGGTACGGGCGGCTTTGAAAGCACTTCGATCACAACATTGATTCAGGGCCCGAGCGGATTCCTGACCGCCGGAGCTTCGGCGGTGGTGACCGCCTTCGATGTGGGACGCCGCCGTGCCCTTTCCGAACAGGCTCGCGCCGCTTACGATGAGTCGGAAGCCAACTATCGCCAGACGGTTCTGTCGGCGGTTCAGGAAGTAGAAGACAATCTGGCAGCACTGCGGATTCTCAACGACGAAGCCAAAGCCCAACAAGCAGCAGTAGCAGCAGCCGAGCACTCGCTCGATCTCTCCACCAACCGCTACAAAGGCGGGGTCGTGAGTTACCTGGAAGTAACCACGGCCCAAAGCACGGCTCTGGCCGATGAGCGGGCTGCGGTGGACGTCCTACGCCGCCGCATGACCGCCAGCGTCGCCCTGATTAAAGCTTTGGGCGGCGGATGGAACTCCGCGAGCTTGCCCTCGGTAAAAGTTGACTTGCATCCCCAAACGGCAAACGGCCAGTAATCAGTGTTGACCCGGTAACCTCACTCGGTCTAGCACCAAAGTAATCAGAAATTTCACGGATACCGCGGCCCATTTAACCGTGATAAGACATCTATAGATTTAGAGAGTGTTCAGGAACCTGCACCCATGTCCCCCATTCGCGCCCGTGAAAATACCGGATTGGCAACCCAGTTGAGTCAGCTCAGCCAG
>Ga0193732_1000079_pt1 | contig 19667 bp, 18 predicted proteins | sample U1s1metaG_FD_145077 | JGI IMG/M metagenome (GOLD analysis project Ga0193732, IMG submission 145077) | Soil microbial communities from a riparian zone of the East river system, Colorado, United States - U1s1 | ecosystem: Environmental > Terrestrial > Soil > Riparian zone | place: USA: East River...
TAACACAGAAGTGGTGCGGGACTAAGCCAGCAGGACGAAGAGGGACGAATAAAGAGTCTTGCCCCCCACCTCTTGCCCCTAGGTTGAACGGCAGGATGCCCCGAGGACAGCCGGCGGGACGCCGGAGCCGCGGGCTAGGAGCTCCTTAGATGTCCCTGATTGACGTACGTACGACGAGGGTCCTGTTCACGGTGCTGCTGTTTGCACTGGCGCTGGGGTTTTTGTACATTGCCCGCCGGACGCTAATCGCCTTTCTGTTCGCAGTTTTCTTCGCCTATCTAGTGGATCCTGCCGTTTCCCGAGTCGAAAAATGGGTAAGGGGACGAGGAAGGGCGATTGGCGTCATCTATGTTTTACTGGTCGCCCTGCTGGTCACATTTTTCTTTTTCGTGGGCCCGCAGATCGCACGCCAGGCACAGCGTTTGGGGGAGTCGCTGCCCAAGCTTCTTGAAACCGTCAGTTCAGGCCAGATTGCGGAGCAGATCGGGAAAGAGCACGGCTGGAGCCTGCATACCCGGGCCCAGTTGTCCGCGTTTTTATCCAACCACCGCAGCGATCTCCTTGACCTCGTCCAGCGCGCCGGCCTGCGCGTGGCTGAGGTGGCCAAGCAGGCCTGGCTGCTGATTGTGGTTCCGATCCTGGCGGCATTTTTTCTTAAGGATGCCCGGGCGTTCGGCGAAGTCTTGCTTTCGTTTGTGCACTCACGTCCGCAACGCGAGTTCGTGGAGGGCGTACTGGGCGATCTGAATCAGATGCTGGCGCAATTCATCCGTGCCCAGTTGATGCTGGCAGCATGTTCGTTCGTCGCTTATCTCGCCTTCATGGAAGCGGCCCGGGTTCCCTATGCCCTGGTGCTTGGTACGGCGGGCGGAATTATGGAGTTCATCCCGGTGGTGGGACCGCTGGTTGCCGCGGCCGTAATCGTCAGCGTCGCATTGCTGATGAGTTACCCCCATTGGCCGTTTCTGTTGGTTTTTCTCGCAGCCTGGCGGATGGTGCAAGACTACATCATTTCGCCTCGCATCATGGGACAGAGCATGGAACTGCATCCGCTGGCGGCAATCTTCGGAGTGCTCGCCGGTGGTGAAATTGCAGGTGTGCTTGGCATCTATCTTTCCATTCCGATCATGGCCAGCCTGCGCATCGTGTGGCGGCGCTGGCGCCTCTATGCCGAGAAAAAGCGCTTCGGCCCGCTGAATGACTATTCGTTTGGCGCCGAGATCATACCCGGAAACCTAAATACTTAGAAACACTTAGAGCGCGAACCTGCTGCCGCTCTCCTAGGGCGAGTTTCTGTGACGCCCGTTGCCAGTTGTCGCCCGCGCACATCAGCGTGCAGCGCCCGGCCCTTGACATCTGTCAGTACTGTTAGGTTTCCAGGATGGGTACCGCAACCTGTCCCTGTTGTAAAATCTCAATAAACTCATTATGACTGCAAAACTCTCCGTGGGAATCCTGGGCGCAACCGGAATTGTCGGACAGCGCTTTGTGCAAATGCTCGAACATCATCCCTGGTTTGAAATCGCGTGGCTGGCCGCTTCGGACCGCTCCGAAGGGCGCCCCTACGCTGAAGCCGCGCGCTGGAAACTGAAGACCGCAATTCCCTCGCGAGTGGCGGAAATGCGGGTTTCGCCCGCAACCCCGGAGGGCGCGCCCAAAGTGATCTTCGCCGCCTTGGATGCTTCGATAGCCGCTGAGATGGAACCTCACTTCGCCGCCGCCGGATGCGCCGTGGTGACCAATTCCAGCGCCCTGCGCATGCAGAGCGATGTGCCGCTGGTGATCCCGGAGGTGAATCATGATCACATCAAGCTGATCGAATGCCAGGCATGGCGCAAAAAGTCGGGGGGATTCGTAGTTACCAATCCGAACTGTTCGGCCATTGGATTGGCCATCGCGCTGGCGCCGCTGCAGCGGGCGTTCGGTCTGGACACCGTGATGGCGGTCACCATGCAAGCCGTGAGTGGGGCAGGATATCCCGGCGTGGCGTCGCTGGACATTCTGGGCAACGTAATCCCCTACATCGCCAAAGAAGAAGAAAAAATGGAGGAGGAAACCCGTAAACTGCTGGGAACACTCGATGGCTCAGGCATCATCATGGGTTCGTTCGGCATGAGCGCGCAGTGCAACCGGGTAGCGGTGGAGGATGGGCACACGGAATCGGTAGCAATCAAGCTCACCAAGAAGGCGGAGCCGGAAGAGATCATTCGAACCTGGAATGAGTTTCGCAGTCTGCCGCAAGAAATGCGGCTCCCCAGCGCGCCGGAACAGCCGATCGTGTATGTGACATCGAACGATCGCCCGCAGCCCCGTCTTGATTCTGACCGCGGAAACGGAATGACGACTACAGTGGGCCGATTGCGTCCCTGCGGCGTGCTTGACTGGAAGTTTACCCTGCTCTCGCACAATACAATCCGGGGGGCGGCCGGGGCTGCTTTGCTCAATGCCGAGTTACTGAAAGTTCAAGGTTACCTTCAGTGAGGTGTTTAGCTGGAGCCTCCGTTCTCCCCTCCGCACCGGTCTTCGTTCCTCTGAGACTGAGGAATTTACCCCGATGATCGTGATGAAGTTCGGCGGGACTTCGGTGGAGGATGCCCGCGCCATCGAGCGATCTGCCGAGATCGTCAAGGGCCGCCTGGGGCACAACCCGGCCGTGGTGGTGAGCGCCATGGCCAAGGTGACCGACCAGCTACTGGCCATGGCCCGGGCCGCCGGCGCGGGTGACCGCAAGACCGCCTTGAAACTCTGTCGCGCTTTACAGGAGCGTCATTACAACACCGCGGGAGAGCTGCTAGGCACGGCGCTTTTCACGCAATTTCACGGCGACCTGGGCGCTGACTTCGAGACCCTCGAAGAGCTGCTGCGGGGCATCGCGGCGGTGGGCGAACTGACCCCGCGCACCACCGACTACGTGTCCGCCTTCGGCGAGATCCTATCCAGCAAGATTGTGGCAGCGGCTTTTTCCGCCCTGGGCATGGACTCCACTCTGGTGGATTCCCGCGAGTGGCTGGTCACCGACAGCGCTCACATGCGGGCGGCTCCTCTTTTTGAGGAAACCAATCAGCGCTTGCAGTCCAGAGTGGCGCCGCTGGTTGCCGCCGGTAAAGTGCCCGTGATGGGCGGTTTCATCGGCGCCACCAAATCCGGAATTACCACCACCATCGGTCGCGGCGGTTCGGATTATTCCGCCGCGATTGTAGGCGCCGGCTTGGGTGCGGAACGAATCGAAATCTGGACCGATGTAGACGGCATGATGACCACCGACCCGCGCATCTGCCCCGAGGCGCGGCGAATCAAAGTGATCAGCTTCGACGAGGCGGCCGAGCTAGCCTACTTTGGCGCGAAAGTCTTGCATCCGGCGACGGTGCTCCCGGCGGTGCAAAAAAACATTCCCTGAATTCCCGCAACCCCGATTGCGAGGGAACGCGAATTACCGCTCGCGCTCCGCGCTGCCGGAATTTTTTCAAGGCCATCGCCGTCAAGAAACGCATCACCATCGTGGATGTGGCGGCTCCGCGCATGCAACTCGCCCATGGTTTTCTGAGCTCGATTTTCTCCGCATTTGACCGGCATCGGGTGGCGGTGGACGTGGTCTCCACGTCCGAAGTGAGCGTGTCGCTCACCGTGGACTCGAACGAATCGATACCACCTCTGGCCGCGGATCTTGCCAAACTGGCGGATGTAAAGTATGAAGGACGCAAGGCCATCGTCTGCCTGGTCGGAGAAAACTTACGGGACACTCCGGGCATCGCCGCGCGGGTGTTTGGAGAATTGTCCGATGTCAAAATACGCATGATTTCGCAGGGGGCTTCAGAGATCAATCTGACCTTCGTGGTTGAAGAAGACACCGTGTCCGAGATTGTGCGGCGATTGCACAAGACATTCTTCTCGGATTTGGATCCGGAAGTGTTTGCCTAGAACATCTCGGGGGGACTTTTTGTGGACCTTCTTATTCTCGGCCGCGGCAAGACCGGCTTATTGGTGGCGCAAGTGGCCCGCGAGCGTGGCCATGGAATCATGCACTTGGGCGCGGCGGACAATGCCCGGGCGGCGGGGCTTACCGCCGAAAAACTCGCCAAGGTCGAGGCGGTCGTTGATTTCACCACACCCCAGGCGGTCCTCGACAATATTGAAGCTTGCGTCGGGGCCGGCAAGAACATGGTGGTAGGAACCACAGGCTGGTACGGCGACCTTACACGGGTGCAACAGTGGGTCGAAAAGAGCCAGACTGGCTTCCTTTATGGCGCCAACTTCTCGATCGGCATCAATCTGCTTTTTGAGGCGGCGCGAACCGCAGCGGGAATACTGCAGCATCAATATCTGGGTCATATCTTCGAGCGCCACCACGCACACAAAAAAGACGCCCCTTCGGGGACGGCCGTAACCCTGCAGAAGATTATCCGTGATGCCTCCGGCACTGAGGTGGAAATCACTTCGTTCCGGGAAGGCGACGTAGTCGGGATGCACGAGGTCGTGTTGGATTCACCCAATGACACGATCTACCTTTGTCACGACTCCAAATCCCGCCGGGGATTTGCCGAGGGCGCGGTGCGGGCGGTTGAGTGGCTAGCCGGGAAAAAAGGATTTTTCGACTTCAAGGACATTTGGCGGGAGACCTAAAGCACCGAGTTTTGCTGGCCTGAACAGCCGATAACAGCTGCCTCTGGGTGGCTATCCGTCCCCTTCCCTACGGGGAACCCAGGCGACGTTTCCTCCATACACAAAATAGCGTTATCTTTATCTCATGCAAATCCGTGGCTGCGGTACGGCATTGGTCACTCCGTTTCGGCAGGACAGCTCGATCGACGAGGCTGCCCTGCGCAACCTGGTAGCGTGGCAGGTGGAATCGGGAGTCGATTTCCTGGTTCCCTGCGGCACTACCGGTGAGACGCCTACACTTTCTCACGATGAATGGCTGCGAGTAGTCGACATCACGATCGAGGTCGTGGCCGGGCGGGTTCCCCTCCTGGCGGGCGCGACCTCAAACTCCACCCAGGACGCGGTGGAAAAAGCCAAAGAGCTGGCTACACGGGGAGGAGTCAACGGCATCCTCACGGCGTCGCCCTATTACAATAAACCGACACAGGAAGGCCAGTACCGGCACTTCCGCGCCATCGCTGAGGCTGTGGACAAGCCGATCATTCTGTACAACGTCCCCGGCCGTACCGGCGCGAACATCGAGCCTGGCACGCTGGCGCGGCTGGCCGAGATCCCGACCATTGTCGGAGTAAAAGAAGCCAGTGGCAACATCAGCCAGATGGCGGAGGTTTGCAACGCGGTTCCGGAACACTTCGCAATTTTGTCAGGTGATGATGCAGTGACTTTGCCCCTCATCGCGCTTGGGGGCGTGGGAATCATTTCGGTAGCGTCCAATGAAATTCCCCACGAAATGGCGGAGATGACCCGGGCCGCGCTCGGCAACGATTGGCAAACCGCCCGCCGCATCCACCGCAAATATCTGCCGCTGATGCAAGCCAACTTCATCGAATCCAATCCGATGCCGGTAAAAGCGGTGCTGGCTATGATGGGCAAAATCGAAGAGGTGTATCGCCTTCCCATGTTGCCCATGCGCCGCGATACCCGCTCCAAACTGCAAAAGATCGCCGCCGAGGCAGGTCTGATCGCTAAAACCACCGCGCCGGAAGCGTCTGATTTCTACGTTTACGAAAACTGGCTGGCGGGTCCGCACAAGGTTGTATTACACCGGTCCGGCTGCGGTCAATGCAATCACGGCAAGGGGCGGCCCGCCGGCCACGACGCCAACCACGCCCGCTGGCATGGCCCGTACCCAACCCTATCGGAGGCGCGTGAAGCCTCTCACCATCTGCCAGGGGTACTGATCCGCAGCGAGTGCAAATGCATTTGAGATTGCACATTCTAGATTCGAGATTGTCTGACCGCTCCAGTCCCGGGCTGAAATCTAAAGCCTGCAATCTAAAATCCTTTCTTCTATACTTTCGTTCTCATGCCCACTCTCCAGTCTGCTATCGAGCGCCTCGCCACTCTGGGCGAGGTAGAGCGGAATCCCGAGGCGCGACAAACATTTCTCGACTTCCGACAACAACTCACCCAGGGAAAAATTCGCTCCGCCGAAAAGAACAATGGGCAGTGGAAGGTCCACCCTTGGGTGAAGCAGGGCATCCTGCTGGGATTCCGCTTGGGCGAACTGAGCAAGATGGGCGCCGATACGGACACTCTTTCGTTCGTCGACAAAGACACATTCCCCGCTCGCCACTTTGCGCTGGCGGACCGCGTGCGTGTGGTTCCGGGTGGATCATCGGTGCGCGAAGGCGCCTATGTAGCTCCTTCCGTGATTTGCATGCCTCCCATGTTCATTAACGTCGGTGCCTATGTCGACGAGGGTACGATGGTCGACTCGCACGCCCTGGTCGGCTCCTGCGCGCAGGTGGGCAAGCGCGTGCATCTAAGCGCGGCGGCCCAGATTGGCGGCGTCTTGGAGCCGATTAACGCAGCTCCTGTGATCATCGAAGACGATGTGCTGGTGGGTGGCAATTGCGGGGTGTACGAAGGCACGCTGGTGCGGGCAGGAGCGGTGCTGGGCGCGGGAACCATTCTGACTCGATCCACGCCGCTTTACGACCTCGTGCGCGGCCAGGTGTACAGGGCAACCGACGAGAAGCCTTTGGAAGTGCCAGAAAACGCCGTCGTCGTGCCCGGATCGCGAGCGGTAAAAAAGGGGCGGGCCTCGGGGTGGACTCTTTCGCTCTACACGCCGGTCATCGTGAAGTACCGCGACGATAAAACCGACCAGCGAATTGAATTGGAAGAATGGCTGCGCTAGCTCATTCGACGTTCACCGTGAGGCCCCGCGAACCTTCCCGGCTCCTCACCCTGATCTGTGACAGCTTCTGGACCACCACGTCGGCCTTTAGCGCCGAAGCAGGGTAGGTGCTGGCGATGCCGATGACTCTCATCCCTCCGCCCTGAGCGGCAAGAATTCCCGCCGGAGCATCTTCGACCACCAAGCAATCGGATGGAGTCATCCCGAGCAGTCTGGCTGCCCTGAGATAGGGCTCGGGGTCGGGCTTGCCTTTGGACACGTCATCCGCCGACACCATCACTTGCGGAGTGGGCAGATTCGCATGCTTTAACCTGGAGGCGGCCAGATAGCGGGTGCCGGACGTCACGATGCACCAGCGGCCCTCGGGAATAGACTTGAGCAATTCGGCGGCACCGGCCATGACGACGACGCCGTCCTGGTCCTCCGCCTCCATCTGCTCAATCCGCTTCACCTCGGCTTCGGCATCAAGCTGTGGTGCCAGCTTGCGCACGATGTCGATCGAGCGCACCCCGTGTGGAATATCTTCCACAGTTCGGGGATCGAGGTTGATCTTCTGAGCCCACAACCGGTATTGACGGGAGACGGAGCGGGTGGAGTCCACCAAAACGCCATCCAGGTCGAAAAGAATGCCCGAGGAATTGAATGTTCGCATAGCGGAGTTCAGTTTTGGCCAGTCATGCGGAAGGCAGGCTCTGCTCGCTGACCCTATTCATGAAGATAGCGCCTTTGGAGGTTCAGCCACTACTCGTGTCCCGTCGCTCAACCGCTCGCGCATCATCATATGCCGCTTGCGGAAATGCGACCGAGCGCGCTCTCCCCAAGCCCGCACGAAATAGTAATTCAGTCCGGCGCCGATCAATGAACTGGCCAGAGGAATCAGCCGCCCCGACCATTTTTCGACCACTTCCGCGCTGGCCTGCGCGGCGATGCGCTGGATGACGCGCGGCACAAACCGGCTCACCACTTCCCTCTCCAGCAGTTCGCGGCTGATGTCCACCCCGGCGGCGGTGGCGGCAGCGATCCAAAGTTCTGCGGTTTCCTCTTCGGTATTGAACTCAAAGCCATAGATCAGGCTGAGCTTCTGAATGGTCCGCAAGGTAACTGCTGCCAGGATTCCCAGATCGGGAACGATGGTGATCAAACCTCCCAGGCCAAATCCGGCGCCCTCTGCGGCCGCGACCTTCATCCCGCTGCGAATCACACGGTGCGCCAGGTCATCGAGCTGGTCGACTTCCACCGAGTAGACGCCCTGAAAGCTGCTGATCGGCAGCCCGTAAGCAGCGCGCACCTGCAGCAGAAATTTCGGCGGGTCCACCTTCACGGTTTCATAAGCGTGCTGGAAGCCGCGGCGCAGGCCGTCCTCGACGCGCCGTCTCAGCCACGACTTGTGACCAGACTCAGCCATGTAGCTCAACCTTATCGCAGATTTCGAACCAGGGGAAGATTACCGCTGTGGGCGCCAGTCTCCGGGACGCGCTCCTACCGCAGGACCGTCGCTCTTGGTGCTTGTGCTACGATCAATACTCCGCATGCCAACTGGAAAATTGCACATCGTACCCCTCGGCGGCCTGGGCGAGTTCGGGATGAACTGCATGGCGGTTCGCTGGGGTGACGATATCATCGTCATTGATGCCGGCCTCATGTTTCCCGAAGCCGAACTGCTCGGCGTCGATATTGTTGTTCCCGATATTTCTTATCTGATGGAGAACCGGCAGCGCGTGCGCGGCATCGTTCTCACCCACGGACACGAAGACCACATCGGTGCGTTGCCCTGGGTTTTGAGCGAATTGAACGTGCCGGTCTTTGGCACTGAGTTCACGCTGGCCTACGTGGAAGACAAACTGGAAGAGCATGGATTGCTGGAAGATGCCGATCTGCGTGAGATCCGGGCCAATGAGAGCTTCAAGGTAGGCCCTTTCACCGTCCATCCCATCCAGGTCACGCACAGTCTGGTGGATTGCGTAGCCCTGGCGGTTCATACCCCGCTAGGTGTAATCATCCACACCGGCGATTTCAAAGTCGATCCCACCCCCACCGACAACCGTCTGTTCGATCTTCACGCCTTCGCGGAGTACGGCAAAACCGGAGTGCTGGCTCTGTTTCAGGACTCGACCAACGTGGAGCGCAAGGGCTACACCCCGAGTGAGCGCGCGGTACGTCGGAAGTTCGACGAAGTGTTCGCGCACACCAAGCGCCGCCTCTTCATCTCATGTTTTTCGTCCTCCATTCATCGCATCAAGCTGGCGGTCGAAATGGCTTGGCAGCACGGCCGCAAAGTTGCATTCGCCGGACGTTCGATGAACAGTTCCGCCGAGATCGCCGAGGATCTTGGCTACATCGAGATTCCCGAGGGGCTGCTGATCCATCCCGGCGAGATAAGGAACTTCCCGCCGGACAAAGTCTGCGTGCTGATCAGCGGCACACAGGGCGAGCCGATGTCGGCTTTGTCCCGGGCCGCTGTGGATAATCACAAGCACGCCAAAATTGAGAAGGGCGATACCGTCATGCTCTCGTCCCGCATCATTCCGGGCAACGAGAAATCCATCTATCGCATGATCGACCACTTGTTCCGTCGCGAGGCGCATGTGATCTACGACGACGGCTCATCGCCGCCAGTCCACGTCAGCGGTCATGCCAGCCAGGAAGAATTGAAACTGATCATCAACCTGGTGAAACCAAAGTACTTCATTCCTATCCACGGCGAGTACCGACAGTTGAAGCTGCACGCAGAAATGGCAGGCGCCATGCACGGGTCGGTCGGGAAGGCGATCCTGATCGAGAGTGGAGATGTGCTTGAGCTCGATGAACTGGGAGCGCGCAAGGCAGGGCGCGTAAACGTCGGGCGAGTCTGCATTGACTCCGGCTCTCGCACCGACGTGGTGGAAGACCTGGTCATCAAAGACCGGCGGCACTTGAGTGAAGACGGCATCGTGCTGCCCATCATCGCCATCCATAAACTGACGGGCAGAGTGGAAACCACTCCCGAAATTGTGACCCGCGGATTCTCGCCCGGCGAGGACGGCTTCGTGGAAGGAGCGCGCGAGATCGTTATGCAGACGCTTGAACTCTCGAGCGACGAAGAAAAGACCGATTACGGGGTGATTAAGGAAAAAATTCGCGCTGACCTGAAGCGATATATTTCCAAGCAAACGCAGAAACGTCCGCTGGTCATGCCGGTAATCTTAGAGATCTAGGCGGGTTTCTGTCATCCCGAGGGAGCATGTCCTTCGCTTCGCGAAGGACATACGAATCGAGGTCCCCCTATTGCCGGCAATAAGCTTCAGGTTGGGGTCTTCGACTCCGCTCAAAATGACACCGGAGATAGTCCCATCGTCACTCTCGACGATATTCGCGAAGCGCAATCTCGCTTAAACGGCGTCGCCCTGCGGACAAAACTGATCCGGTCGCACATCCACGAGGCGAATGGAGTCAAAGACAGCCGTCAGCTTTACCTCAAGCCGGAGAATCGCCAGCCCATCGGCTCGTTCAAGCTGCGCGGCGCCTACAACAAGATCGCGGCGCTTTCCGAGCAAGACCGTCGCCGCGGCGTCATCGCCTATTCCAGTGGCAATCACGCTCAGGGGGTGGCGTACGCGGCGCGGGCATTGGGCGTAAAAGCGGTTATCGTGATGCCGGGAAACGCACCTGCAGTCAAACGCGAAGCAACCCTTGCCCTGGGTGCGGAGATCATACTGGTGGGCCCGTCCAGTTCCGAGCGCCAGGCCAAAGCTGAAGAACTCGCCGCACAGCGTGGATACGTGATCGTACCTCCCTACAACGATGAAAAGATCATCGCCGGGCAGGGCACGATGGGGCTGGAGATTCTGGAAGATTTGCCCGGCGTGGAAACCGTCATAGCACCAGTCGGCGGTGGAGGTATGATCAGCGGCATCGCAGCCGCCATCAAGCTGAGCCGGCCCGAGGTGAAGGTGATCGGCGCGGAGCCGGACTTCGCAGCCGACGCGCAGGCCAGCCTGCGGGCAGGCGAAATCGTTCAGTTTTCCCCGGAGCAGGTGACACGAACCATGGCCGACGGGCTGCGCACCCAGAGCGTAGGCGCGATCAACTTTGAGCACATTCGTCAGTACGTGGATGACATCGTTACCGTAAGCGAGGACGAAATCCGCAAAGCCATGCGACAACTCTCGGCCGGTTCCAAGACTATCGCGGAGCCCAGCGGGGCGGTGGCGGTAGCCGCGTTCCTGTTCTGTCGGGAACAGTTGCCCGGAACCACACTGAATGTAGCGGTGATCAGCGGCGGAAACATTGACCCGGGCGTGCTGGCCGAATTGAGAAAAGGACAATGACGGACCAACCTTGGACGTCAGCCGTTCCGGAGCCGGTCGAGTGGGTGTCCCGCCCACCCGGTCCGGGTCCAAGGCGCCCCCGAGCCGGCCGGCGAAACGCCAGCGCGACTTTTTCCGCTGTGAGCCTGCTTGCGGGCTGCCTTTTCTTGCTCGGCTTACCCGCCACAGCCGCCGACTTCCAGCGCGGCACGGTTGTCCGGGTCGCCCAGGTCTATCTCTCGCCCGATGTCAGCTCGGCGAAACTTGCGGAAATGGATCGCGGACGAGAAATTATTGTCCTCGAAACCAGCCGTCAATGGGTGCATGTCGAGGCGAATCTGAGCGATGAGCGTACGGTCAGCGGCTGGATGCTCGACAAGGGCGTGGTGCGGGCGTCCACGCCGAATGGGGACAAGATATTGTTTGGCGAAGCGGTAGATTCCGAAGACCAAGCCAGCCGAAGACACGGGCGCAATGGCGCGGCCCAGGACGCAATGCGGCTTTACTATCGCGCGGCAGAATATTTTCCCACTTCGCCCGTGGCGGCCGAAGCCATGTACCGTTCCGCCGATATCCGCTGGCAACTGGAAAAAGCGGACGTGTCTTCACGCCCGTCTTCGAGAGAGCGCGAGTCTTATCTTCGCGAGGGGATGGAAGAAAAATACATGAAAGAGGTGGTCAAGAAATTTCCCGGCACAAAATGGGCTGACCTGGCGGCATTTCACCTGCTTGACAACAAACTTTGCGGCGATTGGCAAGGCAGTTCGAAGTGCCCGGCGAAGGAATCAGAGATCTACGAGAAATATGCTGCCGAGCACCCTCAATCTCCCGCGCTAGCCGAGGCACTGTACGATGCCGCCTGGCGCTGGTCGGCGCTGATTGAGATCTATAAAACCGAAGAAGAGCCAAAAAAGTCCGAGGACGCGAAAACCCGCGCCATCGCCCTGGCCCAAAAAGTAGCCTCGCAGTCGGCTCCGCCCGACTGGGTGACTCGCTCTCAACGACTGCTTTACCTGATCGAGCAAGGGATACCCACCTACGGGAATGTAACTCAGTGAGTACAATCGCGAACTTTGAACTCGCCGATCTGATTTTTCTGTAATACTTCCTTCACCGCCTTGGAGGAAGTTTGAACGACTATCTGCTGTCCCTGGTGCTGGGAATCATAGAAGGGATAACGGAGTTCCTGCCCGTCAGCTCCACCGCCCACCTGCGAATTGCTGAGTCTCTATTCCATATCAGTCTGTCTGACGGCTACTGGAAGATGTACACCATCGTCATTCAGCTGGGCGCCATTCTGTGCCTGCCCGCGTACTTCCGTGTCCGGATCGCCAAATTTCTTTCCACTTTCCCTCAAGGTGAGAACGGCGACCGTACCGCGCTGACCCATCCTCTGGGCCTGACCATGGTTGCCTTTGTAACCACCGCTATTCCAGCGTTTCTTTTAACCAAAACCATCGGCAAGCATCTGGAGAGTCTGCATATCATCGGCGCTTCCCTATTGATCGGCGGAATTGCAATGTGGATCGTGGATGCTATGAACGCACCATCGGAAGCCGCTGGAGCTAACGCAGCCACCGGCCGCATTCACACTTGGAAGGTGGAAGCCATGAGCCTGGGCCAGGCGGTCTGGATTGGCGCCTGCCAGATCCTGTCGGCGGTGTTTCCTGGAACGTCGCGGTCGATGTCCACGATCGCCGCCGGACAGCTCGCCGGCATGTCCCGTGCTTCCGCGTTGGAATTTTCGTTTTTCCTTTCCATTCCGACGATGGTTGCGGCTACCGGGTATGACTTACTGAAGTCGCTGCGGGGACGAGACGCAAATCCCATCGGAGTCGGGCGAATTGACGCGCACGGATGGGTCGTACTCGCAATCGGCCTCGTGGTTTCGTTCGTGGTCGCCTACGCTTCAGTCGCGTGGTTCATGGCCTGGGTGCGGAGACACGGGTTTGTACCCTTCGCGGTGTACCGCATTGCGGCTGGAATCCTGGTGTTGGTGTTCGCGGCCAGGCTGATGAGATAGTTGGTCCAAGGCGCCGGCGTCATACCGGCTGTCGGGCGGACGTCGCTCCCACCCGGTTCGAGGTCGCCGGTGCCAGAGGAGAGGCCGGTGCTACGGGAAGCTAACTCGATACTCTTTCTAAATTCCCTCATTGTCCATCTGCCCACTTCTTGACATAATTATTTGGTTTCTGGCCGAATTCCGGCATCTAGTCGGGGAGCTCGTTTCCCTTGCAGGTGGCCCACACGCCCCATGAAGTTTTTCTCTCTGATATTCGCCCCCACCAACAATCGTCGGCTCAACGAGCTGATTGGATTCCTGCTCTGTATCTCGGGACTGCTTCTGTTTTTAGCGCTGGCTTCGTATCCTCCGCTTGACCCATCCTTCAACAGCGCCTCCGTACTGACCGGTTCGCGCGCGGCCCGTAACTGGATCGGCCTGGTGGGAGCGATCGTTTCCGATCTGGTGCTGCAAGGCTTCGGCATTGGAGCATTCCTGGTTCCGGTGTTTTTGGGCGCCCTGGGCTCACGCTGGTTCCGCTCGCGCAAGATCGTGTCGCCGTTGGCCAAGTCGCTGGGTGCCATCTGGCTCCTGGCGTTTGTTCCGGCGCTGCTAGCACTCTTGCCCGGTCATGCACGCTGGCTGGGGGTGATCCCGATGGAAGGACTGGTCGGGCGCATCGTCGGCGACATCCTCATCCACTACTTGAACCTCGCGGGCGCTTATATTGTGTGCGCGACGGTTTTGGCGGTTGCGTTATATCTGACGACGGCATTCTCTTTCGCCTCCCTGAGGGTCTGGGCTCCCACTCGTTTCGCGTTTGCGGTTGCGCTGTGGAATCGCTACAAGGACTGGCAGGACAACCGGGCGAAAAAGAAGATGCAAAGGGAACTGGAGAAGCGTCGTGCCACCCGGCCCACGGTCACGACGCAGCTGGTTTCCCGCCAAGCTCCGGCTCAAGCGTCGTTTCAAGGGTCGCCCCATACTCCTGAGCCAGCCCGCGCGACCGGCATCGAACGCATGATGGCATCTGGCCGGGACGAAGCTCGGTCGCAACAGATCGAGCTGAGAACCCCGGTCGCCGCTCCGGTAACCACCGTTCCAGAAGTTGAGGTAACCGAGCGCGCTGATACCGGTGTCAAGCCCAAGACGACTCTGCCACGCATCGCGGCCGGAGGCTTCAAGTTGCCGCCCAGCAGTTTGCTGCATCGTCCTGACGGACAACAGGCTATCGACGCCGAAGAATTGAAGCTGCTGGCCCAAGTGCTGACCGAGAAATACGCCGAGTTCGAAGTCCACGGCCAGGTGACACAGATCAATCCCGGGCCCGTGGTCACGACTTTCGAGTACAAACCCGAGGCCGGCATCAAGTACAGTCGCATCACCAATCTTACCGACGACCTGTGTCTGGCGCTCAAAGCTGAGAGCATTCTGATCGAGCGCATGGCGGGCAAATCCACGGTCGGCATCCAGGTGCCAAACCGCGAGCGTGAGATCATCTGGCTACGCGAAAACATCGAATCTTCGGAATTCATCGGCACCAAGTCAAAGCTCACGCTGGCCTTGGGCAAAGACATCAATGGGCGGATCGTCACTGCCGACCTCGCGGGCATGCCCCACCTCCTGATCGCCGGCTCGACCGGTGCCGGCAAGAGTGTGGCCATCAACGCCATGATCATGTCCATTCTGTATAAGGCCACGCCCGATCAGGTCCGGCTGATCCTGGTCGATCCCAAGCGGCTGGAACTGGGCAATTACGAGGGCGTGCCGCATCTCTTTACCCCGATCATTACCGAGCCCAAGCTTGCTGCCAACGCGCTGCGCAACGCCGTGCGCGAGATGGAGCGGCGCCTGAAGCTACTGGCAGAAAAAGGGGTGCGCAACGTCGAGCAGTACAACAAACTGTTCGACGACGACGGTACTGGCAGCCTGTTCGGTGAAGATTCCGAAGATCGGCCTCTGCCCTACATCGTCATCATTATTGACGAGCTGGCCGACCTGATGATGCTGGACTCGGGCAATGTCGAAGAATCGGTCACCCGCCTAGCCCAGATGGCGCGGGCGGTTGGCATTCACCTGGTGCTGGCGACGCAGCGGCCATCGGTTGACGTGATTACAGGCCTAATCAAGGCCAACTTCCCCGCCCGCATTTCTTTCCGGGTAGCCACCAAGGTAGATTCGCGTACCATTCTTGATGCTAACGGCGCCGAGGCCCTGTTGGGACGAGGCGACATGCTTTACCTGCCTTCCGGATCCGCCCGCGTACACCGCCTGCACGCACCGTTTGTCACGGAAAAGGAAATTGCGGCCGTGGTCGAGTTCTGGCGGGCGCAGGGTACGGCGGAATACGAAGAGAAATTCCTGCAAGCACCGAAAGACGAACATTCTTCGGCCGAACCGGGCGCCGCAGGCGAGGACGGAGGGGCAGAAAACGACCCGCTCTACAACGATGCAGTACGGCTGGTGGTGGAGTTTGGCAAGGCTTCCACTTCCCTGCTGCAACGCCGCCTGCGAATAGGCTACGGTCGCGCCGCTCATCTCATTGACCTGATGGAACGCGACGGAATCGTGGGCGCAGCCGATGGTCCCAAGCCGCGCGAAGTACTCAAGAGACCGGAGTGGATTTCCGAGGTCGAAGAGTCAATGCGGTGAGTGGGCGAATCAGGTTGGAGTAGATTTTGGATTTTTACTTTGCGGACCACCCGTAGGTGGGACACCTGGATGGTCTGCACTCTGAAGTCACACGTCTGAAATAGGGGCCAGGGCTCCCGTCCGCCGCTGCATTATTTTTCCGCCTTCAATGCAAGCATTGCCAACACGGCCAGATCCTGGCCAGTCACATACCGCATTGTGGCGCTCCGGCCAGGCACGACCATCCAGACGCCCGCCATATTCTCCATTCGTCAGTCTACGACCACGCCCGGCCCTTCCCTGCAGATCTCGCTGCGGGCAAACCGGAACCGGGCCCGAGGTTCACAATGGGACGATCCATAACCCTCCTCCGAACTGATTTCCGAAGCGTTATCTGCGAAACTGGTCTGGGTTTCAAAAATTACAGAGGGGACGAACCATGAGGTGCCGCACCGAATACCTGAAGTTCCACACCCGCTCGCACCGCGCCTACGTGCACATCACGCCCCAGGTGGAGCAAATCGTGAGCAAAAGCGGAGTTCTGGAAGGCATGGTACTGGTTTCCGCCATGCACATCACGGCAGGGGTCTATGTTAATGACAACGAGAGCGGACTGATTGAAGATATCGATCAGTGGCTGGAAACGCTGGCGCCCTTTCGCAAAGACTACAAACACCACGAGACCGGGGAGGATAACGGAGACTCGCACTTGAAGGCACTGCTCATCCACCATGAGGTGATCGTTCCCATCACCCAAGGCAAACTGGATCTAGGAACCTGGCAGCGAATTTTCTACGCGGAATTCGATGGCCAGCGCGACAAGCGTGTGATCGTGAAAGTGATGGGCGAATAGTTGTTCTCCGCCGATTGGGCTCAGCCAGGCAAAACATGGCTCTTTTGAGGTGTGCCGGGTGAGAAACGACTTGGAACTCATTCGATGGGCTCGACCATCGGCATGGGTTGCGCCGATTGCTGATCCGGCAACTGCACTACGATGATCGCCAACAACACGAAGACAATCCCCGCCACCTGCAACGGACGCATGATTTCTCCGAGCGCGGCGGCGGCAATCACGATGGAGAACACCGGCTCCAGACAACTGACCACGATGGCGCGTGTGGGCTCCAGATGTTGCAATCCGGCGAAGTAGAAAGAAAATGGAGCCAGCACGGAAAGCAGCGAGAACAACAGCAGGAACAGCCATTGTTCACCTGAATAATGTGCCGCGGCAATCTTCCATGGTGGGTTGATGACGAGCCAGAACAGGCACGCGCTGCCAGTGGTGTAGAGCAGCACCACCCAACGGTCGTGGCGAGCCAGGACGTTGTGCCCTGCGACGTTATAGAAGGCGAAAGAAAAAGCGGCGAGCAAGCCAGCGAACAGACCGATCGTGTCCAAGCGCAATCCATGGCCGCCGAGTACGCCGATCACCAGAGCGATTCCGGCCACGGCCAATGCCACCGCCCCCACGCGCTGCAATGTGGGTTTTTGTTGTCCGCGAGCGACGGTATAAAGCAATACCCAGATCGGCGCGGTGTATTGCACGATGATGGCCGTGGCGACGTTCGTCCTCTGGATCGCCAGATAATAAAAATAATTGGATGCGGCCACACCCAGAACGCCGATAAGGAACGTTGCCCGAACATCGGTAGCGGGCAAACGTAATCCGCGCCATCCTCGAAGCAGGCTCAGCACGGGGAGAAGGGCGAGAAACGAGAATGTGGTGCGGCTTTGGGAAAGAATCAGTGGATCGATCGGGCGCAACGCGTGCAGGCCAGGAAGCATGCCGGTGAAGGCGGCTCGGCCGAGACTAGCGGCGACTCCCCAGCATAATGTGGCCGAGGCGATGAATAGATAACCACGCGCCGGTTTGCGGACTTTTCCTTGCAACATTGCTCTCTGCGGAAAAACTAACGAGCTTGGCTCGGCCGAATGGGCGAGGGCATCCGCCTCCACTCGGCCCTCTTCTATCTCCGGTTGTCCGTGCTGGGCTCGGGATGGATCAGCACACGGAACAGCGCCGGAAATTCCTGTTTGAAGCGGATTTCGAGTTCCGTCGAGATATCGTGCACGCGGGAGAGGGGCTGATCATCCGCCATGGTGCAATGAGCGGAGACGTAAACCCGGCCGCGTACGCGCTTGATCTGGATGTCATGCATGTCGAGGATTTCCAGAAACTCAGAAGCGATCGCCTTCAGGCGTTTTTCCAGCCGGGCATCGTGGATCAGCTCGTCGCCGGGTTCGATCGTCGCGGGTTCGCTCTCGATATGGGTGATGATCGAGGAAATCTCAGGTACCTCTCCACAAATCTCCGATTCGAGCACGGTCACGCGGTCGTGAGCTTCCTTCAGGCTCAGGTTCTCGTCGAGCTCCAGGTGCTGCTCCACGTGCAACTGCCCCTGCAGGTCCTGCACGCTGACATCATGCACGTTAAAGTTATAGCGGGTGGCTACGGCGCGGACGCGGTCGAAAATGTTCTCCGTGCTCAGCGGACGCGGTACCGAATGCACAACCACGTCCGCATCGGGCAGCACCTCGTGCACTGCATCGGTCACGGCGGTAGCCATCTGCTCGGAACGCTGGAAGGTGACGTTGCGCGCCACGCCAACCGAGAGGTCGGCAAAATAGCGATTGCCGGCGCGTCGGATGCGGACGCGGTCCACCTCGAGCAGGCCATCCACGCTCGAAACCGCAGCGATAATCTTGTTGCGCACTCCCGCCGGAGCAGCATCGAGCAGAGCATCAATCGTCCTGCGAGCCAGGCGCCAGCTCACGTACACAACCACCCCTGCCACGAAGAGCGCGGCCACGGGATCGGCGTCGCGCAACCAGTCGATATTCCAGATTCGCCCCAGCAACACCAGGAACAGACCAATAACCACGATCCCGCTCGACCAGATGTCAGTGGAAAAGTGGAGCGCATCGGCTTCGAGCGCCTGACTGTCATACTTGGCGGCAATCTTGCCCAAAGCGCGCGAACGCCAAAAATCCACGCCCATTGAGACGAACATCACCAGGAACGCGGCCACGCTCGGCTCGATATGGACGTGATGAAAGAAGAGCCGTTTCACGGCTTCGTAGATGATCCAGATACAGGTGAGCAGCAGCAGCCCAGTCTCGAGGAAAGCGGAGAAATTTTCCACCTTACCGTGGCCGTATTGGTGGTCCGCATCCGCTGGCTTGTCGGAAACTCGAACCGACATCAGCGTGATAATCGCAGCAATCAGATCAAGCGCGGAATGCAAGGCTTCTGAAAGTATGCCCAAGCTGCCGGTGGTGAGCCCCACTCCCACTTTCAGAGTCGTGATGGCAATGGCGGCCAGCACGGAATTGCCCGCCACCGCGCGCTTTTCGGCACGCATCGATTCCGGGCTATAAACTGCTGGCGATCCGGCCATGCAGGCATTATAGAAGACGGGAGTCGGAGCTCTAACCTCAGGCGGCCGACCTTAGACTTCCGGGCCTCTGGCCGAGGGCAGTCGCCCCGACGGAGCCACGGGCGCTCGCCCGTCCTCACCGTAAACGGGCGTGGATCAGCGTCCGAGGGCTGAGGTCCGACGCCTCCTCTATGCTAGGATTCTCGGTGCACCCGTCGCTCTAGCACCGGAGGAATTCAAATTTGATCAGTCAACACGGATGGATATGCTTGTTATTTGCGACCACGCTGGCGTGGGCACAGGCAGAAAAGCCATCGGCCCGTCCTGCGCCCTCAAAGGCGCCAGCCGTGTCCCCTACGGCCGCCGCCAAAGGTCCGGAGGGAGCAACTCCTCGCGATGCCGCCGTGATTACGATCCCCGGCCTGTGCGACAAGCCGGCCGTGGACAAATCCAAACCTGCCGATTGCAAAACCGTGGTTACTCGTGCCGAGTTCGAGCAGCTCATAGACGCGGTTGCCCCGACCATAGCGCCGGCCGCGCGAAAACAGCTGGCAACACAGTATGGCGTG
>Ga0193732_1000081_pt1 | contig 18920 bp, 10 predicted proteins | sample U1s1metaG_FD_145077 | JGI IMG/M metagenome (GOLD analysis project Ga0193732, IMG submission 145077) | Soil microbial communities from a riparian zone of the East river system, Colorado, United States - U1s1 | ecosystem: Environmental > Terrestrial > Soil > Riparian zone | place: USA: East River...
GTGTAGAGCAGCCAAAGAGTAACTGCGAACATCGACCACACCGTAAAAAGCAGGAAACGGCGGACTCGGGCGTAACCAAAGGCAGCGAGAATCGCGAAACTGAAAACACTAAAATAGGCGACGGCCCCGACCAGGGCGAGCGGAACTCCGCCGACGCGGGCATACGGGCTACCCAGCACCTTGAAACAATCGGGAGATCCACCGCAGACCATGGTCTCGCCGGTCAAGGCCTGGACCGCTAGATAGGTTGCATCGGCGAGACCGGCTAACGAGATTAATGCAACTATCGAGTAAATTACGATTTGAGAACGCGGTATGGCGATGGTATCGGCTGCTGGCTTTGAAGTCGCGCGTTTGTTTTTCATTTCAAGAGCCGTTGTCTTTGTCCTTTACCGCGGCATCGATCGCAGCGCGTAAGGCGACTGGATTCAGTGACGTGGGAGGGACCGACTGGTTATTGATGAAGATCGTCGGAGTATTCTTAACTCCGAGCTCCTCGCCTCGTTTTCGGTCGGACTCAACTTTGGCTTTCACCTGTTCGCCCCCCGCGTCCTTTTTGAAGCGCTCCAGGTTTAGTCCGATCATCCCAGCGTAGGAATCAAACAGCGGCTGCACATCCTTGGTTTTGGCCCAGACCGCCTGCTCGCGATAAAGCAAGTCGTGCATTTCCCAGAAGCGCCCCTGGAGACCTGCCGCTTCAGCGGCATAGGCAGCCTCGTGGGCATGCTCATGAATGGTAAAAGGGAAATTGCGGAAGATGACACGTAAGCTTGAAGCATAATCACGCTCAATTTGCTGGAGGTGCGCCTCTAATCCGCCGCAAGGAGGGCATTGGAAGTCGCCGTATTCTTCAAGCGTGACCGCGGCATTAGTCGCGCCACGCACGTGTACTTCTTCGGCATGCTCTTTGGAAGCGGTTATCCCTTTCGGAATGGCCGTCGTCTGAGGGCGCTTCGCCCGGTAAAGCATGATGCCCGCCCCGATGGTCACAAGGCCGACGACAGCAACGATGGTGAATGGAAGAAAGCGCGTCACTTTGCCCTCAGTCGCAGTGGAGCTGAGTAGTGTTATTGAAGGCGCAAGGAGTGCAAGGTCAATTCGTGTCAGGATTTAGTCGATGGGATGGACCACCAAAAACGCCATTCCTCAATCGTGACTGGCACATTCACAGACGCGCGGGTGTGTTGCACAAGCGTCCTTACTGTTCTTTGCAAATCGTTATGCCGTCCGAGTTGTAATCGCTGTAAAGTGGGGCACTGGAACCCATCGTGATCAGTGCAACCGTTGTTACAATGATAAACGGAATATGATCTTTCATTTAATCGGACCGAATCGCTTCAGGCATTCTCACAATGCCAAGTTGCTGTCCTGAGCAACCCGGCAGCTAGGAAAGCCGAGGCTCGACTCTAGTTAGCCGGTAGAGATGTGCCAGATTTTGACTGCACAAGGGAAATATCGCTACTGTTAATTGAGCCATTCACCGTCACGTCATTGCGAAAGTTCGTGAGGGTAACAGGTCTGCCAGATTGTGCCTGCGTCTGGCTGATATCTGATGCATTTACCGAACCATTACTTGTCGTGTCACCGACAAGGACGTCCATCCGAGTCGACATTCCAGCTAAAGTGTTTGCTTGAGTATCATGGATTCCGTTCAACGCTACTACGAGGTGCTGTGGTGTTGTCTCCAGACCACTTAGGTTCACGGTTAGCTGGTTTGCATTCGGTCCGAGAGTCACTGTCGGCTGATTCCCGCTGCCTTGTGTTAGGCTGGCGCCATCGGCAGAAGATACGGGCCGATTAAAGGTATAGATCAAACTATAACTGTTATTGGCGCTCGGCACACGGCACTCGATGCCAGGATCTAGAATTGTCGGCAGATTCACGTTGAAACGACCGTTACCGTGTTGTTTACGCGACGCTACCTGCAAGGCCATAATCGGCACCCGTTCGGGATATGTGGGTGAGTTGTGCGAGAAAACCGTGCCGTCAGTTGTAGGAGCTTTTCGGACCAGCAATGCACTGCCAGCATGAATGAGATAGTTCCCGCGGTCCGTCGCCAAGTCCGTAGATGATTTCCAGCCATCGCGAAAGACAAAAATAGCACTGGGAGCCTTATCAAAACTCGGTTGAGTATTGTCGAAAATCATCAACTGGTCGTACTCCGTAAACGACTCGTCAATCGGAGCCAGACCAGTCGAAACCAAAGGCACATCAACCGGTCGAATCAATGCGATTGCATTATCCTGTTGCTGCGTGCGCGAGGTGAGTAGAGGCACAGCAAATTTCTTCATCAGCACTGACCCGAAAGCCGATAAAGGAAGGGTCGGCGCGCCGTTCTGATTTCGGATGACAAAATAACTATCCGGCAAAAGCGGATCGTCATCGTGGGAAGTCGTATTATCGCCCACTAACCGCCAGCCAATATTGTTTGACGTGCCGTTAACATTGTTACTGAAGAAATAAATTGCGAAATATGGCAAATTGATGCCAGCCGCCGAAGCGTTAGGAACACGCAACTGTGTTTGATAAGACGCAGACGATGTCGTTGCTGTAAACGACACACCCGCATCGGTCGCCGGAAAGATAGTGGCCGGAGTCCAATACGGAATAACCGTGACTTCAGTATTGGCGACAATGCCCCTCAGGCTCTCGAATGTTGTATCGACTAACAGCGTGTTCGAACCGTTTCCCGTAATCTGATAAATGTGGCCCTCGTTTGGATTGATGGCTCCCCCAATCAGCACATAATAGTGTTTGGGCTGCGTCCCTGCGGAATAAACGAACTGATTGTTTGTCCAGCCAGGCGTTCCATTAATCGTTAGCGTGTTTTCATTGGCTGATTGCACCGTGCCCGTAAATTCAGGCGGACGCGTGAATGGAATGCCGAGATAGGTATCAGAGTTACTCAGACACGGAGTGGTGGTGAACCCGACGGGATCGGTCGTCACCGTTGCTGTCTGCGCCGATAATGACGGCTCACCGATGCAAGCTGCGGCAACTATAAGGAGATATGATTTCAGGGGCATTATTGCTCGAGGGATAACGCGACGACACAATGCTAGAAGTCGCTTTCCCGAGTGGCAAGACAAAATCGTCAGAGACCCGGCCGACACTGGGATCACGTATAAGACCTAAATTCCTGAAAGTGCCCACGCATGCAACCAGCGAGTATGTCGCCAAGAAGGCCGAGCCCCACCGGTTTGCCATTTTGGCAACGGTTATCATCGGCTCAATTGCAATGAGTTTTCTCTTTAGCGCCGCTCGCGGTTGAGCAGTTTTATAGGACTAAGGGCACACATTGTTCCCCATCACCATGTAGGTCGCAGCGGGATAGCTGTTGTCCGAATTACCTTTTATGAATGTGTGATCCACAAACGTTGTTGAACGTTCCAACGTGTTCGTAGCCGGGGTGTCCCCGGTGATCGTCTTGCCGCCGATTGCGCCCAATAAATCGCCGACCCGGGGGTTGCCCACGGCGGATTTCGGGACATAGATTGTGATTGTACCATTAGGTAAATAGGTGCCCTGTGCCGTCGTGCTAATCGGTGTTTCACTGAGCAATAGTACGGCGGGCACTCCAGCATCGGCCAGTGTGCCATATTCAAATATTGGCGGAGCCCCTGGATTCTGCGTGGTCATGCCTGTGTAATATATCTCTGTATCAGGCGCCGTTCGCGGCGAATAATCCCAAGCGATTCTCCATCGGCTGTTCGGCGGAAGCGTGGATAAGTTGCCCACCTTCATCGTAAACGCGAAGTAGCCAGGCTTTGAGGGGGGCTCGGCCACAGAGATATAGTCGATGAGCAGCTGCGGAACAGCGCTCCCCGGAGGCGGCGTCGGGACGGGACTTGGGATTGGGCCCTCCGGGGCGACCGACAAAACGTATCCGCCGGTTGCTTCAGGATGGTCTGATCGATTCCGGTGAATAATCAAGCCATCGCACGTCGTACCGACGTATGGCGCGGCGACTTCCTTGCTTGGAAGCGATTGCCCAGCGTTATTGAATGCTATTACCTTATAGTAGTAGGTTTTCGTCCGATCATTCGCGGTCGTGTCGTTGTAGGTCGTCTGCGAGCCACCAAGGTTGGCCAGGGTGGTTTCAGCCCCGCTCGAGGTGCCGCGCAGGACGCTGTATTTCGTGATTGGCAGATTACCTGTATCAGCTTCGTTCCACGCTAAATGCACAATGCCATTTACTCGTCGTTGTGTCACGAACGGCATGCCCGGCATAGAGGTGGGAGTGGTCGGATCGAAGGAGGCAAGCATTCTTCGGCCGCTCGACTGCCGTGCAATTGTGGCTGTGACGGTATAAGCATTGCCATGCGCTCCTGCGGCGGCTTGCGAACAAGGACCGCCGGCACAGCCGTTGGCATAACCAACGAGCACACGACCCTGCCGATCAATAGTAATGTCGAAAAAGTCGGCGAGATTGCGCACAACATCACCGCCACCGCCCCGGAGCAATCCGCCGCGCTGCATCGGCATCTTGGGAGTCGCATCTGAGGTCGTCCAGGTATCGCCGCCATCAAACGTGTGTGCGACGTAGAGATGCCATACACCGGTAAACGTCGTATCGTTCGAGTTACCTGTTGTAGTTCCGTTAGCCGTGGCGGACCCGTAGAATGCAACTGCCGCCCGGCCAGCATCTCCCGCCGTTGCTGTTGGGAAGGCAACGTTGTGAACTCCAAATGCGGCGCCGACATCGAACATATTTTTCCACGTCTTTCCTTTGTCCTCAGACACCGCCACGCCGGCACCGGTGCCGAAGTTGGAAAAAGCGAAATAGACACGCCCGGCGGCGTCTGTGGCGAGTGCCGGATCATCCCCCTGGCCAATAATGGAAGGTTTCGCGGCATGGATGCAGGTGTTCACTGGTCGAATCGCCCAGGTCACGCCGTTGTCCTCCGACAGCACGAGCGATTGCGTGCCGCTGCAATCGCGGTTCGGTATGTACACAGTTCCGTCAGGCGCGACCTTCACATGGCCGTGCAGGCCGCCGCACTGCGTAGCAACGTACATTGGAATCGACGGTCCATAGGTAAGTCCACCATCGTCACTGCGCGAGCAGAGCGCGGCTTCGAGATCCTGGGAGCAATAGTAAACCGCATTCGGGTACGTCGGTGAATGCGGTGGCGGTACTACCGGCGGCACCGCGGTCGGATCGGATCGGTAAACGCCACCGCCCATGGTCTCATGATCAACTGCGGACGCAATTCCGCCGCTTTGATTAGGCACCCATGTCTTCCCATCGTCATCGGTGTATGAAATCTTGACGGTATCCGGCGAGAGGAGAGTCAGCTCACTGACAAAGACGCGGCCGGTCTGGCGGTCGCCGGCGAGTATCGGATCAGAATCGACAAACTGCGAGGTTGGTGCGCGTCGATTCACCCAGCTTGCCAGTCCGTTCGAGCCGAAAGTTACAAACACTGTCTCCAAATCAGATTGATAGCTGACAACTCCACTTTTCCAGTTTGCGTTGATCGACGGCTCGACCGCGCTGCGGCCGAGGTACTCCACAGTGAACAGGCCGGAGCTCGTTTGTGTTATCGTTGTTAAAACACCCGGCGCCTCGAAGTTCTCGTACCCTACCTTTGGACCCGCAGCTTTCGGCGCAGCCGGCAAATTTGGCGTAAAATTCGCTGGGCAGGAACTCGAGACCGCGGTGTTGTTGTAGGTGAATGTACCGGTGTAATTATACGGTGACTGCAAGGCAGCTGGGTTCGGTGACGCGCAGACTTGCACGGTATAATTACCAGGCGTAACGCCGCCAGCAGGCTCATAGACGAGCACCTCGTTGCCGACGCCGGTGTCTTCTGTCCTGATGAAATTGGTCCCCTGTAGTAGCGTTACTGCCAGGTCATTGACCGGTAGAGTCGCATTCACATTAACAATGATGCGGGCCTGACCGGCTGGGACGTTGAAAACGTGGGGCGCGGTTGCACACGGATACGGATGTGGATCAAAGGTGCCGCTAAATGTCGCAGGGTTAGTTGGCGATTGCGCGCGTGTGCCGACGAGCGGCACCGTGCACAATGTCGTTAGTCCTGCCAGAAAGAAGAGGACGGCGAGGGTTGTTCGGGCGGAGATTGGATGTGAGGAGTTGGTCTTCATGGGGTGAGGGTAAACGGGCTGAGTTTTCCCGTAATCGGCGATGATAGTTTTGGTGGAGGCGTTGACGAGGAAAATAAGATTACATTTTTGTAATGTAACCTGCTCGACCGCATCGAGATTGAATCGGATTCAGATCGTATTCCGGTCGCGTCCGAAGCCGCCAAATTTTGGGGAACTGCAGAGGCGTGTGGCCTGCACAGAATCTGTATTTGTGGTGGCAGCCGCGACGGCCAAACGCAGGCGACAGGCCTGCCGCTACAGGGTCAATCGCAGTCGACACGGCTGCTACCACAGTCTAAGGCGGAGTTGATCCCCTTAAGGAGGATTTTACGGCAACCTGCCCAGGGCTTTTTGCGCCAGGGTTTTCGATTTCTCGATTTTCTTTTCCTGGTTGTCCGGTCCGCCCACGCTAATCCGAATGAAAACGTCACCTTTCAGGACGTAAAGCGCGCCGCCAACTCGGTTGCCAGCCCAGAATGCTTCTTCACCGACTCCGTCCATTTTTTTTGGTGGCGTTCCTTCTTCACCTTCCTCACGGCCGCCCCCACGCGTGTTGGGCGCATCTTTTTCCTCGTGTTCCTTCTTCTCAGTCTCGGTTTCTTCTTTCCTAAATCGACCAAAAGTTTGCTCCCAAAACTCTCGCGGGCTCGGCCCGGCGACGTTGCTTGGGTCAAACTGCGTCACGGCCACACTGACTGACAGGTTCGGACCAGTCGTAGCATAATAACATTGCGTGATCAGATGATTGCCATCGGACCCTTCGCTGCTTTTCGCATCGGTGACATTGGTGTTCTGGACCGCGGCGATTTCTTCCTTTGTGATCAGGCTGCAACCGTCGATGTTGTGGACCTGGCGCACTGAAGGCGCCGATGGCTTTGGCACCGCGGTTGCACCTGTCGTTGTCCCAGTTCGTTTACAGCTCGTTAACGCAACAACCAGAAAACAAGCGGTAAGGGAAAGATGCCGCATCTGGCATGGATAGCATCTCCGGCTCGAAGGAAAAGCGCGAACTAAGACCATGCCCGTTGCTGTTAAAGCAAACGCGCTCGCTCCGTCACCAGAGCGAGCGCGTTGAGGAAAGAAGTGAAAATGACTTAAGTCTTCGCGCGGCGCCGCCAAAGCATCGTGAAGCCAGTCACACCAAGAGCAGCAATGCCGGCCGGCCAAGTTGATGGCTCGGGCACAGCCGCAATCGTAATGGTGTAGGACGTTTGCGCTAAAGGATTGTCGTTGAAACTCGTGTCACTAACGATCGAATTCAGCGTGGTCTGCAATGTGTAAGTGCCGGTCGGCGCACCGCTGAGCGAAAAAACGAGATCCGAAACATGATATGATCCAGCTGCCACATCGCCGCCGTTCGCCGTAGCCCCCAAGTCGCCGCTACCCCCGCTACCACCGAGCGTTGCTGCGTATTCGGGATCATTGTTAAAGGCTGTATCAGTGAACGTCTCCGGGGGCGGAGTGCTACTGTTTGGCGTCGTAAACGTGAAATACGACTCGCTCGTAATTGTAATAAACGGAGCGAGAGCAGTCGGAACCTCCAGCCAGTAAGAAAATCCGGTGGAGTTGTATCCGCTATAGGTCAAGGTCGTGCTGAGCGTGAACGAGTCAGTCGAATTGAACGTACCCGACGTATTTGATCCGCCATAGAGGCTGTTGTCGCTCAGCGATATCGATTGCGATTGGGCGAAAAGCGCGCCGCTGATGCAAATTGCAGCGAGCGCAAATAGGGGTCTTCTCATCTTGGAACTGTTCGGAGGTTGTACGTTTGCGTAAAGCTGGGGTTTTTATCAGGCGAATAAAGCTTGTCACGCCTTTTTTAGAAATTTTCGGCACCGTGTTGTTCCCAGTCGCTGGCAGCGACGTTCCAGATTTTGACTGCACCAAGGAAATATTCGAGCTATCAATGGCACCATTCGCTGTGACACCTGCCGGAAATTGGAGCCCGTTGCCAGCTTTAAGGAGCGACCGTCGATGAAGGGTCGGTTCTGCAGTTACTGCTCAGACAATCAGTCGTTCTTTTGGTTTCGAGATCAGGTCCTATTACCTTGAATACTGACCGTAAGACTCTTGGTATTGTTAGTTTCTGTGCTTTCGGTCACCGCATTGTTCCTGTCCGCCGTTGCCTTAATGGTGTGTTGGCCTTTTTGTACGCCCGCGGTTAACCAGTTGACCGACGCGGTCGCGCTCGCCCCGGGAGCCAAGCTGGGTGTATCAATCAAGCCGAGGACCGTTTTCCCGTCGAGTAAGAACTCAGTCTTTGAGGCGCGAGCATTTGCGTTGCCTTGATTTTTGATCGTTGCTGTGAGCGTTACCTTACCGCCTTGAGGCGCTTGTTTATTACTCGTAGTCAGGATCGAAACGATCAGGTCCGGCCGCGCAGCCACCGCCGCTTCCGCATTGATAAATCCGTAGCCATCCAGCGGCGAGTAGCCTTGGCCGATCTTGTTCGTGATGCGGCCGCTGAAGGGATAATCAACTCCGCCGTCAGTAATGATGCCGGTAAAGAACATGCCGGGTAGTATGACTGGATTATCGGCGTACTCAGGAACTAACACCTCGCTGCCAAGAATATCGGCCGAATACTCGCCGGTCTGGCCATAAAGCGGGTTGGGAATAGTCTGGCCAACGGGAACAGTCGCGTCCTGCTGCTGATTACGTCCGTTATTGAAGCGGAATGTCTTGTCGGCAACGAAGCTGTTCGCCGAAAACGCGATGTTCAGCGTCCAGTTAAACGCAAGACCTTGCTGAACTTGATGCGAGAAGGTCGATGTGCCTGTCACATCGCTGTGCGAGCCGTTCACGTATAGATTACTGTTAAAGACCATTCCGGGCGTGAAGCTGTACTTGGACGAATCAAGAAAGTCGCTGTACTCGGTTGGTGTGCCGGGTGCCGCGCCGCCAATGTAATTACCGCCGGTCGGGTTGCCGCCCTCTCCAGGCGTGCCGTTTGGATTAAAGTGAATTTCCTTCACGTAACCGGAGCCGCTGTAGGTGACTGACCAGGAATTGGAATCATTTGAGCCGGTACCGGTATTGGAGTCATTATCGCTGGTAATGTTGACGGTGACGACGCCGTTATGCGCTGCGGCGGTTCCCGAAGCGAAGTAGGGATCGAGATCATGCGGAAAGGCGGTGAGCTGCATGATTGTTTTCACCTCCGCCGGGGTAAGACTGCCGGAACCGCCATGCGCCTGAATGACCAGCGCAGCGACGGCAGCAGCATGCGGTGAAGCTGCGCTGGTACCGTAGAAGTTCGGATACTGCGCATCAGTATCGAATGGGACGTCCTGAACAGGACCCAGGGGGAAGAAGGTATTATTCGCCCCATCGGCTGCGGCAATATCCGGCTTCAGCCTTACTTGCGGCGTGGCCAACCGATTGTTGTTGGTGTCGAAGTAAATAGTTACTGGCCCGGGTGAAGTGAAGTCTTCGGGCAGGTTCGGCCGGAACATGGAGTAAGCGGCTACACTATTTGCGCCTGCGGCAGCGCTGTGCCCAAAAGTAACTGGAGTGAGGTAGTTGTTATATTCGGCCGGTCCCATTCCGGTAAGGCCATTGCCGAAGAATACATACTTTAACTGCATGTTGTTCGGCGGAGTGGTATTGTTGGCCCGGGCAATGACCAGCTGCACCTGGCTGGCGAAGCTGCTCAGATCCGGCACCCAAACTTCATAAGGTCGATTGTTGGCAAAGTTATTAGAAGCTATTGCTTCGAGGAAATTTCCACTCAGGTCGAAGAAGAGCAGATTAAAATCCTGTGTGATGCGCGGCACCGCACCAACTGTATCGTTAACTACCAGGCTGTAGTGACCACGCGTACTCACCGCCGGCTGGCCAATTATCGGAGGTGTGGTGGCGAAAGGATGGACGCGGACCTTGTAGGTGCCTGAGACTTGCGCAAAGAAGACAACGGTTTCATCGACACCCGTATCCTGATCAAGAATAGTGTTTCCACTTGGATCGATGATGGCAACAATCGCATCGAAATTCTCGCTTGGGTCTTGCGGCGTAGCGTGCTCGGTGACGACATAGGCATGCCCGGCTGTCAACGAAGTGGATATGGTAAACGTAGTCTCGGGATTACCTAGCGGCGCCGGTTCACTATCGCCGGTCGTAGAATAGAGCGGAGGGTTAACCAACGTCGGAACGGTCGTATCGTAGGGATCGCTCCACTGAAAAACAGCAGCCTGAGGATCGCTGGCACTGTTGAAAGTCTGTGTAATATCGGTCTGACCGGCGTTGAGATTGAAATTGTGGAACCCGCCGGCATAAAGCGCAGGATCAACGCCGCTAAGGTTTAGGCCGGCAGCCGTTGCTGTCGCTGTTGCGGCCGCGCCCGTGACCGGACGAAACACGGAAGCGTACCCATCTGTGCCCCAGTTATTCGCTGCGGAAGAACAATAGCTTACGCCAGCATTAACGACATCGATGACGCCCTGCGCGATGATGCCGTCCTGGAACATTGGTTCATCGAGATAGGAAACGTCATCGCAAACGACGTCGCCTTTGAAGCCCTGCTGAATCGCGGCCGGTTTTGTGAATCCCGGTAATCCGCCGAGTGCCCGTATATTATTGGCAAAGCCAACTTCGCCAGTATCAGCGGTGGCAAAACCAATCCGGGCTCTCGGCGCCATGTCAGCCACGATCTGGCACATGCCGCGACCTTCGTTGGTCGCGCCGGGAGTCGGATTGTAATCCTCGAGCACAACTACTGGCTGTGAGTTGTTGAGGTTACCCGTTCCAGGCAGATCACCGCTGGCGACATCTGCGGTGGCGGTGGTAAAGCCACCCTCCGCGCTGGGCTGGGAATCGAAACTATCCGACATCACGCCGATTGACATTCCGGTTCCGTCCCAGTTGTGGGTGGAAGCCGCGTTATAGGTTGAATTGATCCGATTGACGCGATGTTGATTAATACCCTGCGAGGTCACTGCCCCCACACTATGAATTGGCTTCAACTGCAGGATCACCGAGCGCACCCCATTGAACTTCGCGATGCCGGAGGCGTTAGTGAGCGTGATGTAGGCTTCGATCACACCGTGACCGGCGTAGTTCTGATCGATATGCTGCACATTGAGTGCGGGAAAAGCTGCTTGCAGTTGGGTTTGCAACGTCGCGAGAGGCACCTGTCCGCTTGGCATGATATCCACCAAATATTTGCCGGTCACCGCCTCTTTAATGGCTTTGGCATCGAAAGCATTCGCCTGTTTCAAAGCGGCGGCTTTGTAGGCGTTCACATACGCCTGGGTAGCCTGCACATTCCCAAGCGGCGCCGGGGGCTGAATCGTGCCCGCTTGGAGCAGGCTGTTCTCGAGGATTTTGTTCAAACCATTGCCAAGATTCTGCGGCACGGGCGTGCCGTAGCTGGTGATGGCAAGGCCGCAGCTAACGAAAAGCAGTAACCTTCCTTTAGCTACACGACTGATTAATGCAGGGGTAGAGGATCGCATAGTGGGATTTAAGGTGGGGTTGGGTGGAATTAACGATCACCGAAAGGTGGCGGTCGTTTTAAATCGTAAGGGCGCGCGGGATTGCGCGTTTTTGGCCGGTGTAATTCTGCAGCGTCTTTGAGCGACATTGTTTGGAGGGTTCACCTGTATAACGAGAGCTATCTGCGACGTCAAACAAATTCCCCCTGCAGGCGAGTGCATCGGCAGAGATCGCACTGAAGCGCCCTTTTAGTGGCTGGTTTTCCCGAGACTACTCAGTGCCTTCTGCGCAAGCGCCTTCGACTTCCCCAGCTTGTCGTCCGCGTTTCCCGGGCCGCCAAAGCTGATTCGCAGCATTCGATCATTCTTCAGCACGTAGAGGATTCCGCCCATCGGATTACCTAACCAATATGATTCTTCCCCAATGCCTTCGATTTTTTGTGGGCGCACGCCTTCGTGTTCTTTGTTATCCTCGCCCTTGTCCTCTTGCCGTTTTTTCTCGGCACCTTCGCCATTTTCTGCGCTGGCCAGGTGATCAAACGTTTCGTGCCAGAACTGGGCGATAGGACGTGTGCCTGGATCCGCTGGATTGCGCTGCATCAGTCCCAGACTAACCGATTTGTCCGGCTCGGCGGAACCGTAATAACATTGCGAAAGGACGAAATCCATTTCAGGCCCTTCGCTGCTCTTCGGATCCAACATCTTCGCGCGTTGTATCGCTCCCACCTCTTCTCCCGTCGCTAGACTGCACGCATCGATTTTCTGGTTTTTGTCTTCTGAGTGCTGGGGCGGCGTAGGCTCGCCGGATACGCTGTAACCAAATAACAGTGCTGATAGCAAACCCAGCCAAAACCATAAGCGAGTCATAATGGGTAAACTAATCTTTTGCCGTTCCTGTTTTCCTTCCATTGTTGCCGGCCTGCTGGGATTCACCCGCCGGCCCAAATCCAACACCCACATTGACCAGCGGCCAATCCGCTGTCTGCCTTAACTCTCTTTTACGGACACGTGCCGACGATGGTGTAATTGTTAGTAAAAGTCAGGCTATCCGGCATCGAGTCCCAGACCTCTGTCGCACCGGCCAAGCTGTTCGTTGGATCAGTAGTCTGGCTGGAACCCGCAACAAAGCCGACGATTTTTGATCCTGTAGCTAAGCCAAGGTCACTCGGCTTAACGACGATAATGATTTGGCCAGTAGAAGCATTATAACTGCTGCTTGGATCCGCTGGCTGTTCCGCGTCGACAAAGCGGCCATCAATGCCGCCACTCGAATTCGGACCCGGCGTATAGGAGAAGAATGATGGGCCGGCGCTGGTGAACTCCATCCGCACACCGGTGTAGCGGAAGGTGCCGGCAGTAGCGCCGGGAACCTTCATCGCCAGGTACCAGGCGGAGCCGATCGGATGCTGATTTGCCAATGACGGATCGGTTTTGATCGTGAAGAGGAGATTTCCGTTCTGCTGCGCGATACTTGCCGCCAACAAGTCGGTGCCTGGTTCTGGGCTGAGCGAATCTCCAGCGGGATCAGTCAGCAGAGTCACGCCCGGCGCTTTGCAAGGATTTGGCGGTGGAGGCGGCACAACAACGGGCACGGCGATTTCGTTGCTGGCGACACTCGCGCCCTTATTATTTACCGCCTTGACTATGTAATAGTACAGCGGCACCGAGCTAAGAGCCGAGCTGTCATCGAATTTAAGTACCGAGCCAGCAGTGCGTGCAATTGCCGTTGTTCCTTCGTGACCCGGAGAGGTCCCGCGGAATATTCGATAGCTGGAGATGTTCGATCCGCCATTGTCGGGAGCCTTCCAGGTGAGATGGGCGCCAAACTGATCGCGCGAACCACTCAGACACGGCGCTTTGGGTTTCGTGGGTTCAGCCACGTCAAACTGCGCGTAAAGACCTTTGCCGCCGGATTGGCGTGCGACGCGCATGAATGCGACGAAATCGTTTGGCGCTGTTCCCGCGATACAGCCAACAGTAACGCACCCGTCGCTATAGCCATAGAGCACGCGGCCTTTGTCATCCACCGTGATTTCGTTGAAATCGAGCAGGTTTCGCTGGGTTTTGCCGCCACCTTGCTGCCAGATACCCGCCATGCTTTGCACGGGATCGTTGGGTGTAGCATTCACCGTCGTCCAGGTTGCGCCACCATTGTAGGTAGTGGAGATAAAAGCATACCACTTGCCCGGAAAGTGAAGCGCCTGGTAATCCCCGGGCCGATCGGTCCCAAGAAAACCAACGGCGGCACGGCCAGCGTCACCGCCCACAGCTTCGATCTCAGCAGCATTTTTTACTCCGTGAGTCGCGCCAATATCAATGTCATTAATCCAGTTGATTGTTGTTCCGGAACGGTTGCCCACCGCCACTCGGGCGTGACCTTCTGGCGGATTGCCCGCCGCCACCGGTTCATTCCTGACATAGGAATAATAAATTTTATTGTTCGCGTCGATCGCAATCGACGGATCAGCACCTTGCGCCTGGGAAAATGCGTTTGGCACTCTGAAGGTTGTCCACGTGATACCACCATCAGTGCTGAACACGCCGCCTTGCAACCCACTACATTGATTGACAGGCAGCCACGCAGTGCCATCGGGAGCGACATGAACATGGCCGTGGAGACCACCGCAAGAGCCCGCGCCCTGGCCCGTGTAAGCCAGAACAGATGCGTTCCAACTCGCGCCTTGTGTATCGCTGCGATAGCACGCCGCAGGACCAACGATGTCTTGTGAACAATAGTACACAGGCCGACCGTGATTAATCGGTGTCGTCAACGCACTCAGCGCCGCCGGGTATGGACCTGAGCCGGTGGTTTCGTGATCAGCGCCGCCATTTGGTACGGCAAGACTCAGTTCTGTCCAACCCAGGGGCGTAAGACCACCTGGATCGCCGTCATTATCGGAGTAGGCGTACTCGAAAGTGGCACCCGTTGTATTGTTCGAAACGAAAGTGCGGCCGGTCTTCCGGTCGGTCCAGAGGATCGGATCGAGAGCAAGAATGTCTGTCGTCGACGGAGATTTGTCTTCCCACAGCGCTTCACAGCATTCCGGCTTGGCGGGGGTGAGAATTTCGGGGGGAGTAAGACGCCAGACAGGGCCGGCATTCATCACCATGATGCGATGCGTAAATGGATTGAAGCCGATATTGAATTCACCGTTGCTTACTTCCGCAGAAGAGCCGGGCGGTGCGTTAAAGTTAATGTAACGTGGCGAATTGGCCTGGGTCTTATCGGCACTGCCAAAACCCGGAGTGCCACAGCCGCTGGCCCCGGGAAGGAGCTGGCTTTTGACTTTCACTGTCTCGCCAGTGGGTTGGAAAGGTACGATTTTGATCGTGTAATGCGTTGTGCCGTCCTTGAGCGGAGCGACGGTTGCGATTTCGGGACGGTATCCGCTCGTGGCGGACTGGAAGTCGGCAGGTGTATTGCCGCTTAAATCACCGACGACCCCTTCATAGATGTAGAGATCGTAATCAGACTGTCCGGTACCGGCATCCACCCAGGAAAGGGTAACTTTAACTGCCGCGTTGCAATGGGTAGCGGTATAGCCTGCGGGAAGAGTTACCGTTAGATCATAGCTGTCGCACGGAAAAGTTGTGCCATTGCACCGCGGCCCTTGATCTAATTGTCCCAATCCGAGTGGCGATGGGTTTACCTGAAAAAATGGACCGGCGGTGTACGTGACAGGACCGGATGCCGTCGTCAACGTGCCGCTGGAGGGCGTGGAAGCGAAGCTGACGATACTGAATACGCCAAGCAGGATGGCGAAGCAAAAAAGCGCGCAAACAACAGCCGCGCGCAAGAGAAAGAGAGCCGAACGAGAATTAGTCCTTTTATGCATAGGGGTGGGCGGGTTTACATCAGGGTGGGGAGACACTTCTGTTCGTGCGCGATATCAAAACCGGACGCGTTTCGGAGAAAAAAGTGGAAGAAAAGCTCGTTTACTACTTGAACCATTAGCAAAGTCCTGTGGGTAGGAGTCGTTAAGTTTGGTTTAGAGTTCATGGATTTTTGTGAAACCTGTTCGACTAATCAAGAACAAAAAACATTACATTTTTGTAAGATACAACGTACGGGTTGGGGTCGTTACTCATTAACAATCAACCGCCCGTTAACGACTCGACGGCTGGTCGCCTCACAGTTCATTGACAATGCCCGCGCGGCTTTCGGCCGGCGGCTGGTTCGCCCAGCCCGGCCATCTTGATCGCATTTTTTGCTCACCCAGCTGGCGGGCGTGGATGATTGATTTGTCCAATCGCGGATGCTAGGTAGCTGCGCTCTTTTCCATGTCGCAGAATTACAAAGACACTCTTAACCTTCCGCGCACTGATTTTCCGATGAAGGCGAATCTGGCGCAGCGTGAGCCCGAATTGCTAAAGAAGTGGGAAGAAACGCGCGTTTATCAGCAGATTCAAAAGACGCGCGCAAATGCGGAGCTTTTTGTCCTGCACGACGGCCCGCCTTTTGCCAATGGCGACGTCCACATGGGCACCGCGCTCAACAAAATTCTGAAGGATTTCGTGGTGAAATCCCAAACCATGCTAGGCAAACGCTCGCCTTACGTGCCGGGCTGGGATTGTCACGGACTCCCCATTGAATACAAAGTGGTGAAGGAATCACGCGACCTCGCCCCGCTGGAGGTGCGCAAACGTTGCGAAGCTTTCGCCCGCAAATTCATCAATATCCAACGCGAGCAGTTCAAACGCCTCGGCGTTTTCGGTGATTGGGAAAATCCTTACCTCACCATGGATCCCAAATACGAAGCCGAGATCCTGCGCGCCTTCGCCATCTTCGTGGAGAAAGGTCTGGTTTACCAATCGATGAAGCCGGTCTTCTGGAGCACCGGCGCGCAGACCGCCCTGGCCGAAGCCGAAGTGGAATATCAGGAACGCGATGACACCGCCGTCTTCGTAAAGTTTCCAATTATTTCGGGCGCGCTCAAAGACAAGGCCAGCATCGCAATCTGGACTACAACACCGTGGACATTGCCCGCGAACCTGCTCATCGCAGTGCATCCGAAAGAAATTTATGTCGTCCAGGAATTCACCAGCCCGAAGGTGGAAGGGACCTCAGCATCCCGAACTGAAACCCTCGTTCTCGCTGACAAACTCGTTCCCCAATTTTGTGCCGCCACCGGTTTCGAACCGAGCGGCGAACCGATGCAGTCTTTTCTCGGCGACAAACTCGAAGGCATCGGCGCGCAACATCCCTTTCTGCCGCGCACTGCCATGGTCCTGCCGGCCGAGTTCGTCACCATAGATACTGGCACCGGTGCGGTCCACATCGCGCCCGGCCACGGCGAAGACGATTACATGCTTGGATCAAAAAACAGCTTTCCGATTCTTTCGCCGGTCGACGATCACGGCCGTTACACTAACGAGGTCGGGATTCCGGAACTCGTTGGTAAATATGTTTTCGACGCCAATGCCGACATCATCCGCATCTTGCGCGAGCGCGGCATGCTCCTGGCCGAACAAAATTTTCATCATAGCTATCCCTACTGCTGGCGCTCGAAAACGCCGATTATCTTTCGCGCGGTCGAGCAATTCTTTATCCGCCTCGATGAGATCCGCGGCAAAGCGCTTGACGCCATTCATCATCAAGTAAGATGGATCCCCTCCTGGGGTGAAAACCGTATCGCCGGAACGGTGGAATCGCGCCCCGATTGGGTCATCTCGCGCCAACGTAGTTGGGGTGTCCCATTGCCCGCCTTCTATAGAGACGGACGCGCCGCATTAAATCCCGATTGGATTCGCAAACTTGCCGATCTTGTCGCGCAACGCGGCTCGAATGTTTGGTTCGAATTAAGCGACGCCGAACTCGCGCGCGAGCTGGAGTTGCCGGAAGGAACCACGAAACGCAACGATACCATCGACGTCTGGATCGATAGCGGTGTTTCGCATCGCGCGGTTTGTGCCACTCATCCGGAACTGCGTGATCCGGCCGATATGTATCTCGAAGCAACCGATCAGCATCGCGGTTGGTTTCAGTCCTCGCTCATGACCAGCATCGCGCTGAACGATCGCGCGCCTTACAAGATGTGTCTCACTCATGGCTTCGTCGTCGACCTTGATGGAAAGAAAATTTCCAAGTCCGGGACCTACGACAAGCCGATGGACGCCGGTCATTTCGTAAAGAAGCATGGCGCTGATCTAATTCGGTTGTGGGCGAGCAGCATTAATTTTGGCGATGATGTTCCGTTCTCGGAGGAAATGTTCACCCGTCTTGGCGACACCTACCGCCGAATTCGCAATACCCTCCGCATCTTGTTAGGAAATCTTTTTGATTACCCTGATATGGAGGGGCGTGCTTCTGCACGTCCAGGACGCGCGGAAGCGCGTCCCTCCGAGACGTTAATCGACCGCTGGATTCTTGATCGGCTCGATCATGTCACCGCCGAATGCCGGAGCGCGTATGCGGCCTTCGAGTTTCACAAGGTTTATCACAGCATCAATCATTTTTGTGCCGTCGATCTCAGCAGCCTTTACATCGATATCACCAAGGATCGGATGTATTGCGACGCGCCTGATTCACCGCGCCGCCGCGCGACCCAATTCGCGATGCATAAAATTTTCGATGCGCTCTGTCGTTTGCTCGCGCCAGTCCTTGTTTTCACCGCCGAGGAGGCGTGGGCCCACGCTGTATCCGGCGTGGGTGAGGCCGGCGCGCGGTCGGCGACCGCGGCTACAACTTCCGTGCACTTGCAGTTCTTCCCCGAGATCGGCGAAGGCGTGCACGATGCATCCGTCGACCAGCAAATCGAGCAATTGCTACGACTGCGCGGCGTCATCGGCCAGGCCCTGGAAAAAGCGCGTCAGGAAAAATTGATCGGCAATTCGCTCGAGGCTCGCGTCATCTTGAAATGCGATCGAAAAGTAATCGGTTCCGTCTCGAAGGAGGAGCTCGAAGAATTTTTTATTCTGAGCGACCTCATTATCGAAGACGCGCCCGAGGCGTCCGCTGCTGTCCAGAAAACGCCCTATCGAAAATGCGCGCGTTGCTGGCGTCATCGCGAAAGTGTCGGGCAAAGTAGCGCCCATCCCGATTTGTGCGACCGCTGCGAAAGCGTCGTCGCGTCGGCAAAAAAAATGGAGGGGCGAGCTCCTGCGAGTCCGTGAAAAACGCCGTGCCCGAGTTTGCCATATCCTGGAGGGACGTGCTTCTGCACGTCCAGGACGCGCGGAAGCGCGTCCCTCCGCTTAACGAGCGGAACACAGACTTGCAGTCTGTGCGCCCAGCGGAGTTTCACTCCGCTGAATCCGCCGCCAACAGGCAGCTGTGTCTATGAAGTGGATCGCGTTTCTTTCACTGCCGCTCTATGCGCTCGATCAGATCAGCAAGTATTGGATTTTGCATCACATCGATGCCGAATCCCAACTACA
>Ga0193732_1000083_pt1 | contig 18584 bp, 18 predicted proteins | sample U1s1metaG_FD_145077 | JGI IMG/M metagenome (GOLD analysis project Ga0193732, IMG submission 145077) | Soil microbial communities from a riparian zone of the East river system, Colorado, United States - U1s1 | ecosystem: Environmental > Terrestrial > Soil > Riparian zone | place: USA: East River...
CGCGGTCGCTTTTCCAACCCGGAATGCCGGCGGCGAAATGTTCGTTGGCGTAAGCCATGCGCCGGTAATGCTCTTCTTTGAATTCGTTCTCGATGGTGTCCGGAGTGGGATCGCGGCGCTGCCAGAAAGCTTCGATGAACTGGTCGCGCTCTTCGTCGTTCGATAGCAGTTTGAAAGCCTTCTGTTCTTCGTCGGTAATGATCCAGCGCACATCTTCATCGAGCCACTTCTTGTAGGTTTTGCTCAACTCGATCTTTAACGACTTGGAGTTTTGCTTTCTCTGTTTTTCTGTGAGTGGGCGCTTCAGCGGATCGGATTCCGCGGCACCTTTTTCCGTTCCCGGCGTCGAAGGCGATGCCGCAGAGGTTGCAGAAGAATCCGCTGCAGCAGGATCGGCACCGTCGGTCTTCCCATCCTGCGCGCCGGCAAACGACACCGAGGCTAAGGTCAGAAGGGACGGCAGAATCAAAACGACGAAAAGGCGATTCAGAAAACCTACCCGGGACATAAGGCGGCACTCCTTACGACAACAACCCTTGGAAGGTCATTCTATGACTTTAGGGTGACTAAGGCAAGCTAAGTAATGCTCCCTAACCGATTGTAACGATTGTAAAATCCGCTTCCAGAATGGCGTTTTTCGGGCGGTTTCTCTCCCTCGGGCCAGGTCCGGAGTTTGTTCGATTCTCCGCCCGGCTCACGCTATAATCGATTGTTATCAACAGATCGCCTGGTTAGCCAGGATCTGCGCCTGCAAGGCAATTGGCCCACTGGAACTTTTGTATCCGCAATGCCGTATCTGATCGCGTGTCCCCAGTTGCGCCGGGAATCCGGAAGACGTGACAGCGCTGATCCAGCATTAGAGTCCAAGAGTTAGAGTCTGGGATCAGGGCCCCGGCGAGCGGTTCCGTCAGCGGATCACTCTAGAGTGCGGTGTCGAAGGGTGCGACAGGGGAACAATGAGCACGGGAAAGAAAATAGCGATTGGAAGCGGCATCGCCGTGATCGTACTGGCGATTGCCGGCATTGCGGTTCATCAAAGCCATAAGGGCGTGGTCACGGTCCAGACTGGCAAAGCGGATGCGATGGATCTGGCTTCGATTGTCAGCGCATCCGGCGAGATCAAGCCAAAAACTTACGTCAATATCGGCGCCAATGCTTTCGGCAAGATCACTCGGCTCTATGTGAAGGAAGGCGACCGGGTTAAGAAAGGGCAATTGCTGGCACAACTGGAAAATGTGCAGTCGTCAGCCGACGTGAACGCCACGCAGGCTGGCCTGGAAGCCGCCCGGACCGATGCGGTGGCCTCCGACGCCGCGCTGAATACATCCGCGGCCGATTTGAACCGCGCGCAATCTGACTTGGAACGAGCCCAACTTGATTGGACCCGCGCTCAAGGTCTGTATCAAGACGCGCTGATCGCAAAGTCGGAATACGACAGCCGGAAGGCGGCATGGCAAAGCGCGCAAGCCGGCCTGGCGCAGGCCCAGGCGCGCGTCGCCCAGGCCAAGGCACAAAAGGATTCGGCCGAGCGCCACATCGCGCAGAACGCCGCTAACCTGACCCACGCTGCGGATGTGTTGCGAAAGACCACCTACGGCGCACCCTACGACGGCATGATCACCAACCTGCCGGTCCGCGAAGGCGAGACGGTCGTGATCGGAATCCAGAATTCGCCCGGCAGCACCCTGATGACTCTGGCCGATATGTCCGTCATCACCGCCGAGGTCAGGGTGGACGAAACCGACATCGTCAACGTTCGTCTGGGCCAGCCTGCCGAAGTGAGCATTGACGCGATCCCCAAGAAGACGTTCAAAGCGGTGGTCACCGAGATCGGAAACAACGCAATTGTTCGCTCCACGGGCGTATCGACATCGCAGCAGACCTCGGCCAGCCAGGAAGCGAAGGATTTCAAGGTGGTCGTCACGCTGCAGGAGGCACCGGAGAATCTGCGGCCCGGGCTTTCCGCCACGGCGAAGATCACCACGGCCACGCGCAATCATGTCCTGACCATACCCATTCAAGCTCTGACGGTTCGGACGTGGACGGACTTGAAGGCGAGTGTGGAGAAAGACGCAGTGCAAGCCGCTGCACCGCCCAAGGAAGCATCCAAACGTACAGACGAAATCAAGGACGAAATGCAGGGCGTGTTCGTTATCCGCGCTGGCAAGGCTGAATTTCTTCCCGTCGAAACCGGCATCACCGGGGTCACCGATATCGAGGTGTTGCGCGGCTTGAAGTCAGGTGACGAGATCGTCACCGGCAGCTACAAAGTGCTGCGAACGCTGCGGCCGGGAGCGAGCGTAAAAGTAGATAACACGGCGCCCAAGAAGGAAGATGAGGGAACGTAGGCGGACGCCCGAGTGCAGGGCGAGCAAGAAGGTCGAGAGCGCTCTCAGGTTGCTCCCGGCCGAAGTCTGAGGGCCGAAGTCCGGCACTAACGACTGTCTGAGTGGTACGTCCAAACAGGCAGCCGATCAGATCGGAGCGGGCAAGTGTCCCGAGAGGACCAGGAGAGAAAAATGGCAACCGCAGAAGTCATCAACATGAAACAGCCCGTCGTGTCCGTGCCTCCCGAGGCGTGCATGATCTGCACCGAAGATCTGTGGAAGACCTACGACATGGGGTCCGAGCAGCAGGTGCACGCATTGCGCGGAGTCAATATACGCATCCAGCGCAACGAATACGTCGCCATCATGGGGCCTTCGGGCTCCGGCAAATCCACCTTGATGAATCAAGGTGGATTTGCAGCCGCAATAAGGAAATCGGTTTCGTTTTCCAGACCTTTAACCTTCTGGCTCGCGCCACCGCTCTGCACAATGTCGAACTGCCCTTGATCTACGCCGGCGTCCCCGGCGAAGAGCGGGTCGAGCGCGCCAAGGGCGCGCTGACGGCGGTCGGCATGGAGTCCCGCATGATGCATAAGCCCAACGAGCTGTCCGGAGGCCAGCGGCAAAGAGTCGCCATCGCCCGCGCCCTGGTCAATCGCCCATCCATCATCCTGGCCGACGAGCCCACCGGCAATCTCGACTCCCAGACCGGCAACGAAATCATGGCCCTGTTCGATCGACTGCAAGCCGAAGGCAACACCATCGTGCTGGTCACCCACGAGCACGACATCGCGGAATACGCCCATCGCGTGATTAACATCAAGGACGGCGTGGTGGAAAAGGATGAGAGGAAGAGATAAGAGCAAGAGCGGCCATCAGTGGTTCGTCCTGGTTCGCGAGCTGGTTGGCGGAGGCCCCGCCGGGAGGGTGGGCGTTAGTGTCTCGAGAGCCTGGCAGGCTGGGGCGCACCCGCGGCCTGCGGCTTCGAAGCCACTGAAGTTTGAAGGCTGAATGGCGGATGGCCGGAAAGCGGCTACTGTGTCGTTTCGACCGGCTTCACGTCCGCTGCGGTGTCGGCCGGCAGAGTTGGGTGAGTAGCGAAAAAAGAGTGGTCATAGAGACTGCGATAGATGTGGCCGGAAATTTCTGCCGCCTTGGGGCCGAAGGTCGGTCGTCCGCCCTGCAAGAAGACTACGACGACGATTCGCCCCACATCCGTCTTGGCGTAGGAAGCGAACCATCCGTAGCGGGTTCCTGCCTTGGAGCAGGTTCCGGTCTTGCCCAGAATTTCTTCCTCGTTGAAATTGACTCGTAGGCTGCGCGCCGTACCGTAGCTCACCGCCGCGGCCATGCCGTCCGAAATTTCAGGAATCAGGGGAGCAATATCGAGGTGGCGTTTGATCCGGGGTTCAAAGCTGGCGACCTCTTCCGGAGAAGTCGGATGCTGCAAGTAGTAGAGTGTGCCGCCATTGGCGATGGCGGAAACCATGGCGCCCAGTTGCAGAGGCGTCATCGAGATGCCCTCTCCGAAGGAACACATTTTGCCTACCCCACCGAGCTTGGAAGAAATCTCCTCCTGCGGATAGGTGCCCAGCTGCTCGCCCGCGACCTTGTATCCGGCCAGTTCCCCCAGTCCGTACTGGTGGGCGTAGAAGCTGACTTTCTCAAATCCCAGGCGCCGTCCCAAGGCCTCGAAGTAGGCATTGTTGGAATGGGCCAGGGCGGTGGTAAGGTTCATCCGGCTACGCCGGCCCAGGCTGATTTCTGTATTTTTTGTGATTATGTCCTCGCTCAGGGCCGCCAGGGCAACGGACAGCTTGATGGTTGAGCAAGGTTGGGCGCCACTCGACAAGGCCAATTTCTGGTTCACCATCGCCAGAACCCGGCCACTGGTAGGCTCGATGGCCAGCACGGTTCCGTTCATATTGCCCAGGGCAGCCAGGGCGGCCTGGCGGACAACCGGATCCTCTCCGGTGGTGACGTCGCTCTCAAATTTGTCGTCCACGAATGAGCTGGCGGTGAAGCGCTCGTGATAGCGATGACGCCGGGTACGGCCTGCTCTCGCCACGCGGGCGGTGCCGGGCCGGCTGTGCGAAAGCCTGGTCAGACGTTTCCGCGCATGTGGGGTTTCACTGACTTTTTGCGACTTCCTGCGCGCGGTCAAGGAACGAGTACTGACCGTGGCTGCCATGCCAAACTGAGGAAGCATTGCCAAAACGAAGGCGACTAACACGAATAGCAGCGTGGAGCGTTTGCTAAAAGTCACTGATTCCTTCCCCATCCCCAACTCGTATACCGAAGTGTGATGCACGAGGCTTGCCAAGCCCGAACCGGCATCGGCCGCGCTTGCAATCCTTACGATACTAAGGGACTTAGGGCTCGCCGTACATTAAATAATCAGTTTGTTACCATCCGCGAATCAAATGTGTAACCTCATGAAAAAACGTGGCTTATTTTAGTTTTGGGGATTGATTACCGCCCTTTCGTAATAGGAAGGCAATTTCCCTCCCCGCGCCTCCAAGGGGGAAAACTTTTTCTCCTTTTTCGCAGAAGTCTTATGTTTTCCGGTCCGACCCGGCGCAAACCTAGCAGAGTTTCGGCCAGATGATTTCGAGCCGCCTGGCGGGTTATAGTCAGGGGCGGGAGCGGGAGATTGCACCTTATCAGCTTGAGAATTTCAGATGGTCATGAGCACTCGGAAAGGTTTTCGCCGAGCTTAGGGTTGACTTTGCCAGCGCCAAAAGAACTGCGCAAAGTGCGCCCACCAGATCGGGCAGATGGGTCTCCGATTGGAGTCAACCTCTGCCATCTGAAATCCTGCTCTCCAGAGGACTGCCATGACAGACTGCTTGTTTTGCCGCATCATCGCTGGCGAAATCCCCGCCAAGAAGGTTTTTGAAGACCAGCACACTTTCGCGTTCGAGGACATTAATCCGCAGGCGCCCACTCACGTGCTGGTGGTTCCCAAGAAACACATCCGCGGGCTGAAGGAAGCCGCCGCCGAAGATGCGGAAATCATTGGCCGCTGTCATCTGATCGCGGCTCAGCTGGCCCAGCAGCGGGGTATCGAAGACAGCTATCGCACCGTGCTGAACGTCGGGCCGGGCGCCGGTCAGTCAGTGTTCCACATGCACGTGCATTTGCTGGGAGGGCGGAGCTTGGGCTGGCCACCGGGATAAGGGCCGAACGAGGCACGGAGGATAGAGAGGTTACAGAGGATAGAAAGGTTATAGTTAGTACCGATACGGAAGGCGACCCGGCTGGTGCCGGGCTCGGCCACCTTCAGACCCGCCGGGAGCGTTTATCTCGCCTCGTCTTCTTTTTTCATTTCTTTTCTTGGTTACTTTTTTCCGCCTATCCCGCGGTCTCCGCCTCCGGGGCGCCGTGGCGGCGCAACAGTTGCGGCAAGTTCTGCGAGAAAGCTGAGCGCGGCAGCACCATGTCGCAGCCTACTTCGTGCGCCTTCATTTTGAGGTCGCCCTGGACGTGCGACAGGAACCCGATGATCGATGTCCCCTTCTTCAGCTTGGTCTTAAGCTTGGGGATCAGGGTCAGGGGCTTGGCGTTGACGTTATTCATGTCGAAGATGATTAGCGACGGCTTCTCTTCCCCGTTTTGCTTGATGTGATCAAGCAGATCTTTTTCCGTCTTGACAAACTCGACTTTAACGTTCAACTTGCGGGCCGTTTCCTGGATCTTGGCCTGGAAAAACAGGTCGTCGACGAAGGCGAAGATGCGGGAATTGCCGTTGTCGCCCTGGGGTAGAGGCTCGGGCTCGAGCGGGGCGTAGGCAGGGGCGAAGCCAGGACGGATTCGTCCGGGTCTCGATCCGTTGTTGCCGTTCAAGGCCGCTCGGTAGCTATGGTCCATGGGAGCGGAGTAGATGCCGCTTTGTTGTTGACGATCACGGCCGGGGGCTCCACCACGATTGGGCGGACGGCGCCCGCGCCGACGCTTGCTTCTCCCTCCTCCACCACCGGAGGGGTGTCCGGGTCCTGCATTCATATTGTTCTCGTTTTTAAAGCTGCATTCAGTCCGCCCGAAGGGGGACTCGATCTTGCTGCTGGATTACCACCTTCTCTAGTAATTCCCTTCGCGCACAGGCATGGAGCATGTGCCGAAAACCCAGTGCGGCTGGAACCCTCGCGTGAAATGATCTCTGTCCGTAAGATCTTTAAGACATTTAGATCTTTTAAGACATCGAGATCTCTAATCCGTAAGATCGCTTTTCCGTTTTGGCGTCTGGAGCCAGGGGGCGCGGAGGGCCAGCTAGAGAGCATGGCCGCTGGAAACAGTTATGATGGTACCGCTCGTGGAGGAGAAAGCGCAAGTCCTAAGTCGCCTAGTTTTGCACAATAGTAACCGCTACGGACGACCAAACCAGCCCCAATGAGCCCGGGATCCGGGCGGCGGGGGGACCCCACGTCCGGAAAAGAAATCACCCACGGCTGACCTGCCGGGCCCATGGCATCGGCTGCCGGCAGATTTCAGCCATATCAGTTTCAATACGGCTGATCGCATTCTCAATCTCGCGCGGGGCAGCCTTGGCCCTGAGCAGGAGTAGTCATGGTGTGCGCTTGTCGGCAAAGCCAGCAGAAAAAATTCACCACGTCTGTTCATCTCTTCCGCTCCGCTCTGTCGGGTGTCGCAAGGGGCGCCTCGCCCTCGGCGCGGCCCCCAGTTCTCCACCCCGCGCGGGGCCCAGCCTTTATGATGGCTGCCATGCCGCAACCCCAGGTTGACCGCGAAAATATTGCCAGCACTTACCAGCTGATTCGTCCGCATATCCGCCGAACCCCCGTGATTGAAGTTGAGGGCGCCGACTTTGGCCTGAACGGCGTTCAGTTGGTGCACAAGCTGGAGCTTTTGCAGCATTCCGGCTCCTTCAAGGCCCGGGGCGCTTTCGCCAACCTGCTGATGCGCGAGATTCCTGCGGCGGGAGTGGTCGCTGCCTCGGGCGGCAATCACGGCGCAGCCGTGGCTTTTGCCGCCATGAAGCTGAAACGTCCGGCGAGAATCTTTGTTCCGCAAGTAGCTTCCCCGACCAAGTTGGAACGAATCCGCGGCTACGGGGCAGAGCTGGTCGTAACGGGCGAACGATATGCCGACGCATTGGCAGCAAGCGAACAGTGGGCAGCACAGTCGGGCGCACTCGTGGTCCATGCCTACGATCAGGTGGAGACCCTGCTCGGCCAGGGAACGGTCGGTCTAGAACTGGAAAGTCAGTGTCCCCAACTCGACACCCTGCTGGTCGCCGTGGGCGGCGGCGGTTTGATCGGCGGCATTGCGGCCTGGTACGGCTCCCGCATCAAGATTGTGGGGGTAGAACCGGAGGCTGCGCCCACGCTTACCCGGGCACGGCAGGCGGGGCGTCCGGTGGACGCCGAAGCCGGCGGAATCGCCGCCGACTCGCTGGCTCCGAAGCGGGTGGGCGAGATGATGTTTCCCATTTCTCAGGCGCACGTGCAAAGCGTTCTCCTGGTTTCAGACGATGCCATCGTGGAGGCGCAGAGGGCGCTGTGGAAGGTGTTGCGGACGGTGGCGGAGCCGGGAGGAGCGGCAGCCTTCGCGGCTCTGCTGTCGCGGCGCTACCAGGCGCAGCCGAAAGAACGTGTAGGAGTCCTGGTTTGCGGTGGCAACACCGCCGCCGTTGATTTCCAGAGATAGGTGCGAGCGCCCGCTGGCGCGGCGTCCGGGGTGCTGCGACGGACCGCGCGCCAGCCGCCACTACTTCGCTACTGCACCGTCAGCGCGAGGTTGGCGGTGTGAGAGAGCGCGCCGCTGGTGGCGGTCACGGTAATGGTGTAGCTGCCTGCGGGCGTTCTCGCGGAACTGCCGCCGCCGCTGCTGCTGCCCCCACCGCAACCCACGCCAGCAGCGAAAAACACCACGAGCATCAGTGCGAGTCCGGTCATGCGGCGCCGGCGCAAAGGAACCCCGAGCAAGAAAATGCCGGCAAACAGGCCGCTGCTGCTAGCCGCCAACCAGCCGAAGCCGCGACCGGGTTGTGGTGAGATCACTCGTCCGGACAGGGAATGCGAGGCCGTGGTTTTGATCGTGAGCACGGAGGTGCCGGAGCTATTCGCCACCGAAGCAGGAGCCAAAGCGCAGGTGGGCGCCGGTGTGCCGCCTCCGGCAACGCCGCAGGCAAGAGTGACAGTGCCGGTAAAGCCAGCGGTCGGAGCGATGGTAATCGTGGAAGTCGACGAGGCGCCTGCTACGACGGTGGCAGAGGAAAGCGCTCCGGCCGCAATCGTAAAATCGGGGGTTGGGGGCGCGCTAACTGTAAGGCTGACGGATGTAGCGTGGCTCAGACTTCCGGAAGTCCCGGTAACTGTGATGCTCGAACTCGCAATCGGAGTCGCCGCGGAAGTTGTAACCGTGAGGGTAGAGGTGCCCGATGCCAGCGAAGGCGGGACGAATGCACAGGTCGCCCCGGCGGGCAGGCCGCTGCAAGCCAGGGCCACGGTGCCGGTAAACCCGTTGGTCGGAGACACGGTGATGGTTGAAGTACCAGACTGTCCCGGACCTAAAACGCTGATCGGCGACCCCCCCAGCGAGAAATCTGGGGTGGCCACAAAGCTGGGCCACGATGTGACCAGCACATTGGCATTGACCGAACCCAATCCGGTGACCAGGTCGTAGCCGGCGCCTGCGCTGTAGCCGATGGTGTGGCTGGACGGGCAGCCGGTGGAACCCGTAGTGCAAGGCACGATGTTGTCGCCCGTAGTGATGTCGTGAAATGCGGTAGGCGTCGATACTGCCAGGGAGTAAAGGGTGGGATTGATGTTGCCCAAACCGCTTGATTGCGTGGCTTGATTGAGGATGGCGACAATGCCGGCAAAAGCGGGCGAGGCGACCGATGTACCACCCACCGCCCCCAGACTTCCATCGCTCGCCCGGAATCCGGCGCTACAGCTGGTGGGGGTGGTGCCAAAAAGAGCCTGCGAACAGATTAGCGAGGAATCGTGGTTCGGCGACGATGTCAAAGAGATATCGGGAACGTCGCGATGACTGTCGGCTGGGGTCAGGGCGGTCTGCCATGACGGTTTCGCGAAAACTGCGCTTACTCCGCCTCCGCTGGCGGAAAGGCCGCCACTATTCATGATGGACAGTGCGGTGTCATTCCAGCCCACCTCTGGGATATAGGAAAGGGCCGAGCTCAAATTGTCGCTGGTGGCGTCGGTACCGCCCCAGAAGGCGGTGGCACCTGCGGTCGTATTGGGGGCGGTCCCTGTCACAGCGCCAGCCGCATCTCCGCTAAACTCCGTACCACCCATAGCGGTAACTTCGGGAATGCTGCCGGGCGCATCCACTGCCAATCCCTGCGTAGCCGATTGGGCCGTCTGAGATTCGCAGTCCGCAGCACCGGCGTCGCCCGAGGCCGCCATAACCGTCTGGCCTTGTACGTTGGCCTGCTGCACATCCGACCGCAGAGTTGCGGTAAAGCCCGTCAGGTGGGCTTCGCAATTGCCATAGCTGGTGCTGATGACGGGAGCCAGATTATTGTCAATGGCAAACTCCAAAGCATCGAATACGTTCTTGGTCAGCGAAGAAGCCCCGGCATAAACAAAGAGGATGGCCGCGTTCTTGGCCACACCGCTGGTCCATTCCACATCAAGATCGGATTCGACCTCGTCCCCGGTACTGAAGCCAGTGCTCGAATCTATCGGCACCAGTTGCAGATTGGTAGCCGGAAGTCCAGCGGCGCTGCGGAAGGCGTCAATGTCGGCGGTCAAAATCTGAGTTTGTCCGACCACTACGATCTTCACTCCGGTTCCATCGAAGCCGGCATCGTAAAGAGGTTTGAGGTTGTAGATCGTGGCAAAGTCACCCGGCGAAACGAAATGATTCCCGGTTACGTGTGAGGTGAAATTGGCTTTCACGGCATGTGCCCTGGGGAGGGGGCGGAAATTTTCCAGGCCCCGAAAGCCCAGCAGCACGCTGGAAAGCGCCTGGGGCACCGACAGCTCCGTGGCATTGGCAAATGGCGTTTCGCCGTTCACCAGATAGCGGTGGAACTCGGTGTGGAAGGCGCTCTCGACCTGGGACGCGGTTCCGCTGAAGAACAGCCGGGTGCGGGCGCGGGAGTAGCCGTTGACGGTCAAGCCTTGTGACTTCAGCCAGGCAGAGACTTGGGAGAGGTCGGCCTCGCTCATGCCAAAGCGCGAGGCGTACTGCTCCGGAGTCAGCCACTTGTGATAGTTCGGCGAGTGCGGGTTCTGCTGTTCGGCCAGCAGCTTCTCCAGGGCAGCCTGCTGGGCGGGCGCCAGCTTGAACACCATGGCCGCGCGATTGATTCTCATGCTGCCTTCGACCCGGCCGCGGTCAAACTCTGCGCGGGCCAGGGGATGCGGCGCCGAAAACACGACAGGTTCGGTGTCCTCAATGCGTTGGGAGATGCGGCTCCGGCTTTGCGCCGAGGCAGCGACTGCGAGAACAGCAGCGAATACAACCAACTTGGAAAACGAACACACCAAGACCCTTGGCATTGCCAGATCTCCTGTCTAAATCTTAGCCGCTGTCTAATTTGCTGCCTTGTGCCGGTAGGCGCGACCGGCGTCGCCATTGAAATATGGATTCAGGTTATCGCAGCAAAGGATGTACGGAAAGTGCCTTAGGAGGAAAAAGAAGGACATGTCTTAAAGAGTTACTCTCAGGGTTACTCATCCCCCGGCACCCAACCAAAGAGGGTAGCCTGCTTTCTCCGCCGGTCATTTCCAGGCAGGTTACTCCCCGGCTTCCGCTCCGCTGGCTTGGGGTGGACGAGGGGCGCCCACTCCGCCCCTGTGACCGGGTCAGACGATCACAGTGTCGTATGGGGCATCTTCTTCTTCGTCTTCTTCGACTTCTTCGTTCTTCAGGGAACCCGAGTCTTCCGCGGGCTCGTGGTATTCGTGGATCCGCACCCCTTCGGAGTCGATGGTCAGGTAGGTGGGGGGAGAATCGGCCCATCCTCCGGAGTTGTAATAGGCCACGGCTTCGCGCTCCATGAAATCGGCCTTGTGAGTGTGACCGCAGAACACGCGATTGGCCTGGCGCAAGCGGGCATGCAGGATGGCGCCGGCAGCCACTTTCGAGGACAGGCGCAACCAGCGGGCGCCCAGACGATCCAGGCAGCGGGAGAATGCTTTGCCCTTGAAATCGAGCTTCTGCAGTTGGAGATGCAAGAACGTTCCCAGCGAACTCAGCAGCAGGTTGTTGACCACGAAGCGGTCAAACTGGTGGCCGTGAATGGCGAGGTGTCGCCGGCCCGCAAATTCCCACTCATATTCTTCGTAGACTTTCACTCCCACCAGGTGGGACATGACCTGGCTCAATCCCCGGTCATGGTTTCCTTCCACCCACACCACCTCGATGCCGCGCTTGGGGTTGGAGAGTTTGCGGATGTAGCCGAGAAACTTCCAGTGCGGCTTGGTGAGGCGGCCAAAATTGAGGTCGGAAAAGATGTCGCCCAGCAGGATCAGGCGCCGGAAGCGGTTCTCCCGCAGCATGCGCGTGGCCTGTTCGGCGCGGCTGATCTCTGATCCCAGGTGCAGGTCAGAGAGGATGAGCGTGTCATAAACGGCGGAACCCATCACTTTGGGTTATAGCAAAGCAATGTTAAGGGGTGATGAAAATTGCACAGAAAATAGGGCAGTAGATACTGGTGGAACGGCTGCAGAAGTGGCTGATCGGGTACACCTATTGCGAGACAGGGGGAACGTATTCTTTGGGCGGGGCTGCGCCCTCGCCGAAAAAGTATTGTTCCATCTGCTTGACGATGACTTCCTGATCCTCCCGGCGAGCCGGGTTGAGGCGATATTCATTGAGCAACATCTTGCAGAATTCCGTCCACCCGTTCCATGCCTCCTGAGAGACATTGTCGTAGACTTTCTGGCCCAGCGGACTATCAAAAGGCGGCTCCTCTAAGCCGGGAAGTTCTTTTTTCAGCTTGACGCAGAAGACCTTGTGCTCTGCCATGAATTTCCTCGCAGTCCGGGAAAGAAAATTATCTCACAAGGCGGGTGGCGTCGTAGGGCGCTGGCGGCCGGGAAGGCAAGCAGATCAAGCGAACTCATCAAGAGCAATTGGGATCGGTGCCCGCGGGCTGTTTTACATTGACGGTTACTCGGCCGACAACCACCGAGTCGGCTTTAGGAGTACGGGTGTCGCTGGTGGCGGTGATTTCTAGGTTAGTGCCACAGCCCAGCCCGGAGGTAGCCACTCCGTGCTGGTCCACAGAAATGATCTGCGGCGCGCTCGATGCCCAGGTGACCAGGTCGGTAATGTCCTTGTTGTTGGGCGGATGCGCATAGTGCCCCAAAGCCGTGTAATGCACCTCCAGACCAGCGCCGGTGATGGTCACGTTATCCGGTTCAATGCTGATAAAAACCAGCTGTTGGTCATGGGCACAGCTGGATAAAGCCAGAAGCAATGTCAGGGCAATAGTGATGGCAAGTCTAGAGGCTGCGCAGGGCATTTCCAAAGTACTCCTATATGGCGGAAGAAGGCGTAATCTAGCGCAAGACAGCGAGAAACGCAATACCGTTTCTTCTCCAAAGTCGTCAAGGGACTAGACTTAGATAATAATAGTGCGCCTAGCGGAGGATTTTCGAGCTTTCTTCTCTGGACCTCGGAAGTCTTCGGAGGTCGTCTCCAGGCGTGAGGTGATTCTACGGCAATCCCATGGGATAGGTAGGTGCTCGGGGTTCACGACGATATCTGGCCGGTCAGCTTTATGGATCATGATTTGGGGGGTACTTCGATCTTGATCCTCATATTCGGCCCGAGGTTGTTACCTATGTAGCCGGTACATTCTGTCGCTCATGCCGGATTGGACCTTGGTTGCGGGGCGTGGATTTGAACCACCGACCTTTGGGTTATGAGTTCAAAGGGAAACTGATAACAAACAACTTACAAGCGCACGGATGACACCTAAGCACCTGTAAGTTTCCCCAAGAAACATGCTGTAGTCCCTCGTTTAGTCCCTCGTTTTTTGCTTGGACAATTGGGTTCACAACCCAACCATTTGTTGGGAACGGCACTCAGTTTGCGGCGTTGGTGATCTTACGAACGATTCCCGACTACCTGCCAGTTTGGCCACAGAGCATTGTTCTGCTGCCCTTCACGCGTTGCGGTCAAAACCTCGTCTGAAGGTATCGAGTTGGGCGCGAGCATCTTCCTCAACATGGTCCCCGACGCCTCTGGCACGGACGAACGCCATCCACGCTGGATTGGCTGCATTCATCGCTTCGAGAAGCGTGTGGACAATCTGTACTTCGTCGTCCGCGCAAAGCGTACGCAGGTCGAGACCCATCAGAAAGGCGGGAGCCAGTCCATAGTCCTGGAGCGCGGCATCTATCACTACGTCCGAAAAGATCCGCTCGCTGTCGGCTTCGTATTGCACAAGGAGACCTCGGATGTCATCCAGGTCCTTGACTCGCCGCTGCGGGATCGTCCATGAACGCGACGATTTTCAGGAGCACTAGCGCCGTAGATGAGATCACCTTCAGCGTGAGGTCTGGCGCAAGCTGAACCGGCTGAGCGGTTTCGAATACGTGATCGAATCCCACCAGACTCATCGTGAACTGGCTAATGGGCCAGGTGATCTGCTTGGCTTTCCGAAGCTTGGGTCCGGCTGGAATCAGGTCCACGATCGTTCCCGGCGCGCTCCGCCATTGGTGCTCACGGTTTGCGAAACGGACCCAGCCGTCGGCAAGAAGTCGGCGTTCCAGTTCTGCGAATCCATCAAGGTCCAAGGCCACGGCGAAATCGATGTCTCCCGTGTGCCGGGACTCCGCTGGGAAATGTATCTGGTACGCAATGGCCCCGATGATTACAAATTCTGCTCCGAGTGCCCCACAATGTTTTTGCAGGACTCGGAGGTCAGCGATTTGGTTGTCGGTAAGTTCGGGCATCGCTCAGGAGAGGAACTCGCGTTTGAGTTCTTCCGCCGCTTCGTGCGCTCTTGGATCGGAAGAATACATCAGCTCGGCATAGATCAACCACGGATGCGCGAGAGGGAACGGCTCGATTTCTCGCCAAAACGGGATGGTACCGAAGGAACGCAGAAAAATGAGGGGCCCTGCCTTGTCAGGAATGATCCGCAACTGACGACGAAGTTGGTCAGGGAACGAGTCGACGAAGATTGGCAGTTCCAACCCTCGATAAAACTTCTGGAGAGCCTGAGCAGCCGGCCCGCCAGTTACCGACCACCGAATTGATAGGTCTGCAAAAGGCTTTCGGACGCTGGCGAGCATGTCGTCTAGGTCTCTGTCGGAGGACCGGAAACGCCCGATTAGAAGTTTCGGACGCAGAGCGAACTCATATCCTCTCAACAGCTCGTCCTGTAATCGCGATTTGTCGCTGATATCAAAGCCGTGCCCCGATTCTCGCAGTACTCCGCGCTCGACCAACTGCTGTCGAACCTTCGCAACATTGCTTTTGCTCAACCCGGACGCTTCGGCCAGTTGACGCACGGACCAGCCTCCGGCTAGTTCCTTCGTGGCAAAGGTGAACAACAATTGAGCGATAGCGGGGCTGACACGCTTGCCTTCTTTTGCAACCGTCTTCTCTTTGTTTCCGATGATCGTACGCTCATAGTTCTTACCGAGCACGAAGTGCATATTGCCAGCCTGGTCCACAAAGTTTACTCGCGATTCGATCAAGCGCTCGGCGGAAGGCCGGGGGACGTAGCGCGCCAGCAACAAGAGGGGCTTGCGATGTGCGCTAGCATAGAGTTTGGCTTGAGCGACGAGGGCATTGAGTATCCCCCGGTCCAGATACGACCGCTTCTGTTCGACGAGGAAGGAGTAGGTTCCTTTGGGGGTGCGCACCTTGAGAGTGCCATCGATTTCTTGATCGCCGCCACGGTCCTCCGGAGAGAAATCCAGATCGCTGACGAAGTGCAGGGCGCGGAGCTGTTTTAGAAAAGGGGTCAATTGCGGCTCAACTCGCATAGTGTCCATTATTATTGCATGTCCATTACTAATGGACAACAGTAAACGTAGGACACGACCTGCTTTGACCTAACCCGCATTTGACAGCCCTGCCCCGTGAATTCATCTTCACTGGTTAGGCTGGTTGACCGCCGCTTGCAAGGACAGGCACACAGTTGGCGCACTCGAAAAGCGAAAGTATCAGCAATTGGTGAATCATCTTGCGGTCCGACAGTCAGTCCACCGCGCGGTTCGTCGCTCACGGCGCTTGCTTCTGCGTCGGAGAATCGCGAAAAAGTGGGCCAGCAACAAATCTAAAAGTGGGGAAACTCTGTCGGTCATCGGTTTCCACCCTAACGGGACAGACCCCTACTACCAAGAGACTGGCCGCCAGCAAGCCGCAGCGCTCCAGGAGCTCGCTTGGGGGAGAGAATGAGAGTCTCGGATTGGTAGGGGTGAAAACGCGGGATCAGAGATCTGACATTGCCGTTTTCAAAGAAATGATGCGAAGCGCCGATCAGGAAAGAATCGTCCAGCGGGATGGTCGCATTGGGATCGTGAAAAACGTCAACGCCCTCAACCCACGTCTCGGAGTATCTCGGATCATTGACCAACATCTTGAACGGGATCGGCAACGCCGAGTTGTCGTGATGATGCCGTGTTCCAACGCAAACCATCGTGACATCCCGACTACCCAGCCCCGCAAGGTATCCCATCCGGTTCATTTTTGAAATCGTCGCGGTCGGATTAGCGATCACGGCACTGATATTCTCGCTTCCGGGCAAGCTGAAGAATCCCGTTTCGATGCTCTTGAGCCCCCACTTGTGTGGCCCGCGTGGCGTCGCTTTAACGATCAGCTTTTCGTTCGCGTCATAGAGCGCGGCAAAAGAGACTCCGTAGAGATATGGCATCAAGGAGTGGTTGGTCGCTGCCGAGGAAGGCGGGGTTCAGCGGCTTCGACTCGTTGATAGCGCTCAGGCCTCGTCGGGCGATTGGGAGAACGACGCGCGCCTCTGAATCAACTGCTCGATCTCTCGAAGCGTCGCCTGCCTGTTCGTGTCTTCGATCCGCACGGGTAAGCGCTGGCTGCGATCAGTATGACGCGAGCGTTAACACTTGTTCAATGATCTCAGACCCCAGCCTTTTCAAGTGAGCTCTAGCAAAGTACTTTCGGTTTGAGGCACACTCTCTGCCCAACATTTGAGCCAAACATGGGAATATCCACGATGTTCGGCTAATCGGCCGTAAGTCGGCACCCCATCCCGCAGGATGCGATGTAGTGTCACTTCACCGCGGCAGCGACTCGAAAAATCTGCTTATCGATGGAGGCACGCAGATTCTTGGGTAGCAGGTCAGCGTGTTCAAGTTTCTTCCATGCCTCCGCAGTGTGCTGGGCCGTTTCGACTGCGATCTGCCATAGGGGGCTTGCCGGAATCCGCGCCGTGTCGGCAAAACGTCGCATTTGGCCTTGTGTGACTTCGGCAAGGCTGCGGCTGCCGCCGAAGCTCAGCGCGAGCTTGTCGTTGGGAATGTAAGGGAGCGTGGCTACGAAATCGTATCCGGGCGACAGGATCGGCTTGCGCTGGTCGGGATAAAGGAGGGACCAGTTCTTGAGGTGCATGTCGGCGTTGCCGATCACAACGGTGAACACGAGCCGACGGACAAACTCCGCAACGGCGTCCTCGCCCGCTTCCGCCCACAGGACGGCGGCGATATTGGCATAGCTGTGGTGTTTGTACTTGTCATTCGGATACTGCCCGAACACTTGCGCGAAATCCTCCATGTGAACGGGGGCGGCACCGGCAACACGGTCGAAGCGCTGCACAGCGAGGGCCTTGCCTCCAGGCGCATGCGCCTCCTCAGGCAGCCCCTTGATGTTCCCCAATGCAACGAGGCGGTTGTCGGGCACGGCGATGCCCGCACGGCGCGCGAGTTCCAGCATCGCGAATTCGTTCTCAGGAACGGCGGCGAAACGGGCGGAGGGCAGCTTGACGATCCATGACCCGCCCATGCCTCCGGCCGGAATCGTCAATCCGCCAGATGCTTCCATGACGGCGGAAAACTTCAACTGCACACCCGCGAGGGAGAACCGCAGCACAGCCTCGCGCGGGCGATCATCATCATAATTAGCTTCGTCATGACGGGCATCATCGTCCTTTACATTGCCCTCAAGCGGCTCGATCACGAGCGCGCCGGGAAGATCGGCGCCGAGAACAGCGAGGAGGAAAAATTCGCGCTCAGGGTTAACATCGGCAAGCTTCGCTAGATACTCGCGCAAGTGACCTTCGGGAAGCAGGTTCGAAAAGAACGGCGGCACGCGGCGCGGTACTGGACGCAGGGCTGTGACGAGACCCCCAGTGCGGCCCTTGAACGAGAGGCTCAGAGTCGGGCGCTGCGGATCGTCGATATAGTCCTGCTCGAACGCAAAGATCTGGCGGTCGCCCGCGAGGCGGTTGATGACACCGATCCGGCGTCCGTGCAGGCGCACGGCGAGCGCGTTGAGCTTTTTCGAATCAAACTTCATCGCGCGGCTCCTCGCTGCTCTCCTCGTCCGCGTCGTCGGCGTAGAGGGAGCGTTCCTCTCCGTCGCCCTTCTCGTCTGGCTGCAGATGATCGCGGATGAGTGACTGCACGACGGGGACGAGGGCACGCGGGACCATGAGGAGGTCGTGATCGAGAATGCGGACCAGCTCCAGAAGGGTGTCGTATCGCGGCACGATCTTGCCGGACTCGATGCCGGAGATGTGCGTCTGGGTGAGCCCGACGCGGCTGGCCAGGTCTCTCTGGGTCCAGCCGCGCTTCTCGCGGGCATCCTTCAAGGCCCGGCGCAGGTCCTCGGGAAGGGCCCCTAAGCGGAGCGGCCTGATATTCTTTATTATATTAAGCTTCATTGCTGATTTAAAATAGCATATCAAGACGTTTCTTGTATATGCAATATTTTATATCACGCCAATATCGTGATATAGTTTACCATATATAGGAATCTCTGTTGGCTGGACAACCTGCAGCCCGCGGGAACTCTCGTCGTACCGCTGACCATTGAATTCGGGATGCCGCATGTGGGTAAGGGAATGGTGCTATGCGTGTCAAGGCGCCCCTCGGGTTATGTGGCTCATTTCCTTCCCATTCCGGTGATGATTTATTCATGTTCCAGTGTTCGAGACTCCGCGTTCGGTAGCCTTCTTGGCCAGCAGTTCATGTCGGGGACCTCTAGTTCGGTGAAGTCTCTTCGCCGCGATCCGCATTCTCCCGAACCCAGCTGCTGGCTGCACGGGTCGAGTTTCTGTCTGTCGACCCGTCCACTAGCAACACCAGTGGACTAGCTGGCATAGCGTGC